>FSSH01000470.1_pt1 | contig 319592 bp, 323 predicted proteins | sample 1166101 | NCBI WGS metagenome assembly FSSH01 (sample SAMEA32972668, study PRJEB13176) | freshwater metagenome | biome: Drinking water system; feature: Biomass in drinking water that filtered by 0.45 um membrane; material: drinking water | place: USA | collected 2012-12-20 | depth 0 m
GTGGGGGGCTAGCTCAGTTGGGAGAGCACTACGTTCGCAACGTAGGGGTCGGGGGTTCAACTCCCCTGCCCTCCACCAAATCATTGTCCTCGGCTCACATAAGTCCCTCGCGTATTTCTCGAAGACGTAACGGTTCAGATGGCTTCCATTTCTCCCTCTTTTCTCGAATGTGTTCCGATTGGTCCCGGCTTTGCTTAAAGCAGGGCTGAGTCCGAAATAATCTCCTCAGTAAGACACCATTGCGGTATTTCTCCCCATTGGAGAGAGGGCGCACTGTGGCCTTTTGGGACGTTTCGGCTTATAGGGAATAGTGTAGGCGGATTAGGCTGCCTCAGCGAGGACGACAAGAAGGAGTCGAGCATGACCGAAGAATGGGGCGCGATATTAGTCGTTGACGACGATGCCGAGATGCGAGAGCTCGTTTTTGACGTGCTCAAGGATCGCGGGCACCAGATTTCAACGGCGGGAAGCGGACAGGAAGCGCTGAAACTCCTCGCTGAACAAGATTTCGCAGTGGTCCTTACCGACCTGCGAATGAAGGGGATGCTCGGTACGGAACTGCTCCTTGAGATCAAACGCTTGTATCCCGATATCGGCGTGATTCTCATGACCGCGTTCGGTTCCGTCGAAACCGCCGTCGAGGCGATGAAGCGAGGCGCAAGTGATTATCTCACCAAGCCGGTCAAGACCGAGGAAATTATTCGAGTCGTCGAGCGCGCGGTACGCGAATCCGCGCTTCGGAGAGAAGTGAGCCGGCTCAGGAAAGAAGTACACAAGGAATACAGCTTTCATCACATTCTTGGGAAGAGCAAGGCGATTCAGGCGGTGTTCGATTTGATCCGTCGCGTTGCGGATAGTCCGACCAATGTGCTCATTACCGGGGAAAGCGGCACGGGGAAAGAGCTGGTGGCGAAAGCCATTCATTACAACAGTGACCGGAAAGACGCGCCGTTTATCCCGGTGAATTGCGCGGCGATTCCCGAGCAGCTGTTGGAGAGCGAACTCTTCGGTCATATGCGCGGGGCGTTTACCGATGCGAAGTCGGACAAGCGCGGGCTGTTTGAGGAGGCGCAAAAGGGCACGCTTTTTCTCGATGAGATCAGCGAGTTGCCGATCATGCTTCAAGCGAAACTCCTGCGCGCCATTCAGGAAAAGGAAATCCGCCGAGTCGGCGCCAACAAGCCGATCGCCGTCGATGTGCGCATCATTGCCGCCACCAATCTGCACCTCGCGGAAGAGGTGAAGGCGAAACGGTTTCGGGACGATCTGTTCTATCGCCTCAATGTGATCGAAGTGGTGTTGCCTCCGCTACGGGACCGGCGTGAGGATATTCCGATTCTCGTCGAAGCGTTCTTGAAGAAATGCGCGGAAGCCCGCCACAAAGAGGTCAAGGGCGTGAGTGAGTCGGCCCTGGCGATGTTGATGGACTACGGCTGGCCGGGTAATGTGCGGGAATTGGAAAATGTGGTGGAGCGAGCCGTGACGCTCAATCGCGGCGAGAAGATCGCCCCGGATGATCTGCCTCCGGCGGTGCAGGGGGCTCGCGGGGACCGGCGGGTGCTCGACGAAGCGGCGGAAAAGATGCTGCCGCTGCACGAGATCGAGCAAGAGTACATCAAGAAGATCCTCGACAAGACCGGCGGGAATAAGTATCAGGCCGCGCAAGCCTTGGGCATCGACCGGAAGACCCTCTACCGCAAGCTCGGCGAGATTGAAGAAGCGAAGACTCACGAGTAGACTATCGTCCACCATGCACGCCGGTCCAAGCCCCTCGTGAATCCGCCGCTGGAAAAATCTACCCACCTGGGAGCAGGGGCTGTTGTCCTGCTCACCCTATCTATTTTTATACTCGATCTCCTGACTCCATTGGGATGGGCTGACTGGCTGTTGTATTTCATCCCCCTTGTGTTGACACTGCAGTCTCCTCGCGATCGTGACTCCTACAATTTTGCCGCGGTGGTCACCTTGTTGACTGCCTTGGGCGGGTACTTTTCGCCGCGCGACATTCATCCGGCCGTGGCGCTGATGAATCGTGTGCTCGGCCTGATGGTCATGTGGGGCGTCACCTGGATGATTGTCCGGCAGAAGCAGGCGCGCAGCCAGCTCGTCGGTGCCCGGGCCGCGCAGGCCCAGGCAGAAGCCGGGCGGGAAGCGGCGGTGGCGGCGCGTGAACTGGCTGAAGCCAGTGCCACCGGCGCGATTCACCGGGAGTCGCAAGCCGCCCGCGAATTACTGGTCAGCAGCCTCCGATTGGACGGGATTGTCCAGTCCGCCATGGATGCCATTATCACTAGTGATGACCGGATGCAGATCCTGTTGTTCAATGAAGCCGCTGAGCGGATGTTTCAATGCCCTGCCCGCGAAGCGATCGGCCAATCGGTGGACAAATTCCTGCCTGCGCGGTTTCGAGAAGCCCATCGGCATCATGTAGAGGCCTTCGGCCGATCCCGCGTGACCAGCCGGAAGATGGGGCAGCTCGGGAAGGTGATGGGGCTTCGCGCGAACGGCGAAGAGTTTCCGGTCGAAGCCGCGATTTCCCATATCGTGGTGGAGGGCAGAACGTTTTACACCGTCATTCTTCGAGATATTACGGAGCGACTGCGGGCCGAAGAACAACTGCGGGGAATTGAAGAGCGATCCAGGCTCGCTCTTGAGGCCGGGCAGTTGGGGGCCTGGGAGCATGATGTGGCCACCGATCTGGTGGAGCTGGATGCGCGGGCGCGGGCGATCTATCGCTGCGACAGCGGAGTGACGCTCGGTGCGATGCTGGCTTTTGTTCATCCTGAGGATCTTCCCGTTATGCAGGACTTGATTGCCGCGGCGCGTCGGCCGGACGCGCCCGACTCACGGTTTACGGCAGAGTGTCGAATGCGGTATCCGGACGGCGAAGTGCGATGGATGGTCGTGCGAGCGCAAGTGTTTTTCGAACGGGAGGGGGCAAACCGGCAGGCGACCCGAATCGTCGGGACCACGCAGGATGTCACCGCACGTAAACGGGTTGAGCACCTGATCCGCCAGAGTGAAGAACGGTATCGGCGGCTGATCGCCGTCTCGCCCTACGGCATCCTTGTGGTGCGATCCGAACACGTCATTTTTGCGAACGATCAGGCGCTCAAGCTGTTTGGGGCCGTGAAGGCCGAGGAAATCGTCGGGCGATCGCCCTATGAGCTCTTTCATCCAGATTGCCATGAGGTCATGCGTGAGCATACCCGTGAATTGCTCGGCGGTAGCCACGTCGCGCCGATGGTCGAAGAGCGGATCGTCAAGCTGGATGGCGTACCGATGGATGTTGAGGTCAGCTCGGCCGGTTTTTCCGATGAAGAAGGCCCGGCGACCCTGGTGATGCTGCGCGATATCAGTGAGCGCAAGCGGTTACAAGAGCGTTTGCGGAAGACGGAACGCATCGCGGAGCTTGGGACGGTCGCTTCAGGGATGGCGCACGAGATCGGGACGCCTATGAATGTCATTCTGGGCCGCGCAGAATATCTGATGGATCGCGTCACGGATGAGACGGTGAAGAAGGGCCTGCAAACGATTGTGGCGCAGGTAGAGCGGATTACGCGCGTCATGAACCAGCTCCTGGCCTTCGCGCGGCGTAAGCCGCCGGAGCGTGGTCCGCTGGCGTTGCGGGATGTCATTGAAAACAGCGTCGAGATGTTTCAGGAGCGGCTGGCGAAAAGCCGGGTACAGGTCGAGATGCAGTTGGATGAGACGTGCCCCAAGGTGCAGGCGGATGCCGACCAGATGAACCAGGTGCTCATCAATCTCATCATGAACGCCGTCCATGCCATGCCGGAAGGCGGGCAGATTCGTATCGGGATGGCTCAGGCTGACACCATGGTTAAGCTGACAGTGGCTGATACGGGGCAGGGGATTCCTCCGGAGGTAATCGCCAGGGTGTTTGACCCGTTCTTTACGACCAAAGAATTCGGCAAAGGAACGGGGTTGGGGCTCACCGTGGTGAAAGGCATCATCGAGGAGCATCACGGTTCGATCGCAGCTGAGAGTCAGGAAGGCAAGGGAACCACGTTTACGATCTTGCTGCCGAAGAGCGGATAGCGCGCGCCGATCGTATTTCGTCTTCGGTGGGGCATCTTGCGCCAGTCGGGTTTTCAGGTGTTGGGGTGTTTCTCTTCAGCCTAGGGTCGCGGGACCGATCGTTGGTTGCGAATCACTAACAAAATCGCCTAATTTCTGAGGGGTGACGAGATGGCGCATTGGCATTGTCCTTGCGACTTCGTCGATCGTACGAATGTGCCAGGTGGGGGTTGTTTAGGAAGGTGTGGTTGTGATCGAAGGCAAGTTGTCGGTACTTGTAGTGGATGATGATGGGGAGATGCGCAGCCTGCTCCGCGACGGGTTGTGGAGTGAAGGTTATGTCCTTCGTGAAGCGGGAGACGGGGAAGAGGCGTTTCATTTAGTCCTCCGGGCAGTGCCGGATCTGATTCTGACCGAGATTTGGTTGACTGGGGGCGGCGTTGGCTATGTGAATCGTCTTCGGGCGATCGTTCCGCATTGTCCTATCGTCGTCATGACGGCATTCGGAGATGACGGAGTGAGGATGGATGTGCTCCGGGCCGGCGCGACGGCCTATCTCAGTAAGCCAATTCACCTGGCGGAATTGAAGTGCTGTGTGAAGCAGTTGCTTGGCAACGAGCATCGGTCGGTGACCTGAGGCGAAGTGGTGCTAGAGGGTCATCATTGGGGGCTCTCAAATAGAATGGAGTAGATGAGATGGCCGGGTCTCAAGCAAATAGAGTAGTGCGTTCTCCTTTCGACGATCCAATCATCGCGGCGCGGATTGAAGCGATCCGGCAGCTCGCGGGCGGGATATCCGATCGCGTGGCGGTGATGGATCGCGACTTCAATGTGGTGTACGCCAACTCGGCGGCCTGGACGGACTACGGGGCCGACAAGGCTGAGGTGAATCATGCGAAGTGTTACGAGGCGTTTGCGCATCGCAGTGATCCCTGCGGGACTTGTCCGGCGACCAAGGTGTTTGAGTCGCCGGGGGTTCAGTCGGTCTCCTGCACGGCCGGAGGGGATGGAGCGGCCTGCGGGATGCATCAGGCGTTTCCTCTGGTTGGAAGTGACGGGCAGATCGCGTCGATGCTGGTGCTGTTTACTCCCCCCTCTAAGCCGGCTCTTCGACCGGCACTTCAGGTGCCGGAGGATCTTCCGGCTCCGATGGTGCGGGAGCATTTGGGCGATCTCATCGGCCGCAGCGCGGCGATGCAGCAACTGTTCGACATGATTGCGTTGGTGGCGGAAAGTCAGGCGACCGTCTTAATCCAGGGCGAAAGCGGCACGGGCAAGGAATTGGTCGCCAAGACCATTCATCGCCTCAGCGATCGCCGGGATAAACCGTTTGTTGTGGTGGATTGCGGGTCGCTTCCGGAGACGTTGTTGGAGAGTGAGTTGTTCGGCCATATGAAGGGATCGTTTACCGGGGCCACGGCCAATAAGCGGGGGCTATTCGAAGAGGCTGACGGCGGGACGATTTTTCTGGATGAAATCGCCGATACGACGCCGACCTTCCAGGCCAAGTTGTTGCGGGTGCTGCAGGAAGGGGAAGTGAAACGGGTGGGAGGCAACCAGCCGGTCAAAGTCGATGTGCGGGTGGTGTCGGCGACGAACAAAGACCTAACCGAATTGGTCAAAGGGAAGGCGTTCCGGCAGGATCTCTATTATCGTCTAGCGGTCTTGCCGCTGTTTCTCCCTCCGCTTCGAGAGCGGCGAGAAGATATTCCTTTGTTAGTCGACCATTTTGTGGGTGCCTCTTGTAAGCGCCATCGTCAGTCGCCGAGGACGGTATCCTCCGATGTGATGCATGCGCTCAGTGAGGCTGCCTGGCCGGGGAATGTTCGTGAGTTGCAGCACTACATTGAGCGGGCGGTCGTCACAACGACCGGTCCGGATCTCACTTGCGGCGATATTGTGGCGTTGGGATCGAAGGTCCCGGAGGAAGGACTGCGCATGGTGGTCCGGGATGCGGTCAGTCATACCGAACGGACGCGTATCGTCGAGGCCTTGAGGAAGACCGGCGGGAATCGACTCAGAGCAGCCAAGATGCTCAAGATCAGCAGGGCGGGCCTCTACAATAAGCTCAGAGAATACGGCCTCCAATAATCTTCCTGTGCCCTCATTTGCCCCAACCGATCGCGCCGCGCTGTCTATTTGTGTAGACAGTGCAACCATCTGAAAACACAGGTCTTGAAAGTTCATGGCCTGTTGGACTGTCTACGGCTGTGGAATCATGCCTTTCGAGTGACAGGTGGTGAGGAAAGAGTGAACGGCACTGGAGCCGCTCCAGGACTGGAAAATCAAAATTATGCTGGAAGAGTCGTCACTTAGGCACAACGCTTGCGGGTAAAACGTCTCGCTGGTGAAGGTCTGGGTAATTTTGGACCGGCCTCCGAATGACCCACTCCTTCGCAAGAAGGATCCTTCACCAGCTCTAATTTCCTCCAGTGGAGAGGCCGGAGAGAGTCGGAGGCCGGTACTTTTAGTAAAGAAGGTACTCGGAGGGCAGTGGAAGGGTATTTATAGTCGGTTGTTTCATCGGTGTGTTTCAACAGTCCGCCCATGGAAGAGGCGGTCATAACAGGGGGAGGCCGTGTATGAGGGTTTTTCAACTTCAATCTCAGCGTCAGCGGCGGCGTAGCCGCCTGTCGTTGATGCTGCACAGCGTGTTGCTGACGGGCAGCCTGGTGGTTGCACCAGGGCTGTTTGCGGCAGGACCTGGTGAGCCGTCGCACGACGGTCACGCGACTCCGGTCGCGATGCCGGGTTGGACGCAACAGCTCAAAGGCCAGACCGTGGTGGAGAACGCCATGGAAGGTCGTGCTGGCAATGCAGAGAAGATGGAGATGCAGCACCATCGCTTGATGGAGAAGCTGGGGGAGCAGGCGAAGAAAGATGCGCAGGCGACCCCGACCTCCGGTGCATTCAACGAGATGTCGATGATGCACCAGTACATGGGGCAGGACGGCAGCAGCTTCCTGCTCATGTCGGACGGGTCCAAAGGTGAGCCTGTCATGACGTCCGGCGGGAAGTGCCCGGCCAATGCTCCGGTCAAGAAGTTCGATGTCTCGATGATCAACATCGAGATCAGCTTGAACCGGTGGCTCGACTTCTATCCCGGGTATATGTACGTCCACACGGGCGACATCGACAAAGTCCGGGCCGAAGAGGCTAAGAACAAGGCCGCCCGTGAAAAAGACGGATTCGATCCGGGCGCGGTGACGACCGGAAACCAGGGCGATGCGATTCAGCCCTTGGTGCTCCGTGCCAACCAGGGCGACTGCGTGAAAATGACGCTGCGCAACCAGTTGGAGGGCGAGGATGGCAGCTTGGTCATTCAGGCCTCCAGCATGATCGTGAGCGCCACCGGGAAGCCCGCGACGACGACGAATCCGGACACGGTCGTCTCGCCTGGCAAGACCCAGGATTTCGAATGGTATATCCATCCGAACATGCAGGAAGGTGTGCGGCAATTCCATTCGTGGAGCCATGACCGCGAGTTGACGGTGTTGGGCCTGTTCGGCGCCTTCATCGTTGAGCCGAAGGGTTCCAAGTACCTTGATCCGCTCGGAACGGGCGCCGCGCCCGATACGACCAGCGGATGGCAGGTCATGATCGACAACGGATCCGGACCGGACTTCCGCGAATTCGTGCTCTTCTATCACGAAATCGGCGACGAAGCGTTCCGTCCGTTGAACAAGAAGGGTGACTTCTTGCCGCAGCGCGATCCGTTGACGGACGCGTATCGTCCGGGTGGCCGCGCGATCAACTATCGCAGCGAGCCGTTTGGCATCGATCAGATGCACTTGCAGCATGAATATTTCGGGTTCGAGGACGAGTCGATGGCGTACAGCGCGTACACCTTCGGCGATCCGCCCACCACGGTGGCCCGCGGTTACCTCGGTGACCCGGTCAAGTGGCGGTTGGTGCACGGTGGATCGGAAGTGTTCCACTCCCACCATCCCCATAGCGGAACCATCCGTTGGCAGCGCAGCCCGCGTTCCGATCAGGAAGAGCATTGGTATAAGGGGCAGGATGGTCCGGTGAAGTATCCGGTCATTCGGACCAAGTCTGATCGGGTGGACGTGGAAGTGGTTGGTCCGTCCGAAGCGCTCGACCTGGAACCGGAGTGCGGCGGCGGTGGCTGTCAGCATCTGGCCGGCGAATTCCTCTATCATTGCCATGTGGCGCATCACTATGTCGCGGGCATGTGGGGGTACGGCCGGTTCTACAATACCCTCCAAGTCGGCGCGGCGCATACCGACACGATGCCGGATATGCGTGAGTTGCCTGATCGCCAGGGTCGCATGCGACAGGGTGTCTCGTCGGACAAGTTGATCGGCTCAACCCTCGACTGGTTCGGCAAGACCTTCAAGATCGTCGACAAGAGCCAGAAGACGAACTGGAAATCCGATCCGGTGATCGTGAACATCAAGGATTGGGTCGAAATGTTTGTGCCGGCTCAGGGTCAACCGGGCCACACCAACGACGAGAAGGGCCAGATTATGGCCTATGACTCGACGGTGTGGGATTGGAAGTGGGACGGCAACATTGCCCGGGGCGAGCGCGAGAGCACGGCTCAGAACCCCAAGTATCAGTGGGCCGCCAAGTGGGACGACAGCACCAGACCGGCTATTCTCTTTGACCCGACGACGGGCAAGATGGCCTGGCCGCTGTTCAAGCCGCACTTCGGCAAACGCGTGCCTTTCTCTGCGAACCACAGTGGCGCGCCCTGGTTGGAGCCGATCCACCAGGATGCCAACGGTGAGCGGACCTCCGAGCCGGCACAGCCCGGCGAGCAGGGACGTTGGAGTCTCTGCCCGGTCAATGCGAACCGGAAGTTCTATAACATTCACTTTGTCCGCATGCCGATCACCCTCGCCAAGAAGCAAGGGAAAGAGCCGGCCATGGTGGACAAGGATGGTCTGATCTATCTGCTCCACGAAGAAGAGCGGTTGACCAGAGCCAACGACGATCTCAAGCTCCCGGCGGTCATTCGCGCCAACGTGTATGACTGCGTGGACTTGGTCCTCACCAGCGAGTGGGACGACGACGACTACACGAATTTCCAGTCGTCCAAGATCAACATCCATCCCCACTTCTTCCAGTTCGACACAGGGAACTCGGACGGCGTCATCTCCGGTATGGAGTATGAAATGTCCGTGCGTCCCTTCACGATGTGGGGGAAGAAGACCAAGCACGGATTGCCCGCTCCGATGGTCGCCAAGATCGTCGGCGGTGCGAAAGCCGGAGCCAGCTCGATCAAGATTCAACTGGCGCCCGGTGCAACGCCGTTCCATGTGAACACCGAAGTCATGGTGGGCATGGATTGCTTGGAGAAGGGCAACGATGCCACGGCCTCATTGCCGCGGGATAAGAGCTGCTCCGAAGTCGCCCGCATCAAGGAGATCAAGGGCGATCAGGTGACCTTCTTCAAGCCGTTGAAGAACAGCCACCCGGCGAACGACCTCGTGTCGCCGGAGTTCGTGCGGTATCGGTGGTGGGTGGACGTGGATATGGGGACCGTGTTCTGGCATGACCACGCGTTCGGCGCGACAACCTGGCCGCATGGCGGGTTCGGCGTGACGATCGTGGAGCCGTTCGGGTCCACCTATCACGATCCGAAGAACGGCAAGCTGGTGTGGAGCGGTCCGATTGCGGACATTCACAGCAACGAGCCGATCGGTGCCGGTGTGAGCGGCAGCTTCCGTGAGTTGATGGTCTCCATCCACGACACGGTGCCGCACACGGTCAACGTCATCGAAGCCGGCAATCCTCCGGGACAGCCGATCGAAGTGGCGTTGGAAGCAGGGAAGACGGTGTCGTTCCAGATGCCCGATAAGATCATGAACGCACCGAACAAGTACATCAACGGCGGGACGCATACGACCGGCAGCGGTTTCAACTTCCGCGCGGCTCCGTTTGCGCAGCGCCTCTCGAACAATCCTGATACGTCAAAGCTGTTCAGCAGCGCGATCCACGGGGATCCGGGTACACCGCTCCTGCGGGCGTACACGGGCGACACCATGGTGTTCCGCCTGTTGCACCAGCTGATGAACGAATCGCACGTCTGGACGATCGCCGGCCACACCTTCCTCACGGAACGGTATGCGGCGGATGCCAACCGGAAGAACTCGATTCACGTCGGGATCGCCGAGCGGTATGACCTCGTGACCAAGGCGGGCGGATTCCAGGGTATGCCCGGTGACTACATCCACTTCAACGGCAGAACGTCACACTTCGCCGAAGGTGGATGGGGCATCGTGCGCGTGCTCGATAAGGAAACGGCGGATCTGAAGCCGTTGCCCAGGGGGACCAATCCCCTCGGGATTCCCGCAACCCCCAGCTCGGTCTGTCCGGCTGATGCTCCGGTGAAGAACTTCAGCGTGGTGGCGTTGGATCGCCCGATGAAGCTCAATCCGAAGGCGCCGGATGCGATCGAAGTGGACTTTGAGCGGAAGATCGAAATGACCATGCCGGAAGGCAAGATCTTCGCGCTCGAAGCGGAAGCCACGACGGTAGCCAGCGGGGTCACACCGAATCCGCTGACGCTGCGCGTCAACCTTGGTGATTGCATCAAGGTGAATCTGAAGAACAAGATGAAGGCGAGCCGGGCGTCGTTCTTTGCGCCTGGATTGGCCTTCGATCCGAAAGACAGCCAGGGCCTGAACGTCGGCAACAACGGCGGCGATCAGACCATCGGTCCTGGCGAAAGCCGCGGCTACACCTACTACGCGCATCCGGCGAACAAGGAAACGACGTCGCTGGTGTGGGATGGTGGGAACATCGTGGTCAATCCGCGTAACGGATTGTACGGGGCCATTGTCGTCGGTCCGAAGGGCTCGCAGTATCGCGACCCGGTGACCGGTGCCGATGTGTCGCAGAAGAATACCTGGCGTGCGGACGTCATCGTGGATACCAGCTTGTCCGAAAATGCCGGCAAGCGGAACTATCGCGATGTCGCCCTGTTCTTCCAGGACGAAGACAACATTATCGGAACCGCGTTCATGCCCTACGTGCAGAACGTCGCCGGTTTGACGTCGGTGAACTACCGCGCCGAACCGTACAAGTTCCGTGAGGAGCAAGGCTGCTCGATCGGGAAGATTTTCCAGCCCTGTGCGGTGGATAAGCCCGAGGATCCCATCACGCCTCTGATCGAGGCGCATGCGGGTGACGCGATTCGCATCCATGTCATCGGTGCGAACAGCGAGCAGAACGGGATGTTCGGCGTCGAAGGCCATGAGTGGCCGATCGAGCCGTACATGCCGGGTGCCGACATGATCAGCGTCGTGGAGTACGCCGGATCGGAAGTCCTGGACGTGTTCCTCCGTGGCGGTGCGGGTGGTCCGTATCGTCAGGTGGGTGACTTCGTCTGGTCCAACGCTCGGCTGCCCTACACGCAGTCCGGACAGTGGGGCTACCTCCGTGTGTTGCCAGCCGGCGATTCACGGATCCAACCGCTCGGCGTAGCCGGTATGGGCGCCAAGCAGGCGGAAGTGGAGCCTGCAGTGAAAGCCATTCCAACCGCAATGAAGTAAGCGGAGCGGACATGGTGTAACACCTCGTGGGGGAGCTGCCAGAAGTATGCGGCTCCCCCACTTGTGTTTTATAGGCAGGTGCGAGGCTGAGGTTAGGGTTGAGATCCCTGTATTCTGTATAATGGAGGTTCACTCAACCTTAACCTCAACCTCGGACTGACGAAGGAGGCCGGAGAATAAACCATGAAGATCAAGACACAGCTCATAGCAGGAATATTGGCAATGGCTCTGGGGAGTCCGGCCATGGCTTACGAAGAAGTCACGGTGTCGGAGGGAGGGACCATCACGGGTACCGTAAAGCTTGAGGGTACGGTTCCCAAGCCGAAGGGATACAACCTCACCACCTTGCCCGACCCGTTCTACTGCGGTCGCATTTCTGACGGGCAAGGCTGGCGGATTCTCCAGCCGTTCCAGGTCGGGCCGGCCGGGGAGTTTCGCGAGGTGGTCGTCTATCTGGAAGGGATCGAGAAGGGCAAGCCCTTCCTTGAGAAGACCGTGCCCCAGATCGAGGCGCGGGATTGCCTGTTCCTGCCGTTCACAACCGTCGTGCGGGACGATCAATCGGTGACCGTGGTCAATATGGATCCGGTCATGCATGACATTCAGGCCTACGAAACGTCGAACCTAGGCGCACGCGTGTTGTTCAACGTGCCTCTGCCGATGAATCCGCAGCATCCGCGTAATTTCAAGGATCGCACTGAAGCCGGCATGTATCACAAGCATATGGCCGGTCCTCCGATGAAAGAACTAGTGAAGCTTAGCAAAGGCCGCCGGATTTTTGTCATGCAGTGCGGATTCCACGCCTACATGGAAAGCTGGGGCGTGGCCATCACGAACCCCTATTTTGCCAAGACGGATGAGCAGGGTCGATTTACGCTGGAGGATGTTCCGCCGGGCACTTACAAACTGGTCGTCTGGCATCCCTATGTCCGCACGGCAACGGAGCAAACCGTCACGGTCGGGCCGAAGGCGACCGTAGAGGCCAATATCGGCGTCCCGGCGCCGACAGGGCGGCTTTACGCCAATGAGGTGCTGGAGCATGCGTATACCCGCTATAACGTGACCGAGGAAGCGAAGAAGGAAATCGATCCGCTGGTGCATAAGCAGGATCACTAAAGGGACGAATTGACGCAGTCCGCGTCGAGCTATCCGCACTCAGCTTCTCTTTTCCAAAGCTGACGGCGGATAGCTGAAAGCCATGCAGGGATGGCCAGAACAGTGAAGCTCAGCATAACAGTGGCCGCGGCAGTCTGGATGATCGTTCTGCCTGCGGGCCTTTCGTTCGCCAATCATGAATCGTCGGCGCAGCCTCCGCTCTGGACGCCGATGGACGAAGTCGAGTCCATGGCCACGATGGACGTGCCGGGCGGCATGGTCACGGTGCCGGCCGGCGAGTTCATCATGGGCAGCGATCCCCGAAAGGATCCGGCGGCCGGGCCGCAGGAACAGCCGCTGCATCGGGTCACGCTCGATGCGTTTGAGATCGACCGTTACGAGGTCTCGAACGTGGAGTACCTCAGATTTGTGCTGTCCACGGGCGCGAGTTGGCCGCAGTTCTGGAGGGCCAAACCGTTCCCTGACAAGATGGCGACGCATCCGGTGATCAACGTCAGTTGGCAGGAGGCGGATGCCTATTGCCGCTGGGCGGGCAAACGGTTGCCGACCGAAGCGGAGTGGGAAAAGGCGGCCCGGGGTTCCGACGGCCGGATGTTCCCCTGGGGCGATGAACCGGCCGGGTGGATCAAGAGTAACATCGCACATCCTGGATCGAAGCGGGGCGCCAAGTATCCGCCGCTGGCGAACATCAATCGCTACGACAAAGGGGTGAGCCCCTACGGGGTCTACCAGCTGGCCGGCAACGTCAGTGAATGGGTCTCGGACTGGTTCGATCCGGACTATTACCGCAAAGGCATCAATGAGAATCCGAAGGGACCGGCTGTCGGTGAATTGAAGGTGTTCCGCGGCGGGTCGTGGAATGAAGATCCGGAAGTGGCGCGGTCCGCCGGACGCAACGGCGGAGAGCCGACGCGCAGGAGCTATCTTACGGGGTTTCGTTGTGCAAAATCAGCGCAGCTGCAAAGTGCCGGGACGGTGTTGACGACGGAAGTTGTCGCGCCCTCGCAGTCGGCGCCGCATCATCCGTAGTAATGTTCAGAGGAGGCCGAGGTATGGAACGGAAGGAAGTCGAGACGTTCAGAAAATGGGAATGGGTGATCAATGCGGTTTTGATCGCAGCCGCGCTTCTGGTCATGGCGAAGGTGGCGTGGGGGTTGGATACCCAGGACATCGTTGTCGAGTGGACCGAGTCCGGCAAAAAGATCGCGATGGAACGGGTGGCCAACTGGAAGACCAAAGATGAAATGGTGTTGATCCCGGCCGGTGAATTCATCATGGGCAGCGATAAGAAGACCGACCGACTCGCCTATCGCGGGGAGACGCCGCAACGCCGGGTCTATCTGGATGCGTTCGAGATCGGCAAATACGAAGTGACGGCGTTGGAATATCTGAAGTTTGTGCTGGCGACCAATCGGAAACCGCAATTGGATTGGCGGTATGACGGCGGAAATTTCCAGGAGACCATGGCACACCATCCCATCATGCATGTCTCCTGGTACGACGCGGATGCCTACTGCAAGTGGGCAGGCAAGCGTTTGCCGACTGAAGCCGAATGGGAGAAGGCGGCACGTGGGACCGACGGGCGCCTGTTCCCCTGGGGGCCGGAACTCGCCGGACCGACGAGGGCGAACTTCGGACGAACGGGACTGTCCGGTCCGGTGCGCGATCGTCCGGAGCGGCTGCTGCTCTATCCCCCGATCATTTCAGTCGATCGGTACGACAAAGCGGTGAGTCCGTTTGGTCTCTATCAGACGATCGGGAACGTGGCTGAATGGGTGTCCGACTGGTACGACAAGGATTATTACGCGTCTGCGCCGGATCGCAATCCGAAGGGTCCTGAGACCGGTACGCAGAAAGCGTTCCGCGGCGGCGGCTGGATGGACAGCACCACGACGATGCGCGTTGCCATGCGGAACGGGACCGACCCCAAGACGAAGATCAATTGGATGGGGTTCCGTTGCGCCCGTGATGCCCAGGACTCTGCGGGGACGAAAGTGTCGATGGTCGCGGAGTAGGCAGGAGAGTCGCAGTGAAGGATTGCTTCATCAGGCTGATGTCTCGGGCCGGCGGCACTGCCGCCTAGGCATGACGGTGAACTGGCCGCCCCTGCCGAAGTACATCTGTACATTGCCTGGGGGTATGATGATGGTCGGCTTCCCATCCATCGTTGTTATGAAGGATGGGATGCCGCTCCCTCGCCAGTATCTTCACCACATCCTGCTCAACGACCGGGGCAATAACGTTGTGCTGCCATGTTGTCCTGCCACAAAGATCGGCCTGTCGTGAAACGAAAACCCTGTTCCATCGAGCGCTGTGACACCTGCGCGCTTCGCGCGAAGATGGTGCTGTGCGATATTGAAGGCAGCGACCTCGCCGAATTTCAAAGAATCAAACGCACCCTCGACTACGAGCCTCATCAAACCGTCTTCTACGAAGGCCATGTGTGCTTGGGCCTCTATCTGTTGTGCGCGGGCAAGGTCAAGCTGACTCGTTCTTCGGCGCGAGGCCAGCGGCAGATCGTCCGGATCTTGGGCCCCGGTGAGCTGATCGAGAAACACGTATTCGGGGAGAGAGCCCTTCATGAAGTGACGTGCGAGACATTGGAGCCCTCTCAAGTCTGCGTCATCGACAAGGAACGTTACCTCGCGGTCATCCACAGAAATCCTCAACTGGCGATCAAGCTGATCCAGCTCCTCAGTAATGAGGTGGGGGTCAATATGGATCATCTTGATCAGTTTACCTTCAAGACGGCACGCGAGCGGCTGGCCGGCCTGCTATTGGAACTCGGCGATCGATTCGGCAAGCAAGACGACGATGGTGTCCGGGTTGGACTCACGCTCAAACGGGAAGAAGTGGCTGAGATGGCCGGGATCACGGTTGAAACCGCCATCCGCCTGCTCGGTGTGTTCCGGGATGAGGAGTTGCTCACCATCGATGGAAGAACCATTACCTTGCTGAATCCAGACCGCCTCGCCAGAATTGCCCGACGCTGAACCACAACCCGTCAAACGTTATTCGTGAAGCGCGACAGGCGCGCCGCGAAGTTCAAAGTTCTGGGTTCGAAACTCAGAATACCTCGGACTCTCCCCCGTCTCGCTTTTCTCGCAAGTCTCGCTCCTTTCGCCGCTTGTCCCTGCACATCATTGCAGCATAGGCCCAATGGCCTATCCAAAACCTTGAGATAAATCATAGCCCAGGCTGGCCAATTCCAGTGTGAGGCGTCTTCATGTCCGGTACGGTGCGTGCGACGTAAGGCGGCCACATTGCTGGCACGTTCGAGTTTCCGCACTGGGGATCCTGGAACGATGGTGCCTCAAGAATGCAGGCGAACGAGTATCGCAGTCGATCCCGTTGCTCTTCTCAGGCGAGAGCACGGAATGATTCTGGACCAACTGGTCATGATCGAAACGGCGATGAGCCCTCGTTCCGGCGGGAACGGTGTGGCGAAGGGAACGGACCGGGGCACGTTGCGGGAACTGCTCCAATTCTTTACCGGCCCCGTGGAGGTTCATTTCAGACGGGAAGAGGTGTTGGTCGAAGATCTCCAACGAATTCTTGGCTGGAAGCAGGTCGATCAAGGGCAGCTCAAGAGCTTTTTGGACGAACATCAAATGCTGAAAGCCGACGCGGCCGCAGTCATGAGAAAGCTCCGGAGAAAGCGGGCCGATGGCCGAGATTCAGTGGCGTTAAAGAATCTTGGGGGATTGCGAACCCTGAATGCCGAGCTTCGCGGACTGATCGGTCGTTATCGTGGACACATCTCCTGCGAAGAACGGATGCTGTTTGTCTTAGCCGAGATGCGGCTGACAGCCGAGCAGAAACGGCGGATCAGTCGGCGCATGTTACAGGTGTGAGGTCCGGTAGAAGCAGGAAAAGCGTGACGAGCGCGACTCGCTTGAGGGAGATCTCTATGAACGCCGCCGATGTCTTCGACGATCGCATCGGGGCTAAGAAGAGGAACGTCGCGATGTTCAGAAGTGTGAACCACATGCTTACGCTGCTCATGCCTCGGGCCGGCGAGTGCAAGGCGGTAAGCCAAACGGAGAGCCAATCAGGCTCTCCTGTGCCAAATCAAGGAGGAGGACATCATGCAGGTTCGGAGAGTTATGCGGAGCATTGGAGTGTGGTCTGTCGGAGCTGTGATCGCCGGGGGGCTCGCTGTCTCTGGTGTGTCGCCGGTTTCGGCTGAGGAGGTTGGGACCGGCAATCAGGTGTTCTTCAAGGGCGGGTTCATGAATCTTAGCGGTGATCGGGGCGGGCAGACGTTTGTGGATACCGGAGCCGCCAGGGGTACGAATGGCGGCAATGCGGGATGGTATGCCGGTGCGGGTCTGGACTTGATGCTCTCCAAGGATGTCTGGGGCGCGATGGACAAAACCTCGATCCTAGGGGAAATTGGACTGCAGTTCAACCGGATCAACTCCGCTACTGTCAGAAATGCCGCCAATGCGGTGTCTGGGTTGGGGAACGCCAATGACAAGGTGCAACTGACGATGATGACGATCAACGTGGCGCCCAAGATCAAGTTTATGGAAGGGAGTGCATTCCGTCCCTGGATCATCCCCATTGGGCTAGATTTTCACGTCATTAGTCCGCCTTCCAATCAGACGCAGTATCTCGATATGGGGATTCAATTCGGCGCGGGGTTCGAGTATCAGGTCTGGAAGGCAATCAAGTTGGGCGTGGATGCCAGATATCACGTGACGTCCCGCATGACCAATACGAATAATGATTACTTCCAGGTCGGTCCCTATGTGGGGATCTCGTTTTAACGAAACGGGTGGGTGATGAACCTCGTCGTGCATTTCCCCCGAACTGTCGAGGTTGAGGATTCCAGCGCGCTGAGCCCCGCTCAGCGCGCCCTTTCCACACGCAGGCCCCCCCCTTGATGCTTGTTTCGCAGAAGTCGTAGAGTCGCTCCATCATGTCGCAATTTGCTCTCGTCTGGATACATCTCATCGCCGCGGTCGGTTGGGTCGGCGGAACGATCTTCCTCTCGCTGGTGCTGGCCCCGTCCTATCGCGCGCTGGCCTCGAAACCCGAAGCCGGCATGTTATTCAGGACGTCGGCAAAGAGGTTTCGTCTGGTCGTATGGGGAGCGGTCGCTATTCTGCTATTGACCGGTCCCATGCTGGTCTTGTCCCACGGGTGGCCGCTCTTCGAGCCGGCTCGATGGCCGTCACCCTTAGGGATCAAGCTTGTGCTGGTTGCAGCGCTGCTGCTGATGACCCTCGTGCACGATCTTGTTCTCGGTCCTCGCGTTCGAGCGATTCTGGCACTGCAACCTGACAACAGATCTGTGTCCGATCAGACCATCCTGACTGCCGCCACCTGGCTTCCTCGCCTGGCGCTGCTGCTCTCGCTCGGGGTGCTGTTTGTTGCCGTGATGCTGGCCCGGTCGTAATCTGCGCAGGTTGCTCTCGCCTGGCAAATCCTTCTAAGCTACAGGCTAGAGTGCCAGGGGGCGAGCGAGGAATTCGTCTCGTTCGCGTCACGCGATACAGAAGGAGGCCAGCAATGATGAGACAGGCGGGTGCGACAGGGCGAACAGCAATGTTTGCCATCATGGTCGGTGGATGTGTGGCATTGGGAGCGACCGTTGGCGGAGGTTCAACCGCTTCAGCCTATGAAGTCTGGCTGACCGACCAATCCGATACCGGCAAGGAAAGCGGGGGGTATCTCCATATCTATGATGGGGCTCAGCTGGCGGCGAATCCGGCCTCGGCGAAGCCGACGATGACGATCGACTTTGCCGGCGACATCGGCAAGTTCTGCGAGGAGGCGACCAAGAAGGCCGTGCGTCGCCCGCATATGCTGTTCTTCAATAAGAATCAGGATCACGCGATCATTTCGTTCCTGAGCGGCCACGTGTTGTTCATGGACGCGGCGACGAAGAAGCCGGATGCCTGTCTGTCCATGGGGAAGAACGTCCATGCCGCCTGGCCGACGCCGGATCAGAAGATGGCGATCGCCGCGAACATCGCGGAGAAGAAATTCATCCGGATCTGGACGGACTATGCTGCGCACAAGTTCAGCTTCGACCCGGAGAAAGATGTCGTGAACCTGGTTGCGTTCGAAGGGGGCGAGCGTCCCGATACGTCGCCGATCTGCCCCATCACCGAATCGTCGAGCCGGTATGCATTCATCACGTTGCGCGGCGGCGGGTTGGTCGTGATGGATGTGACCACGACGCCCATGAAGGCAGTGGCGATGCTGGACAACAACCAGATTCATCCGGCCGGCTGCGGCGGAGTGCAAGTCGGCGACACCATGTACATCAATTCAGGCGGCGGGTGGCCAGTGGCGCCGCTCTCCTACGATGTCTATGCGCTCGACATCTCGGGTCTGCCTGCCAAAGTGTCCGCCAAGCTGGTCTCGCAACGGGACGACAAGTTTGCCGACTCGCATGGCATGATCGGGGTCGGCCGCTATGTCTGGAGTGCGGATCGAGCCGGCAACAACGTCGAAATCATCGATACGCTCAGTAACTTCTCGGTGGGGTCCATTGATCTGGTGAGTGACGCGAACCAGGATCCGGCTCCCGATTTGATGGATGTCGCACCGGACGGACAGTATGTCTTCGTCGGTCTTCGCGGTCCCAACCCGCTGACCGGCAACGATAAGGGCGTGCACAACGCCAAGGGAACGGTTCCCGGCGTCGGGGTGATCCATGTGGATGCCGGCGGCAAGGTCGGGCATTACAAGGGACAGGCGGTCATTACGAATAAGAAAGACGAGAAAGAAACCGCCGATACTCACGGAATCGCGGTTAGAAAATAACGAGTGTGATGCGTAGGCCTCCGGACTTAAGTCCGGAGGCCTATGTTGTGTTCTCCTCCTTCGGTTCCCTTTCTTGCCCACGTCCTCTTTTCGTCTCAGCGAGTGCCCCCTTCTGCGACAGCGTGATTTCTACCGCTGTGGAAAGACTCCCCGCCGTGCGTGCCGGTTCGCTCCACGAGATTAATGGTATCTCCTTGAAATTGCAGTAGGAGTGGATTTGGTTGCTGCGACAAGTGGTGGCCCTGTGCTTGCACTGTGATGAAGGAATAAAAGGAGAAGGCCTATGCATCCTATTCATCCCATGTTGGTGCACTTTCCGATTGCGCTCTTATCGGCCGCGGTGTTCTTCGACCTCCTCGGGCTTCGTTGGCGAGAGGAAGAGTGCCGGACGGCCAGTCTCTATACACTGGTGTTGGGACTGGCTGGTGCCTTGGCGGCCGTAATCTCCGGTCATATGGCTGAAGAAGCGGTTGAGCACAGCGGCGTTCCAGAGTCGGTGCTTGAGCTGCATGAGGGGTTGGGTTTTGCGACGTTCTGGATTTTCCTCGGGCTGCTCGGATGGCGATTTATCACGGGGCTCGGGTTCGTCAGGGAGCGGCGCGCTGTCTCCGTGGGGCTGGGTATCGTGGGAGTGGTGGTGCTGCTGGTGGCAAGTTATTACGGCGGGAGCCTGGTCTACGACTATGGCGCCGGTGTGGCGGGGTATCCCGCGAAAGCTCCTTGAAAGGAACTAAGATGAAAGCACGCTTCTGTATCGTTGCGGTTGTGCTCTGGATTGTCACGCTCGTCGGAGCCGGTTGGTTTTTCGTGAACGGGTTGACGACCAAAGGAGCTGACGGCCGTATGGAGATCGTCCTGTCTCCCAGCGAGCGAGATCTGATCCTTGGGGAAATGCGACAGCTGCTGAAAGCGGTGCATGGTGTCGTCACCGGTGTGGCGGGACAGGATCAGCCGGCAGACCGGCAGCAGATCGAACAAGCCGCCCGCGCGGCAGGTATGGGGATGGCGGCGGATGTAAACCCGGCGATCATGCTGAAGCTGCCGCTGCCGTTCAAGCAGATGGGGATGTCGATTCATCGCGATATGGATGCCTTGGCCGACGCGGTCGCGAACAAAGAAACCTCTCAGCAGATCCTGCAGCGCCTGTCGAGCATGACGGCCCGCTGCACGACGTGCCATGACATGTATCGATTCGGTGTGAGCCAATAGCCGTCAGCTGACAGCTTTCAGCTATCAGCATGAGATTGATATCTGAGATAGCAATGATAGAGACGATTAATCCTGGATGATTCCGAATCCATTTTACGCGTGAAGGCTCACATCATCAGGGATGACGACTCGTTTGAATGACTGAAAGCTGAAAGCTGATTGCTGATAGCGGACGGATTCTGAAAAAAGGAGGATCCCATGGCACGAGTGGTGATTATCGGAGCGTCGATCGGCGGGTTGCCTGCGGCCTATGAGGCGCGGGCGCTCCTTGCAAAGAAACACAAGGTCACGGTCATCTCCAATGTCGAGTCGTTTCATTTCGTGCCGTCGAATCCCTGGGTCGCCGTGGGATGGCGCACCAGGAAAGATATCAGTTTTGCCTTGGGGCCGGTGTTGGAGAAAAAGGGTATCGAGTATATCCATGCCATGGCGGACCGGATCGAACCGGAGCAGAATCGGGTGATCACGTCAAAGGGCGAGGTGCCGTACGACTATCTGATCATCGCGACGGGGCCCAAGCTGAATTTCGGCGCGGTTCCAGGGCTCGGTCCCAGCGGTTATACCCAATCCATCTGCAATGTGGATCATGCCGAGCAGGCCTGGGGTTCGTATCAGGCCTTCCTTAAAAATCCCGGTCCCATCGTCGTCGGGGCGGCTCAGGGCGCTTCCTGCTTCGGACCGGCCTATGAGATGGCGTTCATTTTGGACACCGACCTCCGGAAAAAGAAGCTGCGGAAGAAAGTGCCGATTTATTTCGTGACGCCGGAACCGTACATCGGACATATGGGATTGGCTGGAGTGGGGGCTTCGCGCCGCCTCATGGAGGACGAGTTCGCCGAACATTCCATCAAGCCGATTCCGAATAGTTCGATCAAAGAAGTCCAGCCAGGCAAGGTGCTGCTGGAGGATGGACAGGAAATTCCGTTCCGCTATTCCATGTTCATCCCGCCGTTCGCCGGGGTGGATGCGGTCGCCGGTACCCCAGGCCTCTGTAATCCCAAGGGGTTTGTGAACATCGACGCCTATCAGGCCAATCCCAAGTACAAGAATATTTATTCGGTCGGCGTCTGCGTGGCGATTCCACCGGTCGAAGTGACCCCCATCCCGACCGGTGCCCCCAAGACCGGCTACATGATCGAATCGATGGTCTCCGCTGCAGTCCACAACATCAAGGCTGATATGGAGAACGATCCCAAGCGTGATACGGCGACGTGGAATGCGATCTGCCTGGCCGATATGGGGGACACGGGCGTCGCGTTCGTGGCCTTGCCGCAGATGGCGCCTAGGAATGTGACCTGGGCCAAGAAAGGCAAGTGGGTCCACCTGGCGAAGATCGGGCTGGAGAAATATTTCCTCCATAAGATGAAACGCGGAATCAGCGAGCCCTACTATGAGAAAGTGATTCTGAAGGCGCTGGGTATCGAAAAGCTGGATAAGCCGGCATGAATATCAGCGCGGTTCCGTCTTGGATCAGGGGTGGCCGGTAAGGAGCGTGATCGTACAAGAGTGAAAGCCTGTGCCGAATGATAGACACGTCTCGGTCGTCGGATCCTACGCGGCATCTGATACTGGCGGTTATGGCCGTGGCGGCCGTCATCGCATCGGGGACGCTGGGCTACATCGTGATCGAAGGTTGGCCCGCTTTCGACGCCTTCTACATGACGGTGACGACCGTCACGACTGTCGGGTATCAGGAAATCCATCCGCTGTCGCCGGCCGGCCGGGCCTTCACGATCGTTCTGATCATCAGTGGCGTGGGAACCCTCTTCTATGTGTTGGGAAACCTCGCGCGCCTGCTATTAGAAGGAGAGCTGAGAGCGATTTTCGGGCGGTATCGGACTGAGGGGAAAATGAAGACGGTAGCGAATCATTACATCGTATGTGGATACGGACGCATGGGGAAGCGGATCTGTAAGGAGCTCCGCGCGAAACCGCTGCCGTTCGTCGTCATCGACAAGAATCCCGACGTGATCGCTGTGTTGCAACGGGAAGGTCTGATGGCGGTGGAAGGCGATGCCACACAGGATGAGGTTCTGATCCGGGCGGGGATCGAACGGGCCAAAGGGGTGGTGTCCGTCGTGAATACGGACACGGAGAACCTCTACATCGTGCTGACGGCCAGGGGGCTGAACAAAGACCTCTATATCGTGGCGCGGGCCGGCGACGAGGGGGCGGAGCACAAGCTGATGCGGGCGGGCGCAAACCGCGTCTCGTCGCCCTATCACATCGGCGGGCTGCAAATGGCGCAAGCCTTGATCCGTCCCGCGGTGATGGATTTTCTCGAACTAGCGACACAGAGTGAACATCTGGATCTTCAGATGGAAGAATTGACCGTTGAGCAGGGCTCACGTTTCGATGGCCGGACTCCCTGCGATTGCGGATTCGCCGAGGATCGAGGGCTGATCTTGATTGCAGTCAAGCGCACATCGGGCCATCTTGAGTTCAATCCCGGTCCCAGGGTCCTGCTCGCTGAGGGCGACAAACTGATTGTGTTGGGTCAGCCGGAGAGTTTGAAGCGCCTCGAAGCGGTCATCAAGTCCCAGGTGGTGGCGTAGCCGTAATGTGAGCCTCATGAGCGTAAGAAGAGACAACGTATGACGGGCGGAGAGCCCTCGGTCCTTGCTGTCGTGGTGGGAAGTCTGGTGGGTCTCTCGCTGGGCGTGACGGGGAGCGGTGGGTCGCTGATCGCGATTCCCCTCCTGGTCTATGCGCTCGGGACGAGCGTGCAGGAAGCCGTGAGCCTTTCGCTCGTGCTTGTCGCCGCCGCTGCTTGCATTGGTGCCGTCGAATCCTTTCAGTCGGGCCTCGTCAAAGTGAAGGCGGCGCTCCTGTTGAGCGGCACCGGGATGATCGGGGGGTGGGTGGGAACCGCAGGGCATCGGCTCGTGCGGGAAGAAATTACACTCGTGCTCTTCGGCGTCCTGATGATCGTGGCAGCCGGACAGATGTGGTGGCGTACGACATTGCGGGACGATCCTGAGGAGCGTAGCATCTGTGCGGATCTGTTTCCGCGGACCTGTTGGGTCAAAGTCAGCGGTATTGGACTGGTGGTCGGGCTGTTGACCGGATTCTTCGGGGTCGGAGGAGGGTTTGTGATTGTGCCGGCGCTGACGCTGCTGCTGGGATTTCCGATGCGAGTGGCGGTGGGGACCTCCCTGCTGATCATTACGCTCATTGCGTTGACGGGAGTCGTTGCGTATGCCCGTCTGGTTCCGTTGGATCTGCGCGTCCTCTCGTTCTTGATTGCCGGAGCCATCATAGGAATGTTGGCCGGGAGACAGGTGAGTCGCGCTCTTTCCCCCAGGCTGTTAACCAGAGCCTTTGCCGTTGTCGCCTGGGCGGTGGCGGTGATCCTCATCGGCCACAATCTCTGGAAGATCAATGGAGGCCTATTGTGAGCAAGCAGCAGGGGGGCGGTGAAGAGGGAGGGGCCCACACGCCTGTCGGGACGAGGCGGACATTTTTCGGCTGGGTCACAAAGGTGGCGGCAGGTCTGATCGGGCTCGGGCTGGCGATTCCGCTGGCCGGGTATGTCATTTCTCCGGCCTTGAAGCGAAAGGCGCGGCCCTGGGTGGATGTCGGCGGTCTGGAAGACGTGCCTCCCGGGGATCCCAAACAACTCGACCATGTCACGACGATTCAGGACGGGTATTTGAAGAGCCAGTCACAGAAGGCGGTCTGGGCGGTCAAGCAACCGGACGGGCAGGTCAGAGTGTTCTCTCCGATGTGCACCCATCTCGGCTGCGGCTATCGCTGGGATGGCGAGGAGAAGCAGTTTAAGTGTCCCTGCCATGGCAGCGTGTTCGACATCGAAGGCAAGGTGGTGGCAGGGCCTGCGCCGCGTCCGCTGGATCTCTTGCCCTCCAAGATCGAGAACGGCCGTCTCCTTGTGGTCTTCAAGGAGTTCAAGCCGGGAACCGAGGAAGCCGTCGAGCTGTGAACCCGGCGATGAGCTGGAGCGGGCCTTGATCTCACGTCCTTTACCGTTAGCCCGGAGTATGCATGCGAATCTATCAATGGCTCGATAGCCGACTCAATCTGAAGCCGGTACAGCGGACTCTCCTGGACGAGCCCATCCCGGGCGGTGCCAGCTGGATATATGTATTCGGCTCGGCCACGCTGTTTCTCTTTCTGCTGCAAGCCGTCACCGGCATGTTCCTCGCCATCTATTATGCGCCGACGCCCGATCATGCCTACGACAGTATTCAGTTCATTGAAGAACAGGTCACATTTGGTGCGTTCGTACGCGGCCTCCACCACTGGGGAGCCTCCGCCATGGTCGTGGCGATCGGGCTGCATATGCTCCAGGCGTTCCTCTATGGGGCGTATAAACCGCCGCGCGAAGTGATGTGGATGGTGGGCGTGGTGCTCTTTCTCATCGTGATGGCCTTCGCCTTCACCGGCTATCTGCTGCCGTGGGATCAGACGGCCTACTGGGCAACGCAGATCGGGCTCAATATGGTGGGCACCGTGCCGGTGGTCGGAGAGTTCTTGATGCGGGTCATGCGAGGCGGGGAAGTGCTGGGAGCGCTCACGCTGTCCCGGTTCTTTGCCGTCCATGTGCTCTTTCTGCCGGCGGTCCTGGTCAGCTTGATCGCCGCCCATCTCTTCATTCTGCGGCGGGTGGGGCCGGCCGGTCCCTGGACCGATGAGCGGGCGTCACTCGGCAGCGAGACGTTCTATCCGCGGCAGGTCTACATGGATGCCGTCGTGATGCTGGTGGTCTTCACGGTCGTGTCGGCTCTTGCCCTGCTGGTGCCGTTCCCTCTCACCGACAAGGCCGATCCGTCAGACACGAGCTTTGTGCCGGTGCCGGAGTGGTATTTCCTCTTCTATTACGAGTTGCTGAAGTACGTCCATGGGCCGCTGGAGCCGCTGGCGACCTGGGTGCTGCCGATGCTCGTCGTCCTTGGCATGCTGTTCTGGCCCTTCATCGACAGGAACCCGGTGCGGAATCCGATCAAGCGCCCGGCTGCGCTGGCCGCGGGGGCGGTGTTTCTCGTCGTGGTGTTTTCCCTGCTGGGTATTTCCCTCAAGAATCTCTACGCCGTCCCGCGAGTCGATCCGGCCATTGCGAAAGGGCGCGCGCTGTATTATCAATTCGGCTGCGTCGGCTGTCATCGTGTTCACGGTGAGGGGGGCGCGATTGGACCGGACTTGTCCTTCGTCGGCGATAAGAGACCGGACCGTGAATGGCATGTGAAGCACTTCAAGGATCCCCAATCGGTGTCGCCCGGCTCGTTCATGCCGAAGTTTCCGCTCACTGATCCCCAGCTGAATGAGCTGACGAGCTATATGCTGAGCCTCAAGAAAACGCCCTGATCGGCTCAGTCGAATCCTTTGCCTGCTTGCTGACTCACACGGGTTAGAGGAAAGGAGGGCGTTATGAAACTCAACGAGATGCTGCGATTGATTGCCGGGGTCTTTGTGTTACTTGCCATTATCCTGGGGGCGACGGTCCATCCGTACTGGAATTACTTCGCGGCCTTTGTGGCGGCGAATTTGATCCAGTCGGCTTTTACGGGCTGGTGTCCGATGATGGCGCTCTTAAGGAAGCTGGGCGTGCAGGAGTAGTCAGGCTGGTGCAAAAAAGTGAGGCGTAGGTTAAGGTTGGGTCGTGTTCTGCCGTCACCTAAAGATGAATGACACGCGTTGTCTTGTTTGCGCGGTAGAAGGATCAATGGTCATGACGGGCCTACGATGGATTCTCGCGACAGTCCTCTTAACGGCTGGATGTAGCTCCAAAGAAGAACCGGCCACCGCGGTTGTGTCTGCGGCATCGCCGGCCTCCATTCAGGTCGCGGTCGTCGAGATCAAGTCCGCTCAGGTTCCCGTCCGTGTCGAAGTCACCGGTCAAATCATGCCCGTCTTCCAGGCCACGCTGTCCAGCCGTATCCAAGGGACGATTGATACGTTGTTGGTGAGGGAAGGCACGCGTGTCTCAAAGGGGCAGACGCTCATTCAGCTCGACAATCGTGATGTTCAAGCCGATCTGGCGCGCGCCTCGGCGGAAGTTGAGAATGCCAAGGCCCAGTTGGATCGCATGAAGATGCTCTATGGACAGGATGCGGTGTCGAAGCAGGAAATGGAGAATGCCACCCGTTCGTTCAAGGTTGCGGAGGCTAATCGGAAGTCAGTGCTCGCGCAGCTCAGTTATACCGTCGTGAAGGCACCCTTTGACGGGGTCATCACCGAAAAGAAAGTGGAGGCAGGGGAGCTGGCGTCGCCCGGTCAACCCTTGCTGAAGATGGAAGATCCGCTCCAGCTCCGCCTGGAGGCGACGGTGGCGGAAGGTGACCTGAAATCGATCGCCCGGGGAGATAAGATTTCTGTCCTCATCGATGCATTGGAGCCTCAGGTTCTGAACGGAGTGGTGAGTCAGATCCTGCCGGCCGGTGATCCGCAAACTCACACCTTCATGGTGAAAGTCGACCTTCCCAAGACCCCGGGCTTGAAAACCGGGATGTTCGGCCGTTTTCAGCTGGATAAAGGAACCAGTCACACGATCCTGATCCCGGCGTCCTCTGTAGTCGAACGCGGGGAGCTGACGAGTGTCTATGTCGTCGGGGCCGACCGGATTGCCAGGCTCCGGTGGATTAAGGCCGGACGACGGTTTGATCAGCAACTGGAAATTCTGTCCGGCGTGAACCTGGGCGAACGGGTATTGACTGATGGCAGCCGGGGCATCGACGGTGCTGTTGTGGAGATCGTCGATACAGCGGCGTTTCCGACCGCGAAGACACCGTGAAGCGGGCCTCGTGAAGGGTGAAGCGCAGGATGGATTGCGAGATACGCTTCACGAGATACGAGCGACGGACTCCATTGACCTGCCAATGACGGTGAACGAATGACGGACTACCGCCCAGGGCTCAGTGGTCGGATCGCCGCGCTGTTTATCGGGAGCAAGCTGACGCCCCTGATCATGCTGGCGGCCTTATTGCTGGGCTTGTTTGCTATCGTCGTCACCCCTCGCGAAGAAGAGCCGCAAATCGTCGTTCCGATGGCCGACGTGTGGCTGCCCTTTCCCGGCGCCTCCGCCAAGATCGTCGAAGAACAACTGACCAAACCCTTCGAACGCAAACTCTCCGAGATCAAAGGCGTGGAGTACGTCTATTCGATCTCGCGCCCCGGCGGCGCGCTGATCATCGTGCGTTTCTATGTCGGCCAGCCGATGGAGCAGAGTCTGGTCGATTTGTACGACAAGCTGATGTCGAACCAGGATCTCCTGCCGCCGGGAGCCGAGCCGTTTCTGGTGAAGCCGAAAGACGTCAACGACGTGCCGATAGTGACCGTGACGCTGTCAAGTCAGCGGTACGGTGAGTTTGATCTGCATCAGTTGGCTGAACAGGTGTTGGAGGAAACGAAGAAAGTTTCCGGGACCTCCGGCGGCTTCATCGTCGGGGGGCGGTTGCGTGAATTGCGTGTGCAGATCGATCCGGCGCGATTGAAGGCCTATGGTCTGACTCCGTTGCAGGTAGCCCGTGTGATTCGCGGCGAGAATCGGGCCCTGCCGACGGGCCGGTTCGACAGCCGCAATCAGAGCTTCCTGGTGGAAACGGGGCGGTTCATTCGCTCCCGTGAGGATCTGGAGTCGTTAGTGGTCGGCGTCAATGAGCAGCGCCCCGTCTACCTTCGGCAAGTGGCAGACGTCACCGATGGTCCGAATGAGGCGAAGCAGTATGTCTGGTTCGGGGCGCGCGATCAGGACGAGGAGCCTGCGGTGACCGTGGCGATTGCCAAGCAGGGTGGGATGAATGCCGTGAGCGTGGCCGAGAGCGTGATCCGCAAGGTTGAGGACATGAAGGGGCGGACGGTCCCGGCGGACGTGCGCGTGACGGTGACGCGCGACTATGGAGAAACCGCCCGCGAGAAGGCCGATGAGTTGCTCTGGCATCTCTTCATTGCGGTGGCCGCGGTGGTCGCGTTTCTTGGACTGACGCTGGGCCTGCGCCCGGCGATCGTTGTCTCGCTGGCGATTCCCTTGACGCTGGCCTTGACGCTGTTTACGTCCATGCTCATCGGCTACACGATCAATCGTGTCACGCTCTTTGCGTTGATATTCTCCATCGGCATTCTGGTGGACGACGCGATTGTTGTGGTCGAGAACACCTATCGCCATTTGACGCTGCGCCTGAAGCCTCACCAGGAAGCGTCAATCTATGCGGTCGACGAAGTCGGCAATCCCACGATTCTGGCGACGTTCACGGTCATCGCCGCGCTGCTCCCGATGGCGTTCGTGTCCGGATTGATGGGCCCCTACATGCGGCCGATTCCGGTGAATGCCTCTATTGCCATGTTCTTTTCGCTGCTCGTTGCGTTCATCGTCATTCCCTGGTTTTGCCAGACCTGCTATCGACCGGGAGCCGTCGTGAAAGGGATCGATCATGAAGCGGATGATCAGGGACTGATCGCGCGTGTCTATCGCCGTATGCTGTCGCCGCTGCTGGCTCATCCGCTCCTGGCCGCGGTGTTTCTCGGAGTCGTCGCGCTCATGTTGGGCGGGGCCGTGATGCTGTTTTCGACCCGCCATGTTGTGGTGAAAATGCTGCCGTTCGACAACAAGAGTGAGATCCAATTGGTGATCGACATGCCGGAAGGCACAACATTGGAAGAAACGGCGCGCGTGACCAAAGCGTTGTCGCAGTACGTGCGCACGATTCCGGAGGTGCGCGACTATCAGGTGTATGTGGGCACGGCGTCGCCGTTCAACTTTAATGGATTGGTGCGCCACTATTATCTGCGGGAACAGCCGCATGAGGCCGACATGCAAATCAATCTGGTGGCCAAGGATGCGCGGAAGGCGCAGAGCCACGAAGTCGCCCAACGGATTCGTCTTCCGCTGCAGGATATTGCCCGGCAGTTCAATGCGAACGTGAAAGTGGTGGAAGTGCCGCCGGGGCCTCCCGTGCAATCGGTGCTGGTCGGAGAAATTTACGGGCCGGACTATACACGTCAGCTCGCCGTGGCCCGCGAGGTGCGGGCGCTGTTCGAGACGACGCCAGGCGTGGTCGATGTGGATGATTACATCGAAGCGGATCAAGTGAAGTACCTGTTCACCGTCGATCGGGCGAAAGCGGCGCTGGCCGGCATTCCGTCCGAGGAAATTGTGCACACGCTGCGGATGGCCCTGGAAGGCACGAAGATAGGATTGGTCCACATCCCCCAGGAAAAAAGCCCGGTGCAAATCGTGCTGCGTTTGCCGCTGGCTGAGCGGACCGGCCTTGAGCACATCGGGGAGATTGGCTTGCGGACACAAACCGGCGGGATGGTGCAACTCTCCGAGCTCCTGACCATGGAGCAGACGGTGCAAGAAAAGGCGATCTATCACAAGAATCAGAAGCCGGTGGTCTATATCGTGGCCGACGTGGGCGGTCCCGGCGCGGAGAAAGCCGAAAGCCCGGTCTATGGCGTGCTCGGCGTCGGGAAGAAGCTGGAAGAGTACCGGCCGGCTGAGGGCTATCAGCTGGAGCAGTACTACGCCTCACAACCCTGGTCGGAAGAAAAGCTGACGATGAAGTGGGACGGGGAGTGGCAGATCACCTATGAAACATTCCGCGACATGGGCATCGCGTTCGCGGTGGCGATGCTCCTGATCTATCTGTTGATCGTCGGACAATTTCAATCGTTCCTCACACCCGTCATCATCATGGCGCCGATCCCGCTCACGCTCATCGGCATTCTGCCGGGGCACTGGCTGACCGGTTCGTATTTCACGGCGACGTCCATGATCGGCTTCATCGCGCTGTCCGGTATTATCGTGCGGAATTCTATTTTGCTGGTGGACTTTATTCAGTTGCAGGAACGGGCAGGAGTGCCGTTGCTGGAAGCCGTCATCACGGCCGGGGCGATCCGCACCAGACCTATTTTGTTGACGGCCGCCGCGCTGATGGTCGGCGCGTTCGTGATTATCCTCGATCCCATCTTCCAAGGGTTAGCCGTGTCGCTGCTGTTCGGCGTGGGGGCTTCGACCTTGCTCACGCTCATCGTGATTCCGTTGCTGTACTACCATGTGCAGCGCCGCTCTGCTGTGCCCGCCAGTGCTTCCTGAAAGCCGGATCCAGGATCGGAAGCGGCCTCCGTTGCGTCGTAGGAGCGGAAGGTTCATTATTTGGAGACTGGCGCATTCCGCTACAGCTCGTCAGTGAGTGCTGGGGAGTGGCTCCCCTGTGAAGAGCGTTTGATCTGTCTCGGTCTCCGGCAACTCCTGGAATTGACAGCTGAGAGGCATAATTGCTCTTGTCAGCCATTCAGGTCTTCTGCTTGCACTACCCCCCACAAAGCGGAGTTTCGCCATGACTGATAGCTTGGACGGGCGATAGGTCATGGTATCGGGGCGTTTCGTCTGAGAGGGAGTTTCTTATGTCGTCATCAGGCATGGTGTTTCTGTTTGATGTCGATAACACGCTGCTGGACAACGATCGGGTCACAGAAGATCTCGCGGATTATCTTGACCAGGAAGTCGGCCACGAGCGGCAGCAACGGTATTGGATCATCTTCGAACAGTTGCGGGCCAAGCTGGGCTACGCAGACTATTTAGGCGCGCTGCAACAGTACCGCATCGAGTATCCCCACGATCCCCATCTGTTAACGGTCTCTCGCTTCATGATCCACTATCCCTTTGCCGACCGGCTGTATCCGAAAGCGCTGGCCGTTGTCGAACATGTCAAGCGGTGGGGCAAGGTCGTCATTCTTTCCGATGGCGACGTGGTGTTTCAGCCCAGGAAAGTCGAGCGGTCGGGATTGTTCGAGGCCGTTGAGGGGAATGTACTGATTTATGTGCATAAGGAGCAGGAGTTACGCGATGTGGCGCAACGGTATCCGGCTCGGCAGTATGTGCTGATCGATGACAAATTGCGTATTCTCACTGCGGTGAAGAAAGCCTGGGGCTCGCGGGTGACGACCGTGCTTCCCCGCCAGGGGCATTATGCGTTGGATCCGCAGCTGCCTGGCCGTTATCCGTCACCGGATGTGACGGTCGAGCGTATCGGTGACTTGCTGGACCATGATTGTTCGGTGTTGCCTGCCTCACTTCAGAGGAGAGCCTGATGTCGTCATTGCCTCAGCCGGCTCCTGGAATTCTGGCGATCAACGCCGGTTCGTCCAGTATCAAGCTGGCGTTGTTTGAGGCTAAGCCGCCGCTGCGTCGTCTCATGGAAGGTCAGGTCGAACGTATCGGGTTGCCCGGCACCCGGCTGTCGATGACGGATGTCATGAGCAGCCGGACAGAGCAGGTGGCGGTTCAGGGAGCCGATCATGCGGCCTGTGTCGGGCCGCTGATGGATCTGATCGAGCAGCGAGTCGGTGCCGCCGCTCTGGTAGCCGTGGGGCATCGCATTGTCCATGGCGGTATGAAATACAGCCAGCCTGAACCGGTGACTCCGGCAGTGATGGCTGAGTTGCGGCGAATCAGCCCCTATGATCCGGAACATCTTCCGGCAGAGATCGGTCTCATGGAAGTGTTCAGCCGGCGTTATCCACGGGTGCCCCAAATCGCCTGTTTCGATACGACCTTTCATCGCGACATGCCGCGGGTGGCTCGCCTGCTGGCGATCCCGAGAAAGTATGACAAGGCGGGCATCCAACGGTACGGGTTTCACGGCTTGTCCTATGCATTTCTGATGAAGGAGTTGGCCAGAATCGGCAAGCAGGGAGAGGCCGAGGGGCGGATCATTCTCGCGCATCTGGGCAACGGGGCCAGTCTGACGGCGGTGCTGGGCGGGAAGAGCATTGAGACGACCATGGGGTTCACGCCTGCATCGGGTCTGCCGATGAGCCGGCGTTCGGGCGATCTCGACCCGGGATTGATCTCCTATCTCACGCGAACGGAAGGCCTGACCGTGGAGCAGTTCCACAAGATGGTCAATTCAGAGTCCGGCCTGCTCGGCCTGTCGGAGAGCAGTGCTGATATACGCGACTTGCTCGCCCTGGAGGAACATGACCCGCGGGCGGCGGAAGCGGTCGCGCTGTTTTGCTATCAGGCGAAGAAAGCCATCGGCGCACTGGCCGCCGCGTTAGGCGGTGTGGATACCCTGGTGTTTAGCGCCGGAATCGGCGAGCACTCATCGGTCGTCCGCGCCAGAATCTGTGAGGGCTTGGAGTTTCTCGGGATTACGATTGATAGCACGCGCAACGAGGCCAACGACACAGTAATTTCGACGGAGGATAGCCAAGTGACCGTGCGTGTCATCCATACAGACGAAGAACGTGAGATGGCCCAATCCGTGCTTTCGGTGCTGGCGAAGACAAATGAGGAGCGTTGAGAAGACGATGCAGCTGATAAAGAAGAAACCGCTCACACCGGACCTCCTCAAGAAGATGGATGCCTATTGGCGGGCGGCGAACTATCTCTCCGTCGGCCAAATTTATCTCTACGATAACCCGCTCTTGAAGCAGCCGCTGACGCGGGCACATATCAAGCCGCGGTTGCTTGGGCACTGGGGAACCACGCCGGGACTCAACTTCATCTACATGCATCTGAACCGGGTGATCAAGGAGCACGATCTGGACATGATCAATATCACCGGTCCGGGGCACGGCGGTCCGGGGCTTGTGGCGAATGCCTATCTCGAAGGCACCTACAGCGAGGTCTATCCGAACATCTCGCAGGACGAAGCGGGGATGAAGCGGCTCTTTAAGCAGTTTTCGTTTCCCGGCGGTATCCCGAGTCACGTCGCGCCGGAAACGCCGGGTTCCATCCATGAGGGTGGCGAGTTGGGGTATTCGTTGTCGCATGCCTACGGGGCCGCCTTCGACAATCCCGATCTGATCGTAGCTTGCGTGGTCGGCGACGGCGAAGCAGAAACCGGTCCGCTCGCGACGAGCTGGCATTCCAATAAATTTCTAAATCCCGCCACGGATGGTGCGGTATTGCCCATCCTTCATCTGAATGGCTACAAGATCGCGAGTCCCACCGTCCTGGCCCGTATCAGTCACGAGGAACTGGACCAGCTGTTTCGCGGCTACGGCTACAAGCCCTATTTCGTCGAAGGGCGGGATCCCCGCACGATGCATCAACTCATGGCAGCTACGCTGGATGCCGTCGTCGCGGAGATCAAAAAGATTCAGCGCGCGGCCCGCACGAAAGGATTCACCGGCCGTCCCCGATGGCCGATGATCGTCCTGCGCTCGCCGAAGGGCTGGACTTGTCCGAAGTTGATCGACGGCAAGCGAGCGGAGGATTACTGGCGTTCCCACCAGGTCCCCATGGGCGAGATGGATAAGCCGGGGCATATCAAGATTCTCGAACAGTGGATGAAGAGCTACAAGCCGCGGGAGTTGTTCGACAAGGCCGGACGACTCAGACCTGAACTCGCGGAGCTTGCACCGAAGAAGGCGCGTCGCATGAGCGCCAATCCCCAGACCAACGGCGGGCTTCTCCTCAAGGACTTGCGCCTGCCGGATTTCCGCACATACGCCGTCAAGGTGAGCAAACCAGGCGGGGTTGAGGCGGAATCAACCCGCCTCATGGGGCAGTTCCTGCGCGATACGATGAAGCTCAATATGGACAGCCGGAACTTCCGCCTCTTCAGCCCGGACGAAAACAACTCGAACCGCTGGCAGGATGTCCTGAAAGTCACCAATCGCGCCTGGATGGCGGATCGCTATCCGTACGACGATCACCTGGCACCGGACGGTCGGGTGATGGAAATGCTCAGCGAGCACCAGTGCCAAGGATGGCTGGAAGGGTATCTTCTCACCGGCCGGCATGGATTCTTCTCCTGCTACGAAGCGTTCATCCACATTATCGACTCGATGTTCAACCAACATGCCAAGTGGTTGAAGGTCTGCGGCCACATTCCCTGGCGGCGGCCGATCGCGTCGCTCAATTATCTGCTGTCGTCCCACGTCTGGCGGCAGGACCATAACGGGTTTAGCCATCAGGATCCCGGCTTTATCGATCACGTCGTCAATAAGAAGGCCGAGGTGATCCGGGTCTTTCTTCCGCCCGATGCCAACACCTTGCTGTCCGTCACGGACCATTGCTTGCGCAGCCGCAACCATGTGAACGTGATCGTCGCCGGCAAGCAATTAGCGCCGCAGTGGCTCGACATGGACGCCGCGATCAAACATTGCACCGCGGGCATTGGAATCTGGGATTGGGCGAGCAACGACCGGGAGAGCGAGCCCGATGTGGTCATGGCCTGTTGCGGGGATGTGCCGACGATGGAAACGCTCGCGGCGGTCGCCTTGCTGCATGGGCACCTGCCTGAATTGAGGGTTCGGGTCGTGAATGTCGTGGATCTCATGAAGCTGCAGCCGACCAGGGAGCACCCCAACGGACTAAGCGACAAGGAGTTCGATGCGCTCTTCACCACGGATAAGCCGATCATCTTCGCGTTCCACGGCTATCCCTGGTTGATCCATCGGCTTACGTATCGGCGAACCAATCATGGGAATTTACATGTGCGGGGATACAAGGAAGAAGGGACGACGAGCACCCCGTTCGACATGGTGGTGATGAATGATCTGGACCGTTTTCATCTGGTCGGGGACGTCATCGACCGGGTGCCGCTGCACGGGTCCCGCGCCGATTATGTGAGACAGGCGATGCGTGACAAACTCATCGAACACAAACAATACATCACCGAACATGGCGAAGACCTGCCGGAGATTCGCAATTGGATATGGGAGGGAGCCCGGCGATGAATATGAGAATCCTTTTTGTGGCATTTCCTCGCTGGATAGTTAGGAGGTAATTCCTGTCGCATGAGACGATTGAGTGCCCCTTGTCGGTGCCGGCGCTCCGCATAACCCGCCCCCCCATTGTTGCCTCATCGATGACGCCTTGAGCATCAATGGGAAGGGTAGGGGCGGATGCGTTGTCTCGAGTGCGGCGCTGCCTTCGAGGATTGCCATAAGCGGTTTAGATGAATCCATCGGTGGCCGTAACGATCAATCGGTGGTCTGTTGCGTTCCGCGACAGCGGCAGTTTCGAGCCTGTCGCAAGACGCCCCGCTGGTTGCAGTGATGGTGAGTGCAGCCACGCCAACCCGATAATTTTGCTGCGACCCGAGCCCAATCTGTTCGACAAGCAGTAAGGTCTTCTCCTTGCAACTCTTTCTGAGATGTGAGTGGGCATTTTTACCCCTCACCCAGGATGGAGCATTGCTATGCGAACATTTCACGCTAAGGCTGTTGGGATTATTGTGCTGGGACTCCTTCCGACCTTGTCCATAGCGGAGGAGCGGTTTCAGGCTCCACCCGAACTGCGTCTCAGTCTTCATGATGCCATTCAGGCGGCGATCGACAACAACGTGAATGTGCGGCTGCTACGGGAGCGCATCGCGGCGGCACAGGCTGCTGCCGATACGAGTCTGGGCGCATTGCTGCCGAATGTCGGCGGGTTTATGAATGGACGGAATCAAACCGTCAATCTTGCCGCGTTTGGCCTCCCGGCCGACAGACTGGCCGGCCTTGGCTTAACGCGCAGCGTGACGGAACCGTTTGATGTGTATGACGCCCGCGCGACGGTCGTGCAAAATCTTTTCAGTCTGAGTCTTATTCAACGGTGGCGTGCGGCGAAGACCGGCGTCGACGTGGCGGGCCTGGAAGCGGAAGTGACCAAGCGTGATGTGATGGCGACGGTCGGATTGCTGTATATCGAGGCCCTGCGGGCAGATGAATCCGTCAAGGCTCGACAGGCGGATATTCAGTTAAGCCAGCAACTCTTGAAGCTGGCGCAAGACCGAAAGGCCGCCGGCGTGGCGACCGGGTTGGACGTGACGCGGGAGGAAGTGCAGCTGGAGAGCAATAAGCAGCGATTGCTGGTGTCCCAGAATGAGCAGGAGAGTGGCCGCCTGAATCTCATCCGAGCCTTGGGGCTCAACTTCGATCTGCGCTTGGTACTGACGGAGGAGCTGAAGTTCATCGATGTGACGCACGAACATCCGAACGACGCCCTGACGACGGCCCGGGAAAACCGGGCGGAGTTGAAGGTGCAGGGCTCACGCCAAAAACTTGCGGCGCTGTCGCTCAGCTCGGTGACCAGCGAGCGGGTGCCTTCGCTGTCGATGAACGGCGATTACGGATGGATCGGGGTGAAACCGGACGATGCCTTAGCGACCCGTACGATCGGGTTGACGCTCTCGGTGCCGATCTTCGACGGCGGCCAGCGGGAAGGTCGTATTTCAGAGAGCCGGAGCCGTGTGCGGCAGGAATCCATTCGGATGAAGGATGTGTCCGATCAAGTCACGCTGGAAGTCAGAAACGCTCTTTTAACACTGGATTCGTCCACGCAACAAGTCGCCGTGTCCGAAAAGGGGTTGGAATTGGCGTTGAAGGAATTGACGTTTGCGCGGGACCGGTTTGCCGCCGGTTTGGCGACGAATATCGAAGTGACAAATGCGCAGACGTCGGTGGCGCGGGCTCGTGACAATCAGATTGAAGCCTTATTCAGATTCAATGCCTCGCGCATCAATTTGGCCCGAGCCAAGGGCGAGATTGAGAAGCTGTTCTAGTTGAGTGTGAGCGATGACGACTCTACGAAAACCGATTACCCTCGCCGTCCTGGCCCTCGTCCTCGCCGGAAGCGGATATGTTGCGCTCGACCGATGGGTGTTGAACCAAGGACTACCTGACGGCCTGATTCAAGTGAACGGCCGGATCGAGGGAGACCATGTGACGATCGCGAGTAAGTTCCCTGGTCGAATCAAAGAACTACTTGTGCGCGAAGGAGCGACGGTGACGCAAGGCCAGGTGCTCATTCGACTGGATAATAGCCAGACCGACGCTCGTGTTCAGCAGGCAAAGCACGCCGCCGAGGCATTGGAAGCGCAGGTGCAGGCAGCACACACGACCTTGGCCATCCTCAATCTGGATGTGCCGCTCGCGATTGAACGGGCTGAGGCACAGGTGGCCCAAGCAAAGCATGGTGTGGACAAAGCCCTTTCGGTGGAACGAGAAGCCCACGACGATGCGCAACGCTTTAAGGAACTTGCGGCGAAAGATGAGGCCTCAATCCAGCAACGGGATCAAGCCGTTATGCGATGGGAAGTTGCGCAGAAAGAGATTGCCTCTTCACGGTCAGCGCTCACACAAGTCAGGAAGGAACTTGCGCAGGCTGAGCTGGGATGGAAGCGGATCCGTGCTAAAGAATCCGACGTCTCCGCGCTGGAGAGTCAGCGTGATCAGGCCTATGCCGTCCTTGATGAAGTCGAAAGCGTGCTGAAAGACCTGACGATCACGGCTCCCACGAACGGAACAGTGACGACAAGAATGGTCGATATCGGCGAAGTGATTGCAGCGGGAGCGGCACTGTTGGAACTGGTCGATCTCGATCGTCTGTATCTCAAGGTGTATGTCCCGGAGGTGCAGATCGGAAAAGTGCGGCTCGATCTCCCGGCCCGCATCTACACCGACGCCTTCCCCGATCAGCCGTTCGACGCGACCGTGCGCTACATCGCGTCCAAGGCCGAATTCACTCCGAAAGAAGTTCAGACACCGGACGAGCGGGTGAAGTTGATCTACGCGGTCAAGCTCTACTTGACCGCAAACCCGGATCACCGGCTGACGCCTGGATTACCGGCTGATGCGATCGTGCGGTGGAAAGAAGATGTGGCGTGGGCGAAGCCGAGGGGCTAGGGCAAGCAGGGAACCTTTGTGCGCATTGAGCGCGCACCATCAGAATGTGCCCGCTCAATGCGCACAGTAAAAAGTCCCCTACTCGCCCTAACCGGAAGAGAATGAAAGAAATGGGAACAGAACATTCATCTCAACACGCAGCACTCAGATCTCCGAACATTGCCCCCATCGTCCGCGTTGCCGGCTTTGTGAAGCGTTACAAGAAGCACATGGCGGTGCAGGGCGTCGATGTGGAAATCCGCAAGGGCGAGATCTACGGCCTGATTGGTCCGGATGGCTCGGGTAAGAGTAGCCTGATGAAAGCGATCGCCGGTGTGCTGACCTATGACGAAGGCACGGTCGAGGTCTTCCGAACGCTGGTTGATTCGGAACGAGCGGCGGAGCAAGTGAAGCAACGAATCGGCTTTCTTCCGCAAGGCTTGGGGCTGAATTTATACCCTGACCTTTCTGTCGAGGAGAACATCGACTTCTTTGCGCGACTTCGATTGGTACCGGAGCAAGATCTCATGGAGCGAAAGACCAAGCTGTTGGCCATGACCAGACTCGACAAGTTCCGCGATCGAGCGATGAAAAACCTGTCTGGGGGTATGAAACAGAAGCTTGGCCTAATCTGCACGCTGATTCATGAACCGGAGCTGGCGGTCTTGGATGAACCGACCACCGGCGTGGACCCTGTGTCGCGCCGGGATTTCTGGGCCATCTTGGCCGAGCTATTGCAAGAGAAAGGGATGACTGCGTTGGTCTCCACGGCCTACATGGACGAGGCAGCTCGGTTTCACCGGCTCTCGTTCCTCTCGAACGGAAAGGTGCTGGTTTCCGGGACTCCCACGGAAGTGCAAGCACTGGCTCCCGGATCGATGGTGAGCTTTGAAGCCACACCACAACTGGAGGCAATCACACGACTCAAACAAACGTATCAACAAGTCGAGGCGTTGGGTCCTCGACTCCATGTGTTCACCAAAGACATTGACCACGCACAGGCCGTGACACACATCGAGGCGAGCCTCGGCGACATCAAGCCCGATCAGGTGCAGGTGGACGATCCGCAACTGGAGGATGTCTTCGTCTCCCTCCTCCTCCGACAGGCTGAGAACCAACAGGTATCGGCAATTCCGTCTGCAGCGAAGCGAACGGAAAATCACGGGCTCGCGATCGAGGCCCGCCAACTTGTGCGTGACTTCGGGTTGTTCCGGGCCGTGGATCATGTGAGCTTTCAGGTCAAGCAAGGCGAGATCTTCGGCCTGCTCGGGGCCAACGGCGCAGGCAAGACGACCGTGATCAAAATGTTGAACGGCATCCTGCCGCCGACCGGTGGAGAAGGCTGGGTGGCGGGGGCTGATATGAAGACCGCGGGCAGTACCATCAAGGAACGGATCGGCTACATGTCGCAAGCCTTCTCCCTCTATCTCGATCTGACCGTTGCGGAAAACATTCGTCTGTTTGCCGGGATCTACGGACTCGATAGGAGAGCCACAGACCAGCGGCTTGAATGGATTGTGTCGATGGCCGGCCTGAAAGGATATGAGTCGAGCTTGACGAGCCGATTGCCGATGGGTGTCCGTCAGCGGTTGGCCCTCGGGTGCGCCCTCGTACACCAGCCGCTTGTCTTGTTCCTGGACGAACCGACCTCCGGCGTCGATCCGATCGGCCGTCGGCATTTCTGGGACATCCTGTCGAAGCTGGCACAGGAAGAAGGGGTCGCGATCCTTGTGACGACCCATTATATGAGCGAAGCCGAACATTGCGACCACCTGGCGCTGATGTATGCGGGTCGGATCGTAGCGGAAGGCTCCCCCGCCGACATGAAGCGAAGTGTGGAGAAAGAAGCCGGCCATCTCTTCGAAGTCGTCGCCGATGACCCGGGCAAGGCCGTGCTGGAATTGCGGCGAGTAGGCTTTGCCGATGCCGCTCTGTATGGGACGCGCATCCATCTGTTTTGTCGAGATCCGGTACGCGACAAGGACGGGGCTTGTGGGGCGCTCGAGTCCAGCGGTGTGAAAGTCAAATCAGCCTTGATGCGGCCTCTCAGCTTGGAAGATGTGTTTGTGTACAAAGTCATGGCCTTGGAGCGACAGGACAGAGTAGCTACGCAAGAGGCGGTGGCATGAATATTCGGCGAATCGCAGCGGTAGCCTCGAAAGAATGGCGCGAGACGGTCAGGGACCGGATGTTCTTCTCGCTGGCGTTTTTGCTTCCGATCCTCTGGATGCTCGTCTTCGGCTACGGTCTGGTGCTCGACGTGGAGCACATCCCTTATGCAGCCTTGGACCGCGATCAGAGTTCACTCAGCCGCGATTATCTCTATCGCTTTCAGCAGTCGCGGTATTTCGATTTCAAAGGGACATTGACGGATGAACGAGAGGTCGATCCGCTGCTCGCTGCAAGCCGTATCCGGGCCGCGATCATCATTCCCGAGAAGTTTCAGGAGCGGCTGAACGCCGGGCAGACGGTCGGCGTGCAAACGCTGATCGATGGAACGTTTCCGCTCAGGACGGATATTACCAAAGGCTATGTCATCGCCATCAACAGCGCCTTCAACGAAGAGCGGCTTACCGACTACGTCTCCAGCCGGGGGGGGATTACCCGCTCACAGGCTGAGCACAGGGCGCGGCCCATCACGCTTGAGGTGCGTTATCTCTACAATGAAGAGGTGCGGAGCACCTGGTCCATGGTGCCCGCCCTCGTGATGTTTACCTTGATGCTCTCGTCTCCCTTGCTGACGGCACTGGGGATCGTCCGAGAGAAAGAGACCGGCTCTATCTACAACATCTACAGCTCGACAGTGACCAAGGTCGAATTTCTCGTCGGGAAGCTGCTTCCCCCTGTGCTGATTTCATCGATGAATGCCGTGGTCCTCTGGATCATGGCGACCCTCTGGTTCGGCGTGCCGTTCAAGGGCAATTTCCTGTTCTTTCTCGCGGCCTCGTTGGTGTTCATCCTCAGCAGCACCGGCGTCGGTTTGCTCGTGTCGCTGCTGGTCCGCACGCAGATCGCCGCCATCATCGTCACGATCATTGTTGCGATGGTTCCAACCATCCTGTTCTCCGGTCTCATCGTTCCGGTCTCTTCCCTGAATCCCGGCTCACAGTTCCAGGCCCACCTGTTTCCCGGCATGTATTACACCAACATCGTCCGCGGGACCTTTCTGAAAGGCGTAGGGATCGAGGTGTTATGGACGGACGTCCTCGCGCTGGCCCTCTATGCCGTTATCCTGCGACTCGTGGGGTACCGACTATTTACGAAGAGGCCTCGAGCATGAGCGCTGTGTCCGCACCCGGTTCGCAACGCGCCGTCATTTGGTGGTATCGTCTGGTCGTCATGACCCGAAAGGAGCTGCTGCAGTTGTTTCGCGACGTGCCGATCGTCGCCTTCCTCGTCTACTCCTTCACCCTGGCGATCTACATCACCGGGAACGGCATCCGATCTCAACTGCATGATGCCAGCCTGCTGGTGCATGACGCCGACCATAGCGTCTCGTCGCGCGAACTTATTCATCGGTTCCAGACGCCCTTCTTCCGGCTGAACGGCGAGGTCATCGATTCACGGGAAGGTCTTCGCCGGCTGGACCGGGGGACCGCCGTTGCGTTCTTGGAGATTCCCTCCCGGTTTCACGAGCAACTCGTCACCGGTGAACCCACTGCCGTGCAACTGCTGGTGGACACGACCAACTCACCGAACGGTCTCTCCGCCGCGAGCTATGCCGCCCGGATTGTTGCGCGATTCGGGCAAGAAACTGTATTCGAAAGGATTGGGGGCTCAGCGGAATCGTCACAAGGTCTGCCTCTTATCATGAGCGACCATCGAGTCTGGTACAACCCGGACCAGAACGAGGCCTGGTTCGAGTCCATCTCACACCTCCTCCGAGAAATTACGATCTTTGCGCTTCTGCTGCCCGCGGCGGCCCTGGTGCGGGAGAAAGAGCGAGGGACGGTGGAGCAACTCTTGGTCTCGCCGTTGACGCCGTTTCAGATCATGATCTCCAAGGTTCTTGGGATGACGGTGGTGATTCTCTGTGCCACGGCGGTCGGTCTCTTCGGGATCATGCAGCCGGTGTTCGGGGTGCCGATCAAGGGAAGCATCATATTGTTTTTCAGCCTCACGGCGCTGTTCGTCGTCACCACTGCCTGTATGGGGTTGGCTGCCGCGACGCTCGCGAGGAATCAAGGGCAGGTGGGGATGATGACGCTGTTGGTGGCCGCTCCGATGCTGATGCTGTCGGGCATCACGGCACCGATGGAGGCCATGCCGACATGGGTTCGGTATCTGATGGTCTTGTCTCCCTTGCGCTATTACATCGAGATCGCAAACGGCATCCTGTTGAAAGGTGCCGGCCTGAACATTCTCTGGGATTCTGTGCTCGCGATGGCGACGCTGGGGGCGGCCCTGTTCGGCTTCGGCATGTGGCGGTTCAGGAGGCAGTTTCAGTGAAAGAGCGAGTAGTGACGGCCTCGAAGGATCTCCGGTCGGTCACGTTTGGGCTGATGGCTCTGGTAGTTTTAGCGGCTCTGCCAGTCGGAGAGGTCCGAGCAGAGGATACAACAGCCCTGGCCGTATCGGATTGCCGATATGAACAGGGTGAAGGAAAGTCCGGCAGTGCAGCTTTCCCGACCGACGACGTATTCAGGCCCTTGATGGCCGATCCGAAACAGCCGCAGTTTTTTGCGAGCTGGCAAGCCGCGCAGGTGAGAACGGATCGAACCTCCGCCAACGTCGGATCGGTGGGGTTCGGCGAAAACTTCGGTTTCTATACGAAGCGGGAGGGGTGTAGCGGCTGGCAGGTCGGGTTACTCGCGGGCGTATTTTCGCAGTTCAACCTGGATGCACCGTCATCGGATCTGATCAATACGGACTTTGTTGTCGGTGTGCCTTTTTCATGGCGGGCAGGGAACTGGTCGACGAGGGTGCGGTTCTATCATCAAAGCAGCCATCTCGGGGACGAATTTCTGCTGGGGCGGCCGGGGTTCAATCGGGTGAACTTGAGCTTTGAAGAGACGGAGGCAATTCTTTCTTACGACTATCGATGGGTGAGACTGTATGCCGGTGGGGGGTATTTGATTCATCGCGACCCAGCTTCGCTGGACCGGAGCCGGGGACAGTGGGGATTTGAATTGCGCGGCCCTGCGGCCCCATCGCCGATCCTGGGGAAAGCGCTGGAGGGCCTGTTGATCACGCCCGTGCTTGGTGCGGACTTCAAAGCTCTTGAGGAGTTCAAGTGGATCGTCAATTCGAATGTGGTCGGAGGCGTCGAATGGTCGAGGGTGGGTTCGAACCGCCGGTTTCGATTTCTGTTGAATTACTATCACGGGTTCAATCCGTACGGCCAGTTCTTTGCGCAGAAGATCCAGACCATTGGATTCGGGCTGTATCTGGCATTTTGAGATGCCGTTTCTCTGTTTAGACATGTTCGTGTCAGAAATTTGGTGGGAGTGATGATGCATCATTGGGCGAAGAGCGGCGGTCTGGTTTTGCCACGGGCCGCTCAATCTTCGAAGAGCGGCATGGTCTACTACAGTGATCCGCACAATTGATGGGGTAATACTACCTTGTTTTTGAGAAGATGCGGTTGTTCTCAGACTTTGACAAAGCATAGGATGCCGACTGGGGGAAGGCCTTTCCCCATGACAGCCAGGCGGGCCATGCGTTTGTACCCTTCGGCTTCGCAGGAGTGCTGTCCTCACAGCGCTGGGAGTTCTGGATTGTGAATAAGAAAATCTCCTTTTCCATCTGGTACGTCTTTCTTGCCATCTGGGCAGTGATCCTCGTCCACGATTTGATCCATGCCCTCCAGAAGATCGAAGAGCTGCCCTACAGCGAATTCAGGAAGCTCGTGGTGGCCGGCAAAGTTGCCGAGGTGGCGGTCGGCAGCCACACCCTGACGGGAACCCTCAAGCCGGAGGGCGAGGCCAAGGAGCCGAAGCTGTTTTCGACCATTCGGGTGGAAGATCAGGATCTCGTTCGGGAGTTGAATCAACACGGGGTGAAGTTCGTCGGGGTTATCGAGACGACCTTCTGGCGCGATGTCTTGTCCTGGATTCTGCCGGCCGCCATTTTCGGGGCCATTTGGTATTTCTTCATTCGCCGGCTGGGGCAGGCCCAGGGCGGCTTTATGCAGGTGGGCCAGTCCAAAGCGAAAATTTACGCTGAGACCGATATCAAGATCACCTTTGCCGATGTCGCCGGGGTGGACGAGGCGAAGGAGGAACTCCGCGAGGTGATTGAGTTCCTCAAGACGCCGGAGAAGTTCACCCGGCTGGGGGGAAAGATCCCCAAGGGCATCTTATTGGTGGGACCGCCGGGAACCGGCAAGACCCTGCTCGCGCGGGCCGTGGCCGGCGAGGCCGGGGTAACCTTCTTCAGCATCAGCGGGTCGGAGTTTGTGGAAATGTTTGTGGGAGTGGGGGCGGCGCGCGTTCGCGATCTTTTCGAACAGGCGAAGCTGAAAGCGCCCTGCATTATCTTCATCGATGAACTCGATGCGCTGGGAAAAGCGCGCGGCATGGGGCCCATGGCCCATGAAGAACGCGAGCAGACGCTCAATCAGTTGCTGGTTGAGATGGACGGGTTCGATCCGCGTATCGGCGTCATTTTGATGGCGGCGACCAACCGTCCTGAAATTCTCGATCCGGCGCTCTTACGCGCCGGCCGGTTCGATCGCCACGTCGTCGTGGACCGTCCGGACAAGATCGGCCGATTGGCCATCCTTCGAGTCCATGCCAAGCACGTGCCGCTGGGGCCTGACGCGGATCTGGAGAACATTGCGGCCATGACGCCGGGATTCTCCGGCGCCGATCTGGCGAATATCATCAATGAGGCGGCCTTGTTGGCGGTGCGGCGCGGTAAAGACCTGGTGGGGATTTCGGAATTGCAGGAAGCGGTCGAACGGGTGATCGCCGGATTGGAAAAGAAGAATCGAGTCCTCAATAAGATGGAGAAAGAACGCGTGGCCTATCATGAGACCGGCCATGCGCTGGTGGCGATCTCGTTGCCCGGTTCGGATCAGGTGCAGAAAATTTCGATCATTCCTCGCGGGGTGGCGGCGCTCGGGTACACGCTGCAACTGCCCACAGAGGACCGGTTTCTGATGACGAAGTCCGAACTGGAGAATAAGATTGCGGTGCTCTTAGGGGGACGAATTGCCGAAGAAATGATCTTCGGCGAGGCCTCCACCGGCGCGCAGAACGATCTGGTCAAAACGACGGACATTGCCAAGAGTATGGTGAAGGCCTACGGAATGAGCGGGAAGCTGGGCACCATTACGCTGGAACGGGAGCGGCAGCCGCAGTTCGTCCAGATCCCGGTGGCCTCTGAAAAAGGGGACTACTCCGAAGAGACGGCCCGGGAGATCGATTGTGAAGTGCGGCGGATCATCGACGAACAGTACGAGCGGGTGAAGCGGCTACTCGAGCAACGCAAAGCCGCGTTGGTCGAAGGCGCGCGGGTCCTGCTGGAACGGGAAGTCATCAGCGGGAGTGAGCTGAGAACGATTATGGATACGCACTGATTCTGTCCGACGAAAACGCGGCGCCTGGGATGCGCCGGACGGCGGGGCCGGGTGACACGGGGTGTGAATCGAGCATGACGATGGAACGGCAGGCATCGATCGAGCGCGTGGACAGCGTGATGTATTGCCGTGGCCGATGGGTCCTGTCGAATGTGGCCGACCTCGAATCCCAAGCCGGCGCGCTCGACTGGCCCGGGAGGGGCGGGGTGATCTATGACGCGAGCGAGATTACCGCGATGGATACGGGCGGAGCGGTGCTCCTGCACCGGAGTCTCCGTGCGGCCGGTCGGGCTGGACGAACGGCGTCTCTTCAAGGCCTGCCACCGGAATTTGCGGCGTTGCTCCACATGGTCGAGACTCAGCCGGTGAGCGCGTCCGGGGTGATCCCCGCGCAAGAGGGGCAAGGGGGATGGATCGAGCGAGTGGGCCGGGCCGCGTGGCATCAACTGGAGTCCGGTAGTCGCGGTCTCGCATTTCTTGGCGAGAGCACCATCGCTTTTCTGCGCGTGTTACGCCAGCCAGGGTCGCTGCGCTGGCGTTCTCTCTTGCGGATGCTGCAAATCGACGGGGTGAATGCCTTACCGATCACGGGGTTGCTGACGTTCCTCATCGGTGTGGTGATCGCCTATCAGGGCGCCGAGCAACTGCGAAAGTTTGGAACGAATATCTTTATCGTCGACCTGGTGGGGATCTCGTTGCTCCGTGAGATTTCACCGTTGATCGTGGCCATCCTGATTGCCGGCCGGTCGGGCTCCGCCTATGCGGCCGAGATTGGCACCATGAAGGTGACGGAGGAGCTGGATGCCGTGCGGACGCTGGGCATCTCGCCGATGGCGCTCCTCGTGCTTCCTCGGGTGTTGGCGTTAGTCATCGCCTTGCCGTTGTTGACGGTGTATGCGGATGCGTTGGGAGTCTTTGGGGGCATGCTGATCGCTTCGAGCCAGTTGAGTGTCAGCTTTACAGAATTTCTCTCGCGCTTTGAAGAAGCCGTCGCGGTCCGGCACTTCTTTATCGGGATCGCCAAGGCGCCCTTCTTTGCCGTCATCATTGCGCTGGTCGGATGCTATCAGGGATTTCAGATTCGCGGCGGGGTGGACGATGTCGGCCGGCATACGACGATCAGCGTGGTCCAGGGAATTTTCCTGGTCATCGTGTTCGACGCGATCTGCAGTATCTTGCTGAACTGGTGGGATCTCTAGCGGGATGTTGAAAATGACCTCCAGCGTCGTTCTCGCATCGTTCAGGTCCTCAACGTATGGGGCCTACTGGAGGCAAAGTACCTCTCCGCTCGCAGGTGATCGAAGCGAGCGGATCAAGCGAAGCTTGGTATGTACCTCCTCGGCCCTTCACTCGCTGCGGCCTTGCCCGTGGAGCGGCGCGTCTTGGCGCGCCGGGGTTGGGTGGGTGAGATCGGCGTCCATTTTGAACATCCCTCGTGATCCAGAAGGGGAGTGGCTGTGACGTCCCTTGCTGCAAGTGAGAAGCCGCAATCGATTATCGAGGTCAACCATGTGGCGACTCGATTCGGCCAGGCTGTGGTGCATGCGGATGTGAGCCTCTCGGTCCGGCGCGGCGAAGTCTTTGCGATTGCGGGCGGCAACGGGTGTGGAAAATCGACGCTGTTGCGGGAGATCGTGGGGTTGCTCACACCCTCGTCCGGCTCGATTCACCTGTTTGGCTTGGACAGCCGGGCGTTGGAAGATTACGATGGCCGACCGATCCATCGGCGGTTCGGGGTGATGTTCCAGCAAGGGGCGTTGTTCAGTTCGTTCACGCTGGCCGAAAATGTGGCGGTGCCGCTGCGGGAATTTACGGGCCTCAGCGCACAGCTGATTCGTGAGATTGTGGCCGTCAAGATTGCGATGGTGGGATTGCCGCCGGACAGCGCCACCAAATTCCCCAGCGAACTGAGCGGCGGGATGCGGCGGCGGGCGGCGCTGGCCCGGGCGATCGTGATGGATCCTGAATTGTTGTTCCTCGATGAGCCGACGGCCGGCTTGGATCCGATCATTGCAGCGGGATTCGATGATCTGGTGCTCTCTCTGAAGCGCCTGCTGGGGCTGACGGTGGTCATGGTGACGCACGATCTGGATTCGCTGTGGCGCATTGCCGATCGGGTGGCCGTGTTGGGTAACGGGAAGGTTCTCGGCGTCGGGACGATGCAGGAGTTGTCACAGTCCGACGACCCCGTCATCCGTGAATATTTCCAGGGTCCTCGGGGGAGGGCGGCGCAGGAGCAGGCGGCCTGGAATCAACGAGGCCGCCGCACGTGACGCGTTCAGAGATCGGGAAGCGAGTAGAATGAGGGTGTCATGGAACCGAAGGTAAATTATTTTCTCGTGGGCTCCTTTGTCGTCGTCCTCGGCGCGGCGATGGTGGTCGCCATGTTCTGGCTGGGGAAAACGGACTACCGTGGCGTCAATGATCGATACGAAGCATTTATGCGGGAGTCCGTCGCCGGCTTGAGCGTGGACTCCACGGTCAAGTATCGCGGTGTGGACGTGGGTCGGGTGAAGGCCATCACCTTGAACCAGAGCAATCCAGAAGAGGTGCTGTTGACGTTGGATATCGCGCGCGGGACGCCGATCAAGACCGATACCATCGCCGTCCTTGAAACACAGGGACTCACAGGACTGGCTACGATCAACTTAACCGGTGGCAGCCGCGATGCTCCTCCGCTGCAGGCAGCACCGGGGCAGGACTATCCGGTTATCAAGACGGGGCCATCCTTGTTCTTTCGTCTCGACGAGGCGATGTCCCGGCTCTTATCCGAAAAGGGACTGACCAAATTGCTCGCCGACCTTGATGTGTTGGTGAAGGGGGCGTCGGAGGTGGTGGATGAGGAAAACCGTGTCCGGCTCAAGCAGACGCTCAAAGATCTGTCTGAGGTGGCGCAGACGATCGCCTCTCATAAGGATCAGCTGGATCGCGGGCTGACCGGCGCGGAGCGGAGTGCGGACAATCTCGCCAAGATGACCCTGTCGCTTAACGAGCAGGTGCCGTTGCTGCTCGGGCGGATCAACAAGAGTGCCTTGTCGCTTCAGCGACTGACCGACGAGTTGGCGGTGACGAGCAAGGCCGTCGGGGCGCTGGTCAATGAGACGAAGCCGGAGGTCGAGCAGTTCTCACGACAGACCTTGCCGGAGTCGAGTCTGTTGGTGAGTGAGCTGCGGCAATTGACCGGAACCCTCAATCGTGTGGTGCGTGATCTGGAGCGGGAACCGAACGCGCTGGTATTTGGGAAGCCGGCGCAGCGCCGCGGGCCCGGCGAATAGGGAGGCACGGATGAGATCGTGGTCTGGACGAATGGTGTTGACGCTGTTGTTGACGGCATCGGGCTGTTTTTCGCCTCGGGGCGATGCCCTTCCGGTTCATACCTTTCAATTGAGTGTGGACGGAGGGTTCGATGAAGGGCGTCCCGTTCCTGTCAACGGGCCGGTCTTGTTGGTGAGCCTGCCACAGGCGGAACCCGGGTTCGAAACGCAGCGGATGGTCTATGTCACGCGGCAGTTCGAGTTGGAATACTACGCCACGAATCAATGGGCCGAGAGTCCCGCGCGCCTGCTCTCGCCGTTGTTGGTGCAGGCGGCTGGTCGAACCGGTGACTGGCGCACGGTCGTCGCTTTGCCGAGTTCTATTCGGGGGGATTATCGATTGGATGTGGCGGGGTTCTCCGTCCAGCAGGAGTTTCTGCAACGGCCGAGCCGCGTGCGGATGACGCTCCGCAGCCAGCTTGTGGATCTCAACGAGTTTCGCGTCGTGAGCACGAAAACATTCGAAGCGGTGGCCCAGGCCCCGAGCGAGGATGCTTACGGGGGGGTGTTGGCGGCGAATCAGGCAACCGCCGCTATGCTTACGCAAGTCACGTCATGGCTTCATAGCTGTGTGCGGCATCAGCCGGAGTGTAACCGGTGAGCGAGTGGGGTGCCTTCCGATGTGGGAAGTCAGGGAGATTATGATGGATTTCCGTACACAGGCGTTTGGTGTAGCAGTGGCTGGCTGGTGGCTGGCGATAGCTATTCCAGGACTTGCGTCCGGGGAGGCGAATCTCCATCGGGGGAAGCAGGTCTATGAGAAATACTGCCTGGCCTGCCATGGTCCGCAAGGGAGAGGGGATGGCGCGACGCAGTTCGATCCGCCGGTGGCGGATCTGACGTCGAGCGAGGTCCTGATGAAGCCCGATTCGCGGTTACTCCGAAGCATCCATGACGGCCGGACGAATACGGCGATGGATGCGTGGAAATCGACCTTGTCGGATGAAGCCATGCGCGATGTATTGACCTATATCCTGACGTTCCCCAGATGAGGATGAAGTGATCGAAGGAATGGCTGTCATGTCATGAGAGTCTCTTGGAAGACCGGGCTGAGCTTCGGGTTGACGTCTGGTGTCATTACTACTCTGGGCTTGATGGTCGGATTGAATTCAGGGACACATTCACGCCCCATCGTCATCGGCGGGATTCTGACGATTGCGATTGCCGACGCCATGTCGGATGCGCTGGGCATCCATGTGGCGGAAGAATCAAAAAATAATAGTCCGGCCAGGCAGATCTGGGAATCGACCCTGGCCACGTTTCTGGCCAAGTTCGTCATCGCCCTCACCTTTGCCGTCCCGGTTCTGCTGGCGCCGCTCGATCAGGCCATTCTCATCAGCGTCATGTGGGGCCTGTTCTTGTTAGCAGGACTCAGTTTCTTTATTGCGAGGACACAAGGGATCGCGCCCTGGAAAGTTATCGGTGAACACCTCGTGATTGCGCTCTGCGTGGTGGCTCTGACGCATGCGGTCGGTGATTGGGTCCGGCTGTATGTGGCGGACGGGAGGCCATGATGAGTGCGGCGACGGATCGCTCCGATCTTGATCCTACCTATGAGCGCTTGCTGATGCTCTGGACTTCAGGCGTGCGTGACTATCACACGATGCTCTCCGACTATCTGACGGCGCATTCCATTTTCGTGGCGGTGATCGGCCTGATCGTCTCGCGGGGATTGCTGCCGTTGTCGTTCACGGTGCTGATTGCTCTCCTCTGTGCGTTTGGCGTGTTGATGTGTCTTCAGATGGCGATCGTGCTTGGACGATTGTCAGGCCAGAATGCCTTGTGGGAGTGGCGATTACGCGGGATCGAACAGTCTCCCGGCTGGGATCGGCAGAAGCTGATCATGAGTCTCTATCAGCTCCATGAGTCGAGGCAGCCGATCCAAGATCCCCTGAACGAGCCGCCGGTATTCTTGCCGAGCTGGGCGTTCCGTCAACACCGGCAGTGGTGGGCCCATCGCGCCGTCAGCTTCCCCTGGTTTTTCGGATTGGTGTACGGCATGTTTTTTGTCTGGGCGGCGACACAGTTAATCCGACTGATTGCAGGCGGATCACCCTAATATCGCAGATGACGGGGGAGATATGTGGAAATCGTCCATCGTCCTGACCGGGCTGTTCGGCGTGCTGTTATTGTTTCACGCCATGCCTCTGCATAGTTTGGGCGAGCAGATCCCGGCGGATCAGACGCATCGTGTCGTGATGCATCTGAACTCCGGGGATGAGAAAGTTCAGCGGGGAGCGTTGAGCAATATCCGGCATCTGTATCAGGAGGTGGGCCGCGAACGTCTTCAGTTAGAACTGGTCGTCCATGGGCCCGGGTTGACGTTGTTCACAAAGAGTGCGACGTCATTGGGGCAGGATCTGGCGCAGTTGAAGGCCGAGTACGGTGTGCGGTATACCGCCTGTTCGAATACAATGAAAGCGATGAAGATCGCGCGTGAGGATTTGATTCCGGAAGTCGGAGATACGGTGCCGGCGATGATACGGTTGATGGAACGACAAGAACAGGGATGGGCCTATATAAAACCATAGCGGAGAGCTGATGGCCGATAGCTGAGGGCTGACAGCAGGAACTGGGAGGAAGCATGGAATCGAAACCGAAAGTCTATCTGTATCACACGGCGGTGAAATGGACGGAACAGCGCAAGGGCGTGATCTCCTGCGCGGGCAAGCCCGATGTGGCCGTCGCGACGCCACCGGAATTCAAAGGGCATGACGGCATCTGGTCGCCTGAAGATCTCTTCGTCGCATCTGCCAATATCTGTTTGATGACCACGTTCTTGTCAGTGGCGGAGCGCGCGGGTCTGGCATTTACCTCCTACGAGAGTGAGGCTGAAGGAAAGCTGGAATTAGTCGATGGGAAGTTTCAGTTCACGGCCATCGCATTGAAACCGGTGATTACGCTACCGGCGGGGGGCGATGCCGCCAAAGCGAAGGAGCTGATCGAGAAGGCTGAAGCCAACTGCCTGATTTCGAACTCGATGAAGGCCCACGTCACCCTCATCCCAACCATTCGTTAATTCCCTCGAACTGGGGCATCCTGGGACCGTGTGTGAAAGCCGGCCTGGGGTGTTTCTCGCCAGTTGAAGTTCATGGGCCTATCCTTCCTTCAAATATCGAGTCTAACCTATTGGGATCATTGATTAGTTTTCTTACATGACTTTCACGCCGATGGCACATCGCTCGCATTATCTTCTTCGCAGGCTCATGAGGTCGTATGCGTGTTGTCGGAATCATCGTCAGCCTTTTGATCGAGATTGTCTCGGCCGGATTCGGTGGCGGCGGATTGAAGGATCTTTCCGCGTCGTCGTCGGGGAAGCAGGCTGACGCCGTCACCGGTCGAGAGATCTATTCCAATACCTGCATCCGCTGCCATGGGATCGACGGCAAGGGAGCGATGGGAATTCGCCTCGTTCCAAAGCCGGCCGACCTCACTTCCCCGGGCATTCAGAACCGTTTGGATGCCAGTCTCTTCAAACGCATTCACGATGGCAAGCCTAATACCGCGATGGGGGCGTGGAGTACTGCGTTATCAGACGACGAAATCTGGGATGTCTTGGCCTTTGTGCGGACATTAAAACAGGAATCAGGGCCGTAGAATACGCGAATCTTTCGGGCGGATCATGGCTCATAAGAACGCAGGACATGTAGTCAGCGGTGAACTTAACCGGGAGGTGTCGCGATGGCATGCAATGTTGGAGGGGTTGAACGACCCATTCGAATCGTAGTCGGGATCATTGCGCTGGGGATCGGAGCTTTTGCGGGATTGCCGCCGGTGGGTACCGGGGTGGCGCTCGTGGTTGGGACCATTGCCCTGGTCACTGGGGCTATTGGATTCTGCCCGCTCTGGACGGTTTTCGGGATCAATACCTGTCCGGTCACCCCTGGAAAGAAGGGCTAGCGAGGAATCGATGCGATCACAACTCTGGACCTTTCTTGTCGTGGTTGGATGTCTGGTCGGATCCGGTGGATGCACACCGACTCCGAAGGCCGCGACGGTTCCTGCGCAAGGCCATGACGGTGGTGCGCTCACATCAGCCGATATGTTGTTCGCCCCGCCATCGCCGGAGCTGATCCCCGGCGATCAACGAGGCGAGCAGATTCGCTTAGGCTACAAAATCGTAGTCGATACGCAGGACTATGGGCGGCCCTATGTGGGCAATCGGTTAAATTGCACGAACTGCCACCTCGATGCCGGAATGAATCCGAACACCGCCTCCTTTGTCGGTATCAGCCGGTTATATCCGGAATATCGTGCACGGGCCGATCGTCAGATGTCCTTGGCCGACCGCATCGGCGAATGTTTCGAGCGCAGCATGAACGGCACAGCCCCTCCCCCCGATAGCTCGAAGCTCCAGGCCGTCGTGGCCTACATCGAATGGCTTTCGCAAAACGTCCCGCCGGGTAGTACGGTGCCATGGCGCGGGATTCCACGTCTGACCTCCAGTCACGTTCCAGATCCCGTGAACGGGAAGAAGCAGTTTGCCACGAAGTGTGTGTTCTGCCATGGAGCGGATGGACAGGGGACCATGGCCGGGCCGCCGGTCTGGGGGCCGCATTCTTACAATATTGCGGCAGGGATGGCTCGTATCACGGTGGCGGCGCCGTTCATCAAGTCCAATATGCCGAGAGGCTGGGGTTGGACACTGACCGATGATGAGGCCTTCGATGTGGCGGCCTATGTGAACAGCCAGCCGCGTCCGGATTTCCCCGGCAAGCAATACGACTGGCCGAAGGGCGGCAAACCGGCGGACATACCCTACTAAATCGTCGTTTGTCAGGCGGCAATCGGGCGTAGTCGGGAGGTGCGCGATGAATCTTACTGTGGCCTATCATGGCGGTACACGCTACGACGTCACCAGCGGTCGGCATCGTGTGGTGACCGATCAGCCGGATGAAGATGGCGGCCACGATGCGGGTATGAGTCCGGTCGAACTCTTTGTCGGCTCGGTCGCGAGTTGCGTCGGCTACTTCGTCGGTCAGTTCTGCGCGCGGCATGACATTTCCCGTGAGGGCCTCGGGGTGGATGCCGAGTGGGAGATGGCCGAGGGACCGCATCGCGTGGGGACGATCACACTGGCGATCCGGTTGCCGCATCGTCTCACGCCGGACATGAAAGAGCGCTTGTTGAAGGTCGCCCACGGGTGCACGGTGCATCAATCTCTCTCCGGTGCCCCGGCCGTCACCATCCAGCTCAATCCTCATGCTCAGGGAGTGCATCCATGAGTGAGTCCGTTTCATCCTCCCGTCGAACACTCTTCAAGCGGATGGCCGAAATTATCGGCGGACTCGCGGTCTGGCATCAGGTGCGACCGGCGCTGGCCCAGCAGGCGGTCTCGCCGGAAACCGGCCCACAAACCGTGCGCGTGATGCGACCGTACGACGCGGAAACGCCCGTACGCGAATTCACATCGTATGTGACCCCTAATCATCGGTTTTTCGTGCGGAGTCATTTCGGTCCGCCGACGCCTGAATTGATTGCTGAAGCCAATTGGCGGCTCCGTGTCGGAGGGCTGATCGACCATCCCTTGGAACTCACGCTCAAGGATCTCAAAGAGTTCGAACGAGTGTCGATCACGGCTGTGGTGCAATGCAGCGGAAATGGCCGCGCGTTTCATCGTCCGAAAGTGCCGGGCGTGCAATGGGAGCGCGGCGCGGTAGGCAATGCGCAGTGGACCGGTGTGCGATTGCGGGACGTGTTGGCCAAAGCCGGTGTACGGCCGGCCGCGAAACACGTGCAACTCCAAGGCGCCGATCGCCCGGTAGTCGCGTCCGTGCCGTTGTTTACCCGGAGCATTTCGCTGGAGAAAGCCCTGCATCCGGATACGCTGCTTGCGTATGAGATGAATGGGCGTCCCTTGCCGTTGTTGCATGGCGCGCCGTTGCGGGTCATTACGCCGGGCTGGATGGCGGATTCCTGCACGAAGTGGCTGACGGAGATCACGGTGCAGGCAGATGAAGCCAAGGGTTATTACATGCAGACGGCCTATCGCGTGCCGGTCACGGCCATCCAACCGAACTCCGGTCTGCCGGGGACTTCGATGGTGCCCGTTGAAGCGATGGTGGTGAAGTCGCTGATCGCGTCGCCTGTCAACGGCGATCAGGTCGGGCGGGGACCGGTCACGGTGCAGGGCGTGGCCTGGAGCGGAGACGCCGCTGTCGCGACCGTGGAGCTCTCGTTCGACGACGGCAAGACCTGGGAGCCGGCGCGACTGGTCGGCGAAGACGAGCCCTATGCCTGGCGGCAATGGCAGTTCCTATGGAAGCCCAAGGGGGCCGGGGCCGTGACAATCCTCTGCCGTGCGACGGATGCCGCGGGACAGGTTCAACCCCAAGAGAGCCCGTGGAATCCCAGCGGGTTCTTGTGGAACGGGTGGGATCGTGTGTCTGTGACGGTGGAGGCATGAGCGTGGAGGGTGTAGCGTCGTTCGTGAAGCGAGAGTTGAGGGTGATTTCCGGTCTGTTGCTGTTCGCTGGAGTCCTGATCGTCGCAATGACGACGGCGGCGCAGGAAGACGATCTGGCGACGGTGAGCGCCGCGCTGGCGCCGCGTGCCGAAGGGCTGATCGTGGCGCGTTGCTCGGTGTGCCACAGCCCGGATCTGGTGTCTCAACAGCGCCTACCGAAAGACCGCTGGGCCGCGACGGTCGAGAAAATGAAACATTGGGGGGCGGAGATCGCCGACGACGAAGCGGAGCTGCTCGTGCGGTACCTGTCTGCCCGCTATCACCCGGCTGCGCCGGATCATCTGCCGCCGTTCGATCAGGAATTGAGAAAAGCCGAGCCGCTGACCCAGGAGCCGGCGGATACGGGTCCGCTCGTCGGTGTGGCAATCAGAGGGGCGGGCATCTTCGAGCACAATTGCCAGGCCTGTCATGGCGCCGGTGCCACCGGCGGGATGGGGCCGAAGCTGGCGAAGAATCCGATCCTGAAACATGACGACCTGTTCTGGGAAACTGTGTTACACGGGCGAGGGCCGATGCCGGCCTGGGGATCGGTGCTCAGTCAGCAGGATATTGCCGATGTTCACACATGGTTACTGACGAAGTAGCGGAAGAGCGAAGTTCACCACAGAGGAAAGGAGCGGTCATGAACGTCAGACGGAGCGTGGTTGTCGGAGGGGCGTTGCTATCATTGGTGGGACTGATGTCCACACCACGGCTGTTGTTCGGAGCCGATCAGCCGAAGGCGAAGGAGCTGATTCAGCAGAACTGCGTCCAATGTCACCGGATGGAAGGCCAGGCTGACTCCCGTTTCAATCTCAAGGCGCCCGATCTCATCTGGGCAGGGAGCAAGTATAACCGAGCCTGGTTGATTCGCTGGCTGACCGGCAAAGAAGCGCCCCTGTATGTCAAAGGGTATCGCTGGGACCAATCGCAGGAAGCGCACAAGCATGTGACCGTCTCGGAGGCCGAGGCCAACGGGATTGCCGATTACCTGGCCGAGCACAACAAGGATCCGCGTGTGAAAGTCGGGGCGTTCGATCTGGCGAAAGTGACGAAGTTCGAAGCGGCGTTCGGTGGGATGGCATACAAGGCCCATGCCTGTCTCGGCTGTCACACAATCGAAGAAAACGGGAAACTCATCGGCGGTCAGCAGAGTGCGGCGTTGGAGAAGGCCGGACAACGGTACAACCAGGATTGGCTGTTCCGTTTCGGGTTGAATCCGCAAGACTTTGTGCCCCACAGCGGCGAGTTTCTGGCCGATGCCACGGAGCCGCAGCTTCGCGCCGTGATTGGCTACTTGATGGTACAGGGCGTGTCGGATTTCAAGTATTACGAACCTTGGACGGCGCCGGAATTCACCAAGGCCAGCTCTGGGCGCGGCAAGGTGATCTATAAAGAATATTGCATGCAGTGCCACGGAGCGACCGGCAAAGGGGACGGGCCTGCCGCGTCGACGCTGGAGCCGAAACCGGCGATTCATGCCAACATCAATTTCAGTGAGGTGCCGACGGAGTACCTCTACAACATGATCAACCACGGCGGAGCGGCAATGGGCAAGTCTGCCAACATGCCCTATTGGGGCCTGACCATCGGGCAGCAGGGCGTGGCCGATGTCATGGCGTATTTGAAGACAACGTTTAAGGGGCCGAAATAGGGCTTGATAGGGCTTGATGCGCGAGGGGCGAGACGGGCGTGAAAGGTGGGTACATTTCGACCACCGTCCCGGCCCGTCCCGCTTTTCTCGCGTGTCCCGCTTGTCTCGCTAGCGACCATTCACGAACGACGAGGAACGGAGGGTTCATCGATGGCGACGTTTATTATTTCAGGCAGCCGGGGCACGGATGACCCGACGATGGCGACGCTGCCGTTTGTCGCGGCGAAAGCGGCCAAAGAGCAGGGGCACGATGTCGTGCTCTGGCTCTGGAACGAAGCCGTCACGCTGGGACGGAAGGGCACGGCCGATCATGTCCACGGTGTGAATCTCACACCGTTAAAAGACTTGCTTGCCGGGGTGCAAGCTGCAAATATTCCTATATGGGTCTGTGGCGCTTGTGCGGTGGCCCGGCAAATCGGCGGAGGAGATCTGGTCGCGGGAGCATCAATCAAGGGGATGCCCGACTACATCAAGGCCGTGGCTGAACGTGACCGGAGCGTGGCGTTTTAATTCGTGGATTGCGTCTAACGCGGGGGGATGTCATGGCTGTTGAAGATGAATCGACTGGCAAAGGCAAGAGCAAGAAACGAAGTCGAAATGGGCAAGCCTCCGATGCCATTGTCGGCAACGACGGTGAACTGTTGGCCGATGAATTGGAAACCATTCCCACGGCCATCCCCAAGCAAGGTGACGGCTATCGTCAGGCACAGAGCAAGGCCGTCGATCAGATCGCTTACGCGATCGGTGTCGCCGGGCACGCGTTGACCGATGACGACTTGATTCGCATCAACACCCGCAGAGGGTTGCTGACACTTCTGAAGCGGAAAGAGGTCGATCTGGAGGATGTGCGTAAGACGTTGCTCTATGAGCAGGAGTTGCAGCAGCTTCAGGTCGAACTCGTTCGACTGCAACGGTGGGTGCAGGAGAGCGGGCAGCGGATTGCGATTCTGGTCGAAGGCCGCGATGCGGCCGGCAAGGGCGGTACGATCCGTCGGTTCACCGAGCACTTGAATCCTCGCGCCATGCGGGTGGTCGCGCTGCCCAAGCCCACGGATGAAGAGCGCGGCCAGTGGTATTTTCAGCGGTATATCCGGCAATTGCCGAACAAGGGCGAGATCGTGTTCTTCGACCGCAGTTGGTACAACCGCGCCGTAGTCGAACCGGTGATGGGGTTCTGCAGCAAGAAGGATCATCAACGCTTCCTGCAGCAGGTCACCGAGTTCGAACATATGCTCTATGAGGACGGGGTGACCATCATCAAGTTCTGGTTCTCTATCTCCAAGGAAGAGCAGGCCAAGCGTTTTGAGGCGCGGCGCCAGAATCCACTCAAACAGTGGAAGCTGAGTCCGGTCGATGAAAAAGCGCAGGAACTGTGGGATTCCTACACGCGCTATAAAGAGGAGATGTTCAGCAAGACGCACGCCACCTTCAGCCCCTGGATCATTGTGAAGGCGAATGACAAGCAGTCTGCCAGGCTGGAGAGCCTCCGTTATGTGCTGAATCTCTTGCCCTACAAGGGCAAGGAGGAAAGCCAGATTCGCCTGACCCCGGATCCCAATATCATCACCCGCTTCCATCGCAAAATGGTGGAGCTCGATTTGTGAGGAGCAGGATGTCGACAATGACTATTACACATGTGCTGGCGGCTGTTCTGACTTGTGGCGTGTTAAGTGCCTCGGTCTTATCGGCGGCCGAGCGCCACATGATGCAGCCACGGGTGCCGGCCGATAAGCTGGCGGAAGCGCGCGCGTTGACGAGCCCATTGCCGGATTCTGCCGAGATCGTCGAGAAGGGCAAGGCGCTCTACAACGGCAAAGGGACCTGCTTCAACTGCCACGGCAAAGACGGGTCAGGCAACGGTATGGCCGCAGTGGGCCTCGATCCCTCGCCGCGTAATTTTCAGCACCATGGATTCTGGCGCCACCGGACGGAGGGTGAGATCTTCTGGGTGATTAAGCATGGCTCGCCCGGTACGGCCATGATCGGATTCGGCGATCAACTCAGCGACGAGGAGATTTGGTCGATCATCCAATACGAGCGAAGCTTTGCCGGAGAGCATGGTCACGGAATGACGGGGCACAGAGAAGGCATGGGGCAGGGAATGGGCCCCGGCGGGGGAATGGGCGGTATGGAGCATCGAGGCCCGAGAAGTGGCATGGGCGGATGTGAAGGCGAAGCCTGTGGCCGGTAATACAAGATCAAATCGTGCGGTGGCGTCGGAGTTGTGTTCTTGAAATAGGTCCGGTTGCCACACGGATCACGCCGATCAGAATCATTTCAGCGGCAGCGTCCCTCCTCGTGTTCCGCTTTCTTGCAGTCATTCAGCAATCGCATCCAAGCCAGATTCGTAGCGTTTCACCGCATCTGATGCAGCCCAGGTGGGTATCTTTGCGCCATCCATAGCCTCGCGTCTGAGTCAGTAATCTGAAACCGTTGCATAGCGCGCACTCTTTCTCTTGTCAACTCAACTCAATCACATAGTTGTGTGCCGGTTCTTTCCGGTGAAGCTCGGGCACAGAGAAGGGCATGGCTCTTGCGCTATCAAGAAATATTAGCCCATCACAAACATGCGTGAATCCTTTTTCAGCTTCGATGGCTCGCATGAATAGGCAAGGGCATTTGAAAAGATTCAAGGGTGCCCGTTTCTTTATCCACCAACACCAAGGAGGGGTTCATGTCTACGTTATCCAGACCGGGGGTTCCTGTCGGAGGCTTCAAGACAGTGGGGCAGGTGCATGCGACGAACGATCTCGTATTTGGCCGGACTCACAATGCGATGAGCGTGGCGGTGGAGTTGCTCACGACGCATACGCCGGGGGCGCCGGTCGTCGATGATGCGGGACAATTTATCGGTTTCGTGAGCGAGTTCGACATTTTGCGCGCGTTGAGCGCGGAGAAGGATCTGAATCAACTCACCGCCGGAGACGTCATGGGGCAGGATCGAGTTGCGGTGACCGATGAGACGAGCATCGAAGACGCCCTCAAGCTGATGGATGAAAAGCGGCTGCTGAACCTTCCGGTTCAACGCAACGGAAAGGTGGCCCATTCGATCACCCGCCACGACATCCTGCGGGCCTGGATCGGATTGGGCATCGATATCGAGAATCCGGCGATGTAATCGCGCGACCGGCTTGCACTTGGCGGCACCGCAGTCTATGGGCTGCGCGCCGCCTGGTGTGGCGCGGTGAGCCAAGGAGGGCATGATGAAGGTGTTCATGGGAATCGGCACCGCCGTGTTTGTCGGACTGGTCTTGGGAGGCTGTTCTTCCTATCACACGGGCAAGCTGGCCGCTCCGCTGCATGCCAAAGCGGTCATTGCAGGGCCGGGGATCACGGGGGAGGTGCGGCTCTATCAGGAGTATGAGGGCCGCGTGCGGATCAAGCTCAATCTGCAGGGGACTGCGGACAGCAAGCTGACGCCGGGCTTGCACGCGATCCATATTCATGAAACCGGAAACTGCGACCCATTCACAGCGGCTAAAGGTCATTTCGACGGCAACGGTGATCCGCAAGTCAATCCCGAGGCGAATATCAGTCCCGGCCTCGGCAATCATCCTTACCATCTTGGCGATCTGCCGAATCTTTCTGTCGATGAGAACAGAAAAGGCTCTCTCTACACGGTCACCAGCCGGGTGACGTTATCGGATGGACTCAATTCGTTGTTCGACAAGGACGGGAGTGCCTTCATCATCCATGGACTCGAAGATAAGTACCTGCCCGATCCACCGTCGAAGGATGCGCCGGGCGGCCCGCGGATTGCCTGCGGTGTCATCGTGAAACAGTAATGCGAGAGATGGAGATTCTGAGATGAACCAGCATCGCGCATGTGTGAAAGAGCGAGTCGCGTGGCGATCGGGTTCGTGCTCTCTTATGACGGCGGCGCTGGTTGTTGCGCAGTCTGGAATAGCGGCTGTGGGTGATTCCGGAGAGAAGATCGTCAAGTCCATCTGTATTCAGTGTCACCGGATCGAGGGGAAATACGCTCCGCGCAAAGCAAAGAAGCCCGGACCTCAGCTGAGCGGGAAACAAGTATCAGCACACAGGGCTGGAGGCATGGCTCCAGAATCCAGATCTCAAACATTACCCCGTCGGCTACGATTTTCGCCCGGAGCGCAAGAAGCGGCACTTGTCTCTGCCGGCCGATCAAGCGAAGGCGGTGACCGACTTTCTCGTGACGCGGAAAAATCCCCGCATCAAATCGGGCGTGATGAAACCGGGCACGCCGGAGCAACTGGCCCGGGGCGAAAAGCTGTATCGGGACCATGGCTGTCAGAACCGCCATTTCACGCCAGCGAAGACGGTAAAAGGGTATGCGGGAGGGACGTCAAGTACATTGTTTCTCAAGATCAATGAACGTTTGCAGGCGGATTGGGTCTACCGCTTCAATCAGAGCCCGAACGATTTCGAGCCGGAGAACGGCGCCTATATCCCGAAGCCGCCGCTGCCGGACGAAGACATTTATGCGATTACCGCCTACAGGATGACACTCAAGTAGAGGCATCATACGTGAGGCAGGAAGCGCACAACGAGCAAGGTGAGAATCGGTGAGACAGGAGGAAGGCAATGTCATCAATGAGAGTAGTGAGTCTGCTTACCATGGTGGTTGTGTTCGGATTGGTGCAGGCAGCGCTGGCGGCGCCGGCGAAAGGCGATGCCGAGGCCGGCAGGAAGATCTACCTGGAGAGTTGTCAAAGTTGCCATGGCCCGACCGGCAAGGGGGACAGCGATATGGCGGCTTATCTGACTCCGCCGCCCGCCAATCTTGCAGCCAAGGCGACCCAGTCGAAGACCGATATGCAATTGCGGAAGGTCATTTTGGAAGGGCGCCCCGGTACGGCAATGTCGAGTTATGACGGGGCCTTTGAGGACTCTCAGTTGGTCGACTTGCTTGCCTACATCAGGTCGCTCAAGCCGTAACGAGCAACGAGGGGAATCATGACTGTGCGCAACCTGCCGCGCTGGCTTCTTTTTGGAGCGGGATGTCTGCTGCTAGGCTTAGCACTGGCTCTGCGCCCCACGCCGGTTGTGTCGCTAGTTCTCTCGACCCAACCGCGGTTTGAGTACCGGGTGCTCGAAGTGCTTCCCGACACGCGCAGCATTCAAGCCGTGCTCACCGAGTATGGCCAGGCCCGGTGGGAGTTGGCAGTGGTCGAGATGGGCGATCTGCAAACTCCGAGACTCATCTTTAAGAAGGGAGTTCCTGCCGCTCCATAGAGGGAGGGCGAAGGGGATTCGGCGCTCTTCATCATGTTCAGGTCTCCGGGCCGGAGAGGCTATCTCAGAGGGAGGTTCTTATGTCGATCATAAAGTGGTTTGTCGGAGGCGTCGCCATTGCCTTGTGCGCATTCGGAGGATGGAAAGCCGGCTTGGCCGGCACCCCATCGGCAGGCAGTGTGCCGCTGGAAACGGTCGTGGATTATCTCCATTCAGTGCTGGAGTCCAACCGGACCTTTTATACCGTCCATGTGGTGGAGCGGATGCAGCGGCGGGGTGTGATCGAATCGTCGGAGAAATGGCGCGAGGCCAGTGCGCTTCCGCTGCCGGCCCAATTCTTCCAGGAGGCGGCAAGCCTTGCGGCGTTGACGGGAAGCGCTGTGCAGTATCGACTGATCAGCTTGAATCCCATCAACAAGCAAAGCGGGCCTCGAAGCAATTTTGAGCGGAGGGCGCTTGAGGCGGTCATGGCGCACCCCGAGCAGCCGTATAAGGGGCAGGTCAAGGAGGGAGGAGCCCGTTACTTCCAGGCCCTGTATGCAGATCATGCCGTCTCGTCGGTGTGTGTGAGCTGCCACAACGCCGATCCTCGCAGCCCGAAGAGTGATTACAAATTAAACGATGTCCTGGGCGCGGTCCTGATCTCGATTCCGATGCCGGAGTAAACTTGTACGTTCAGAGTCTGAGACCGGCGTGTCGGATCGCCCGGTTCCTGTGTGTCCTGCCACCAGTCATACTAGTTATGACGGATGTCCTGGGCTATGTCCGCACCATGGCGCCTTTAAACGCGAAGGGTTAGCGCGTCCGTCCCGGTCGATCCGGCTCGGCCGGCTCTGTTGCCTTTCGCGACAGCGAGTGTTTTTGGCGAGCCCTGGAATGCCCCAGGATCAGGATTCACTATTCGCTCCCCCGTTGTAAGCCCTCATCAAACCAACGCAATTGATCGTCGTCCGGCTTGAACAAGCTGGCACGAACCTGGCTTTTCACCTGGTGAAAGACTTTTTTATCAGGGAGGATCGCCATGGATACTCACGACTCACGATGTTCATCGCAAGCCATTGCACTGGCCTTTCTCGGTGGCGCCATCGCGGGAGCGGTCGCCGGGGTTTTGCTCGCGCCCAAGTCTGGGGAAGAAACGAGGCGGGAGTTGCGAGGGTATGCGAGGAAGGCGGAGGAAGAAGTCATCGAGAAGGCCAAGGAGGCACGAGCCGCGCTTGATGAGATGATTGAGCGGGGCAAGCACTTTATGGCGGAGAAACGCGAGGATGTCGAAGCCGCGGTGACAGCCGGCAAAGAGGCGATGAAAGAGCGCATGGATAAATGCTCTAGCTAAGGAGAATCGTGCTGTCGACTCGCTTTCATGGCCGTGGCGGGCAGGGCGCGAAAACTGCGAGCCGCATCTTGGGTACCGCTGCGTTCCTCGAAGGGTTTGTGGCACAGGACTCGCCGATTTACGGAGCCGAGCGCCGCGGTGCGCCGGTCGCCGCTTTTACGCGGATCGCCAGGGAGCCGATTCGGGAGCGCGGCCTCATCGCTCGTCCCGATCTCGTTGTGATCGCCGATGCTTCGCTCATAGAAGATCCTGCCGCCCGTGTGTTGGACGGGATCGATGAACGAACGGCGGTCTTCGTCAACTCGCCACTGACTGCCGGACAATTGGACGCACAGAACCTGCTGTCCGGTTGCCTGTCCGCATTGGATCTGACCGACGTCGCGTTGCAACAATTGGGGAATCGCGGCGCCATCAGTGCCCTGCTCGGCGCGGTCGCCGGACGACTCGTCGGACTTCGTCGGGAGTCGATCCGCGAGGCGATTGCACGGGAGCTTGCCGATCTGGGACTCGCCGCTTCCGTCATTGAGCGCAATCAAGCAGTCGCGCTTCAATGCTATGACGCCGTCCGCACCGTTCCCGTGGCAGCAGCTGCGCCGCAGCCCGCAGCCCCGGCGCAGCTCCAAGTGCCGACGTACGAATCTCCGACCAGAGGAACCGCCAGGATCAGCGCCTCAGCGAATTCGGTTCTGCGTGAAACCGGCGGCTGGCGGACCTTCCGGCCGGTCCTGCTGCCCGACAAGTGCAACGGCTGCTGGCTCTGTTTCACGTATTGCCCCGACGGGGTGATATCGATGACCAAGGACGACAAGCCCGTGATCGATTATGACCATTGCAAGGGATGCCAGATCTGCGTCCATGAATGCCCGACCAACGCCTTAGTGGCTGAACGGGAAAAGGAAGGAGAGGTGGCATGGCGGGCGAAATGATGACCGGCAATCTCGCGGCGGCCTGGGGCGCGCGGCTGGCAGACGTGGATTATGTGCCGGCCTTTCCGATCACCCCGCAGACAGAAATTGTGGAGGCGCTGGCGAAGTGGTGCGACAGCGGCGCAATGGCGGCCCGGTTTGTGACCCTGGACTCCGAGCATTCCATGATGACGGCGGCCGGGGCTGCCGCGGCGACGGGGGCCCGGGTCTTCACTGCGACATCCAGCCAGGGGCTGTTGTATGCGATGGAGGTGCTCTATTCCATCTCCGGCTGGCGCACGCCGCTGGTACTGGTCAATGTCTCCAGGGCGCTGGCTGCCCCGATTACACTCGAATCGGATCACAACGATGTGCTGGCCGCGCGGGACTCCGGTTTTCTTCAGATCCACGCCGAGACCTGCCAGGAAGTGCTGGATTCGATTCTCATGGCCTATCGGATCGCGGAGGATGAGCGGGTCATGTTGCCGGTCATCGTCAACCTGGACGGCTTCTACCTGTCATTTACCCGTGAGCCGGTGATCCTACCGGAGCCGGAACAGGTCAAGCAATTCCTGTATCCGTTTCAACCGGCGCACTTAGGCTTCAGAGCCTCGGCGCCGCATGCGCTCGGTGTGGCGGTGCTTGGCGGGACTCCCTACTCGTACTTCCGTCATCAAATGCATCTGGCTGCCATGAATGCATTGGATGTGCATCAGGAGGCGGCCGCATCATTCGAGCAGCTGTTCGGGCGGCGGTACGATGTGGTCGAGGGCTACCGGCTTGACGATGCGGAAGATGTGCTTGTCATGACCAACGCGCTTGCAAGCAGCGGTAAGGCCGCGGTCGATGTTGCCAGGGCAGAGGGCAAGCGGGTGGGTTTGCTCCGGCTCCGGATGATCCGTCCCTGGCCGACGGCGGCCATCCGTGACGCGTTGCGAGGCCGGAGGGCCGTTGCGGTGCTCGATCAGAATCTGGCTCCGGGGCAGGGCGGTATTCTTTTTCAGGAAATTGCGGCCTGTCTCTATGACGAAGCGATCCGGCCACGGGCGCTCTGCTCGTTCATCGGCGGCCTGGGAGGAAAGAATCTCTCGGAAGGCGAGTTTCGAGTGATCTTCGAGCAGACGGCAGCGGCCGGGGTCCGGGGAAAAGGGATCGGGCCGGTCCTGCTGTACACCGAAGCCGAGCACCGGGAGATGGTGCAGTTGCAAATGCTGGCTGGTGGTCTCAAGAGCTGAAGGCCGATAGCAGAGCATAGAACCATCAGCTATACGCCATACGCTATAAGCTCTTTTGGGGGAGTTCCCATGCCCTGGCAACGCGAGACGTTCAAGAAGATCAAACAGATTCCCCGTGAAGAACACGTGCTTCCCGGAACGGCGCTCTGTGCCGGATGCGGAGGACTGGAGTCGTTGCGGCTGGCGGCAAAGGTGTTGGGCGACAACGTGGTCTACGTGAATGCCGCGGGGTGTTTTACCATGCTCGCGGCCTATCCTTTCACGCCGTTCAAGGGCTCGTGGCTTTACACCACGATGGGGTCGGCGCCCGCCGGCGCACAGGGTGTGCGCGATGCGCTCGACATTTTGATCGCCAAAGGCCGGTTGCCGAAAGAAGAGAATCTGAAAGTCGTGGTCTTGGGAGGTGACGGCTCGACCTACGACATGGCCCTCTCTTCGACATCGGGCGCCATCACCAGAAAACTCGACTTCTATTATTTTTGCTACGACAACGAAGCCTACGGGAATACCGGTATGCAGCAATCCGCTGCGACACCCTACGGCGCGCGGACGGCTACCTCGCCCTGCAGTCTGCAACATCCGGCCGGCGCCACGCAGGAAAAGAAAGACATCTTCGAGATCTGGCGGGCGCATAAGCCGCCCTATATCGCGACCGTCGCACCGAGGTATCCGCTGGATCTGGAAGAGAAGTTCGCGCGGGCGGCCAAGTTCGCAGGACCGAAGCTGTTCCTCGCCCTTTCCGCTTGCCCCACCGGCTGGCTCTACGATCCGGGAGAGACCCCGGAAGTGGCCAAGCTGGCGGTGGAGACGGGCCTCTGGCCGCTGAAGGAAGCGATCAACGGAGAAGTCACGCACACGTACATTCCCAAACGGAAGCCGGTGGAAGAGTATCTGAAACTACAGGGACGGTTTCGGCATCTGTTCGAACCGACCAGGCAGGACGAAGCGATCCGGCATATTCAAGAGCGGGTGGATATCTATTGGAAGCAGGTCAGCGGATAACAATTACAACCGGGAGCGAGAACTCACGGTAGGGTCGCTGATGTAGCAGGAGTTGGCCTCATGACGTCCCAGGGCTTTCCCCGCGCTTGACACGTCAAGAAATGTTGTTATGATATCAGGCATGACAACGACCATCAAACGGCGAGATCAAGGGGTGAGCCTCTTCCATGCTTTGTCAGATGAAACGCGGCTGGAGATCATGGAGCGCCTGAAAGATGGTGAGCAATGTGTCTGTGATCTCACCGAGGCCCTCAAGACCGGGCAGTCGCGGCTGTCCTTTCATTTGAAGGTGCTCAAAGATGCAGGTCTGATCACGGATCGTCCTGAGGGCCGCTGGGTTCATTATTCTCTCAATACAGACACCCTCAAGGAATTAGAAGAGGTCGTGCGGTCGTTACGGGACTTATCCCCACGACGGGGCCCCTCAGCGAAGTGTTGTTAATTTTTCGGCGCTGATAAATCAACTTTTGTTGATTAATAGAAGGAGTACGTGATGAACGGCCAAGAGATCAAGGAGTTTGTGAAGGCTGAGTATGGGCAGGCGGCGCTGCAAGCGAAACACGGCGGCAGTTCCTGCTGTGGGTCGGTTCCGGAGCGAGTCGATTTCATCACCTCCAATCTCTACGGGAAACATGAAACAGAGGCTCTCCCGGCGGAAGCCGTCCTGGCTTCGCTCGGGTGCGGGAATCCGATGGCGTTGGCGGAACTCAGTCCTGGCGAGACGGTTCTGGATCTCGGCTCCGGGGGCGGCATCGATGTCCTGTTGTCGGCCCGTCGGGTTGGTCCGACCGGTAAAGTGTTTGGCCTCGATATGACGGACGAGATGCTCGCCTTGGCGCGGGAGAACCAGGAGAAAGCAGGAGTCCGGAATGTGGAGTTTCTCAAGGGCGAGATCGAGGACATTCCACTGGGAGATCGCGTCGTCGATGTGATCATCTCCAACTGTGTCATCAATCTCTCGTCCGACAAAGATCGCGTGCTGGCCGAGGCCTTCCGGGTTCTGAAGCCGGGCGGTCGGCTTGCCGTCTCCGATGTCGTCGTGCGCGGCGATGTCCCGGCTGAGATTCGCCACAGCGTTGAACTGTGGATGGGCTGTGTGGCGGGTGCCTTAGAAGAGTCCGCCTACCGGGACAAACTCGTGAAAGCGGGGTTTGACGAGATTGAGATCGTCCCCACGCGGATCTATCGCGCCGAGGATGCCAAAGACTTCTTGGCCGGCGCAGGGCTGAATGTGGACAAACTTGGGCCGCAGTTGGATGGGAAGTTCATGAGCGCGTTTGTGCGTGCTCGCAAACCCGCCCAGGTTCACAAAAGCTAAGAGAGGATTTATTGCGTGATGGATATCGCGATCACATCAGTTGTTCACGCGAAGCCAGGCGAGAAACGACTGAACCTCTTTGAACGTTACCTAACCGTGTGGGTCGGACTCTGTATGGTCGCAGGAATTCTCCTGGGGCAATGGGCTCCAACGACGGTACACGTCCTTAGAAGCCTTGAGTTCGGCCAAGGGAGTCATGTCAATTTCCCTATCGCGGTCCTGATTTGGCTCATGATCACCCCGATGATGATGAAGGTCGATTTCGCTGCTGTGCGCAATGTCGGGAAGCGGCCGCGGGGCTTGCTGGTGACCCTGTTCGTGAATTGGATTGTAAAGCCCTTTTCCATGGCGTTTTTCGCCTGGATCTTTTTTCGGTTCCTGTTCTCAAGTTGGATCACACCTGCCGATGCGGACCAATACATCGCCGGCGCGATCATCTTGGCGGCAGCACCCTGTACGGCGATGGTGTTTGTCTGGAGCTATCTTACGGACGGCGATCCGGCCTATACCCTGGTGCAAGTCAGTGTGAACGATCTCATTATGCTGGTGCTGTTTGCTCCGCTTGTCGGGTTTCTGGTCAGTGGCGCGTCCTCGTTACAAGTCCCATTCGAGGTTCTATTGTATTCGGTCATCATCTTTATTGTGATTCCCTTAACCCTCGGGGTGCTGCTCCGGCACTGGCTCATTCGCAACCATGGGAAGACCTGGTTTGAAGATGTTCTCCTCCCACGAGTTGCCCCCGTGACCATTGGAGCACTCCTCGCCACGCTCATTTTGATCTTTGCCTTTCAAGCCGAGAATATTCTGGGGAAGACGTTTCATGTGTTCTTGATCGCCATCCCGATTCTTTTTCAGGTCTATTTCAATTCTTCGCTGGCGTACGGACTCATGAAATTGCTGAAGGTGCCCTACTCTGTGGCCGCACCGGGGGCACTGATTGGGGCGAGCAACTTCTTTGAGCTCGCGGTGGCCACGGCGATCGCGCTGTTCGGCCCCGAGTCAGGAGCGGCGCTGGTCACAGTGGTGGGAGTGTTGGTAGAAGTCCCAGTCATGCTGTCCGTCTGCGCTGTGTGCAATCGAACCCGTGACTGGTTCCCAGTGGAGGGCTCCGCATGAAACGATTCATCCTGTTCCTCTGTACCGGCAACTCCTGCCGCTCTGTGTTAGCTGAGGCCACGTTCAATGCCCTGGCAGGCCCTGAATGGCGTGCCATGAGTGCGGGTAGCCATCCGACCGGCACCGTCCATCCGCGATCCCTGGCCTTACTACAGCGAGAAGGGATTGCGATCGAGGGGCTGCACAGCAAGTCGTGGGACGACCTTCCGGCCATTCCGGATATCGTGATCACGGTGTGTGGCAACGCAGCCGGGGAAACCTGTCCGGCCTATCTTGGTCCGGTGTTGCGTGCCCATTGGGGTGTGGAAGATCCGGCCAAAGCGACCGGGAGCGACGCCGAAATTGACGCGAAGTTCGAGCAGGCCTATCGCATCCTGCGCGCCCGCATTGAAGCATTCTTGAAACTGCCGCTTGACCGGATCCGAAAGGATCGCGAGCAGTTGAAGATGGAGCTCGACCGCATTGGAAAACTGTCGTAGCAGACAAGAAGGTCCGTTTATCTTTCCGTTTTCATGGGAGGTTTCAGATGACAAAGATTGAGGTGTACGACGGGGCGATGTGCTGCAGTACGGGTGTGTGCGGAGTCGATGTGGATCAGGCATTGGTAAACTTTGCGGCCGATGTTGAGTGGGCGAAGCAGCAAGGCGTCACGATCGAACGCTTTAACCTGGGGCAACAACCGTTGCAGTTCGCGAACAATCCGAGGGTCAAAAGCTTTTTAGAGCGCTCGGGTGAGGGTTCGCTCCCGCTGATTCTCGTGGACGGCGAAGTGGCTCTGGCCGGGCGATATCCCAGCCGGGCAGAGTTGACCCGGTGGACTGGTTTAGTCGCTGTCCCAAGCGTAAGTCAGGCAGAAGGTAGCTGCTGCAGTGGCGACTCCTGCTGCTGAGTTCGCCCGATGAAAGGAGTGCATCATGCGGTTTCTTGACCACGTACCCCCCTTCCTGTTTTTTACTGGCAAGGGTGGTGTGGGGAAAACATCGCTCTCCTGCGCCACCGCGATCCGTCTGGCTCGACAGGGCAAGCAGGTCTTACTCGTCAGCACCGATCCGGCGTCCAACGTCGGCCAGGTGTTCAGCCAGACCATCGGCAACACCATCACTGCTATTGCGACCGTCCCGGGTCTGTCAGCTCTGGAAATCGACCCGCAACTGGCGGCGCAGCAGTACCGCGAGCGCATCGTCGGCCCGGTTCGTGGACAGCTACCGGATTCCGTGGTCAAGAGCATTGAGGAACAGCTTTCCGGAGCCTGCACGACTGAAATCGCAGCCTTTGACGAATTCACCGCGTTGCTGACCGATGCGGCCCTGATTGCCGCCTACGACCACATCATCTTCGACACGGCACCAACCGGTCATACCATCCGCCTGTTACAACTCCCAGGCGCCTGGAGCAGTTTTCTTGAAGCGAACCCGGGGGGCGCCTCGTGTCTCGGCCCGCTGTCAGGGCTGGAGAAGCAACGCCAGCAGTACGCGGACGCGGTCAAGGCGCTATCCGATCCCGACCATACCCGCTTGATCCTGGTGTCCCGTGCGCAGAAAACCACGCTGGACGAGGTCGCGCGCACGCACCAGGAACTCGCCGCCATCGGTCTGTCCAGGCAGTATCTTGTCATCAACGGGGTCCTGCCGGAACACGAAGCGCTGCAGGACGCACTGGCCGCCGCCATCTATCGGCATGAGCAAGAGGCGATCATCGCGATGCCTGTTGTGCTGCGAGATCTGCCCATCGATTATCTGCCGCTCAAGGCCGCCAACCTCGTTGGGGTTGAGGCGCTGAGCAGTCTCTTCTCTGATCGAGACGAAGCGATCCCTGTGGCCACTGGTACAGTCGCCAATTTAATGGACCTTCCACGGCTGTCGATGCTGGTTGACGAGATCGCCAAAACCGGCCACGGCCTCGTCATGATGATGGGCAAAGGCGGTGTCGGCAAAACCACGCTCGCCGCTGCGGTGGCGGTGGCGCTGGCCAAGCGCGGGCTTCCCGTCCATTTGACCACCTCCGATCCTGCCGCCCACCTGACCGACACGCTGTCGGGTACCTTGGGCAACCTGGACGTCAGCCGAATCGACCCGCAGGCCGAGATCGCACGCTATCGGGAACATGTCCTCGACACCAAAGGCAAGGACCTCGATGCCCAGGGACGTGCCATGCTGGAAGAAGACTTGCGTTCGCCCTGCACGGAAGAGATCGCAGTGTTCCAGGCGTTCTCGCGCATTATCCGCGAGGCCGGCAAGAAATTTGTTGTGATGGACACGGCGCCGACCGGGCACACCCTGCTGCTGCTCGATGCCACCGGAGCCTATCACCGCGAAGCGGCCCGCCATATTGATCCACTTCTGCACCACACGACACCCATGATGCGGCTGCAGGACCCTGAGCGGACGAAGGTGTTGATTGTGACCTTGGCGGAAACCACACCGGTGCTGGAAGCGGCTCAATTGCAGGACGAGCTGCGCCGTGCCGGCATTGAGCCCTGGGCCTGGCTCATCAACAACAGCCTGTCCGCAACATCCACCTCATCACCCCTGTTGAGGCAACGGGCTTCGTTCGAGTTGGCCGAGATCGAGGCCGTACGCACCCGCCACGCCAAACGCGTCGCGCTTGTGCCGATGCGAATCGACGAGCCTGTTGGCATCGACCGGTTGCTCATTCTCGTCGGGGCGCAGAGTGCCCCTGACCTTGCCGGCGTGACCGGCACAGTCTAGAGCGCAGGACAATTTGTAGGGAGTGACAGGGCCGGAAATTCCGATTGTCGCATTGTGCGCCAGTATCAGCTCGGACCGCTGGAGCAATTGACCCCATTCTCCCCGGCCAATTTTGACATGAGTCCGCCAAGTTGTTGTCTCTCTGGCACAATCACCGTGCTCTTGATGTGCAGGTCGGAGGCATGCCCATTGCTCATTAGTATGCTGATATAGGCAGCTTCACAATCTGACTGGGTAGGGAAAGTAGGTATAGGTGATGAACAGGCTCGGTATAAAGGCAGTGGGGCACGACCCTAATCCGAGAGAAGTAACAGATTGATTCTAGGAAAAGAGGTTCTCAATGTGTCGGATTTCTCAGCCATCAATAGACAAAGGGAAACAGGGGGTACTTGGAGGGGCGGTTCTTGGAATTCTCGGTGTTCTGTTCTCAACTGGCTGTACGAATGTCGACCATCGCTATGGAGAACAACGGTCGCATCCAATTCTGACCTCTGATGTCCGGCAGCCCATTCCGCTGTCGCCGGCAGCCGGGACGGAGCATCGCGCCGTGATGCTGCAGCATTTGGAAACGCTCCAGGTCATAGTGAACGCGCTGGTCGAGGAAGAGTATGAGTTGGCCAAGGGATTAACTGAAACACACTTGGGGTTCTTCATGCATCGGCAGGCGATGGCGAGCCAGCAGCCGGAGAGCTTTCCGCCGGCCTATCATGATCTGGCCATGGCCCACCATGCCGCCGCGGAGGAGTTGGCCCATATCATCCCGACGAAAGATCTGAAGCAGATCCTGCCGGAATTCAACAACGTCTTGAAGGCCTGCGTGGCCTGCCATCTGGAATACAAACTGCGAACCTCATAAGGAAGGAGCGCGTATGCCCGAACGCACCATCAGCAGCATGTTTGATAAAGACCATGAACGTCTGGATGCGCTCTTCAAGTCTTTCCAGACGTTGAAGCGGACGGATTTCCTCAAGGCCAAGAACGCATTTCTCGAGTTCAAGGCGGGACTGCAGCGGCATGTGGCATGGGAGGAAGAGGTAATGTTTCCTCTGTGGGAGAAGAAATCTGGTATGACCGGCGGCGGCCCGACGATTGTCATGCGTAACGAACATCGGGAGATCGGGGACTGCCTGGAATCGCTCGCTCGCAAGATTCAGGCGCAGAATCCGGAGACCGACCGTGAGGAGGAGATTCTGCTGGATTTGCTGGACCGGCACAATATGTCGGAAGAGGAGGTGCTCTATCCTGAAATGGATCACCTGATCAGTGCAGAAGAGCGAGAGACGGCCTTTCGCGCCATGGAGAAGATTGCCTGAGAGGCCTGAGCGCGGACGCGGGAAAGACTCCAGAGGCTTGGCATGCTGAGACGATGGTTTGGATTCACGGTCGCGCTCCTCATCGTGGCGGCGAGGGTCGGTGGCGGCGAAGGGGTTGTACAAGCTGCCGTGCCCGCTGCGATTGATCAGACCGTCAATCCGCACAGCGATCTCATTTTTCGCGCAACCGGTGCGAAGACCTGTTGGGATTGTCACCGGGCGGAGCGGGATGAGAGCCTCAGCCCCCGGACGTTGGATAATGACCTGGTCAGAAATCTTCGGTCGAAAGCGAAGGGCATTCATGGGCCCGGACGTTTTGCCGATTGCCTCCGCTGCCATGCGGGAGGGCGAAAGGGAGTGGAGAGGTACTAGGTATGTCACCGGTGTCTCGTCGTCTGTTGACGATCATCGTCGTTGTCATTGTGGCGGTCGGCAGCGTGTTGGCGTTCGAAGCATGGTTGAGTCTGAGGACGTCATCCTCCTTCGCGCATACGAGGCAAGGACATCTCATGGGCTGGGCAGGTCTGGGAGTCATTCTTCTGGTCTTTGTGTACCCGATCAAGAAGCGGGTGCGTCCAAACGTTCCGTGGCCACGGGGCTGGTTTCAGGTCCATATGACGGCAGGCGTGATCGGTCCTTTGCTGATCGTACTTCATTCCGGCGCACATGTGCATGCACTGGTTCCGCAGCTCGCGCTGGCGGCGCTGGCCGTTGTGGTCGTCAGTGGTGTTGTGGGACAGGGCGTTCATTACCTTGCGGTGAGGGCGCTCAACGACCGGCGGCGCCAACTGCATGACGAGGGTGTGGCGCCGGACGATATCGACGTGCGCTTGCAAGAGATGGCGGCGCAGGAGGAAGGGTTCAGGCTGTGGCAAGCCGTTCACTCACCGATGACGATTATGTTTCTCGTGCTGACGGCGATGCACGTGGCCGGAGCGCTGTACTTCGGCGGGATGTGAGCGATGCTGTATCCCCCGCTGCCCTCAACCGTCGTCCCGGTCGCTGCGCTGGCGACATTGATGCTCGTCGTCTGGCTGGGGTGGGGATCATTTCGCGATCCGGAGACTGTGTGGGCGCCGGGAAATTTGAGCCGGTATCACGCGGATGTGACCGGATGCGTGAGCTGCCATGAGCCGTTCCACGGGCCGGTCAGCGGGAGGTGCATTGTCTGCCATTCGGAATCACGATTCATCGCGCGGGCAAAACCGTCGGTGACAACCTTTCATCGTGAGGTGCTCGCGCAACGAAAGACCTGTCTGGCCTGCCATACCGAACACCGGGGAGCCCTTGCGCAGATTACCGCCAACGCGATGTTCAATCCTCACGGCGAGTTTATTTTCCGCGCAACGGGAACAGGCTCGTGCAGCGCCTGCCACCAGTTCAGCCCGGTGTTCGGCGAGCGTCCACTGGTGCTCGATAACGAGACGGTTCGCCGCCTGTTTGAAAAGGGTGCCGGTGCGCATCGACCGGGCCGGATGGCCGACTGCCTGATCTGTCATGCTCCGGGACGGTTCGAGAACGAGCGGAACGGTCAACCCGGCGAGTAAGAGGCCGGTGTATCAAGGAGGGGAACGAGCAATGCGTAAGCCGATGCACGGTACAACCGGAGCGCTCCTTCTTGTCGGAGCGCTTTCACTAGAAGGCCTCTTTCTTTCAGCGCTGTTCCTGACTCGGGATAACGTCTTCGCCGGTCCTTCGTCAGTCTCGAAAGTGGTCGATCCAGGCGATGCGGCCGCTGGCAGGAGTCTCTTCAATGGCAAGGGCGTCTGTTACTATTGCCATGGTGTCGATGGGCATCTCGATAAACGACCGGAGCTTGCAGCGGACACGGCTGCCTTGATTGCCCGTCTGAATCCTCCGCCTTCCGATCTCCGCAATTCAAAAGCGCTCCGTCTGAAACAGGACAAACAGCGCGCGCAAGCCGTTCGCGAAGGCCATCCAGGGACAGGCATGTTTCCCGATACGACCATGACGAATCAGGAACTTGCCGATACACTGGCCTATCTGGCGCTCATTCGAAAGGAAGGCCGCACGGGACCACAGTGAAACCGGATAACGAAAGGGAGTCATGCCGATGAATAGATGGGTGATTTGCGCCGTCCTTTCACTGATCGTTCTTGATGTCGTGGGCAAAGGGGCTGTGATCGGGGCGAGTGGCGATGGACGGCAGAATGCGGATATGAATGGATCGAGTGGGAGTGTGGCGATGCGTCCTGCGGGGGACAGTCGTAGAGGCGAGGGACTGTACAATGCCAGTTGTATTGTCTGCCATAACCCCGGGGCTGCGGGTGGCATCGGTCCCCGATTGGCTGGCAATCCCGTGCTGTTGGACGAACCGGCGTTCTGGAAGGTGGTGTATGAAGGACGGCATGTGATGCCGCCGTTGAAAGGCGCGATCACCGAACAGCAGATGGCCGACATTCAAGCCTGGTTGAAGACGCTGCGGTGAAAACCGGTGATCCAGCGGAATGAGGAACGTATGGGGGCCAGCTCATTAATTTCTGCACAGGCGTATCGGGCCCTGTATGAGTGAACGAGTTCATATTGTCTGTCCTCATTGTCGGAGCCTTAACCGCGTCCCGGAAGGCCGGTTGACCGATCATCCCAACTGCGGCCAGTGTCATGCACCGCTGTTTACAGGACATCCCATCGCGTTGACGCAGGCGGACTTCGATCGGCATGTTTCGCGCTCTGGGATCCCGCTCGTGGTGGATTTCTGGGCAGCCTGGTGCGGGCCCTGCAAGATGATGGCCCCTGCCTACGAGAAGGCTGCGGCGAGGTTGGAGCCGCATGTTCGCCTGGCCAAGGTGAACACGGAGGAGGAGCAGGCGCTGGCGGCACAGTTCGGGATTGCCAGCATCCCGACTCTGGTGATCTTCCGCGGAGGACGCGAAGTGGCGCGGCAACCAGGTGCCATGGGGACACAGGATATCGAGCGCTGGATCCGTGGTCATCTCGCGAATGTTCGATGAACCGGATCTGCCCGGGTATCTATCCGGTCAGTGAGGCGGGGGCCCGTCAGTCTGCAACCTTGATCCTTGCATCCACAATCTTGCAGCCTTGACCTGCCGGTAGCGCGATAATCGGATTCAGATCCAGTTCTTCGATCTCCGGAATGGTCTCAACGAGCCGGGAGATTCGCAGCAGCACCTCTTCCATCGCCCCAATATCCACTGCCGGTTTTCCCCGGTAGCCTTGCAGCAATCGATAGCCTTGAATCTCACGTACCATCTGAGCTGCATCGCCGCCGGTCAACGGCGCGACGCGAAACTGCACGTCGCCGAGAATCTCGACATGAATGCCTCCCAACCCGAACGCGATCAGGGGGCCGAAGAGGGGATCGCGGGTCATGCCGGCCATCACTTCCACGCCGCCTGAAATCAGCGGCTGCACCAGTACCCCTTCCATCGCATCCGGTTTACCCTTCTGCGCAAGCCTGGCTCTGATGGCTTCAAAGGCGTCACGCACGGCTTGTTCATCGGTCAGGTTCAAACGCACGCCGTCGATCTCGGTCTTATGCAGGATCGTATGGGACGCGAGTTTTACTACTACGGGATAACCGAGTTCACGCGCGACCTTGACCGCTTCCTCCGCCGTGGCGGCGATTCCCCCTTGCGCCAGCGGGAGATTCATCGTTGCGAGGAGTGCACGGGTTTCTTGCGTGGTCAGCCAACCCGGCCCACGGTCGGCTAAGGCGGTGGCGCAAATTGCGTGGGCGTTGTTCAGATCGGCATCGGAGTCGCGTGGTACCGGTTCGAGTGGCTGCTGTTTCCAGGCCTCGTACCTGATGGCTCGATTGATGATGCGCGCAGGAATTTCCGGATGCGGGTAAGTGGGAATGGTTTCTCCGTCCACGGTGAAGGTCCGGTCCAGATCGCCTTCCGCCATCCAGCAGAGATAGACCGGCTTCTGCTTCCCGCTCGTCCGGCGGGCTGCGCGGATGCCCCGGACGATGCCGGCTGCCACGGGGGGATTGTCTTCGGGCCTGACCGAGACATGCACGATGATGAGCGCGTCGAGTATGTCCGCTGTGAGCATCGTCTCGACGGCCTTCGCATGCTGGTCTTCCGTGGCAAAGCCAATGACATCGACAGGATTGCTCAGCGCGGCGGTGGGCGGAAGAAAGGCGGCGAGGGCGGATTGTGTCAGGTTGGACAACTCCGGAACTGTAAGTCCTTCCGCTGCGCAACTGTCCGCGCAGAGCACGCCGGGACCGCCGGAATTCGTCAGGATGCCGATGCGCCGCCCGTGAGGCATCGGCTGGGAGGAAAGACCGGTTGCCAAGGAGAGAAACTCTTCCAGCGTCTGCGCGCGGATCACCCCGCATTGTGCGAAAAGCGCGTCAACGGCTGTGTCGTTTGTGGCGAGCGCCGCGGTATGCGAGCCGGCTGCAGATTGGCCTGCCGATGTCCGGCCGGCTTTCAAGACGACGATCGGCTTCTCTTGTCCCACCCGCTCGGCGATCTGTCTGAACCGGAGGGGATCGACGATGGTTTCGAGATAGAGCAGGATGACATCAGTGGATTCATCCTGTTCCCAGTATTCGAGCAGATCGAGGACCGATACATCGACGTGGTTGCCGACACTGACAAAGCTGGAGAGGCCGAGGTGCAATCGCCTCGCCGCAGTCACCACGGCCAGTCCCATCCCGCCGCTTTCAGAGGCAATGGCCACCCGGCCGACAGGAGGGATCGCTGGTGTGTAGGTGGCATTCAACCGCACGGCGGGATCGAGATTCATCAACCCGAAACAATTCGGCCCGATCAGGCGGATCCCATGCCGGCGGACCCGTTCCTGTAGCTGCTGTTCGAGCGAACGCCCGGCTCCGCCGGTCTCCGCAAAGCCCGCCGTGATCAAGATGACAGCCTGAACATGGTGAGCGGCACATTCATCGATCACGGAGAGGACGAGTTGTGGGGGAACGGCCACGATCGCGAGATCAACCGGGCCTGGTACGGCGGTCAGCGAAGGGAAGGCTTTGAGCCCGGCCACGTCTGTCGCGTGCGGATTGACGGGAACGATCGTGCCGGAAAACCGGCTGCTCAGGAGCGAGAGCAGAATACGATGCCCGATGCCGTCCGGGTCCCGCGACGCGCCGATGACGGCGACGGAACGAGGACAGAAAAACGGTTTCAGCGATCTGGTTGCGGAGCGGTCTGGGGATGGAGGCATCTCAGCCATTCCGAAAGGATTCGTGTATTCGCTCATTGGACGCCGCTCATCACATAAGCCACTTGGGTTGAAGAAGCAAGATTGCACCCAGTCCGACCATCACCAGGCCGCTGATGAGCTTCAGCCAACGGCCGGCCCGTTCTTGTAGCTTCCTGCGGCTCAGCGTGGCCACCGCGACCGTGACCATCAGACTATCGTCGAAAATATAGGCTAGGTTGTAGAGGCCAAGGTAGCCATAATATTCCCAGGAGGACAACCCCTGCAGGGTTAGAATCTGGGTGTAGAGGGCAGGGAGCCCGGCGGTGCACAGCAGCTCGACGAGATTCACGAATCCTGCCAGAACGACGACTCCCGCTAGCGCGCCGGCAAAATGCTCGGCTTGCAGGATCTGCCTGGTACGAGCGTAGAGGCCGGGCTTGGCGGACTCGGGAATGCTCAACGAGAGGCCGCGGTGCAATGCAAAGAAGTCCTTCACGTTGACGGATCCGATCAGGAGCGCGATGCCGCCGAGACCGATTTGAACGGCTCGCGAGAGTCCGATCAGGAGGAAGACGTTCAGCCAGGCCGCCATGAAGGCAAAATAGACCAGGCCGCTGACGAGGACAAACGTTCCGGCGATGAGGGCCATCTTCCGCCGGCTTTGAAGATTGACGAGGAGTGACAGCAGAAACAGCAGGACCCACATGGCGCAGGGATTGAATCCGTCCAGCAGGCCGATCGTAATCGTGAACAGCGGCAAGCCCAGGTCCGTGACTCGCAATTCGCCGAGCCAGCGGGACTGAATACTGTCGATGGCTGCTGGCGTGGCGGGGTGTTCCGGGGGCCGGTCGAGTCGTGCAAGAATCTCCTTCCCGGTTGTGTCGGCCGATTGAAAGCCGATGATCAGTTCCGAGCCGATGAGGAAGGCGGGAACGCCGAGGCTCGCCAGGCCTCGTTCGGTTCCCAATCGTGAAAGTCGATTGCGGGCAAATACGTTCTCGGCGATATCGTAGACGACTATCCGCAGGCCCTGATGGTCTTCCCGGATGTCGGCGAGGAACGATTGGGCCGCTTCACAGTGAGGGCAGCCGGATCGGACGAAGACCTCAAGGGCGGGCGCCGGCTCTTCTGCCTGCACGAGGATTCCGACGAGGCTGACGAGGAAGAGCACGCTACCGACCACAGCCCCACGAATCAGTTCGGACCAGCGTGTATTTCGATGGCCCACCGCCGGCTAACTGACGGCGTCAAAAGGAGCCATGGTCCGGATATAGGACAAGACGTCCAGCATCTGCTGGTCCGTTAACTTGCCTCGAAACCCGTGCATCGGGCTGAAGAGCACGCCGTTGGAAATGGTGATGAGCAGCTCCCAATCGGTTTTCGCCCGCGAGATCTGCGACTGCAAGTTGGCGGGCCTTACGATGAGATACTGGCCGTCGGGTCCGTTGCCGTCAAGTTTCGGTCCATGACAGCGAAGGCACTGCTGTTCATAAATCCCTTGGCCTGCTTGAGGATTGCCGCGTGGGGTTTGTCCGGCAACCCAGGAAGATCCGAGGATGGTGATACTGAGGGCGCAGATGACGGAGAAGGTTTTCATGTGGCTCCTTATGTAATACGTACGTTACCGTACGACCAGGACGGAACACCCCGCCCGGTGGACGATGCCATGCGACACGCTGCCGAGGAGAAATCGATCAACCCCCTTACGTCCGTGCGATCCGACGACGAGCAGATCGTACCCGGTCGCGGCGGCGCAGACGGCAGAGACCGGATCGCCCGTCCGCACGTCGGTGGTGACCGTAAAGCGCGGGCCAGCCAACGCCTTGGCGGTTTCGGCTACAATTTGTCCGGCCTGGCGCCTGTGCTCTTCGGACCAGGTTTGATAGCCCGCCATAATCTCCGGCTGGACCATGGTGAGTGACGGCACGATCGACAAAATGGTCAGGGCCACTGGATTTCTGAAGGGGTGTGCCGTGAGCCAGGACTGGACACGGACGGCATCGTCGCGGCCCTCGATGGCCAGGAGCACGCGCGTGACGGGTTTGGCCTTCCCTTTGACGATGAGCGTCGGGACACGGGAGTGGAGCAGGACATGATGCGATACGCTACCGACGACCAGCTCTGCGAGGCGGGAGTGATCATGAGTCCCCACGACGATGAGATCAGCCTTGATGGCGGCGGCGTTGTCGAGAATGAACGAGGCGGCGTGGTGTAGCTCGGACTTGGTCTGCACGGACGGAATATCGGCGGGCAACATGGTCTTCCCGCGTTCGACGGCCTGGCGTCCGGCGTCAATCATCGCCCCGCGAAAATCGTCATATCCTTGGAGATTGGTCGCTCCGGCCAATAGAGGAGACTGAAACATCCCCAGATCCACTCCGTGGACCAGGAGGACTTCCTCCGGTTTGTATAACAGGCCGAGTTGTTCAACTGCAGCGAACGCTTCATCGGACCAATCGACACCTGCAATAACCTTCATAGCTGCTCCCTATAGGACATTCCCGGATATGTGGCGGGATGCTAGGATTTCGTCCAGTTGACCCGGATAGGATCCTCTCCTTCGCCATAGTGAATTTCCAGCTCGCCATGATAGGCATGCTTGAGCGCCTCGCCGATCTGCCTGGGCAAATGCGCATCCGTGGTCGAGACGACCAGGCCGTCCGGCGTGCGCTCGATGCTCATGATGCGGGCGAGCGGGTGTTCTTTATTTTCCTTTGTTTCGATATTCTTGATCACACCCATCACCTGTTCCGACTGCTGGGAAGCAAAGGTACCTTTCAGCATGAGCACCCCCTTCGGGCGCTTGTCCTGCAACCGGTGGCAGGCGGGACAGACGGTTTCTTCTGCACCGACCGGCTGGGCAACCCAGCTCCATCGTCCTTTGTGAAACACCGCGCTGCATTTGGGGCATACCGTCGGTTCTGCCAGCTTGCTCGGTACCTTGTACGAGTCGTGCCGGGATTCCTCGACAAAACGGTCCCGGCGGGCCTCGTGACCTCCGGCATTGGAACTGGTAGGCATCGCTTATACTCCCTTGGTTGAAGGCATGACGGAACGTGTGTTGCGAGCAGCGGGTTCTCCCCGGAAGGCTTCATTGGCTTGGTGCAGGGTGCGGATCACCTCGTCATCCAGCACTTGCTCGAACTCTTCGTAGAAACAGCCGACGGCTCCAAACGGTTCCGGTGTCGAGAGAAACACGCACTCATCGACGAGGGCACGAATACGCTCGGCTGTCGAGGGCGGCGCGACCGGCATCGCTACCACTACCCGCAAGGGGTTCAGCGCGGAGAGCGCATCGAGGGTCGCAAAGAGTGTGGCGCCCGTCGCGACGCCGTCGTCGACGAGAATCACCGTCCGATGATGGAGGTGCGGTAAACCGCGTCCTTCGCGATAGAGAACCCGGCGGCGCTCAATTTCACGGCGCTGTGCGGCGATGAGTCCGTCGAGATCTTCCTGGGACAGCTGCATGGCCCGCACGGCTTCCTGGTTGAGATAGACGGAGCCCGTTTCGCTCACGGCTCCTACCGCATATTCTGGCGATTCGGGCGCCGCGATCTTGCGGGTGATGAAGACGTCCAGCGGAAGGTGAAGCGCCAGACTCACCTCGTGGCCCACGACCACACCCCCGCGCGGAAGCGCGAGCACGACCGCGTGATGATCACCCCGATAGGCCTGCAGATGATTGGCTAACAGAATCCCGGCATGGCGACGATCGCGAAACAACATGACGCCTCCCTTGCTGCTACGTCATTCTAACAATACCCGCGGCCTAGACCTCTCCCCCGACGGCCCGCACTCCGATCAGGAGCAGCGCGATCAGTACCAACACTCCGACCAGCCACCACAGGTGGCGATGACGCGCGTGGGCCTCCGTATGCCAGTGGATATCCCAGGGGATGTCCAGATAATGGGGATGGCGAAACATCATCGCCTCCTTTCGATTCAGGTACGACCAAGGAAGTGACGTCAATTCACCACCCTCAGTCTCACTCTGAATATTGACCGCGCGCTCTACGCCACTTTCACTTCAATCGTTTTAGGTTTGGCTTTTTCCGATTTCGGCAGCCGGACGTTCAGCAACCCGTCCTTATACTCCGCCGTCACCTTCGTCCCGTCGGCATCTTCCGGCAGGGTGAAGCTGCGCAGGAAGCTCCCATAGGCGCGCCCCACACGGTGATACTTCTTTCCCTTTTCCTCTTTCTCATACTTCCGTTCGCCGGTGATGGTGAGGACCTCGTCGTGCACATTCAGCTTGATGTCTTCTTTCTTCACATCGGGCAACTCGGCCTTGATGGCGTACTCTTTGTCGTCCTCGCTGATGTCGACAACCGGCGACCATTGGGCCACGGTGATGGCCTCATTCTTATCGCTGCTCCCGGCAGGCACACTTCGACCCATAAGCTGCGAGAGACGCTTCTCCAGTTCTTCCACTTCCTTAAAGGGACTCCAGCGGCTCATCGGTTCCCATCTTGTCAGACTGCTCATGCTCATCCCCTCCTTGCCGTCTCGGCTTTATCAATTGTGATGCTGAGGTGAAACCCGACCGCCTGCCGGTCTCTGCGGAGCCGGCCCGACCTTGTAATGACCCGGTCCCTGCTGCCGAAGCGTCACCCGTCCTTCGCGGCTCAGATTGTCCAGAGCCAGAAATACCTGATTCCACGTGGCCTGAGGACAATGCGCCACCAAATCTTCTACGTCGCAATCCGGGGTTTGTTCGACCATCTTCACAAGAATGGTATTGAGATCTCGAACGCTTGCCATGGTGCACCTCAACCAATCTGTGTATTGCTAAGAAGAGGAATAGCATTGACGATGCCAAAGGGAAGAGGTTCCGCCGAAAAAATATGATCAGTGGAGATTCAACGGGTTCGATCATTCATCGAGAGTCGGAGGAGGAGAGAATCCATCGGGTACTGTTGCGTTATAGGGCAGTGCCGATTGTGCTGCTGGGGAGTTGTTCGCCATTGATCTCGCACTGCTCTGCGTTATCAGAAAAGTAGGAGGGGAGGTGAGACCAGGATAATCGGAGGTTCCCGCTTCTGTGCTGGACGGTTGGTTTGGGGCTTAGGTCCAGGCCGGGAGTGGAGTGGGTCTGAGGGGATGCGCTTCTATCGCGGTGCCCGTAGGAGGCACGGCTCCAAAGAGAGCCCGAAGACTGAGAGGCGCAGAGTGATCGGAAAGGGTTGGAGGTGCCGGGTCACTCGGTTTCACTCCAGAAGTGAAGGTCGGACCGGAGGGCTCCTCACAGAAGCGGGTGTTTTATTGTTTCCTGTGAATGATGCCGTTCGTATCCGCCCCGGATGCGGGTTCTTCGCCTCCAGTCCAAAGAACCGGAACAGAATTGGCAAAATGATGCTCAGAACAACGGATGCGGCGCCGTCCCAAACGGAAGGATCGGCTCGGATTCCCCGCCTGCATTGCCCGAAATTCTCCAGCGGCCGTTTTCTTTCTTCAGAAAGTGCACTTCTTCATACCAGCTATCGACCGGACTTCTGAGTTTGGTGTTCTTGGCGGTCCCCCAGACGACGCCGGTGCAGGTCATTTCAGCGATCAGCTTGCTTCCGGTCCCCACTGTCCGGATGACGGAAAAGGTGTGAAAGCTTTCCAGATCTTTATAATGCTCGAAGAGTTGTGCCCAGACTTTCCGGATATCGGCCTTCTTGAGGCCATGGTAGTAATAGTCATCTGCGTACAACGCCATGATGCCATCCAGATCCTGGGCTTGCATCGCTTGCTCGGCCTGCTCGAAGGTGGCTAGTAAATCCTTGGTCGTTTGAGAGTCGACTTCCTGAATCGTGCTCCCTGTGACCTGGGTTTTCGCGTTGGCGAGAAACGGTTGTACTGCCCAGAGCCCTACTCCGAGACACGCGATACCCAAGATCGAGGCTGATCGAACATTCATAGGAATCGTCCTCCTGTGAGTTGTCTGCTAATGACGGCGAATATGAGAGCTGCAAGGTAGAGACCAGGAAGTCAGTGCGCCGGCCTGTACGATCTTCTTGTGAATCCAGGGATTCCAACTCAGGGGCAGATCAGAGGGCTATCTCAGTTTGTTGCAGAAATCATCAACGCCGGAGAAACCCGGTGGCAAATCGCGTCAGTCGGATCATCAAGGTCGTGATCATGGGGCGAATGGATTCGCGGCTTCATCGACTCCCTCTTTACGAAGCAGAAGCGGGGTCCGACCTGAATCCTTTTCCTGGGTGGTGGCTCAAACGAACAGCTCGATAATTCAGCTATGAGAAGGGAGGCGTTTATGGTCAAAGTCTCAAAAATGTCCGCCGCTCGACGGCAAACTCACGCCGACTGTTGTCATCGCTGCGGCGGTCTCATGGTATCGGAACCGGTGCACGAACTCGCCTCGTACGACTGGCGTTGTGTCAGTTGCGGTGAGCGGCTTGATCCGGTGATTCTCGCCCATCGCCGGCAGAGCAGCTCGGAGCTGGAACGTGACCACAGCGGTACTCGCGGAGACCGTTCTCTCTCAATCAGCCCGAATGCCTACTGAAGACGGGGAGCGTTCTCGCTCCCTGTTCAGACGGATGCAATCCGATGTGCGTCTGAACGCCCTCCACTTCCTAAGTCGCTGCCCTGCTTAGTGGTATTGAAATAGAGACACCGCCCCACCGGATGTGCGAAGAAGATAGAAAAAATCGGAGCGGGGGCGGGTTTGGAGAGCTTGGATCAACTCTTGAGACCTTGGAGGGATTTCAGGCTTCCCGCTCGTTCGGCGGGCTTGCTCACCACCCCTGCGCTTGGCCTCTCTATCCTTGGCTGTTCCTCTCACCGAGGCCTCCGCTCAAGAATCAGATAACGTCATTTATCTCAAGGTCAAATGGCCGGTCGCACGATCGGGTTGGATCCGCGCGTCACGGTGTGGCTTTCTTCTCCTCAGCCACGGTACGGTTGCGCAGCCGTTTCACCAGTTCACCGTAGGAGTCGGAGCGGATGATCTGGTCGAACTGGCTGCGGTAATTCTTCACCAGGCTGACGCCGTCCGCGATGATATCGTACGCGTACCAGCGTCCCGCTTTGCTCATCAGGCGGTAATCCATCGGGATCTCGGTTTTGCTGGAGACCAGCCTGGTGCGGACTTCCGCATAGGACCCTTCCAGCCGCTCGCTCAAATACTCGGTCCGCTCGCCGGAATAGCCCTCGATTTTCCCCGCATACCGGTCTGACAGAAAGGCTTTGAACAACTCGACGAATTCGGCTCGTTGGTCGTTGGTCAACGGAGTCCAGTTGGCGGCCAGGGCGCGCTTGGACATTTCCGCATAGTCAAAGCGTTCGCCGATGACTTGTTCCAAGAGACGCCGTCGCGGCATGAGCTTGTCCGGATCCTTCAGCTTGGGATCATCCAGAATGCGGAACACTTCTGTGAGCGTCGCCCGCACGACCCCCGTGGGGGATTCTGCGGGCTGGCCGGATGCCCCGGATGCAGGTGGTATCGCCGTGAGAATCAGAAATGGCAGCAACGAGCAGGCTGCAGCCCATCGATTCCAGCGGCGGTGGAGGACGGACGTCATAGGATGGATCCTCACTGCGGCAACGGCCGCGGCGCCGCGACCGAAAGGCCTAAGCCGGGTAATCGAGATGTCTCATTAATCCAGCACGAACGTGACCTTCAGATCCACGCGATACAAGGTGACTTTGCTGTTATCAATCACCACATGTTGCTCCTTCACCCAGGCCGACTTGATGCCGTGTATGGTTTTAGCGGCCCGGGAGATCCCGTTCTGAATGGCATCCTCGAAACTCTTCGGCGATTCGGAACTGATTTCGATGATCTTGGCGACGGACATGGGATTCCTCCTTTGTGATGCGAGTGAGCGCGGCATGAAACAGCACCTGCCGACCGGCTGATGAAGAGTGGTACTGCCAGAAGGTCGGGCACGTTGCGGATACCGTTAGTTGAGCAATCCACATGCCGTCACGAGGTGGGGGGCTACTCGGAGAAAAACGCTGCTGGGGCATTGGTTTAGGCCACAGCCCGCATCCTGATGACGTAGTCGCAGGTCGGCTGTTCGGGCAAAGTTCCTCAACCGTCGATTCGGGGCTGCTGCAAAGCGCGACAGAAGCATGCTTCCTCACCGGCTGGGGTTGGAAATCTGGAGCGGCCCGGTTCTAGATGCCTGTCACCCATGCCGCTTGTGGATCGTGATGTGATTGCCGTCCGGGTCCTCGATCACCGCCATGCGGCACACGGGTGTGGCGAACGCTTCTGTGACGAACGCCACGGCCCGCTCCTTCATTCTCAGCAAGAGGTGATCATCGGAGTGTCTCCTTGCAACGGGACTCTGTCTAAGGCGCGAATCCCGATCACCGCAGAATCCCGCTGACGATCAGTTCGATCGCTTGCTCAGGGCTCATCCCGCGGGCCATCAAGGTTTCGAGTTCTTTCTTATCCACGCTGCCGATGGCGGCTTCATGGGTGACCTTGGCCTCAGGGTGAAAGACCCGCACGATCGGGATGGCGCTGGCGTGAGCCTGGCCCTGCACGATCTCCATGCAATCGACGTGGCCGCGTGCGCCTTTGGCATAGGCTTCGGTAATGCCGACGATGTCGGCCTGCGCCTGATCTTCCAGCACCACGCGGGTCTTGATGAGACTGCGCGACCGTTCGCCGCGGAGCATGACAGCTTCTTTCAAGGTGATGTGGTCGGTCTTGTGGGCGAAGATCTTCGCGCTGAGTTCGGCAAGACCGTCGGCCTCCACCTCCACGAGGTAGTCGATGTCAAGCGTGCCCACGGAGCCGGAGAGCAGGGAGAAGTCCGAAAAGTACCGCGCGCCTCTGCCGATCTTGATCGTCGCATGGGGCAGGACCCGCATGCCGCCGTGGAGGCCGTGGTAGTGGCCCTCCGTATAGGTGAGCGATGCGCCCGGTCCGATCTCCATCACCGCCTGCATCCGATGTTCCGCCGCTTGCGCGAGCGGAAAGAGGCAGTGTGAAAGCACGCGCGCCTGCGCCCCTTCACAGATTTGGACGTCGATCTTGATCTGTTGCACTCCGGTCGGATGGGCGAGCCCGAAACACATGTGGATGGGCTGAGCGATCTGCGCACCCGCTTCGACGGTTAGTTTCCCGATAATGGCGTCCGGCGTTTCTTCCAGTTCGACACGGACTCCGGGAACCGTCCGCCGGCTCAGGATGTGATGCCCGTGTGCGACGACATGCGCGATGCGCATATCGTCGAGGATGGCCGGTTCGGCGCCGACCATCGGCAGAGTCCGTCGGAGGTCTTCAAGGTCTGACATCGTTGCACACTTCTCCATCGCAACGGACACAGGTGCGTCCGCGGAAATGATCGACGGCTTCACGGGGACTGCCGGAGAAAATGATCCGGCCGGCGCAGAGCTGCGAGGCCCGGTCGGCGATGAGCGCGACGTCCTCTTGATGCGTGATCAAGATGACGGATCCGCCGCCGGCCTTCACGGCGCGAATGATACCGATAATGTGCGTGATCGAGAGCATATCAATTCCGGCCGACGGCTCATCGAGAATCGCCAGCTTCGGGTTCATCGCTAACACCGAGGCCAGTTCGATCCGGTGGCGCTCCCCTCCGCTGAGGGATTTATCCACCCGGCGATGCAGATAGCGGTCCGGGTCGAGGCCGACTTGCTTCAGCGCCGGCACCGGATCGAAGTCCGGCTTTCCCAGCGCGAGATATTCCCGGACGGTGACCCCTTCGAATCGTGCCGGCTCCTGCCAGGCGAGCGTGAGCCCCAGCCTCGCCCGCTCATACATCTTGAGCGGCAAGAGGTCCGTCCCGTTGAACAGGATACGGCCTCCGCTCGGCACATAACCCTCGCATCCCATCAGCACGTAGGCCAGTGTGGTTTTGCCGGATCCGTTGGCGCCAAGCAGGGCATGAATCTCCCCGGGCTGGATCGAGAGGTCGAGCCGATCCAGGATGGGATGATGATCCGCCTCGAAGGTGAGCGTAGCAATATCGAGCAGGGGAACCGGCATCGTCGCAGATCTCCTCATTGAGAGGGAGTGCATCCGGTATGCCCGGCTCAGTCTCTCCGATGTGTGGCAGTTGCCGGTCGCCCGGCTCTTCGATTGGTGCATTCTGCAACAGAACAATCGTGAAGACTGGGTAGTTAGGCCCCATCCGGCAGGGTTCGGCTCCGGCAATGGCCTGGAAAGGGCTGCCCCCCCAGTGAAGAAGCGAAGGAAATGGCAGGCGAAGTATCTGGCATCATCATTGCTGATTTCATAGGCATGAAGCTGAAGAGTCTTATCCTGAGTCTTGGGCTGATCGGTGTGGTCGTTGCCGTCTCCCATTTTCACCAGCCGACGCTGTCAGTCGCAGATGTCGAGGTCGTGCCGGGCGTGGTAGGGGAGCGCGATCACGCGCTGATGCGGGATGTCGTGGCGGCGTTCGATCAGGCGGATGCGGCGGTTCGGCAGGCCGATCTGGATGCGCTGATGCCCTTCTATGCGAAGGGGTATAACTATTATGGTCTGAAGCCGGCCGATGTCCGCCGGATCTGGGCCGAAGTGTTTGTGCATTATCGAGATCTGTCCTCCCGTCATGTGTTCACCGACGTGAAACTGATGCAGACGGGGAAGGTGAAGAGAGCCTCGGTCACCTGTACCGGCGGGCTCTATGGCATCGATAAAGAGTCGGGGAAAACCATCACCATCGATAGCTGGGCCAACGAGGTCCATTATCTGATTTACGAGGATGGGGCCTGGCGGTTCCTTGGCAACAAGGGCGGGACGACGCAGTTCGTGCCGCCTAGCAGCGCGCCGCATCATCCGCTCTTCTAGCAGGATGCTGAAAAAGTCCGCCAGCGGCGTTCCTGGAACCGTGACAGGTGACACGTAACAAGTGAGAAGTTAAACGACAGAAGGATGCGGGCTGCGGCCTTGCCTGCGGAACGGCGCGTCTCGGCGCGCCGGGGTTGGGCGGGTGAGAACAGTGGCCATTTTGAGCATCCTGTATGTTCGGTGTGGATTCAGCCGTTGTGGTATCTGCCCTGTCGATAGGGTTTAAAGAGTTTTTCTGTAGCCTGCTAGACCGTCACCGCGAGTCAGGCTCCCATGGCAAAACATATCGCCATCATTCAGGGTCATCCCGACTCGACGGTCCGGCATTTCTGTCACGCCCTGGCCGACGAATATGCCAAGGGGGCAGAGGATGGCGGACATGATGTGAGGCGGGTCGACGTGGCGGCGCTCGATTTTCCTCTCTTGCGGACGAAACAGGATTTCGAGAAGGGCCAACCTCCGGAGTCGATCAAGCAGGCGCAGGATGTCGTGACCTGGGCCGATCACCTCGTAATCATCTATCCCCTCTGGCTGGGTTCGATGCCGGCGCTGCTGAAAGCGTTGTTCGAACAGCTGCTGCGACCGGGCTTTGCCTTCGAGTATCAGAAATCCGGCGGGATGGCGAAAAAGCTGCTCAAGGGGAAGTCGGCGCGCATCGTCGTGACCATGGGGATGCCCGCGTTGGTCTATCGCTGGATCTTTTTCGCCCACAGTCTCAAGAGTTTCAAGCGGAACATCCTCTCGTTCTGTGGCATCGGGCCGGTGAAATCCACTATCATCGGATCTATCGACGGGCTGACGGACCGCCAGCGGGCCGACTGGCTGGATGAGATGCGGGGATTGGGGGATGTGGGGAAATAGGCGGCTGACCGGGCGGACTGCTTCGGCGGCGACATCATGCGAATAATCGCGCGAGCTGCTGGATTCTTGATAGTGCACACCACGTACTCCTGTGAGGCTGCGCTGGAACAGCGCAATGACGTCGTACGCTTTCTTTGCAGGGCCATTGGCTATGAATGGCGCGATGTCGCAACCGAAGCAGTCCGCCCGATCAGCCGCCCTGTGGTGGCAGGTGAAGGGGTAGGGGAGGTTCTGACATGAAGTTACCAATGCCTAACAGGGATTTTGGGGCAGGGTCGCTGAATCGCCGGCAGTTGTTGAAGGCACTTGGTGTGCTTGGGTCGATGGTGGCGCTGGGGGGCACGCGCGGATTGGCCGATGCGCTGGAGCCGGCGCGCTCGTCCGCAACCGGAGAGATTCCGAAGCGCTTGTTGGGGAAAACCGGCGTGCAGGTGTCCGCGCTCTGTTTCGGCGGCGCCCATTGGGGGCGAATCGACGATGATGCCGAGGCGATCCGCATCCTCCAGGAAGCGATCGACGCAGGCGTGACCTTTCTGGATAATGCCTGGGAGTACAACGGCGGGCGCTCCGAAGAACTGATGGGGAAGGCCTTGCAAGGCCTTCGGCAGCAGGTCTTTCTCATGACGAAGGTCTGTTCGCATGGCCGCGATAAACGGGTGGCGTTGCAGCAGCTCGACGAATCGCTCCGTCGTCTGAAGACGGACTATCTCGATCTCTGGCAGATTCACGAAGTCGTCTATCTCGACGATCCTGATCGGCACTTTGCGCCGGGCGGCGGGGCCGAGGCCTTGCTCGAAGCGAAGCGGCAGGGTAAGGTGCGGTTCATCGGTTTCACCGGACACAAAGATCCCAAGATTCATCTGAAGATGCTCGCCCACGACTTTCCGTTCGACACCTGCCAGATGCCGCTCAATGTCTTCGACGGAACCTATCGGAGTTTCGAGCAGGAGGTGCTGCCGGTGCTCACGCAGCGGGGCATTGCTCCGATCGGGATGAAAAGCCTGAGCGGAAATGCGGAACCGATCAAGCAAGGGCTCGTCACACCGGAGGAAGCGCTGCGGTATGTGTTAAGTTTGCCGATCGCGTCGCTGGTCAGCGGTATCGATTCGCGGGAAGTCTTGCGGCAGAATCTCGACATCGTGCGGCGGTTCGTCCCGATGACGGTCGCCGAGATGCAGGGCCTGCGGACTCGCGTGGCTCGTTACGCCATGGACGGGCGATTCGAGCTGTTCAAGTCCACCAACCGCTATGACGGCCGCATAGGACGGGAGCAGCATGGATTATCTTAGCAGGATGCTGAAAAAGTCCGCCAGCGGCGTTCTCGCGGCGCTCAGAGGCTCAACGTACCGAAGCGTACGCCTCGCCTCTTCGCTGGCTGCGGCCTTGCTGAACGGCCATTTTGAGCATCCTGCGGTGGTGCTGGGTGGCGGGACGCCGGGACCGCAGTCGATATGATCGGGAAAGGGAGGAACGGATCGTATGCCGCCACAGCAGGTTGAGCCGCACGTCTTTATCATCATCGGAGCCACCGGCGATCTCACCCGCCGAAAATTGTTGCCTGCGCTCTATCACTTGCGGGATCAGGGTGTGCTGGAAACCCGGAACACGCTGATCGTGGGTGCGGCCTTGCCCGAAGTCGGGGAGGACGGGTTTCGGCTCTGGGCGCATGAAGGGTTGCACAAGGCCGGGTGGCACAACGATCACGAATTGCGCGAGTGGTGCGACGCCTGCCTCTACTACCACACGATCGGCCGCGGGACCGATGATGATTATGCCGCCTTGGCTACCTATATCCGGCGCATCGAGCAGCAGCACGTCATGCCGGAGAACCGCGTGTTCTACTTGGCCGTGCCGCCGGACATCGCGCCCAAAGCTATCGAAGGACTGGATCGGGCGGGGTTGCTCAAGGGGCGCGGCTGGGTGCGTGTCGTTTTCGAAAAGCCCTTCGGGCACGACTTTCAGTCAGCGCGCCAGTTGAATACCACGCTGCACCAGTACGTGGATGAATCGCAGATTTACCGGATTGACCACTATCTGGGAAAGGAAACCGTCCAGAATCTCCTGGCCTTCCGGTTCGCCAATCCGATTTTCGAATCGCTCTGGAAGCGTGACGCGATTGAGAACGTGCAGATTACCGTGGCCGAAGATCTTGGTGTCGAGCATCGGGGGGCCTACTACCAACAGGCCGGCGCGTTGCGCGACATGCTGCAGAATCATTTGACCCAGCTCATGACCGTCGTGGCGATGGAAGTCCCGGTCTCATTCGATGCGGCGGCCATTCAGAGCGAGAAGATGAAAGTGCTCCATTCCATTGCTCCGATTGCGGAGCGAGACGTCGTGTTCGGCCAGTACACCTCCTGGCAAGTCGGCGACCAGACGATTCCCGGCTATCGCGAGGAACCCGGGGTGCCGAGGGATTCCAACACGGAAACCTATGTTGCGTTGAAAGCGGAGATTCATAACTGGCGCTGGAAGGGTGTGCCGTTTTATCTGCGCACCGGGAAGCGCTTCCCCCGGAAGCTCACGCAGATCGCCGTCATCTTCCGGGAGGCGCCGGCCCACGTGTTCCCGTCCATCGATCCGGGCAGCATCGCCTCCAACAAGCTCTTGATCACCCTGCAACCGAGCGAAGGATTCTCCCTCTGCTTTTCCGTGAAGAGTCCCGGACGGCCCTTCATGTTGAGCGACCATGCGCTGCAATTCGATTATCAGAAAGCGTTCGGCCAGCTGCCTGAGGCCTATGAGACGCTCTTGCGCGATGTGATGATCGGGGATCAGACCCTGTTCGTCAGCGCGGAGTTCACGGAAAAGGCCTGGCGGCTCTACGATCCGCTCCTGACTGGCACGCAAGTCGTGCATCCGTATTCAGCCGGCTCCTGGGGACCGCGCGAGGCGGATGCGCTGGTAGAACGCCAGGGCCATCAATGGCAGCTCGGCTGGTGAGCGGGCTTCCAGACTGCTCCCGTCGATCTAATCGCTCTTCCTCATCCCAATCTTGACGCTGGGTATTGAGCCAGCCGATAATGCGCCGGTCTCGGCAGGATGCTGACAAGCCGGCCGGCAGCATTCTCGTGTCCCGTACCGACTCAACGTAATGAAGCATACCGGCGCCACCATTGCATCCACTACGAAACCGGGCTGATAGGCTGAGAAGCGTCGGGCTGCGATGTCCATTCACCAGGTCACGGCACAGGTTGAGTCGATCAAAGATCTGACGCACGATGTGCGGCAGCTCGATTTGCGGCTCGTCGAGCCGGCCGCAATAGAGTTCAAGCCGGGCCAGTTCATTTCCTTTGAGATACCGCATCCCGAGACCGGCCGTCTCCTCACGCGGGCCTATTCCATCGCCTCCTCACCCAGCCGTCCCGGCGTGGTCACGCTCTTGTTCAATCGCGTGTCGGGCGGGCCGGGCTCCACGTTGCTTTATGCCTTCAAAGAAGGCGATACGACGCGATTCAAGGGACCGGCCGGCCACTTCACGCTGCGCGACGATCCGGGGCGCGACCTGCTGTTTGTCGCCACCGGCACCGGGATCACGCCTATCTGGTCGATGCTCCTGGCCAATGCAGAGCGGCCCGATCCCAGACCGGCCACGCTATTCTGGGGGCTGCGAAGCCAGCGCGACGTGTACTATCAGGACGACTTGATCGCGCTCGCGCGGAAGATGCCGACTCTGACGACGGTCCTCACGCTCTCCCGCCCCGAGCCGGGCTGGTCCGGAGCGATAGGACGAGTGCAGCAACTGGTGGAAGAGCGTGTCACGTCGGTCGCCCAGCTGGCTGCCTACCTCTGTGGAAGCGGCGACATGATCGCCGATGTGACGAGGACTCTGCAGCAGAGGGGCCTCTGTCCCATCTATCGCGAAAAGTATTAACCGGCGGCGGCCGGGGCGAAAGCGTAAGCGGCTGGGCCACGATCGGCATCACCTCATGACGAAAGGATCGCACCGTGGCAAAGAAGCCTCCGACACCGGCGAAGGTCATGGAGTTGGGCACCGCATTTTTCGGATCGAAGACCCTGCTGAGCGCCATCGAGCTCGGGCTCTTCACCGAGCTGGCGAAGGGCGCGCGCACGTTGGAGGAGTTGACGGCGCGGCTGAACCTGCATCCGCGCAGCGCGCGGGACTTTTTCGATGCGCTGGTGGCGCTGGGGATGTTGAAGCGCACCGGCACACGCTACGCGAATACGCCGGACACCGCGCTGTTTCTCGATCGCAACAAGCCGTCCTATATCGGCGGCATCCTCGAAATGTGCAACGCGCGGCTCTATCGTTTTTGGGGCTCGCTCACCGACGGGCTCCGCACCGGCCAGCCGCAGAATGAAGTGAAGACCGGCGGCGACTTCTTCGGCACGCTCTATAGCGACCCTCAACGGCTGGAAGGATTTCTCAAGGCCATGACGGGCCTCAGCATCGGGGCCGGCCGCGGGATCGCGAAAAAATTTCCCTGGAAGAAATACAAGACCTTCGCCGATGTCGGCTGCGCCCAGGGCGGTGTCGCCGTGGAAATCGCGCTCGGGCACAAGCACCTCACCGGGCTCGGCATGGATCTGCCGGTCGTGCAACCGATCTTCGAAGCCTACGCACAGAGTAAGGGCTTGGCGAAGCGGCTGCAGTTCCGTCCCGGCAATTTCTTCAACGAGCCGCTGCCGAACGTCGACGCCATCATCATGGGCCACATCCTCCATGACTGGAACCTCGATGAAAAGCGGATGCTCCTGCGCAAAGCCTACGAGGCGCTTCCGCCGAACGGGGCGGTGATTATCCATGAAGCCCTCATCGACGACGCGCGCAAGGAGAATGCGTTCGGCCTGCTGATGAGCCTCAACATGCTGATCGAAACCCCTGGAGGCTTCGACTTCACCGGCGCCGATTGCCGCACATGGATGAAAGAAGCCGGCTTCAAAAAGACCACGGTGGAGCGGCTGGCCGGACCGGACGGCATGGTGATCGGCTACAAGTAGGGGAACGGGGAGGCCACTGCAGCGATCGAGGGGCAATGAGAAAAAAGACGGTTGCTCAATCAGGCCGGACCGCCGCCGATCCGGCGACTCTGGATGCGCTCATGCAGCGCCTGGTGGCGGAACAATCGGCTTTCCGTGCCTTCCTGCGCAAGCGGCTGTCCGACGACGCGCTGGTTGAAGACCTGCTCCAGCAGAGTCTGGTCAAAGCGGTCGAGCGTGGCCACGAACTGCACAATCGCGACAGCGCCGTCAGCTGGTTCTATCGAATCTTACGCAATGCAGTGGTCGACTATTACCGGTCTCATGCTGCCGACCGCCGGAAGGTGGACGGCCTCCTCGATGAACTGGTCACGTCGGGGGAAGACAAGATGCCGGGGCTCGATGAAGTCCGGCCGACCCTCTGCGCCTGCCTGGCACCACTCGTGACTCAGCTCCGTCCAGCCTATGCCGAGCTCATCCGCCGTATCGACTTGGAAGGGGAGTCCCCGGCGGCCGTGGCCAGGGAGCTCAACGTCACCTCCAACAATCTCACCGTCCGCCTCCATCGGGCACGCCAGGCCCTGCGGGCAACCCTCGAAAAAACCTGTGGGATTTGTACGAAGCACGGCTGCTTGAACTGTACCTGTTAGCCGACTGTAAGAATCCGCTCCCTCCTCCGTCTGTAAGGGTGAACGGCCACATTCACCACTCACAGGGAGGTCTCACATGATCCGGATCGAATCCGCCGCCACACTTCCACAGATAGAAGAGCCGCAAGCCTGCTGCTGTGCCGGGCCGAAGAAGCAGGAACAGCATTACGAGCGGCATGAACCGAAGATGGCTCATGGCCATCATGGGACGGCGCAGGACACGCCGGCTCTGAACCGGACCGCGCTCATGGCCACGCTCCACTGCTTGACCGGCTGCACGATCGGCGAAGTGCTCGGGATGGTGATCGGGACGGCGCTGGGATGGACGAATTGGCCGACGGTGGCGCTCGCCGTGGCCCTCGCGTTCCTGATCGGCTACGGGATGACACTCCAGCCCCTGCGGAAAGCCGGGATGGCCTGGGGCGCGGCGCTCGGACTGGCCTTCGCCTCTGATACCCTCTCCATGGGGACGATGGAGTTGGTGGATAACGTGATCATGCTCGTGATCCCCGGCGCGATGGACGCGGGATTATTCGACCCGCTGTTCTGGGGGAGCTTGATCGTCTCGTTGATCCTGGCGGGAGCCGCAGCCTTTCCAGTGAACCGCTGGTTGATCGCGCAAGGCAAAGGCCACGCGCTGGTGCATGGGCATCATTGCCACTGAGCAGGCATCCGTCGCAATGCGTTGCGGAAACGCAGGCCGCAATGTGGCCGGGTGAACACCACGGCCGAATAGTACAGAGAGGGGCGGACAGTCGGTCCGTCCCTCTCCGCGTCGCGCGCTACCGCGCGCCGGTTTTTGACTGCAGGCTCTGGAGGTAGCTTGCGATGGAATGGTCCGGGACTTCTTGCCTGCCGAGGTTGTTCCAGAACGAGATGACGGAGAAGCGCTCCGCTTGCACATCGCTGAAATAGGCGTAGTTGGTCCCGTCCTTCAGCACGACTTCGGGGCCGACATGTTTGTACGGGCCCTCGTCGAGAATCGTGGAAATATCCAGCGGCGGAAGGAGCGGCACCGGATCCTTGTCGTTCACAAAACGCAGCAGCGGCAGCCCGCGGTACTTGTCGACACCCGCGCGGTTCGTCACCTTCGGCTGGCCGAAGGTCATTGCCTGGCCCAGTTTCACTCCGTCTTCCTTGAAGAGCATCACGACAATCGCCGCCGCGGCTCCGCCCAGGCTGTGGCCCGTCACCCGCACTTCATAGCCGGTCCGCAGCAGCGGCTTGGCAAAGGCGTAGACCTGCAGCGCCGTGTCGGCGAAGCCCTTGTGGAGCGGGATCTGCAACCGGCCGTCCACCACCTTGTTGTAGTCCACGTCGAGTTTCACATTGTCCAGATTGGACGTCCCGCGGACGACGACCCAGTGAATCTTTTTTGCCTCGTCCGTTTCGATGTAGGCCTTCACGCCCCTGGGAGTTTCCACCATGAAGGAGACCACTGTGCTGGCCGGCGATTTCTGTTTGATGGACGCATCGGTCTCATAGACCAGACCCGCCCGTTGCGCATACTGGACCGCCAGGGCGAAGTCGATCGGGACAGGCGGCTGCGTGGGCGTCGGCTTCTGCAATGCACTCTTGGAACAGCCTGTTGAAGCGGCGATGAGACTGGAAAGCATCAGTACGATGGTGAGTGAGCGCAACGATATTCTATCGAGCAAAGTGATCATGGTGAGAAATTCCTGGTTAAGGTGAAGTATTGAGAGGCTTGTATCTGGCTTGCCGGAGTATGTCAAGGCGAGGAGTCGGGTGGCGGGAGTGGTATGTCTAGGACTTCGATGGTCGATCCAGCGATCCGGAGCAAGGTTCAGTTGAGAAGCTTTACGCTCAATGATAAAGTAAAGCCACATTAGGAGGGCAGCATGGCCATTCAGAAGCTCAGCAGCAAGAATCAGATCGTCATTCCCAAAGAGGCTCGACAGGCGATGGGCGTCAAGGGCGGCGATGAATTGCTCGTAGTCGTGAAGGACGATCTCACGCTGGTCATGCCCAAGCCGAAGCGGTATGCGCGCACGTTACAAGGGCTGGCCAAAGGGGCCTACCCGCCAGGCTATCTGAAACGGGAGCGCCGCTCGTGGTAGAGGGCGTCGCTGATCGAGGCCTTCCAGACGACCGTCAAGGCATCGGCCTTGATACCAACCTGTTCATCTATTTCCTTGAGGATCATCCGCGGTATGGTGCCTGGTGTGCGTCCCTGTTTGATCGCATCGAGCGCGGCCGTAATCCTGCTGTGACGTCGACGGTCACGCTCCTGGAATTGTTGGTCCAGCCGTATCGCGATCGCAAAGAGGAATTGGCTCAGAAAATCTTTGCCCTCACCAGCACCTATCCGAAGATCCAGTGGGTTCCGGTGACATTGGATGTCGCTGATCGGGCGGCGGAGTTGCGCGCACGCTATCGGCTCAGTACGCCGGATGCGATTCAGCTGGCCACTGCGATCAGCCTTAAGGCGACACGTTTCTATGGAAACGATAAGGCACTACGCCGGGTCAAGGAAATTGAGTGTGTTATCCTGGACGACCTGTTGTAGGCATGGACTGATTCGTTCCTACGCCATCTACGTCAGACTATCCCAACAGTGCTGTGGCTAGGGAGGGCAGCAAGGGGAGCAGGGCCACGCCGAGGCAGATCGAGAGCGCCACGATCGAGGCGACGAGATCCTCGTCGAGCTTGGCGTCCGTTGCGAAGATCACTGCCATTACCGCCGAGGGCATGCCGGCGATCAGCAGCACCGCGGCCCGTTCCAGTCCCGTCAGGTTCAGCACCAGGGTGGCGATCCAGCCGAGCAGCAACCCGCCGGCCATGCGCAGGCCCACGCCCAGGCTCGTCAGCCGCCAGGTCTTCCGTACCGCATGCACGCTGATCGAAAGGCCGAGCACGAGGCTGGCCAAGGGGATCGTCAGCAGATGCACCGGCGTCAGGATCGTTTGCAGCCATTCCGGCAAGTGGAGCCCGGCGGTCTTTGCCGTCAGGACCATGACCAGCGCCCAGAGCGGCGGCGAGGTAAGCAATCGCCGCCCTGCGTCATGCGGGGATGAATCCTGCGCGCCGTGCCAGAGCGCCATCGGATAGAGCACCGTGAGGGTGAGCGTCGTCTGTCCGAGGTCGAAAAGAATCGCCTGGGCGAGCCCCTCCTCGCCGAAGGTGGCGAGGGCGACGGGATAGGCAAAGTAGATGGAATTGATGCAGCCGACGGCGAGCAGCAATCCCCCCTGAGTCGGGCGGTCGAGCGTGAGCGCCCGGGCGAGTCCCCAGGCAAGGAGGACCAGAGGAATCGTGATGAGGCAGGCCGAGAGGGGAATCTTCCAGGCCGTCGGCGAAAACACCACGCGATCCAATGACACGAGAATCGTCGCTGGCAGCGTGACCGAAAAGACGAAGGTCCCCAGCCGTTCCGCGTGGACTTTCCCGAGCAGGCCGGACAGGCGCAGCGCGGCGCCGGCGACGAAGAGAATCAGGAATACGTGGAGGGACGACGGCATGGGGGAGGAGAGTAGCAGAAAATTCCGAGCGGGTCTTATGGGAAGTGAATGTGCCGCCGTCGAGTGGGAGGGACCTGTTCGCTAGGGACAGGCCAGCCACTGTTCGACGTCGGAGCGGACGGCTCGTTCGATGGCGATGCCATTTGGAAACGTCCCGAGTGCGCCCTGGCGGGCGACGATGCCGATATAGCCGTGACTGCGATCCCAGAACGGGTAGGCGCCGTAGGCTCCGGGGCTGGAGACTCTGGTGCCAGCGGTGCAATTGAATGTGGCGCTCTGGCATTCGTGCCACAGGCCGAGCCCGTAGTGCCAGTCTTCGCCCGCGCCGGCCAGGGCCGGTGAATAGGCGATTGTCACACCGGCGGTGTGATCCGCCAGCAGCTGGCCCATCGAGGTGCTGTTCAGCAGCAAGCCGTTCTTCAGCGCCTTGAGAAAGGCCATGTAGTCCTCGCCGGTCCAATGCATGCCGCCGGCCAGGCGGGGATTCGTGGCGGAGGGAAGATCGTAGGTCGAGTTGGCGAACAGGCCGGTCTGCGTTTTGAATTCCGTGAAGACATCCTGCCAGGTCGCCAGGCCCCGCGCTCTCATCGCCATGAGCCCCGCCACTTGCAGATGGGTGCTGGCGTAGTAGAACTCCTGTCCGGGTGTGAGGCCGTTCCCGGCGTTGGTCGTCGCGATGCTGTTCACGCAGGTGTCGAAAATCGCCAAGCCCGCGTTGAGGCAAATAGGCTCGGTCGTCAGGCCTGAGGTGAAACTGAGCAAGTGTTCCAACGTCATGTTGTAAAGCGAATTGCTGCTACCGGTAATGGGCCATCCTGAAATACGTTCCTGCGGCTTGTCAGTCAGTCTCAGGTACCAATCGCAGAATGACGACCGCCGAAACCAGCTTGGAGGTCGAGGCCGATTCATAAGAGGTTTGCAGTGTGGAGCCGCCTCGGTTGTAGCTGTAGCGACGGCCATCCTGCCGTTCAACCGAGAAGGAGAAGTCCACATCCGACGACGTTTGCGCCAGCGTACTCTCCATCGCTCCTTCGAGCTGCGCCACCGAACAGGACGGGCCGGTGACGGGGGGCGTAGCAAGAGGAGTGTCCGATCCGCCGCCACTGCAGCCGGCAAGGAGACTGATCGCAACGGAGAGACCGGCGGTTAGGAACGTATGGTGTCGCATGGAGTCATTAACGCGGAACCCGAAGAACCGTTGACTGTCTGTAAACCAAATCCTGGCAAGCCTTAGACGGGAAGTAAGGGGCCGGCAAGTGCGGAAGTATAGCAGGCAGGACGAAGGAAATGACACTGGCTTTTGTCGTGCCCCCGTCCTCTTGTTTGGGGGCGGGGACTGAATTAAGCTGAGCCCATGGAAGAGTCAGTCTGGGCGTTGATCGCCGCTGCTGTCGCGATGGTCGTGATCGGATTGGTTCGTCGGTGGTACCGCCAGCGGGTGGCCGCCAAACTGGCGGATCAAATGCTCTCCGAAGTGATCAAGGGGAAAGACGCTTTCCGCCGATAACCGGCCGACGAAGAAACCTGCGCAATGCGAGCGGTAAGAAAAGACTCCCCTCATTCGTTCGCTCGAGCCTCCGAACCCTTGCGTGCCTCCTGGGTGCGTTCAATGTGGTGAGCCGCGGCGGCTGCCGTGACGGCGGGCCATCCGGTCCCGGACCATGGAGCCGACGAGCACAACCGGGATGGCCAGAAGAAAGAGATACCATGCTGCCCATACTGTCACGTCATGCATGATGGACCTCCATTCGTTCTATCAGGAGCTATACGCAATCTACGTACCGCTACGCAGCCGGCCGGCGATTCCGATGAATCGACAAGATAGTCGGGTTTGCGGCGCACCAGCCGCAAGATCTAGTGGCTGGGCAAATTGATATAGAGCGGAGTCGATGCCACGAAGGTGGCAAAAATCACACGGGCCCTGTGAGATAGATGACAGCCTGCGGTGGGAATTGATAACGGCCTCGCTGATCCGACTCAGCACTCAAAACTCAGGCCTTCACTTCGCAATCGTGATGCTGGGGACGCCCACGCGCGGGACTTCGCTCACGGTCATCTGGAAGAGGAGATAGAGCAACTGGAACCCTTCGCGGTTCCAGCGGGCCAGCGGCCCGGTCGTATTCACGGCGTAATGTTTTCCGTGGAACTTGATCGAGAGGTCGGCGTCGGACGGGGAACTGTCCGACAGCACCAGTTCCATCGCGTGGACGGGATTCTCATGCACCGGCGGCGTGCGCGGATCCTTCTCTACATCATATTCGGGATCTTCCTCCAGCCCGCGCCCTAGGAAGTTCAGAATCGTATTGAAGCTCCGCAGACGGAAATCCCCCTTGAGCGGATACTCTCCGCCGAAATGGCCGGGGCGAATGTCGAAGGAGACGTCGTTCAGATGCCCGTCCTCCGTCTCGTCGATCAACCGCGCCCGTTCCTCGGATGACAGCGTATCGGGGTCATAGTTGGTGATGAGAATGCGGCCCGTGATCTGTTTTTTGAGCGTGTAGGTGTTGTCCTTCTGATTGTAGGCGACGAGATACTCTTTCTGCAGCGCCTGGAAGCCCTCGGCGGTCACCGAGTTGGCGGGGATCGTCCAGGTACGATGCGAGACGAGCGGCTCGGCGTAGAGCTGGTTCTGGTCCTGAATCGCGGAGATGTGCGTCACCACGCGGCGGAACATTTCATAGCCCGGCTTATCGGACGGCGCATTGCGGTAGGAGACCTCCCGGCCGTCCTGCTTCACCCGCAGTTCCTGCGCCATCAGCCGGAGCAACAGGTCGATATCGAATCGCTGCCGGAGCAGCAGGGTGAACTTGGTTTCCTGAAACGGGGTCAACAGCCGCTTCGTGAACTCTTCTCCTTCGATCGGCACGATACTGATCGTCGGATTCTCCGCCACGCTGCCGCCGAAGACCGGCATGAGCGTCTTGCTGGCCTCGCCCGTCAGCGCCGGGGTCGCGCCGGCATTCACCCGAAAGTCGAACGTCGCGGCGATGTTGGAGACGCCGGTGAAGTGGATGGGTTGATGGCGATGGGCGCGGGCGATGTTGATGAGCAGTTGCTTGGAGACGGCATCCGTCACGGCTTCGTCGTACGAGGTCACCGCACGATTCAAGGTGATCGGCGACAGGCAGCCGGTCAGAGCCACACTACAGAAAGCCCCGGCCAGGGTAAGCCGCGCAATGGATGTGAAGCGGAGAGTCGTCGTCATAAGGGCACCTGCCGAAAAGCACACCATTATAGAGCGGGTTTGTAGCACACCTGGGAGGGGATGTCAGCGGAGGGGGGGAGGGCGGCCTGGTCGTCCTCTTGCTCGCGGAACGCGAGGGGAGGGAGCAGCCAGACGGTCCTTCTTGCTCGCTGAGGCCGCACGATCGGAATGTGCTCCCTCAATGCGCGCAGTGAAGGACCATCTGGTCGCTCCCTTTGGGAAAAGTGGGGAAAGGTGAAAGAGGATTGTGCCACGTGCACAGTAGGGGACTAATCCAGGCCATTCCCATGGGGGAGAAACGAGCGAGCTAGGAGGGGCTATTAGCGTGTGCGGTTGACGTGTGTTATGGCGAGAAACGGCTCTCGACCTCTTCCCTTTATTCGACCCTCTTATAAACGAGATGGTGGGGGAGTCAACGGGCGGAATGGGGCGAGGCTGGGCTGGCCTATTTTTCTGCCTCGGGATGAAAAGTAATAGAATTAGGGGCAGCTTGAGATCGCCGTGTCAGAGAATCCAAAGTTTTGAACTGTCCCCTGCTCGTCATAACAAATCCAAAAGTCCTTCGTTGTAGCCCCAACGAATGCGGCAGATTCGGCATAGAAGTACTGGGCGATCGTCCGCTTCCCTTTCGCCGGAACAACTCTCATGGTCCCGCGAGTGACCTTCTTGCCGTTCTCAACTGTTTCTTCAGTAGTCGTTTCGTATTCGGTGGAAAACATTGTTGATGCCGATGGAACTTCGGGGAAATTTGGGCTGCCGAGCCGTTTTATTACCTCATCTCTCATGGTGGCTCCTTTCTGAATCCATGTGACCTGCTCGCTAGTTACAAGCTTCCCGTGTGACGCACACCCCATGGCAGCTAGCAGAGCGACCAAACAGACTATGAGCCTCATCCATTTCTCCTTTGGACTATCGTTCAGACGGTGAAATTTATGCTTTACCGAGTTCTGTATGGCCCCAAATGTGGACAGGCTACTTTTCTAGGGCCGAAGAGTCAACTGCATGGAGCTGAAACACAGATAGTAAATCCGTTGTTCATAAGTCAGCGTTCGACCATCGACAGTATGTAGTAACGTATAATTGACATGTAAAGTTCGTGGAGTTTTTGGCGTCAGAGGGAGGAGCCATTTGAATCTCAACTTAGCACTAGATGATTTTGCAATTCGATGTTTTCGAAATATGGCTGATGCTGACTATTTAATGGCGAGGTCGGCTTTCAGATATCAACTAGCTCCCCAAGCGCTATGGGGTAGCATGCAAGTCATCGAGAAGTATTTGAAATGTATTCTTTTATTGAATCGTGTTGAGGGAGCGAAAATCGGTCATTCTCTGAGCAAAGGACTAAAGGTTTTAGTTGACTCAAAGAAGATTGATTTGAACCTTTCTTCAGCAAGTCAAGAATTTATTGGTCATATCGACCGCTTTGGTGAATGTCGGTATTTAGAAATATCAGTCGTTACATATGGTGGGCAGGTTGTAGATCTCGATAGGGTGGTGTGGGAGTTGCGCAGATTCTGTGCGCCTGATGAGTATGGCCAAGTTGGGGATAGAGGAAGCGCTGCTGGATCTAAGAAAGTCCGGCTTCATGAATTGTCGCTTCGCGAAGGGTTCATTCCAGAAAGATATCGGCTTCGGAATGGTTTTCTAGAAAAGATAATTGATGACGAAAAACACCCTGGTCGGGCCATGCTAGTTTGGCAGAATGGCTTCTTTGGCAAGAGACTTAGGAGGTCGGTCAGGCATCGAGGTGGATTCGATGCTGTAAACTCGCCATTGTTCAATCACCCTGAGATTATTCAAGAGGTACGGAAGTATGTGCATGTTCCCAAAGATCTTGTTCAGGCTTATGAAAAGCTTCAATCAGAGAAAAGGACTTGAGGAGGTTGCGTTTATATACTCACAATGCTCCGAACGTTCTCTCGGGCGAAGAAAAGTGTCGGTATGACAAGCAAAAAAGCAAAGGGGTCGGGAGTCTTTGTTTGATCCCCATCGTCAGTACCTGCCTTCGTGCGGTCTACTTGCTACGGCTGCCCAGGAACGTGACGACGTGGCCTCGTAGAGCAGCTACGAAACGCTGAAAGCTGAGGTCTTCTGCTGGTTGCGTGATTCTTGTTCTCGATGAGTTCGTGGCCATCATGAAACAAGCTGAGCTATATAGCCGTTCCAACACCAGACGGCGACACAAGAGTTCGTAGCGCTTGCTGTAGGAGACTCCTTTGTACCGTAGGATGGCTGCTGTGTCCCTGACATGCGCTTCGCCACGGAACACAGGGTCTACCTGGAAATATGGTTCTTTGTTGGCAACGGGAACTTTGACATTGTCACGATCTTCCAAGAGGAACAGATAGCCAAGAAACGGAGGAGGCGCCTGACCGAAGCGGCCTTCTCGGAAGGCTGTCCAAATATCTTTGGCGCTGCCCACCGCCTCTTCCGAACGATTGTTCACGTTGTTACCGATCGACTTGCCGGCTTGGGACTTAAACTCCATGGCCAAGACCAACGCGCCGTTGGAGACCACGATAAGATCCCACTTTTTCGTGGCCCTGAAGTACCCCGGGAGTTCAAGCGCGGTCCTTGTGCGGATATCGACCTGATTCAATCCGGCTTCGCAGAGAATGTCAGAAACCAAGACCTCCAGGGCACCCATCTGAGTGCCTCCTGTCACCTCGCCTCTGGTTCCGGCATCGATTTTCCCCGACTGAACCTGCTTCTCTTTATTTTTCCTGCGGGCGTTCCAATAGCCTTGGACGGCGGCTTGCAATCTCTTGTCAATGTTCAAGCGCGGCCTCCAATGTGCGCGCGTTGATTCCATAGAGATCCAGCGCCGCTTTGGTTGCGCGGGGCCTATCACGAAGACGGAAGGCGTCTCTCAATTCATGTGCCTGGATCTTGGACAAGGACTTTGGCGCAGGGACGCGAATGCGGCGCAGGTACTGCGCTTGGAAACGCAAGTAGCCGCCTCGCATGCGGACTCCGTAGGATTCGACGAAAAACTGCCCCACCTTCGATAGCAGGAGGCCACCGAGTACTTCCAGATCCCACTCATCCGACTGAATGAAATACAGATTGTGGTGAGGGTATGTTTCGCCACGATCTAAGACCGGTTCGAGGGTGTTCTTGATATCCGGAATATATAGTTTGTGTGTGTGCGTGAGCGTGTGGTTGACGCGATCAATCGTCTTGTACCATTTGTCGGCGCTCTTCTCCGCGGTGTGGCGTTTCTTCAGGGCTTCGGCATGCTGCTCATAGTAGGCCTGCAACTTCGGATAGACTTTTAGATTAACTAGTCCATCATCATTCCATGGATTTACCAGATAGTGCCCGGACCATCGCACCGTTCCGTCCGCCAGGTCCTTTGCAAGTGCAAGCTTCAGAAGGCGGGAGGGCTCCACAAGGTTTGCATCCGTCGTGATGTAGATTCGATCGTTCCCGGTGGCTACGCCGATCCCAACCTTGGCGTTCATTTCGAGAGGAGGGAACTGATCTTCCAGCCGCCGAAGGAGCGCCAACTGTTCCGGCGAATGGCAGGGCCAGGGGGCTGAGCCTTTGAACCATGTGTGTACCTCGGCTCGATGGATGCCTTGGGGCAGGATGTCGCGGCTGTTTGTCTGGAGTGTTGCTGCCAATTGGCTTGGCTGAATGTGTTCAGCCTCCTGATCGGCGCTTGCGACAATGGTTGATCGCTGTTTTGCGTGCCGAATCACCGTGATGGCAGGATAGGCGTCCACGTCATCATCGAAGGCATTGGCGTGGTGCATACTGAGGAGCATTTCAACGCTGTACGCCGAACTAATTAGTTGCCGCAGTTCAGCACCATACTGATTACGCATCCATCGATCAGCGCAGATAAAGGCGCACACACCATCGGCTTTCAACTGCCGAAGGGCGGCTTCGAAAAACGCCACGTACAGGTCGGCTCGTCCGCGCATCGTCGGATAGGCACTTCGGTAGACCGAGGCCGTTTCTTCTGGAATATCTTCAAGGCGCACATACGGAGGATTTCCGATAATGAAACTAGCTTGTCTCTGGTCGGCATCGAGAAGGTAATCCCCGTTTACTACCCACGCGTCAGCCAGTTTCTTTGCTAAAGCGCTCTTCGCTCCATGAACCACTAGAAGATCTTGGACGACAGCGCGCGCACGAGCCGCACTCGTCTCATCCAGCTCATATGCGATGAGGGAGTTTTGGCATTCCGACAACGATCGACCCAGCTTTCGGCACGACTCCACTAGACGCTCAATCATGGGACCGAGAAACGCGCCATCACCAGCCGCTGGTTCGATTGCCAGGCAGTCCACCAGATTCTTATCCGGGGTATAGCCGCTCAGATCGAGGAGGAGTTCAACGACCCATCGCTTTGTGTAGACGACGCCTTTCGGCTCAACTGCTGTCATAGGGAGTGGCTGTCGGAGGGGCGCGATCAGCGGAAGCTGTATGCCTCGTGTTGCGACTGATGGACTGAATTGGTTGTCTGCCACGAGGGCCTCGAATTCTCTGGAGAGGAGTAGGGGATTAGGTGCGGCTGATAGTAGCTTGTCTGCGGCTCTCGTTCAAGATTCATTCGGTGGCAGGAGACCTTGAGGCAGGTTGCTGAAATTGTAAGGCCTGCATGGTAAAGGACAGCCGAACTGACTCAGCTCTCCCACTCTTCCCAAGCAGCGGTTGAGATGTTGTGGCTCGGATTGACAGCACTTCGTCTGCTCGCCACGATCCTGCCTCGTTTTAGATTTTGCTCAGCATGGCCACGGTAAGGGGAATACGATGGCGCAACGCTATCCCGAACTGTCTGACACGCACATTCAATTCATCGGCAAACAGAAGATCTTCTTTGTCGGCACTGCGACGGTGGAGAGCCGAGTGAATGTCTCGCCCAAGGGGATGGATTCGTTGCGCGTGCTCAATCCCAAGCGGGTGGTGTGGCTCAATGTGACCGGGAGCGGGAATGAAACGTCGGCCCATGTACAGCATCAGCCGCGCATGACGCTGATGTTCTGCGCCTTTGAGGGGCCGCCGGTCATTCTGCGGCTCTATGGCACCGCGACGGTCGTCCACCAGGGCGATGCGGCCTGGCACGAGTTGGTCGCATTGTTCCCTCCGCTGCCCGGCGCGCGGCAGATTTTCGACGTGACGCTCGATCTCGTGCAAACCTCCTGCGGGATGGCGGTGCCCTATCTCTCCTACACCGGCGACCGCGAGTTGCTGAACGAGTGGGCCGGGAAGAAAGGCGAGGAGGGGTTGCGCAATATTGGAGCGAGAAGAATCAGCTCAGCCTCGACGGCCTTCAAACGAACATCGTTAGGAAGAGCGGCAGGCAGTAACGGAACCGGTTACCTTGTTTGAACGACTTGTCCGGTGAAGCGAGACCCGCTCCTGATTGAAGTTTCAATTCTGTCGGCTTTGCCTGTGCGTGACTTTGCGCTATACTCCTGATCGAAGGAGCTTCCACCATGGCCAAGATGGTTCCCACCCCTCCTCCCGGGTTTGACGACCTTCCGGTCGATGAGCAAATCGACTTCGTGCAATCGTTGTGGGATCGGATCGCTGCGACTTCTGAGCAGGTCCCGGTGCCTGAATGGCATCACGACATCATCCGGGAGCGCTTAGCGGCGTATACGGCGAACCCCGGCGTCGGTCGATCGTGGACCGATGTCCGTGCAGACATTGCGCGCAAATTGCGCGAACGTTGATCTGACGGATGGCCCGGCAGTTTCTTATCTAGCCTCAGTCTGAACTCGATATCCAAGCGGCTGCGGTGTGGTACGAAGACCAACGGCCTGGTTTGGGAGGGAAGTTCCTCGACGAACTCGATCATGTGTTCCATCGCATCGTCGAGAATCCCCGGCAGTTCCCGCGTCTGGAAGAAACGGTGCACCGGGCGCTACTTCGGCACTTTCCTTATGGTGTGTATTTCTTGATCGGCGACGAACGTGTCGATGTTCTGGCCGTGCTGCATCTGCATAGACATCCAGAAATGTGGGAAAGCCGGAACTAGCCTAGGGCCCGGCAATCAGGGATGTGCCGCATGTCAGATCCTCTGCGATGGGCCTACGTGCGGGGAGAGGCGTAGGTGTAGACGATGACGCTCGAACTTAAGATTCCTCCGGTGGCGGTTGCCCTGATTACTGCCGTAGGTATGTGGTGTGCGGCGCGGGCCGTTCCGGGCATTGACGTTTCCTTTCCCGGGCGCGAGGTCGTTTCCGGTCTGGTGGCGGCGTCGGGCGGGGTTATTGCTGTGGCGGGGGTGGTCGCCTTCGGCCGGGCCGGCACGACAGTCAATCCCATGAAGCCCGGATCTTCGTCGGCATTGGTTCAGTCAGGGATCTATTCCGTCACCCGCAACCCGATGTATCTGGGGCTGCTCCTGGTGTTGCTCGCCTGGGCGATCTATTTGGCCAATGTGCTGACTCTCCTCTTTCTTCCGGGATTCGTGTGGTACATGAACCGGTATCAGATCGAACCGGAGGAACGGGCACTGACCTCCTTGTTCGGGCCGGAGTTCACTGCCTATGCCGCCCGGGTACGCCGGTGGTTGTGACCGGTTGACGGTGCGCGAGAAGCCATGGCATCGTGGCAAAGAGCAGCAGGCTCAGATAGTAGGCGGTGCCTGACACCGGGTCGCGATTCACCAGGACGTCCATCGGTGACAGCCCGCGCAGGGTGAGGCCGACCAGAAATTCCGCTGCCAGCATGCATCCGGTTGCGATCCCTCCAACGGCAAGCTGTTCCCGTGGTTGCGTCTGTCGCAGATATCGCCTGGTGATCCACCGGGCGGCCAGGACGATGACGGTGAGCATGAGGGGCATTTCCAGCAACTCTGCTGTCCGCTCGCCGAACAGCGGGAGCACGAACAGAACACGGATCGTCCCCAGCACGAAGCCTGCCCCGAAGACGATGAGAAAGTAAGCCAGCGCCGGTTTGAAGATGTGCATCGCCGTGTGAGCGTAGCCGATCACGCGAGGATAAGAAAAGGGATTGGACGCCTGTGTGTGATCCCCTCGCCTGGGCATGTCTGTAGATCCACAGGTGGCTTTCCAGTAGACTCCCCTGGAGTGAATGGCGGATGGTGACGTGTCCTACGGCAACACCTTCGTACGTGAATGTCTGGCATAACAGGAGGCAGTCGATGAACGATCAAGATACGCAACGGGCGATTGGGATTCTCAATACGATTATGGAGCATGAGTTGGCGGGCGTCGTCCGCTATACGCATTACTCTCTGATGATCTACGGCTATAACCGCATTCCGATCGTGTCGTGGCTGAAGGGCAACGCCGATGAGAGCTTGGCTCATGCGCACAAGGCCGGGGAGCTGGTCACGTTATTGGGCGGGCACCCGTCGCTGAAGATCGGGACGCTCTTGGAGACCGAGAAGCATGATGTGGGGGATATCCTGCGGGAAAGTCTGGAGCACGAAAAGGCCGCGGCTGCCGCCTATTACGAGCTGCTGAAAATCGCCGAAGGCAAGTCGGTCTTGTTGGAAGAATATGCACGGGAGATGATTGTCGGCGAAGAGCTGCATCTTGACGAGGTGAATAAGATGTTGCGCAAGTCCGGCGATACGCAGCCGTTCCGGCCCTAACGATCAACGGAGCGGGAAGGTTGACGATGGTGACGTCCTCGCTCTTGCGCAAGCTCGAAGGCGGCGATCGCCGGTCGATCGGACGGGCTGACGAAGTCGTGGCTGCGGTGCTCCGCCAGCCGAGGCTCTTCGGCGCGCTGTTTGCTGGCCTGTCGGTGGAGGATCCGGTGGTGCGGGCGCCAGCTCTTCGGCCCGCTGTGCGGCGCCAGTTGCAGCAGCTGACGGCCACCGGCACGCCGGCGATGAGGGCGCGGGGCAGCAAGTTGCTTGCGGAGCTGAAGGGAAGAGGCCAGGCTACGTAAATTCTGAGGTCCGCATGATTGGGGGACTGTTCTTGTGACCACCGAACCGACCCAGTCGTCCTCTCTTTCCAACGCGGCCGTCGAGATGCTGTGGCGTGGAGATGTGACTGCAGCGATCAAGCTCGTGCGGGTGGAGCGGAATCTTGGGCTGAAAGAGGCGAAGGATTTAGTGGGCGCCTACATCCGATCCCAACCATCCCTGCGGCAGAAGCTGGAGCAGGCTCAATCAGAGATATGGCAGAAGCTGAAGCGGGGGCTCATTGTCGCGCTGATCTTCGCCGCCGCCGCCGCGGCGTACTTCTTCTTCCAGAGCCGGTAGGCGAACCGGTGTTCTGAACGATGGGGAGTCGGATTCTCTTGTTGATTTCGGTTCTCGGGATCTTGCATTTTGACCGAACCGGGCATAGCCTATCGATCGGAGGACGGTATATGGCAAAGCCCGGTCAGTTTACCATTGAGCTGGAGCAGGAGGACGACGGCCGCTGGATCGGTGATGTGCCGACCTTGCCTGGGGTGATGGCCTACGGTCGGACTCGGGCAGAAGCCCTCGCGGCGGTGCAGGCGTTGGCGCTCCGCGTGATGGCGGATCGCCTTGAACATGGAGAAGCCCTTCCTGACGAGTTTTTGAGCGTCTCCTTCATTGCCGCATGAGCCGGTGGCCTTCCACCAGCGCTTCTCGTGTTCTTTCCGCTCTTCTTCGCATTGGCTGGACGATCAAACGAACGACCGGGTCTCACCGAGTGCTGGCACGGGGCGGATGGCCTGATGTTGTGTTCGCCTTTCACGATCGCAATGAAATCGGACCCAAAATGCTTGCGCGTTTGGCAAAGGCCACGGGGCTCACTCCTGAAGATCTCTAGGCTAGTGGGAAAATAGGAAGCAGGCTCAAGCGGAGATATGGCAGAAGCTGAAGCGGGGGCTCATTGTCGCGCTGATCTTCGCCGCCGCCGCGGCGTACTTCTTCTTCCAGAGCCGGTAGGTGCGTCGAGAAGGCTTACGCAGTCGACAGGCCGTTCCTTCATTCGGAACTGTGCGCTCCTGACCTTCTTCCCCTACAGAGCTGTCCTCTTCCGACGCTCCCGTGAGACAGCATGAGTGATCGTTGCGCCATGCGTATCACGCCTGGTCAGTTCCGCGCGGCTTCGGAATCCGGGGGTTCCCAGATATCCAGATGCTTACCTTCCACTTGGAAGACCTGTTGCGCTCCGAAGATGTGCTCCACTTCTTCGGGCGAGGACATTTGCACCACCCCGATGATATATCCATGCGCATCCCGCTGGACTTTCACGGATTTTACATGCCCGAAAGGAACGAAGATCTGACGGAGCTCCCGCTGCGTATATGTGGGAGGGAACCCGCTGACGTAGATTTTTGACGCCATGCCCGCACCTCCTTGTATGAGGACGGCATTGTCTTGGTCGGCAAAGCGCAACAGAACAAGTCCAGAGGAAGGCTCGATCCAGAGCGTTGTTACCGGCTCTCGCGCAAGGCAATGTCCTCCTGATTCCTGAGCTTCTGCAATAAGTCTACCAATCAGATTTCAGGCACGCCACTAGGTGAATCCCTGGGTGTATGTTCTCGATCAGGACGAGTCTGGCTCTCCCCTGTGGCATTCACATTAGCTGCTGCTTCGAACAATGGAGGGAGTAAAGGAATGCCCCGATGGGTGGTTGCGCGGCGGTCATTCTTCTCAGCCTGCCTTTTCGGAGAGCGCGATCGCTCCCTCCGTTTCCAGTGCGAACCGGCCGCGTCCACGCGGGATCAGCCGGATGTCCGGACATTTCTGCTCCAGCCGTTTTCTCAAGAGTATCAACCGGCTTTCGAGATTGTCTTTTACCTCGGGCAGACCGAGCCAGGGGTCCATGCGGAGTTCCCGGTTGGTGAACTCGACTCGTCCTTCATCCCGATGCTGGATGAGGAGACGCCAGAGAATGCGGCCCGGGACGTTCCGGATGAGGTAGTCGCCGTCGACGAAGACGCAGTCGTCGGCGTGGAAAAAGCAGAAGTGTCTCGTGCGCGCCGATGCGCCGGAGGGGGGAGCCGGTTTGCTCTGCACGGGCGCGGCTGGCGTGCTGTCGTCCAGGTCACGGCTGAGTTGTTCGATGCCTGTCGCCAGTTGGGCGGCGATGATGGTCAAGAGGCTGTCCTCCCTTGGCATGAAGGCCAGCGGTTCCTGGCTCTCGACGACCAGGACTCCGGTCAGCCGTCCCCGTGTGACCAGTGGGACGCCGATTTGGCAGGCGGTGCCGGACAGCCCGGGCAGGGGGATCTCGCGGCACACGGCCGCGGTGTTCCCGGAGGCTTTCGCCTGCTCGCGCACCGCCCGCGCATAGCGCAGGCTGTGGTCGATGGCGGACAGATGGAGCGCGCGCTTCGACCGGGCGACCATGCCGATCAGGCCGTCGCCGAATCCGACCTCCGACCCCGCGCCGTTCTCAGGATATCCGCGGCTGGCGATGGCTGTGAGTGTGGCGTTGGCGTCGTCTGCCAGCAGAATGATGGTATGGCGAAAGCCCAGGCGTTCATCCAGCAGCTGGAGCGCGGTTTCCAGCAGCTCTCCCAGGGTCTCGCAGCGGTTGAGGCGTTCGCTGATGAGGCGCAGCCGTTCGAGGTCCTCCGCGACGAACAGCCGGGACGGCAACTCCGACGGCGGCGGGGTTGGCAGGCTGGTGAATCCCTCGACGCGCTCTAGGCTCGTGACCGCGTAAACGTCGGCGGCGAGGAGGCGGAAGACACTCGTCATTCCCGAGTGGGAGGCGATGGCTTGCAACTGGAGCGACATCGACTCGAAGAGCGGGCCGGCCGTTTCCGAATGATCGAAGCGCAATTGCAGGCGATAGGCCTGCAGCGTTCTCGGATCGAGGAGCATGGCACAGGCATAGGGGTGCTCGCGCACGTTCCGGTGGGTCTTGTTGAAAAACTGATGGGAGAGCGCGACATGTCCGCTGTCGACGTAATGGACCTGGCTCACGTAGGTGACGTTCGGCACACCGTCTTTGGAGCAGGTGCTCAAGGCCGCCGGAATCATGCCCTGAAGGCAGGGCCAGAGGTCTTCGATCGTGAGGGCGTTCGATTTCACGCTGACACTTTTTCCCCGGTGCCTGGGCCCGGCGTCTGATGGTAGACGTCGGTCACTTCGATCTCGACGGCCAGCGCCGGCTCCGTGATCCATGCCTCGCCGAGTTCGGCCGGCACGCCGACGGCGCCGATCTCGCCGACGAATTCGCGCTTCCAGTTCCGTCGATAGGTCTGCTCCTGCCTGGTGGACGGCTGGATGGTCCGGACCCGGCCTTTGATCTGACAGGCCACGTGATCGGTCGGTCTGGTACAACTGACGGCCACCAAGCCGTTCTCGCGCAAGTTCTGCAGGGTCTTTCCGGAAATGGCTTCTGTCAGGAAGATGGTGACCGACCGGCGGTCTTTGCCGAGTCTAATGCCCCAGGCGCGCGTGCATTCGGGCATGAGCGAAGCGTCGCGTGTACCGACGATGACGGAGACTCCAGTCTGCAGAAGATTGACGATCGCGGAAGGGATCATGGCCGGTGCCCGATGCGCGGGTTTAGGAATAATTTAGGACAACGATAGCATATTCTTAGGACCTGCCGCGCGGCCCCCCGTGCTACGGTTTGCTTCGCCGCGACGGTGATGGCCGCACCGGACCGGCGGCTCCCGCGAATCACTCACATCGGCCGTATCGGACCGGAAGGAGGTTTCCATGATCAGTCTTGTGTGTCCATCGATGACGGCGGCGATGCTGCTGCTTGCGTCTTCTGTTGCATTCGCCGGCGGTTCTCCCGTCGTGTTTACCGCGCATGATTACGGGTTCACCGGCCCCGAGCGGATTCCCGCCGGGGTCACGACGATGCAGATCGTCAACCGCGGGCAGGATCTTCATCAGATTCAACTCCTGAAACTGCTCGAAGGAAAAACGGCGGAAGACTTCCGTGCCGCGGTTGCCGCTCAGCCTGGACAGATTCCCGGTTGGGTAAAGTTCGTCGGGGGGCCGAACGCTATTGTGCCGGGAGGGGATGCCCTGGCGACAATGCCGCTCGCGGAGGGCGAGTATCTGCTTATTTGCCTGATCCCAAACGAGCAGGGGATTCCGCACCTGGCGCTTGGTATGCAGAAAGCGCTTTCAGTGAAGGGCGGCAAATCGGTCGCCGTGTCCGTGCCGAAGGCCGATGTGACGATCACACAGGAGGACTTCCGGTTCGGCCTGTCGCGCTCGATCACGGCGGGAATTCATACGGTCCGCGTGCTAAATCACGGAACACAGCCGCATGAGGTCGTCGTGGTCAAACTGGCGCCGGGAGCCACGGCGAGCGACTTCGCGGCGGCGGTCGAACCGCGAACTGCCATGCCTCCACCCGGAGCCCCCATCGGCGGGGTGGTCGGCATCGAGCGCGCGGGGGATGCCTTTTTCACGGCGCAGTTTGAGCCCGGCCGCTATGGACTGATCTGTTTTTTCCCTGATCGAGCCACGGGTGCGCCGCATTTTGCAAAGGGGATGGCGCTGGATTTCACTGTTCGGTAGTCACCCGCGTGTGGTATGCAGCGAGAGGAATGGCTGAAGCCGGACAGTTCGATGAATTGTCCGGCTTCTTGGTTTCAAGCAGCGATGACTGTGGGACAGGCGACGCCCTGTTCTACTGGGGGCGGTAGCGGGCAGGAACTCGGACCGCTCCGGCGCACTAGGGTCAGGATAAGCTGGTCTCTAGCCTTTTCTTCTGCCGGTGTCCCTCGCCGTCGCTATGGGAGTCTCACTCCTGTCCGCGGTCTCCGCCCTATCGTCCCATCGGAATTTCGATCACGAGGCCTCCCATGGCCTCATTCAACGTGAAGTCTTTCTTGGCGCTCTGGGGGTGGGTGTTGTGGCAGCCCACGCAGGACTGACTCACGGCTCGGTCGGCGTAGATGGCTTGAAAGTAGGTTTCGTTTCCCTGTGTGACCGTGCCGGTCACGACCCGTTCCGGGTGTGTGCGCAACGACTCCAGGTCGGCCTTCTCTGCGGCATTCCGCGGCACATTGAGCGGATTGATCGGCCAGAGACTGATGAGCCGGTAGCGGACCGGTGTGCCGGTCATCGCTGAGAGTGCGCTGGATTCCATGAGGAACTGAGCCGGCAGGGGGAGGGTATTCTTCGTTGCCCGCCAGTTTTCAGCTGCCGCCACGCCTCCGCTTTTTTCATCCGTTCGACCATGTGGATCGTGTCGAACGTCCGATCCGCTTCGATCACTGCATGGAGGTAATTCGCGACGGTCTCCGGCGGGATGCCGGTCTGTTCGCCGGCCAGCGCCAGGTTCTGCAGCGGCAGGCTCATGGATAGAATCACGAGAGCGAGCGAAGTGACGTCTCTCACGGCAGAACCTCCTTCATGAAGGTTGGAACCGGCCGTACAGTGCCAGCATAGTCCTCCGCGAGGCTAGACACAAACTCAGAGTCCTGGCGATGGCCTTGAGCAGGAGAACACGGACCTTCTCATGTTCGGATCGCTTGCCCCGCGATCAGCTCCGATTCTCAGTTGCGAGTGTGTTTTCGAGAACGTATGATATGAGCATCTGCTCAACATCTTTTTAGAGGGAGGGTTGGTGATGGCACTTTTTCTCGCACTCTATCTGGTCTTTGCTTCAGTCATTCCTGTCGCAGCACTAGAGGGTTCCGCGTCGACCGCACCGGCTGCGATCAAGGCGGATGTGATGTATTGGGAAGGCAATGAGCTCATCGTGAAAGAATTCTCCGGTCACGAGATGCGTCTCGTAGTGACCCCCGACACAAAAATTGAGGGCGTAGTGGCCGGACGACTCAAAACCGGCGACAAGATCGTGGCGCAGGTCGGTGAGGATCGGCGAGCGCTTTCGATCATCTTACAGATCCCCGATGCTGGAAGTAGCGGCTCTCCGGCCGGTGTACGCTAGCGCGCCTGTTTCTTAGGGGCAGTGATTCGTTGCGTTGCATGGGTTATAACGGCGGTGTGTCCCGTGCGCACGGAATTCTCCGTTTCATGCTCCTGTTGCGAAGGCGCCATTTGCCTTGTATAGTGAAATAAAGCGCGTTTTCACGATCTGTCGCATGAATAGATCGAACGCGCTCCTCCCTCAGAGACTACGCCCATTCATTACAATCCCCACTATTCGAAGACCAGGGGCCTTGGTATGCCTGATGGCGTCCGCCTGGTTCGTCTCATCGTTCAGATCGGTTCACTTCTGAGGATCAAGGCAGGGCTGCGACTTACGATAGTCTGGCTGGCCCTCTTCTTCGTGATTCCTCCGCTGATCCAGGCGGGCGAGATTCATTTGGAGAGTATTGGGCTGCGCGGGGGGGGCGAGCGGCAGCTCTCCCATCGGAAAGAAGGAGACGCAATTCTTCAATGAATTTGACCTCATGGCCAACTGGTCGCTTCCCTGGGGATGGTACTCTGACTCCGGATGGGGCATCGGCACGAGGCTGATGGGTAGTGTCGGCGCATTGAGGGCCTCGGACGATACGGCCTTTATCGCCACGATGGTGCCTGGCGTGGTGTTGGGAAAAAAAGACGGCTGGCTGTCCTTAGAGGTTGGGGCAGGAGTCGCACTTCTCTCCATCCATCACTTCGCCAACCAGGAGATGGGTGGCGCTTTCCAGGTGGTGGGGGATATTGCACTCCGGGCGAAGGTCTATCAGGGCTTCGGCGTGGGTTATTGGTTTCATCATCTGTCCGATGCCCATATGTATGGAGACAACGGCCGTGGATATGATCTCCATATGATCGAGCTCAGCTATCGGTTTTGATGCAGGCCGCCATCGCTCTCGGTATCCTCGACTGACCGCGTACCCCCTTCGTTCCCTCCATTGCGGCCATGCGCTGAGGCTCGTATGATAAACGTATGAGTTCTGGACCTATCATACGGCTCAAGTCGAAACAGCCGGTGCCGTATGCGCTTACGGCGATTCATCGCGATACCTACGACACCAAGACATTCAGCTTTGCTCTGCCCGAGAACGCCACGCTGGACATGCTGCCGGGCGATCATCTCTACGTCCATTCAACGATCGACGGCAAACCGGTGAAGCGGCCCTACACGCCTTCGTCGATGCCCGGCGCCACGGGCTCCTTCGATCTGACCGTGAAACGGTACGAGGCCGGTGTGATCTCACGCTATCTCCATGATCGGCAGGTCGGGGAGACGGTGCTGATGAGCGGGCCCAATTCCGGGGGGCATTGGGTGGACGGGATGGCGAAGACGGTCGGCTTTGTGGCCGGTGGGTCCGGCATCACGCCGATGATTGCGATCATTCGCTGGATCCTCGCCAGGAGCCTTCCGGTCAAGTTGTTTCTGCTGTATGCGAACAAGACCGAGGAGGACATCATCTTCCGCGCAGAGTGGGATGCGCAGGTCCGCGCCCATGCGAATTTCCATTGCCATTACGTCTTGAGCGAGCCGCCCGCTGGTTGGAACCAAGGAGTCGGCCGCATCAACGAGGCGACCCTACGAAGGACTCTTCCGCCGCCCGGGACCGATACGGTCATCTTTCTCTGTGGTCCCCCGCCGATGGTCGATGCGATCGAAACGACGCTCAAAGCCATCGGTCATGCCGAACAGGCGATCATCCTGCCGTAACGCACGTGCGCATCACCGGGAATAGGCTGGAGCTCTGTGGTACGGCTCGTTCGTGCGCGCTGATTGCCGACCTCACCGGCCGAGCAGTCCCTTGAGCAGATCTTTGCCTTGCTGTTTGAGGTCTTTGGGATTTGTCGCGCCATCCAAGATGCCCTTGACTGCTTCGTTCACCTTTTCTTTCACCTGTTCCTGGACTTTGCCGGTGAGTTCTTTTGTATCCAGCCCGTAGGCGGGGGCCTGGATGGTGCCGGTGATCTGGAAGGGGAGTCTGAGCCGTCCTTCTTTCATCGCGATTCTGGCAATGGGAGAGGACGATGCCAGTTTCTGGCTGAGGGCGGGGGAGAGGTGCAGATTTACGGCAAGATTCAGCGCCTGGTCGAATCCGACGGTGCCGCCGCCCGTGGCTTGAAAATCGTGGCTATCCATCAGCAGTTTCTGCACAGTGACGAGGCCCTGCTTGATCATGACATCGGTTTCGATGGCCGAGAAAGCGGTCGTTTTGAGCCGATCCGGCGAGAGGCCTGCCACTTTCAGCAATGCCGTTGCCTCTTCCATCAGGTTGATCCCTTCGATCTTCCCGTTCTTGATCCGTAGATGTCCCGGTCCCTCCAACGCCTTGGTCAGGTCCGGCATGGTGAAGCCGCTCCCTGTGACGGCCAGATCCATGGCAGCCGTTCCGCTCATTGAGACCTTGCTGTCCGGACTGATGGCCGCCAGCGCGGGGCCGAGTTGGAGTCCGTCGATCCTGACCTTGCCGCGAAACGGCGGAGTCGGCGAGGCTGTCGACATTTCTCCGTCCGCCTTGAACTGGCCGTCGAACAGCTGGAAGGAGGCGTTGGAAAGACGCGCGTTCGGCCCCTTGAGATCGGCATTTATGAGCAGGTTTTTGAGTTCGACGGATTTCGCGAGCCCGGTTTCGACCGGCAAGTCTCCGGTCTGCACCGAGGGCGAGGAGAGGGTCGCAGTCGCGTGGCCGCTCAGCACAGTGCCTTTGACCGATAGAATGGACTTCCCCAGGACCACTCCAAGGCGCAGGTCGGTGATATCGGCGATCTCTAAAGGGGGCGCCGTCGGTTTGAATGGCACACGAGTTTTGGCGGTGACGGTGAGATCCTTGATCTCCACTGGCTTGGCTAGCGGAATGGCGATCGGCAGGTCAGCGGTATTGAGCGAAGGGGATGAGAGTGTCACATTGGCCTGACCTTTGAGGACCGTTCCTTTGAGGTGCAGGAGTGACTGGCCCAGCGCGACTGCGACGCGCAAGTCGGAGACATCGGCGATCTCTAAGGGTGGTGCAGCTGGATTGAACGGTACACGGGTTTTGGCGGTGACGGACAGGTCCTTGAACTCCACCGGCTTCGCCAGCGGCAGAGCAACCGGCAGGTCAGCGGTATTCACAGAAGCCGAAGATACGGTCATGGCGGCCTGGCCGTTGAGGACGGTGCCTTTCACATGGATCAGCGACCGGCCTAGCGCGACGGCGACACGCAGGTCGGAGACATCGGCGATCTCCAAAGGAGGTGCCGTCGGTTTGAACGGGACACGGGTTTTAGCCGTGACGGACAAATCTTTGAGTTCCACCGGTTTGGTCAGCGGGACTGCGATCGGCAGATCAGCGGTATTTACGGACGGCGACGTGACCGTCACATTGGCCTGGCCGTTGAGGACCGTCCCTTTGACCTGTACGGAGGAGTTTCCCATGATGAGCGCCAGGCTCAGATTCGAGATGTCCGCCAGCTCCAGCGGCGACACCCCTTGCTTGAACGGGTATGGCGCCTTGGCGGTCACCAGCAGATCTTTGATTAGCAGCGGCTTTTGCAGCGGCAGGGCGACGGGAAGATCGGCCGTGTTGATGGCGGGAGCAGACACGGTCGCATCCAACCTGCCCCCGACGAGTGCTCCCTTTATTGCGAGCGCGATCTTGCCGAATCCCAACGCGAAATCGTACTGCTGTACCTCGAGTGTTTCGACCAGCGGGCCGAACCCGCCGTCCAGCGTGACCGGAAGATTGTAGGGCAGGACCGTGGCCTTGAGGTGGATTGAAGGCGTTTGTCCGAGACGGACGGACGTCAACAACAGTTCGAGATCCTGCACCTGGTATTCCGTGACCGTGGCCGTCGAAAGATCGCGATAGGTTAGCTTTCCGCCTTCGATCGAGACGCGATCCACGGCGAACAAGGCCAGGATCTGCAACGGGTTTCCGCCGGGAGGCGGAACCGTACCGGTTTCTGCGGTTGACGGGGACACGGTCTTTGCCCCGATGGTCGATACATTTGTCACGCCGTCTTTGTTGGTGATCACCGTGATGACCGGATCGCGGAGAGCGATCTCCTCGACTTCCACCTGCTTACTCAGGAGCGGCAAGAGCTTCACCCCGACGTCCAACGATGTCAGCGATGCAAAAGGCCCGGCACTGAAGGCCGGATCGTCAAGGATGGTCACCCCGCCGATACGGGCTCCGAGGCGGGGCCAGATGGTCAGGCGGATGTCTTGGAGTTGGACCTTGCGATTCAGCGCCTCTTCGATCAGCGGTTTGTATTGATCTTGATATCGATTTAGATCGATGAAAAACGGCAGCGCGAGGATCAGTCCGACGAGGAGCACGAATCCGATAGCCAGGCTGACGACAATTTTCACAACAGGATCTCCGATCTTTTTGCAGTATAGGAAGCAACCGGTGCAGGGTCAATGCAGGAAAGCGCCGTCAGGGTGGAGCGGCGACAGCCGCGCCGCTGACTTCTTTCGGCCGTACGGTCCGGTCTCAGTTTCCGTTTCTCTAATCCGACCGGCGGCTTGTTTTGCAGGATCGGGCGGTACGGATTCGGTCGCAAGAGCTTGGCAAGACCCTGAAGATTAGATTATATCTGTCGCACGGTCGGTCATCCAGGTCCTTTCCCGTCTGAATGAATGGGGATTCTTTTCCGCGCTTGTTCAGAAGCCCGGCATGAAGGATCGATCATGAAAGACTCCGGGGAGATCCACCGCCCACTTCCGGGGTGCAGCCGAAGGCAGTTCCTCTCCTCCGTCTTGGCGACGGCAGGACTTTCGCTCTGTCGCCCTTCTTCCACCAGCGCCTGCGGCCGTTCTTCGACTCAGGATCCCACCTGTGCTCCGGTTCTTTGGCTCGATGGAGGGCGGCCGGCCGTCGAAGGGTATCCCGACCGGCGGAGTTATCTGCCGGGAGATCGCGTGACCCTTTTCATGTCGGCGTCACAACGCACCAGAGCCACTGTGACGATCCATCGGCTCGGAGCGGACGCAACGCCGGTTTGGTCGGCGCCCGTGTGGGTGTTACCGAGGGGCATTCCCCCCGATGCATCCGAGCACGGGTGCGGGTGGGACGATGGAGAGAGTAGCCGGGTGTCTTTTGAAGTACCGTCCGGTTGGTCATCAGGGTTTTATCGAATCACGATGAGCGCATCGTCCCCCGGCGGACCGGCGCGGGACGGAGAAGCGTTTTTTGTTGTGCGCGCTCCGGACCCGGATCGACGAGCCGGAACGCTCCTGCTCGTCTCGACCAACACCTACTGTGCGTACAACAATTACGGGGCCGCGGCCGCAGCCGGGATCGTCACAACCCGCGGCAGTTTCTATGATCGGGCACGCGTCGCGTCTTTCCATCGGCCCTTGCCTGCAGGATTTCTCTCTGCCTACCACTGCCGCCCGGGGGAAGCTCCAAGCCGTCAGAGCCCTTATGCCGGGTGGGATAAGTGGGAATGGCCTTTTGTGCAGTGGGCCGAACGGAACAGGATCGTGCTCGACTACGCCGCGAACGAAGATTTGGAGCGGGATCCCGGCCTGTTGTCCCGGTATCGCCTGGTACTGAGTGTGGGCCATGATGAGTATTGGTCCCAGGGCATGCGCGCGGCTCTCGATCGATATATCCGGGCTGGGGGCAACGCGGCATTTTTCAGCGGAAACGTCTGCTACAGGAACGTCCGGTTGGATCTGGCTGGTTCGCGCCTCATATTGGAAGGCGACATGGACGGTGGTGCCTTATGGAGTCATCGCGAGGGGCCCAATCAGCCGGAGAATCGGCTGACCGGAGTCAGTTTCTGTTACGGAGCGCTGTGCCCCGATCCGGTTCCTTATACGATTTATCATCCCAAGCATTGGATGTTCGAAGGCCTTTGGCCGGGAGGCTACCGCCCTGGACAGTTTCCGCTCATGGGCTGCATCGGCTACGAGTGCGACGGCTGTGATGTCGAGTGGACGGGTGGGGTTCCCGTAGCGAGCCATCGGGACGGCACTCCTGCGAACTTTCAGATACTGGGTCTCGCTCCCGGTCGGATGCCGGGTTATGAAGCCACCGTGCATTCGAGCGCACTCTTTGGTCGTGATGATGGATTTACGCCCTGGGGAAGAGATCTGCGCCAGGGAGCCGCTGTGCTGGGGCTATGGGTTGATGGAGGAACCGTCGTGACGGTTGGATGCACCGAATGGGCTCGGCATCTCGACGATCCGCTCGTGGCCCAAATTACCCGGAACATCATCAGACGTCTTACTTCGTAATCAGGCTTCGCGCAGCAGGCCGCGGGACTTCCCTTGCGTTCGCTCACGGGCCGTACATGCATGATAGTGATACCTATTTTGCTGTGACGACCATGGCCTGGCGCGTGACCTCGATTCCATTACTCAGTACCCGAAACTCCATCGTGTAGGTTCCCTTGGGCTTCAGGACGGTGGTGCAGGCGGTGCCATTGTCGCCGAAGGCGCAATAGGGGCTGACCCCTTCGGTGTGATCAAAAGCGCCGTTGACCCAGACTTGCATCGACACGGTCCCCGCGGCGTTGGTCGTTGCCTGGACGGACCAGGGCTGCCCCAATGTCGGAGAGCCGACCACGGTCAGACCGACCGATGCCGTAGCTGGTGGTGGCGAAGCACCGGATGCTGTTGCCGTGGCCTTGACGACGATAGATTGGCGCGCGACCTCGATCCCATTGCTCAGTACCCGAAATTCCATGGTGTAGGTTCCGTAGGGCTTCAGGACAGTGGTGCAGGCGGTGCCATTGTCGCCGAAGGCGCAATAGGGACTGACCGCTTCGGTGTGATCTAAGACGCCGTTGATCCAGACTTGCGTCGACACGGTCCCCGCGGCGTTCGTGGTCGCCTGGACGGACCAGGGTTGCCCCGACGTCGGCGAGCCCACCACGGTCAGCATCGCTGTTGCTGCGGATGGTGCTACGGGCGGAGGTGCCGGGCCGGACAGGGCGGACGCGGTCACGACAACGGTCTGGCGCGCGACTTCGATCCCATTGCTCAGCACCCGAAATTCCATGGTATAGGTGCCGTAGGGCTTCAGGACAGTGGTGCAGGCGGTGCCATTGTCGCCGAAGGCGCAATAGGGACTAACCGCTTCGGTGTGATCCAAGACGCCGTTGACCCAGACTTGCGTCGACACGGTCCCCGCGGCGTTCGTGGTCGCCTGGACGGACCAGGGCTGCCCCGACGTCGGCGAGCCGACGACGGTGAGATTGACTGTGGCTGAATCCGGTGGCGGTGGCGTGCCAGCCGGGATATAGGTGGCAACCATGCTCTCGTTCGATTCGTTATTAGCAAAGTCGTACGCCGTGATCAGATAGTACTGAATGACGGCGGGTGTTCCGACATTTAGGCTGGTTACTTTTCCTAGTGTGGCAAGTCGTGTTGCCGTGCCAGAGGTTTTTGAGCAGGGCTGTTGGCTGCATTGGTAGATATAGTACCCGGCTAGATCCGCCTCGGTATTGGCATTCCATGTCAGTGTGATCCCCCATGACGGATTGCTCCAGAGCATCAGTATAACGGCCACGGCGGTTGCCCCGCAGATCCGGAGAGTCTCTTTACATATCATGGGCGTCGCCTGGTCCTATTCTTTTCATGACTCATGAACGGTCGTACCGTCTTTGGAGATGACGGCATCTCACATGCGCGGTACCGTTTCGGGATAACTGAATGACTTGGTGATTCAAGCGGAGACTTGCGTCACGTAATCGGGACACAGCAAGACATGTGCCGTATCTGTGAGGTTACGATTCCGGCACGAACACCTGTATATTCGCGTAGGTCTCGTGGATTCGGTGTATTACGTGATGTGGAAGTTGTAGGGCAGGCCGTCGCGTTTCTTAGCTGACGGCAAACATTCCAAGAGGTTAGCTGCTGAAGGCTAGAGGCTGCATGTTTTACACGGTGTGGGATTGCACAGGTGCTTGATGGATTGAGAGATCACAATGGTCCTCGTCTTCTGCTGAGCCAATGGTTTATTTATGCAGATATCGCCGCTTTGATTGCGAGTATCGTAGACTTGTCAGCCGATCGGGTCTTGCGTAGAGCGGTATTGACCTGCTGGGAACAGTGCGAGGGAAATACGGTGTGATCTGGCGATATGTTTAGGAGCGACGCAGACCCGGATTGGTTCAGAAAAACGATCTCTCCACCGATCGCTCGGTCAGCAGGGTAAGGAGGCGTACGGCAGGGTCGGTCTTCTACAGCGCGCCGCTCGATGAGCGGCTGAAGCGATCGGCGAGGAGAATGCCCGTGGTTTTCAGCTTCTGCTCACTGATGGTGGACCGGACGGCCGAGAGCCGGTTGGAAAAATCCGGATGCGTTTTGAAGAAGGCCCGGTCGTCGCCTTTGATGGACCGTAGCCGGTCCAGAAACGTCTCGTAGGCAGTCGGATCGTAACCCACGCGCGATGCGAAGAGGACTCCCAATCGGTCGGACTCCAACTCCTTGCCCTGGTCCAGTCCCTCGTCCAACAACTTCTTGACCGCTCCGTCGATCACGTTCTTGAACGCGTCGGGGTTCTTGTTGGCGTAGGCCAGGCCGGCCTCTGCCACGCCGGCGATCTGTTTGGACCGCTGAATGACGTCGAGGATATGTTTCTGGGTGACGTGACCGATTTCATGGCCCAACACCGCCGCAAGCTCGGCTTCGTTCTTGATCGTCTTCAAGAGCCCGCGGGTGACGAAGATGTAGCCGGCAGGCGCGGCGAAGGCGTTGATCGAGTCGTGGTTCAGGATTGCAAAGCGATAGTCGATGTCGGCGCGATCGCAGGTCAAGGCCACGCCGCGGCCGACCAGGTTCACGTAGCGCGTCAGGTCAGGCTGATCGTAGACGCCGCCATAGCGGGCCACCACCTGTAAGGCGATCGCTTGTCCGATGGTTTGTTCTTCTTCGTATCCGATAGGTAACAGCCCGCCGATGAGTGTTCCGCCGCCATGGATCGTCTTTGCCAGCCGCTCGTTCCCCGAACTTCGAGCGGCCCCTTCGGCAGCCTTCTGGATTTCCGCACAACCGGACAGCCCGGCGGTCGTGAGCAGTGCCAGGCCGAGAATGAGGAGCCCGCGTGATGACCTATTCTGCATATTCGCCGAGCCTCCCGGCTTTGAGGAATGTCTGGATGTCTTCGTCGGGAATCTTGTTGGCGGTCATCCGATCCACGGCATCGCGATGCTGCTGGGTAATTCCGGCCCGATTGGCATAACTCTCCGACGCTTTATCAAGCCCGCGGGCGCCGGCCGAAGCGGTGACACCCGAGGCTTCGGTTCGTCTGAATCCCTTCCCTAGGGCTGCCAGCTCGTTGTCCCCTCCCGCCGGTTTCGACTCGGACACATTGCCGGAGTAGATCCAGCCTGTGACACCCTTGGCGGTTCGTACTTGCAGCCAGCGCTCCTCGCGTTTCACCACTTCCAGGCTCTCGCCGAGCTTGAGGCTGGCAACGACAGGGTCCAGGGAAGTCTTTCCTGAGCGCAACTGCGCGCTCTTGGCACTGACGTAGAGGGTTTCGCCGAAGGCGGCATCGGTCATGGCAGTTACCATGAAGACCATGATGGCAAGGAAGGCAAGACGGTAATTCACGGGAGCCTCGCTCACTTCGATGTAAGTTCATAGACGCCATCCCACTCTTCGGGAGGCGGAGCTATAAGGTACTCTTTGGCCCTTTCCAAGTAAACCCGTGCCGGGCCGTCCTTCGGGTCGAGCGCCAGAGTGGCCTCAAATTGCGTGGCCGCTGTTTTGAAATCTCTTTGTTTGTAAGCCTCGAGCCCGGCACGATAGGTCTCGATAACCCGGCGGCGTTCGTCAGGCAGATCTCCCTTGCGGGCGAGCAATTCGAATACGACGACGGGTTCTTGTTTGCCTTTGACCCGCATACGGTCGACTTCCCGCGCTTCGATGTCTCCGGCGGCGAGTTCGTACGTACGGGGACCCAACAGGATCAGCGTATCGTAAAACTTGTTCGCGCCTTCCAGGCGGGACGCCAGATTCACGGCATCGCCCATCACCGTGTATTCCATTCTGGCTTGCGATCCCATATTGCCGACCACGAGCCAGCCGGAATTGATCCCGATACGCGCGCTGATCTCCGGCTGTCCCTCAGTTTTCCACCGCTCGCGCAGCCTGGCAAGCTCAGCCTGTGAGTCTAACGCAGCAAAGCAGGCAAGGCTGGCGTGATTGGGCTCTCCGCGCGGCGCTCCGAAGATCGCCATGATGCCGTCCCCCAGGTATTTATTCACGTTGCCCCGGTGGCGGAGAATGATCTCCGTCATGGCCGAGAGATACTGGTTCAAGAGCTCGACGAGCCTTTCAGGATCCATCTGTTCCGAGATGGACGTAAATCCGGCGATGTCAGAAAAGAGTACCGACAGTTCTTTTTTCTCGCCTCCGAGCCGGATCGCTTCCGGGTTCCGCATGATTTCATCGACCACTTCAGCCGCCATGTACTTGTCGAAGACCATCCGCAGTTGCCGGCGCTGTCTCCCTTCCGTGAGGTACTCGACGGTCGCGGCGGTGGCAAACGAGACGGCCAGCGCGCCTTCGGGAATGGTGAGATCGAGCCAGAGTCCGTGCGAGGTAAAGGCGTGGACGGCGAGTCCGTAGTAAGCGGCGGCCAGGCCGGCGATGGTGGCAGCCTTGACCCACTGGGATTGCATCAACATGAAGGCCCAAGCGGTGGCGAGCGTCAGGACGAGTGTGGAGGCCGCGAAGATACCCCACGACGCCGGCTGAAGATGGCGATGTCTCAGCATATTATCGAGCGCCGACATGTGGATGAGGACGCCGGGTGCGAAGGGGGAAAGCGGTGTCACACGGAGATCGTATGTCCCGGCGGCGGTGGTGGCGATGAACACGATTTTGTCGCGAAACAGCGCCGGGTCCAGCAGGGGCGGCTTGCCGCCCTGTATGTCCGTAAACGAGCGGAGGACGGCTCCGATGGGATAGACCGGGTAGACCCGATTCTCCAGCGATCCGTGCCAGTCGATGACCATGTCCTGTTCCGCGGTCAAAGGAATCGTCACCGGTCCAAGTCGAAGTTCCCGAGGATGCAGGGAGGCTCGATCCGCTTGCAGGAGGTCGCGTGCGACGGTCGTGCTGATGTGCAGGAATGCCTGCTGCTGCGCGTACGCCAGTGGGGGGAGGCGGCGGGTGGTTCCGTCGATGTCCGGAGTCAGATTGATATATCCGAGACCGTGAGCGGCCTGTGCGAGCAGCGGCAAGGGCAATTTGGCGCCGGAATAGGTCGGGGCTGTTCCGGTTGACGGAGCGCTCTGATCGTCGAGCGCGATCGTCGCTTTTCTCAAGATGTCCGGCGGATACTCTTGCGCACTGGAAGTGGTCGAGCCGTTGGATGGCTGCTGTTCGTCCTGCATCAGGAACGGCAGATAGACGTTTCCGGCACCCCGCATCTCTTCGGCGAATACCGCATCAAACTCCTCCCCGGACCGATCCGGTTCGAGAAACAGGAGATCGAAGACCACGGCTTTGGCGCCGGCCTCTTTTAAGTAGTGGACGACATACCCGTGCCGGTCGCGGGACCAGGGCCACTGGCCGTAGGATTCCAGGCTGGATTCATCCACCGCAACCAGTACGATGTCGTTCCCGGCTTTGGTGGAATCCGCGTATCGATGGAACCGATGGTCGAGTGTCTTGAGTTCTGTGACGGTGAGCCATCCCGACCCGTGCAGGGCCAAGGCGAGGAGCCATACCGCTCCTCCCACCAGCGTTCCGGAGATCACCTTGTTGTATCGTGTGGCGGCTTGCATCTTGCGGCTCCACCGTCGATGACAGGAGCCGGTCGGGGATCAGTTCCCGGACCGACGGAAGAATTGGAGGATCTTCGCGGTGAGCGACTTTCCATCCTCTGCAGCGGACCTCAGTTTTGAGGCGCGATCGGCGGTCTCGCGCGTGGCCGTCAGTGCCGATTGCCGGGTCGTAAGGATTGTGCCGAATTGTTCTGCCAGGCCGGCGGTACGGGAGATAACCTGGCTCATGGCGTGCTTGCCGATGACCGTGACGGTCAGTTGGGATTTTGCCTGGACCGTGGCGGAACGTGGGGCTCCGGTGAGCAGTGACATTTCGCCGAAGAACTGCCCCTTCTTGAGCGTGGCGACCGGCGTAGTTTGATCACCCGTCTTGATCACGACGTCGGCCTCGCCCTCCATGACCACGAAGAGTTCCTCTCCCGGTTCGCCCTCCCGTACGACCTGTTCGCCTGGCAGGTAGACGCGTTTTTGCGCGTGCTCGGCCAGCGAGTGCAGCGTCTCCGCGTCGAGTATCGCTAAGAAATCGATGGCGCGGAACTGTTCTTCGATGCCGGCCAGTTCAAGCGTCCGCAGCGTTGTCAGATCAGGGGGCTGGGTCATGTGCACGACACGTTGGGGATAGGGAATCTCAATGCCATTTCGTTGGAAGGCATACCAGACGTAGGCCATCACCTCGCCTTCAAGTCGTTCGCGGGCTCCGTAATCATGGAAAAAGAACTTGAGTTTATAAGAGATACCCGATTCCTTAAACTCCTCAACGAAGCTGATCGGTGCAGGAACGGCGACGACACCGGGAACCGCCAAGGCGGATTGGACGAGGATCTGTTTCACCTGCATCGGGGGATGGGCATAGTTCGCTTCGACGTGAATGGCTCGGGCGCACAGGGGTTCCGGCCGGCTATGGTTGGTGATGGCGGATTGGGAGACGGCGTCGTTGGGCAGCATGATGTAATCGTAGGCGCGTGTTCTGATCGTGATGTAATCGAAGGCGATGTCGGTGACGACGCCCTCTTTGTCCATCAAGGTGACCCAGTCTCCGACGTGGATCATGCGGCCGAGCTGGATGCCCGATGCCAGGCGTGCGATGACGTCCTTGAGGGCGAATCCCACCACGGCGGTGGCGATGGTCGGGAGCGCAATCAAGGTCAGCGGATCCATATCGAGAACCGCCCGGAGCAGGATAAGGCCCGTCAGCGTGATCCCGACGAGCAGGAAGATCAGGCGGAGCATCCGGGGAATATATTTCCCTCGCTTCTCGACGAGGTAGTCTTCGATGAACAGCAGGTCCAGAGTTTTCAGGATGACGAAGCAGGTCGCCAGATACGCAATGAAAGCCAACCAAGGCTGCGCCCATTGGGGCACGTGTGAGATCAGCCCTTGTGTGGTGAGCTCCAGCAGGAGCACCAGCAGGATCGTGGAGAGGCAGCCTGCGTAGAATTCAACTCCGGCAGGTTTTTTACGGACGGCGCCGAGATAGGCCAGAAGTCCGATGGTGATCAGACCGAGAATCGAAGCGATGCCCATAGTCGTCTGCCAGCTTCCAGAGGAGATGATCGCCGGGTTCTAAGGCCGCGCCGCCGACACAGACACGGGCGCGCCAGGCAGAAGATAGACCGGATGATCATGGGATGCAAGATGGATGTCTGACCGAAGCTCCGGTTGATCCACGGGGTTCCGTCCGATAAGATCTCCACTCTTTCTGCTGCTCTCTTCTCCGACGTCGATTCGGAGATCGCTATGCGGATCGTCGCGCTGCGATCCGTTTCCGCCGAGTTGTCAGAGTCCCACGCGTTCTTGGTTTCAAGCCGCTCTAAGGTCCGGCGTGTTCGCTGCACTGGGAATAGGCATAAGTGGGCCGGAGCCTCTTATTGCTCTCCATCAGCTGAATGCGCCCTGGCGATCCTAGCCCACAGCTGCGGCGACATGGCGCTCGCGTTTTAGGAAGTGGGCAGGGCTCCCCGCCGTAGTGGAGGGGAGTCCTGTGTTGTACGAGGTTTACTGCGCAGGCGCCGGCGGTCCGGCCACGTCATGGTCCCAGAACGGCGGGAGCGGATAGCTACGGTAGCCGTATCCGAATTCCTCGAATCGCCTGGTGATGCGTTTCGTATTCTTCGAATCGGAGGGTTCGCGAGCCTCCATCAATCGCCGATAAGGAATGCGGGGATCCTGTTTGGGTAAGACCTTTCGATCAGTCGCACAATGCATCAGCCACCCGATGAGATAATCGCGCATGAGTTCGCGATCCTCCCACGCACCATAGACGGCTTCGTCGAGATCGAGCGCCTGGTCGGCGGCGATTCCTGCAATATCGAACGGCTGTTGGACTGGCTCTCCTCGTTGTGGTCGAAGCGCCCCGCCATTGTAACGGGCCCAATCTGGACCCCGGTAGTTCGGGACCGATGTGGCGAAGCAATCATCCACCGTCTTTTCTAACACCGTCGGTTGTGACTTGCCCCGTGGAGTAGCCGGTTTCTCCGGTACCCGTTTAATGCCTTTGCCTCCGCCATTGTCCGGAGCGGGAGACGGCTGAGGCGTCGGTTGAGTCTGGACGTCATCGGGGGCTGTTCCTGCACCGGTGGAGGCGAACTGGTCTGATTGAGGACCGGCCTGACGCGTAGCCTGGTTCACGCAGTCGGTGAAGGCTTTTAACTTTTGTCCTCGGAGCTTAATCTGTTCATTCGCCTGCTTGACCAACTCGGTTTGCCGCCTGCTGTTGCCGGGGCGTTTGGCTTCTTCGTAGAGGGCCAGGGCTTTGTCTTGTAACACTTTGGCCTCATCGAGAATTGAAAGACAGTGGCTGGATTTCTGCTTGAATTCCGTCGAATGGTTGTCGTACCAGCGGTGCGCGCCGCCGACGGCGAAGCGATCGTACTCGCCGGATGAGCTGAAGACATCCGATCCCTGGGGTTGCGCAGGGCCGGGCGACGAAATCAATATGGCTCCTGCGAGTCCGAGAGCGGCGATCCAACAGGTGGGGAGCCCAACCTTCACGAGGCTACCGTTGCCGCCTGGTGACGTACTTCGTGCTGTCCATTTCCGTGATCTCCATCACATCCGGCCCGGTGAATTCATACCACATCGTGCCGATCTGTCCCGAAGTCTCGTCGTAGAGCATCATTTGTCCTTGGGATGGTTCCGATCTACCACGAACCGGATCGCGTCCTATTTGAACGTCCATTTTGCCTTGTGAGGTCGAGCCGTCGGTCGACACGAGCTTATAGTTGGCGTCGGATTCGATCGTTAATGTTTTCTTCGGGAGAAACTGATTGTCAGGTTTCATGTCCCATCTGCCGACGACTTCCGGGACAACCCGCGCCCGGGGCGCCATTTGCCGTATGGCCATCTGAGAACGTTGCTGATCCTGTCGCATCTGCTGATCGATGTAGGGTCGTTTTTCTTCGCTCATGCCGGAGTAGGGATCGCGCGGCTGACGGGAATACTGGCGGGCCATGGCCATGTTCAATTCATTCAGATCTTTGCGGAGGTGATCCGGCAGATTGCGGCCGGCTTCGTACAAAACCTGTTGCGCTCCCTGGATATCGCCCTTCGTCATCAGTTCCTTCGCCAGGTAGAACTGCGCTTCAGATGCCGGCCCGCCGGCGATGTGGCTGAAATTGGTATCGCCTCGGGCATTGCCGATCTGCGGCATGCCGGCCATTTTCAACGGCCCGTACATGGCTGCGACTCTGAAGTGCTCGATCGATTCGTCGAGTTTGCCCATTGCCGAGAGCAGTTTGCCGGTCTGCAGATGTGCGTCGGCCACGAGGGTGGCCGCATTCTTTGGCGCCATGACGACGGCGCCCTTTTCCGGTTGCTGGTCGGGCCACATGGCGGGGAACATTTGTCGAGACTCGAAGCCGCGCTGCATCCGTTGCTCATAGCCGAGCACGGCTTGATAGTGGGCCAGTGCGTCAGCCTGTTTCCCGGCCCGCTCCGCGAGCGCCGCCAGATGAAAGCGCGCCTGGATCGCTAAGCCAAAGTCCAGTGCGTCACGTCCCAACGGCTTGTCGGGCTTCGCGGCCGGTTCGTCCAATTGCAGGCGCGCTTCTTCCAGTGCCAGGGCCGTTCGATAGGCGGCCGCCGCTTCGTCGATCTTGTCGTCTCCTTCGAGGACCACGCCGAGATAGGCGGGGATGCGGGCGTCTTCAGGATCGACTTGGCTGGCTCTCGTGAGATAGCCCTTGGCCCCTTGCCAGGCGGTTTTCTCCGTGCGATTCCATGCGAGCCGCAACAGCGGCGCGGCGGTTGTCTGGATCAGATTGGCGGCGATCAATCGCTGCTCCTCTGCCTTTTCCTGTTGCCCAGATTGCGTATAGAACTGCACCAATCGGTCCTGGGCTTCCAACGATATGGGGTCGAGCTTGACGGCCTGCTCAAGAGCTGCTTGCGCTTCAGCAGTCTTGCCTTCCCACAAGTCGAGGTCGGCGAGAATCAGGAAGCCATCCACGGTGCCTTTGGTGACCTTCGCGGCTTTATCTAACGCGGCTCTGGCCCGGTGCCGCAGGTCGGCCGCGAGTGCTTCCAACTGCGCGGCCCGTTGCAAGTCGGCTTGCGAGGGCGGGTAGCAGGTCGTCGCCGTCACCCGATAGACGCCGTCGCTTCGCGTTTCATCGTGCGATGAACTCGAACATCGCTCCTGGCGCAGGCCCGACGCCTCCGCAGACATCTGGTTCGCGCGCATCGCGCGAAACTTCGCATAGAGGCGCAGGGCATCGTGATTATTGCCGGCGAGTTCCAGCGCCTGATCCGCCAATTTATCGGCCTGGTTGTATTGCTTCAGTCCAGTCAACGCCATGGCCTTCTGCATGATGGCGCCGACGTGCTTGGCATTGAGTGTCAGGGCGCGATCCGCCAGTTCGATCGCCCGTTTCAGTTCCTTCTCGCGCGATTCCTGGAACCGGTACAATTGGAGTTCCCTGCGCGGCTCGATTTTTTCGCCGCGATTCTCGGCTTCTTCGACGATGTAGGTCGCCAGGTCGACCAGCTTGTCCGGATTCTTGGGATTGTCCCGGACCGCATCCTCGAGGACCCGCAGGCGGTCCTGATAGATTTCGTCGTACCGCAGCCGCTGCGCTCCCGCCACCCGGTGCAGTTTTGAAGCGATGCCGGTCAATTGCTCCATCGGCTTTCCGGCTTGCGCCGCCTCCCGCAACTCGGTCAGCAGTTTCTGGGCCGAGCCCGACGCTTTGTACGTGCCGAGCTCATCCTCAATAGCCGAGCGGGCTGACCGTGTCGCGAACCAGCCAGCTTTCTTATAGACCGCCAAGTCCGCGCTCATGCGTGGTTCGTCTCCCAGCCGCGCTGCGGCCGTCGCCCGCCCAAGGTACGCATCAGCGAAATCGGTCTTGAGTGTTGTGGCGATGGTGAAGGCTTTGCGGGCGCTGGCCGGTCGTCCCGCGTCGAGCCAGGCCTTTCCTGCCTGGTATTGCGCATCGGGATCGCCAGGATTCGCGGCAAGTGCGCGTTCCGCGTGGGCCAGGGTTCCGCCGCCGGAGACCTTGCCGTCGGAGGTCTGTTTCGCCCGCGAGACGTTCAGTGCGGCGAACTCCGGACGCCGATAATTCCGCTCGGCAAACATCTGCCCGGCTTTCAGCATCGCCTGTCGCATCTGAGGGCTTTTCGTGCCGTTGGAATTGCCCGAGCCGCCGAAATCGGCCGGGAGACGATGCTTCTGATATTCCATCGCGAGTTGATAGACGATGAAGGAACCGTATTCGGAGGAATAGTCGTTTCCTCCCTGAGCGACATGCCCTGGAATGCTCACGACCGCCGGACGGTCCGACTGAAGGCTTCTCGGCCCGCCCCCCAATGCATGGTCGGGGACAAGGATGATCCCGCTCATGGCTTCGGTCGCCCACACCCACAACTGTGCTTCGCGGCCCCGCGATCCTAGTCGTTGCGCCCGTTCGAGGTCCTTCTGTGCGCGCGGAAAATCTTCCGCGAGTGTTTTGGCCACTCCGCGGGCCAGCACGATGTCCGGGTCGTCACCCGACTGATCCAGTGCGCGAGAAAATGCCGAGGCGGCATCCGGCCAGCGGCCCTCATTCAGGGCATCCAACCCTTCCATATAAGGCGGTGCGGCTTTCTGCGAGAGTGCGAGCGAAAGAGCGGGCCAGAGGAGGCATGCAGTCGCCAAAAAACCTGCGAGTGGGGCGCGCCTATACGAGGCCATAAGAACCTCCTTATTACCCAGGGTGGGCGATCCGATGGTTCACCGCTCGCAAGATACAAAGCTTACAAGTTGTGTTCATTCGCAATCAAGAGTGGTCAATGGACCGGTCTTGTGTGAATGCAATTTCGTTTGTATGATCTGAACTATGGTAGTTCGTCTCTGCATCGCATCGTTGTTATTCACGTTGCTGGCGGTTCCTGTTGGAGCCCATGCAACGGAGGACCTCCCAGTCGCCGACTCTCCCGCCTTGCAATCGCTGAATCAGCAATTTTCCCGGGGAGGCGTTGCGTCCGAGGTTCCGTTCTACGCGCCGGACTCGTTACCGCTGTCCTCTCCGTCATCGTCGATCTTTCGGGATATTCCGTCGATCAGCGGTCGTTATTCGGTGGGCGGACGCACCATCATGCCGTATCTCGGGGCGGGATTCGGCGGCGGGTATACGTCGGAGTTGAATCGTTCATTGACCGGTCCTCCTCCCGTACAATCTGACGTCGGGCTACGCAGTCCGTTAGGACAGGGGCTCTCGCCGAATGAGTTCCAGATGGGCCTTCGCATTCCCTTCTAACAGACGGTGCCCTCAGTTGTGCTCGCGCTCTCAACGTCTGGCTCCTTCTCCTTCCATTTGAGCTTGCCGGTCTGATGGGATATCGTTCGACACAGCGTATAGAGATCTTCTATGGCTGAGTGAACGGATGCTGCGCTATGTGATCGGGTGGCCCGGCGGTTTCTTAGGGGCAAAGCGGGGCGTGATGGTTAATAGGACGAGGCGTGAGGAGGAGCGACAATGACATCAGAATGGCGGATCGGGATCGCACTGGCGGTCTGTGTGAGCGGGCTGCTCTATGGGGGGATCGCTCAGGGAGAACCGGAGGCTAAAACCCTGCGCGGTAATGTGGCGCGCGGCAAGACACTGTTTGTCAGAAATTGTGCCGGTTGCCACGGGCCCGGGGGCGGAGGGGACGGGTATCGGCTCTTAGGCCAGGATCCGGCCAATCTCACCGCGCCGTCGACCAGGAAGAAATCGGATGCAGAGTTGCTCAAGACGATTCACAACGGCAAACCGAACATGCCTGCCTGGAAGGGAAATCTTTCGGAGAGTCAGAGTCGGGATGTGCTGGCCTACGTACGCACCCTCGGGAAGTGACGCGGGGCGAGGGGCCTCGCGTCACACCGGGGCAAGCAAAGACTACGCTACTTCGGGAGCTTGGGCATCTGGAACTTGATCGGCTCTCCCGCGAGCGCTTTGAGAAAGGCCACGAGTTCGGTCTTTTCCTCAGGCGTCAGGCTAAGCGGCTTTATGAGGGCGCTGAGGTTCTGGTTGGCCCCGCCTCCCTCGTTCAGAAAATCCACGACTTCTTCGAGCGTCTTGAAGGCGCCGTCGTGCATGTACGGCGCCGTCTCTATAATGCTGCGCAACGTCGGGGTTTTGAAGGCGCCCTTGTCCTTCTCTGCCCGTGTCACGTTGTACCGCCCCAGATCCTCTTTCGCCGGCCCCACTTGCGGCACGCCCAAGTTGTGGAACTGGTTGTCCGTGAAGTTCGAACCGTTATGGCAGAGGATGCAGCGAGCCTTGCCCTTGAACAAGGCCATTCCTCTGATGGCAGCCTCATCCATGGCCTTCGGGTCTCCCAGGACGTATTTGTCGAAGGCGGAGTTCGTCGAAATGACCGTCCGCTCATAGGCCGCGATGGCGTTGGCGAGATCCTGGAGATTCACGTCTGATCCAAAGACGGCCCGGAATTGCTGTTGATACCCTTTGACCTTGCCGAGTTTGCGCACGACATTCTCGTGGGTTTCGCCCATCTCGATCGGATTGTGAATGGGGCCGATGGCCTGCTCTTCCAGTGAGCGGGCTCGTCCGTCCCAGAACTGGAGGTAATTGAAGGCGGTATTGTAGACCGTCGGCGACTGGCGTCCGCCCACACCGCCGCCGATCCCGATGGAGGTCTGCCGCGGGTCGGCGAATCCGGTTCCGGGATTGTGGCAGAAGGCACAGGAGATCGCGCCGTTCTTGGAGAGACGGCCATCGAAGTAGAGCTGCTTGCCCAATTCGATCTTGGCTGCGTAATTCAGATTCGTGGACGGAGTCGGGGTTGATGTCGGCAGCGGCCCGATGTCCGGTACGGTGACACCGTCGATAGTGACGGTTCCGTGAGGGGCATGGCCGGACGGCGAGGCTTGGGCCGATTGCGCAAACAGCGAGAGCGCCGTCGCACTGATCAACCCGAGTACTCCGATGAATCCTGCTGACTTCAGTCTGATCCGCATTGTGGTTTTCCTCCTGGATAAGGCCGATTCCGTACAGAGTAGCATAGGCACAAGATATTCGGGAGTCGCACGGAGGAAGAGCCTCATACTCAGTGCCTAGCCCGCATGCTTGGCTGCAAAGGCCCGTGGATCGATCGTTTGTCCTGTCATGGCGCCTTCGACGCTGGACTGATAGGCCTTGGCGACGGTGGCGGCGGGCAGGCCGATCAACGGGTCCATCTTTCTCGCGACCAAGGTCTCGGTCACCCAGGGCGGGCTTACGACGTTGATGCGTATCCCGCGCGGAAGTTCCAGCGCGGCGGCGTGGGCGAAGCCCTCGAGTCCGGCATTCACCATGCTGATCGATGCGCTGCCCTTCATGGGTTCCCGGCTCAACACCCCGCTGGTGAGGGTGAAGGAGCCGTTGTCGCGTATCTGCTTTCGGCCGATGCGGACGAGGTTGACCTGTCCCATGAGTTTGTTGGCGAGTCCCAGCTGAAAATCCGCATCCTTCAGCTGGTCCAGGCTTCCGAACGCGGCCCGGCCTGCCGCGCAGACGAGCGCGTCGAAAGTGCCGACGGCGTTGAACATCCGTTCGATGGATTCGGTTGAGGCGAGGTCCATGCAGATTGCGCCGCTCTTGTTTCCCACGGCCACGACTTCATGACGCGCGGAGAGGGCCGCGACAATTGCGGACCCGATCGTTCCTGTAGCCCCGACGACGACAACTCGCATGTTCCCTCCTGGATAGAATCCGATCACGCACCCTTTTCGATGAATCGCGAGAGAGTAGCGCTGGCCCGGTCTTGGCGCAAGAGGGTCTCTGTTTTGTCAGGGAGTCTCTGTGCGATGGACGCCGGGCTGTCCGATCCTTTATTTTGAGGGAGCGGGGCCCGTCGGTGATCCGCGCGGGGTCTGCAAGCATCCGGAATACGAGAATTTGTCATGATGAGGCACACATCCATCCGTCTCGGGGCACTCATGTGTATGGCCACAATTGCCCTGGCACTGGCCGGGTGCAGTCAGTTCGAACCCCGCGATAAGCGGTTCTACTACCGTGCGCTGTGGAACTTCGCGCTGCGCGAAGATCTGGCCGAACTCGACAGCGAGTTCAATGGCGTCGATTTCGGCCACTCCAATCTCTATGAAAACCTCTTGCTGACCGGCGGGAAGGATGTGCCGGCCATTGAAGAGCGGGCGAGAAAGGAAACGCTTGCCTTCATCGCCACCAAACCCCGACTCAACCCTAACGAAGAAGCCATCGCTCCCACATACATGAAGCTGGCCTGGCGCGCGCAGAACACCTTCGACGAAGCGCATGCCCTGCATCGTGCGACCTATGACATCATGGCTTCCGACGAGCCGGACAAAGACCGGGCGTTGCGGAACGTGCTGGCCTATTACCGGGAGAGCGCCTACGCCATCACGGCGAAGCGGCTGGACCATCATCGGCTGGATCAATTGCCCTATTCCAAGACGTTCCGCCAACGGTTTCCGCTCTTCAACGCCACGATCTGGTCGTATCACTATCTGCAAGTCGCCGTGTACGATCCCTTGCAGGCCGCCCGCGATCTCGATGCCAAGACGCAGGCGGTGCGGCCGATCCTTACGACCTATCGCCGTTATCTCGACCGGCCGCCGGTGGAGTGGACGTTCATGCCGCTGACGGCGGAGCTGAGCCCTGTCTTCGCCGCACGCTATCCGGAGATCGCCAACATCTTCGACAACCTCCACATGTTGCATGACAACATCAGCGACATCCTCGCGAGCGATCTGTTGCGGAGCTGGGAGGCGAAACGGGCGGAGATTTATCGCCTGGTGAATGCCTATTATCTGGCCAGCGCCGATGCGACGAATCCGATGATCGTGGGCGGCCGGGAGCCTCACCATTGAGCCGGATCGCGTGCGCTCTCATCGCCGCGATCAGTCTCCCCCTGATGCCGCTGCCGGGGTTTGCCCTGGATCACGACAATCTCGATCCGAACCGGCCGATCGGAATGGAAGACGCCTATGCGGTTCCGAAAGGCGAAATCGGGATGGAGGGCGGCGTGCGCTTCAACGACCGGCGGGAGGGCCGCACCCGCGTGACGTTCCAGCCGCAAATCATCTACGGGGCGTTCGATAACACGCAGATCGAAATCCAGGGCGATCTGATGTCCGCCCCCAACACCCTCGTCGGGGCGGCGAAGTCGGGCGACCTGCATGTGGGGGTGCTCTACAACTTCAACACCGAAACGATCAGCCTGCCGGCGTTTGCGGTCCGCCTCGCGGTGGAGCTGCCCACCGGGGTGAATTCGAAGGGGGTAGACACGCAGATGACCGGCATTCTCACCCGTTCGTTCGGGCGGCTGCGCGCGCACCTCAATGCGGGCTACACCGTCCTTGGCTCGCCGCAGGGGCAGGAGCGGCCCGGAACGTATCGGGCGGTCGCCGCGGTGAGTTATCCCTTAGGCTATCCGACAAGCTTCAGCGACACGTTGATTGCCAGTGTGTACACGCGGGAATCGGATCTCCGCGGCCAGCGCAACCACACCGGACTTGAGATCGGTCTGCGGCATCAACTGTCGTCACGGGTGGTGTTGGACGGAGGTCTCGGCACCGAATTCGTCGGACCGGCGGATCGCGCCGCCCTGTTGGGTACGATCGGGCTGTCGGTGGGGTTCTGAGCGGCTCTCCGAACCCGTGCGGCGAGAGACGGTGTCTACTCACGCAGCGGCCTGCTAGAATGCCCCGCCATGACCGACGCCACGACAACCGCCCAGCCGCGTAAGGCGGCAGCCCTCTTCATCCTCTTTACCGTACTCCTGGATATGCTGTCCTTCGGCATCGTGATTCCGGTGCTGCCGAAACTGGTCGAGGAGTTCCTGTCGGGCGACACGGCCCGCGCAGCGGAACTCTTCGGCTACATGGGGACGGCCTGGGCGCTGATGCAGTTTCTCTGCTCGCCCATTCAAGGCGCGTTGTCCGACCGGTTCGGCCGGCGGCCGGTGGTTCTGCTTTCGAATGTCGGGTTGGGACTCGACTATATCCTTATGGCGCTGGCGCCGAATCTGGCCTGGCTGTTTGCGGGGCGGGTGATCGCCGGGATTGCCTCGTCGAGTTTCAGCACAGCCGGAGCCTACATCGCCGATGTGACGCCGCCGGAGCAGCGGGCGGCGGCGTTCGGCAAGATCGGGATGGTCTTCGGTCTCGGGTTCATCCTCGGTCCTGCGCTGGGAGGGTGGCTCGGCGCGATCGATCCGCGGTTGCCGTTCTGGGGCGCAGCCGCGCTCAGTCTCTTGAATGCCTGTTATGGTGTTTTTGTGTTGCCGGAATCGTTGCCACGTGAGAAGCGGGCGGCCTTTGCCTGGAAGCGGGCGAATCCGGTCGGTTCGCTGGCGTTGCTGCGGTCGCATCACGAATTGTTCGGGCTTGCAACCGTGGCGTTCCTCGGCTATCTCGCCCATGCGGTCTTGCCGAGCGTCGCCGTACTCTATATGGGCTATCGCTACGGATGGGACACGGCGAGCGTCGGGCTCATGCTCGCCGGGGTCGGGGTGGCGGCGATGCTCGTGCAGGGCGTGTTGATCCGTCCGCTGACCGCGCGATTCGGCGAACGCAGGACGCTGCTCGCGGGGTTGCTCTGCGGCGCGGTCGGCTTTGCGATCTACGGAGTTGCGTCGGAGGGGTGGATCTTCTGCTTGGGCATTCCGATCATGGCGTTCTGGGGGCTCGCCGGCCCGGCGACCCAGGCCTTGATGTCGCGCCGCGTGAGCGGATCAGAGCAGGGGCAGTTGCAGGGGGCGACGGCGAGCATCAACGGCGTCACCGGATTGATCGGACCGACGCTCTTCACTCAGATCTTTTCCCACTTCATCGGCGCCCAGGCCGGGTGGCAGCTTCCCGGTGCGCCGTTTCTCCTCGCAGCCTGCCTGCTCCTGATCGGGGCGGGCCTCGCCTGGCGAGTGACTCGATTGCGCGATTAGGCGCTTCGTTGTCAGGCGCCGGCCTCTCATCCAGCTCGCTTGCCACGCGTCAGGCCGATTGCGTCTATGCGCGTACTCTCATATGTCTCACTTTTGTTCGGGGTTCTCACCGGCAGAAGAAGCTTGCTTGCCTCGTTTATTCGGCAAGGCGTATGATCGAGCATCCCACCGTGTTTATCTATAAGGAGGTGCTATGGCCGTCCTTACCAATTCCAAAAAACCGCGAGTGTCCTTTGATCGGAGTATAGAGCGTATGCGGGAACAGCTGGCCGAACTTGCCCCGTTTCTGGGTAAAGGAAAGCCCACGCGCAGCCTGGACGAGTTCGATTTCGAAGCGGAGCAGTTGATCGGCGATCTGCTGGGGCAGACGTCCGATCTGTTGCATGCGTATGAATATGCCGAGTTGGGCGAGGCGGCCGGCCTGGTGAATATGACGGATGAGGCGCCGGAAGGCACCGGCATGGACAGTCAGCGACAGAGTCTCTTGCAACGCAGCCGGGTGTTGGAGAGTTGCATCTCCGAATTAGAAGCGCGCCGGTCTGCCGAACCGAAGAAGACCAAAGTGGGGCGGACCCTCATCGGTCCGCAAGTGGCCGAACACATGTCTCCGGAAATACGGAGCCTATCCCAGGACGCCACCCTCCAAGAGGCGGGGCAGCTCATGCAGAAATGGAAAACAGGCTCGTTGCTCCTGACGGACAAGCAATCCTATGTCGGATTCATCACGGATTCCATGCTGGCGCGTGAAGTGGTGGCCAACGGCTTGAATCCTGCCACTACTGCGGTCAAAACCTGTATGCGAAAGCCCGTCGTGGCGATCGCCGGCGACCGCCCGATTATCGAGGCGGTGCGCCTGATGAAAGAGCAGGCCACCCGGCATCTGGCCGTGACGCAAGACGGCCAGATCATCGGCGTGATTTCGGTATCCAATATTTTGCGCTATTACTCCGGCGTCGTCTGAACCCTGGCGTGACCGCACTCGTCCAAGCCATGGAGGTACATATGGGACCGACCAAAGCGATCGTCAAAGAGCATGCGCTCTATGAGGCGGTGAGCGGAAAAATCATCAAGGACAGCTTTGCGAACCGCGCCGACATCGAAGACTATGTGAACCATCACTATCTTGTCCTGCCGGTCCTTGACGACGCGGGGCAACCGTGGCTGCTGGACGGGAAGCCCGTCTATTGTCTTCACGGCAGCCAATACGAGACGCTTGGGGATCAGAAAGTACAATTGGCCCGCTGCCCGGACTGCGGCGGCATGGGGATTAGAGCCGACGAATTCACGGTCGAGTCGGATTGCATCCGCTGCACGGCCTGCGGGCATGAGTTCGATGCAAGACTCGAAATGATGGAAACGTAACGCCGCCGTTTCACTTCGCGTCGGCGTACTTCTCCTCACAGCCACGATCTCGTGGCAGGTCACCACTAGTCATCTTTTAGGAATCACGAGGTCACCGCATGGGACGATTAACCGGCAAAGTGGCGGTTGTCACAGGGAGCAGTAGTGGCATCGGTAAGGCGATTGCCCTCCGCTATGGCGCAGAAGGCGCGCGGGTCGTCGTGACCGCGCGGCGGCTGGCACTCTGCGAGCAGACGGTGGGACAGATCAAAGCCAAAGGCGGAGAGGCCTGGGCGATCCAAACCGACGTGGCCGATGAGCAGCAGGTTGCGCGACTGATCGCGGAGACGGTAAAGCGCTACGGGAGATTGGATGTGCTGGTGAATAACGCCGGCATCATCGCTGGTGGGCGGCGACTGGCCGAGACGAGCACGAAGGATTTCGATGCGGTCATGAATGTGAATCTGCGCGGGACCTTCTTCTGTTGCCGGGCGGGATTTACACAGATGAAGCAGCAGGGTGGGGGCACCATCATTAATATGTCGAGCGTGGCCGGTGTGCAGGCCTGGGCCGGAACCGGCACCTATAGTGCCTCGAAGCACGGGATCATGGCGTTGACCAAATCGCTGGCCGATGAAGGCCGCGCGCACAGCATCAAGGTCACCGCCATCTGTCCGGGTGGCGTGGCCGACGAACTGGTCGATGCCTCACCGGATGACATTTTGCGCAGCGAAAAGATCGATCCGTTCGACATCGCCGAAGCGGCGGTCTATCTGGCGACGTTGAGTAAGCACACCGTCGTACACCAGATCGTGATCGATCGGCTCGGCGCGGATTGGTAAGGGGGCGATCGAGGCAGGGGCGAGGGGCCGCAAACGTACTACGGAAACTGTCGTGGTCTTGTGCTAGCATAAGAACGTCTTTTTCAGTTCGCCGGTCTGGCCGGACCCGGCGAGTGAGAGTCCTACAGGCCGTCGTGTGTTCATCGTTGGGTAACCATCATGCCGTTAATTCCCGAACCTCTGCACCATCGACTCATCCAGTTGCGCCGTGTGCTTCATGAGTATCCTGAACTTAGCGGGCAGGAGGCCAACACGGCGGCAGTGATTTGTAAATTTCTCGAGGGACTCGCTATCAAGTATAGAGCCCACGTTGCCGGCCATGGCGTCGTGGCCGAGATTCCCGGGCGCGCTGGAGTTCCCTGCGTCGTCTTGCGGGCCGATATGGACGCGCTGCCGATTCAGGAAGACACTGGCCTGGAATTCGCGTCGGTCCATGACGGCATCATGCACGCCTGCGGGCATGATGGGCACACCACCATGCTGCTGGGCGCCGCCGCCTTGCTCTCGGAGGAGAAAGACCTGCCCGCTCCGGTGCGGTTGATTTTTCAGCCGGCCGAGGAAAAAGGCATCGGCGCGTTGGCCATGATTCACGCCGGCGCGTTGGAGGGGGCGGGCATGATCTTCGGCGGGCATCTCGACCGTCACTATCATCCGGGAGGCATTGTCGTGGCCGAGGGCGCCGTCAACGCCTCGTCGGATAATTTCACGATCGAGATCATCGGACAGGGTGCGCACGGCGCGCGTCCCCATGAGAGCATCGACGCGGTCGTGGTCGGGAGCCTCATGATCATGGCATTGCAGACGATCGTCTCGCGCGAAGTCGATCCGGCCCGGCCGTCAGTGGTTTCCGTGGGACAGTTCCATGCGGGAACTGCCCCGAACGTCATCGCCGGGCAGGCCAAGCTGGAGGGGACTGTCCGCGCGCAGGATCCCACGGTCAGACAACAACTTCTGGCCTCCATCCGCCGCATCGCCGAATCGATCGCTCAACTGCACGGCGCCAAGATTCAGGTTGTGGTCACGGAAGGGACGCCGCCCCTGATTAATACGCCGGACATGGCCAGTCTCGCGCGTCGTGCGGCGGTGACGGCCGTGGGGGAGGCCAACGTCTTGCCGCTCAAGACGGCCAACATGGGGGCGGAGGATTTCAGCTACTACATGGAAAAGATACCGGGGGCCTATGTCCGGTTCGGCGGGCAAGTGCCCGGCAAGGAGGGGTATCCCGCCCATTCCAGCAAGTTCGATTTCGACGAGCAGGCGTTAGCCGTCGGCGCGGCCTATTTTCAGGCCGTTGCCAGAATCGCGGGCCAGCGGCTCAGCGAACAGACCACCCGTCCCTTACCCTGCATGCAGGTCTGACATGATTCGGGTCAGAGAAGCCCGTGAAGAAGATGTCGGTCAGATCCGCGAGATCTTTCTCGCCGTCTACGGCGCCGACTACCCACACCACGAAGTCTACGACGAACTTTGGCTGAAGCGCTCGGTCTTCACGGACGACGCGCTCATCCTGGTCGCCGAAGATACGGACGTCAACAGAGTGATCGGCACCGCCTCCGTGCTCTTCGACTTCGGAGCCCATTCCGATCTCGTGGGCGAGTTCGGCCGCCTCGCCGTGCATCCGGACTATCGCCGGCTGCAAGTCGGCAAGCTGCTGATGGACAAGCGGCTCGAAGCCATTCAGAACCGCTTGCACGTCGGCCTGGTCGTGGCGCGCACCGTCCATCCCTATGCCCAGCGGATTAGCCTTTCCCATGGATTTATTGCTGCCGGATTTCTTCCGCTGAAACATTTCTTTCACCACCGTGAGAGCTTCGCCCTCCTCGCCCGCTATTTCGGCGATGCGCTGATCTTGCGCCGTAACAATCCCCGAATCATCCCCGAGGCCTATGCGCTGGCCAATCTCGTCATGAGTCAGCCGCCGCTCACACCGGATTTCATTGTCGACGAAGATGCCGCGCCCTATCCGTCCGGGGGCATCTACACGATCGAACAGCTGCAGGCGGAAGGCTATCCGGCCCTCTTGCGCATCGAGCGGGGGCGGGTGCGGAACCGGGAGATCTTCGGCCCCATGCGGCTGGATTACGGATTTTTCAAACTCCATTCGAGGCAGACCAGTTACTTTCTGGCCCGCTCGGGCGGCCACATCGTCGGGGCGATCGGCTATACGATGGATCCGGTCGAACATACGGTCCGTGTGTTTGAGTTGATCGCGCTGGCCGACGATGTCGTGCGGTTTCTGCTCGTTGAACTAGAACGGAAATGCCGGGAGGAGATGGGGATTGAATACATCGAGGTCGATGTCAGCGCCTATGCGCCACGAATGCAGCGCACGCTTCTGGAACTGAACTTTCTCCCGGTTGCTTATGTGCCGGCCATGGTGTTTTACCAGGTGGAGCGGCTCGACATCGTGAAGATGGTACGGCTGAACAAGTTGCAGGATCTTGGGCCGCTCGCGCTGACCGAACCGGTTCAGGCCGTCGCCGACGTCGTGATGCGCGGGTTCTCCACCTGCGTGATTGCCCCGCGCATGGCGCAAGCCATCAAGGAGATCCCATTGTTCCACGGCCTGAACAGCGAGCAGGCAATCAGGCTGGCGGGAATCTGCACGGTTCGGGAATGGCACCCGGGGGACGGTCTCTTTGCCGAGCACGATCCGACGGACCGGCTGTATCTGGTGCTGCAGGGACAAGTCATCATCAGCGGCGGCAGCCCGCCGGTGACGTTCGGGACCGTTCGAACCGGAGAGACCTGCGGGGAAGTGTCACTCCTCTCGGCCCGGCCCCATTCCGCTACGGCCACGGCGGAGGGCCCTGTTGAAGCGGCCGAACTGCTCCAGCGCGATTTGGCCGATCTCATCCGCCAGCGTCCCGACATCGGCGTCATCATCTACCGCAATCTGGCCGTCGGCCTTGGCCACAAGCTCCTGCGCTCCGGTAATTCCAAGCGGGCCCATGAACCTGCCGATTCGGAAGTGCTCCATTTCACCTCAGATGGCGTCTCACACGGAACCCAATAGTGTGTTTATCTGGCCTGCCGGATTGTCCTGCTTCCCGAGGCCAGGTGTGCGAACTGCTGTTTCAATCCATTGATACGCGCCAGGTAGGTCGTCACGTCGTGGTCGCCGCAGCGCTGGTGGGGGAGGAGCCGGAACCCGCGCCTCGCGAACTCCTGGCCCGCTCCCGCTCCGCAGACGTGAATGATAGCCGCGAGGTCCTGCTTCTTCTGGAGCGTCGCCGAGACGGCCCGTCGGTAACCCATTGCGCCGGCGACATTGCGGTCGAGCAGCGCGGCCGTCATCTCGATTGCATGACTCGGCACGACGCGGGAGTAGAGGCTGTTGAACCAGCAGGACTGGAGATTCTTCCAAGGGCCGTCTTCGACCACCTCATGATCGTGAATGCAGTAGCGCTTTGCCAGCTGAAACGTGCCGTCGGTGAGCTGGTACATGCCCACTGCGCTTGAGGCCGGCTGATACCACTCCAGGGGATTCCACGAAGCCCGCCATCGCCAGTAGGTCCGCGCCACGGGGTTGCCCGCGCCTTCGCTCTGGGCCAATGCGGCCAGTAGTTCCGGGGTGATCACGGCTGTCGCATGTTCACGAAAGAGCGAGCCGTATTCCTGCCAGGTTTTTGCCGGGCTTTTGTCGAGCGCGTTGTCGAGGGGAAACAGGACTTCGGTCGGTTTGTTGAAGGCGTGATACGTCCAGTTGACGGCGAGCCACAGCACGAGGAGCAGCGCCGCGCTGACCACGAGGCGCACCGCAGGCGTGGTTTTGCCCAGAGCCCGAAAGAATGTTCGACACTCCTGCCAGCGGGACCGCACGAATCGGCGTGACCCGGCAAATCTCCGTCGATGGCGGGATCCCCCCGTTCTGCGGCGAGGTGAACGGGCATTGCGGCGATGGGATCGGGGAGGCATGCCTGTACTATAACTCAAAAATGGAGGGATGCTTTCATGTTGTGAACAGGGCAGGATTGATGTCGCTCTCGAAACGGTCGACACATACGTTTCTCAAGAAGGAGAGGACGGTCTTCCCATCTTCAGATGGTTCGGTCGGAACCGGGTTGTGTTGCGGAGGCCTCTAGCGGACCGAGTCGTCGGTTCGTTTCCGCACGGCTCATTACGGGCTGGATCTATGGGAGATCGAAGTTGGTCTCATCTGTATCTTCAGCGGCCTGAAGGTTCTTGTCGGATAGCGCAACGTAATGGCGAGCCCACGTCAGATACATATATCCGCTGTCGCGCATCACGCCGGCACCCTTGAGTAGTTTGGCGGTCAACTCGGCATCTTTGCCACTGGCCGTGAGTGTTGCCGCGTGCCGCTCCAGCGCCGGGGAGAATGCCGTCATCAACGCCGACATCTCACCGATGAGCTGTTGGAGATGCGCTTGCTCACTATCCATGGAGACGTTTCCTTTCCTGAAGGAGGGCAGGGTATCCGTGACGCTTCTTCTCTTCGTCAGCGGCCGGTGGGCGGGTGTCTCGGGCGGAAGCGGATAGAGTTGTTCGAGTTGCTCGATTAACGGCAGCGTTTCCGCAGTACTGGTCCAGGTCGGTTCGCTGGATGAGTGGTTCCAGCTCAATGTTTGGATACCCGCGTCTGTCAGTACAGTGCGGATCGTCTCGACCATCGCGTCCAGTGTCGTTTCACTCCAGGGACGGAGATCGATGACGCGCTTCTCCCGCTCATCGGGTGGGGGGCTTTCCTGGACGAGTACCCAGCATCGGTCGAATAGTGCAGTACGCACGTCATCGGGCACATTGAGTGAAGTCAGTCGGGAGGTGCACAGCGCCGTGACGAGCAAGACGAACTGAAGGTCCGGCATCCCGGGGCGATCGATATCAAGCGTCTGCATGATGGCCTTTCCGGACGGCCGCAGAATCCTTTTCGGCGGTTCCAGGCTTCGGTCATGAATCGCGGTGCTTACGTTTCGGCATGGATCTCGAAAAATGCGTCGACGCTTTCCAGTAACCGCGCTTTGATTTCTTCCGGCGTGCCGTTGATCACGTGCAGGGTGATGTTGCCGGTTGATCCATCGGGCAGGATGATCGGCATGTGCGGATGCGCCTCTTCCGCACCGGTTCCCCTATCCAGCCGCATGCCGTAGCTCAGCGTAAATAGGGTCTTCGCGCTCGGGGTTGCTGGGTTCATCGTGATGTACCTCCGGTCGTATCGTCGGCAGGGCGTGCCGGGTGAAGGGTGGAAGATTTGGATGGTGCGTCGCGCCCGGTTCCCAAATCTTCCGCCCATCCTGTCACGCCTGTACGACAGCCGCAACCGGCTTCGGCAGGAATTCCTTGTAGCCGTACCGCTCAGCCAGATAAGCCTTGGCTTCGTCGCTGACATACTCGGTGAATTTGTACCGGTCTTCTTCGACCGTCTTGGCATCCGCCATCACCTGATCGGTCGGGATCGCATACTCGATATTGCAGGAGGTATAGGCCTGAATATAGGTCGGCCCGACTTCACGGGCGATCAGCACCGCCTTTTTGATGACGCTTTCCACCCGCCGCGGATTATTCGGCACCACGGTGGCGATGTAGGCGCACCCGGCGACTTTGGCCATGGCGATCATGTCCATCTTTTCGAACTTCTTGCCGAGCGGTGCCATCTTGAGGACCGCGCCTCTGGTCGTCATGCCGCTTTCCTGCCCGCCGGTGTTGCCGTAGACCTCGTTGTCCAGCATGATCGTCGTGAACCGTTCTTTTCTGAACCAGGAATGGAGCACTTGCTGGAATCCGATGTCGGCGGTTCCCCCGTCCCCCGCAATCACCACGACATCCTTGGGTTTGTCGCCGAAGCGAATCCGCAACCCGCGCGACAACCCGCTGGCGACGCCGTTCTGGTCGCCGTAGTTGCCGTATACGAAGGGAATCGCCGCCTGCGAAATGGCTAACCGGCCGCATCCGGCCGTGCCGACCGTGATGGTGTCTTCGGGATTGGGAAAGGCAATGATCGCCAACCGGATAAACAGGGTCATGGCGCAGCCGGCGCACATGGGGTGCTCCTCGAGAATTTCCTTGAAGCTGCCCATCTGTGAGACGGTCGTTTTCTTTCCGAATGGACCGTGCTCCACCATATCCTTATATTCTTTCGGCATGAACGCATCGAACCCTGGGGTGAACTTCACATAATCGAGACTCATCTGGCACCTCCGCTCGTTGTGTAGGCCGCAGCTGCGGCGGTCCTTGTTATGCCTGGGATGACGCCAACTGCTTCGCGGCGTCTTTCTTTTCTTTTGCCTTCGCGGCGAGTTCGGCAATAAGTTCCTTGGCCGGCTCGCTCATGTATTCCTTGTAAGCGAATCGCTCGCTCGGCTTTTCCGCGTCGCGCATTTCTTGTAACCCTTCCTGGCTATCCTTGCCGATTTCGAGAATACAGGGGGTATACAGCTGCACGTAGGTGGGACCGATCTCGCGCGCCACGAGCACGGCGTTCCGGATCACTTTCTCCACCAGGGAGGGTTTGCTCACCGTGCAGTTTACGACGTAGTGGCAGCCGGCCTCCCGCGCAATTTCAGGAAGACGCACCTTGTCGAAGCTCTTGCCCATCGGAGCCATTTTGGCCACGAAGCCTTTTTGCATGAGCCCGCTTTCCTGGCCGCCGGTATTGGCATACAACTCATTGTCGAAACAGATCGTGGTGAACTTTTCCTGGCGAAACCACGCCTGCAAGGTCATATCGAGTCCGATGTCCACTGTTGCGCCGTCGCCGGCCAGCACGACCACATCCTTGATCCGGCCGGGGAACCGGACGGTCAACGCCCGCTTCAGGCCTGATGCCACGGCATTCTGATTGCCGAACAGCGAATGGATATTGTGCAAGGCGACATGGGGGAAGACGAGGCTGGTGCAGCCGGTCGATCCGACCATGACCGTATCTTCGGGATTGGGGAGCGAAGCCAAAATATAGCGGAAGGCCATGGACTCCGGACAGCCGGCGCAGAGCGAATGCTGCTCGATGAGTTCCTTGGCTGTCCCGATATCCTTCCATCCCCGGTCTTCCTTGCCGTAGGTGGCCTTGGTCACGAGGTCCTGATATTCCGGCGGCATGATGTCGTAGAGGTCCGGAGAAATCGTGATGCGTTCCTTGCTCATATATAGCTCCTCCCAGCCTGGCTGAGTTTCAATGTTGATACCGGGCACACTGACATTAGGCGCTGAAGGAACTGCCGCATCCGCAGGTCGTTTTCGCTTGCGGATTCTTGATCGCAAACCCTGACCCCTGCACGCTATCCGTATAATCGACTTCGCAGCCGACCAGCAGCGGGGCGCTCTGGGAGTCCATGATGACTTTGACGTCGCCCATTTCCACGACGGTGTCGTCCTCGCTCATCTTGGACTCGAAGGCCATTCCGTACTGATAGCCGTGGCAGCCTCCGCCTTTCACGTAGACGCGCAGGCCGATCGTATCCTGCTCTTCCCGCATCAGTTCTCGAATCTTCTCTTCAGCCGTTGAGGTCACTGTAATCATGGCGATATCTCCTGTACTGATATGTAAAGTCTGCTCGATGCCTCAAACGAGGCGCGCGTGGAAGTCCCGTTCGACACCGGAATCAGAAAACGTTTCCGGTTACGGAGAGACTGGAACAAGAGGGAGTGAAAGAACCGCTGGCGTAGGAAGCGGCGGAGACCGGGGAATCAGTCGCGCAGAGCAGATTGCTGGGGCGCGAGGGATGGGACAGTCAGCGGGGCTTGAGACGTCACTAACATCACCCTGGGCGCAAATGAGGCCATAGTCAAGCGCTATTAAGGGTAAGGTCACGCCGGTGATTCAGCGATTGTCCTGAGGTATTGGCCGGGGAATCAGGTGGGGCCGTTGTGTAAGCGTTCTGGTTTCCCGGGGGAAGGCTGGTTTTCGGTGAAGGTGGCCTGCCGATCAGCTACGACCGGGTTGGCTTGCGAGCTGTTGGAGGGTGCCGTCCAGTCGTTCTCGATGAGGAGAGGCGAGCGACGGGAACTCGATTCCAATTCCATGGGCCCCGGCCCAGCGGATGGTGGCGCGCTGGATTAGTACGGGAACTGCTTCGTCACTGAGGTAGAGGAGTAGATCCACTCGTGTGCCGGCAACGACCTGTACGGAACTTTCGAGCCGGCACCCTTTGCGTGAGAGATCCACGGAGTTCGTGATCGTATGGGGATGGTTCTGATAGACCAGCGTGCCGGAGAATGACGCATGGTAGCGGGGGTGTTGTCGCAGGACCATAGGTCACCTCGTAGCCGGCCGTGGTTCGATGCGGTGGATCTTTTGACCGGGATAGTGCAGGTGCGATGCCTGAGCTGAATCCTGCGAGGTCGCGTATTTCCCGTCTGTTGCGCCGAAAGGCTCTGTAGAGGACGAGATTCGCCGTTCTTTGCTGTGCGTCAGTGAAGGGGCAGGGCCACACCGAGAGGGCCTACGGCGATCACAAGGCCTGAGATGATTGATGAGAAGTTTGCCCGAGCTTTTGCCGCGGAGTGGATCGATGCCTGGACCGCTCACGATTTAAATCGGGTGCTGGTACATTATGCGGACGACTTTGAGGTGCGGTCTCCGCTCATTGTTACGATTGCCGGTGAGCCGAGCGGGCGTCTCAAAGGGAAAGCGGCGGTGCGGGCTTACTGGAGGAAGGGACTGCAGCTCCTCCCGGATTTGCATTTTGAGTTGGTCTCAATTCTGGCCGGGGTGGAGGGGTTCACGTTGATGTATCGTGGCCATCGCGGTCTGTGGCCGGGGTGTTTCGATTCAGCCCGGATCGAACAGTGGTCGAGGTAAGTGTGCACTATCTTTTGCAGACCGACTTGCGGAGGCTGGAAGAGGGGCTGAGTTCACAATGAAAGCGGGCTGATCCTTCCGGACCAGCCCGCTGTAAGGTTGACGGAGATGTGGGAAGCGGCGGGGCGCTATTGGATCGAATTGGCGTAGCCGCCTTGCGTCAGCTCCGCGCGAATCTTATCTCCCACTCTTTTTTCCCCGCTGATCTTCTTGGTGTCTTTGCCGACAAAGACGCGGACTTCGTTGGAGTTGGCTCCTCCCCCGATCGCATTGTAGGCAGGACCTTCGACCACGTAGATGTTGCCTTCAATTTTGCTGACCTTCCCGTCGATGGTCGTAAATGCCGGACCGGGTTTGGTATCCAGTTCCAATGTCTTCGGACTGGATGAGGAAGCGTACTCAGCTTCCGCCCATGCCAGGCCGGCGCTCACGGATCCTGTGATTCCGATAGCCAGAGCCAGTGCCATTGTGGATTTCGTGCCAATCTTTTTCATCTGATCTCCTCCTTAGGTGTCGCCAGGGGCACGTGAAAGACTCGCCTGTGTTTCGGTTGCTCCCGGCCTTCGATGAGTTTTCAGCAAGCAATGTGCCGAGGCCTACAGCAGGGGGTTTCAGATGATTTGGAGGGGATTTTACGCCAACCGGGCTCTTGATCGGCTAGGTATCTCCACGCAGACTGACAAAACATTGTCTCTCCGTGCAATTGTGGGCGGAATGTTCATCCACAGGCCAGGATTCGCTGTGTTGTCCCATCATTTCCATTCCCTGCTCCTTTCGGAATGGGATGCCTTCTTTTGATAGACTCCCGGCCGCAGGTTTGTTACGACTGTCCTGAGCGCTGTGTCTGGAAGGGGTAGTTCGTGTCTATCATTCACGGTTTATCGTTCTCCCATCTTCGCGGTGATGTTGCCGGGGGCGTGGTCGCTGCGGTTGTCGCGCTGCCGCTGGCGCTCGCCTTCGGCGTGGCGTCCGGGGCCGGGGCGGTTGCCGGGCTCTACGGCGCGATATTCGTCGGTTTGTTCGCCGCGTTGTTCGGCGGTACCCCCGCACAGGTGTCCGGTCCAACCGGCCCGATGACAGTCGTGATGGCCGGGCTCATCGCGCAGTTCGGGCAGGAGCCTGCACTGGCCTTTACGGCCGTTATTCTGGGAGGCGGGTTGCAGATTCTGCTCGGGTTGAGCGGCGTCGGGCGCTACATCACTTTAATGCCGTATCCCGTGATTTCCGGCTTCATGAGCGGGATCGGCGCGATCATCATTATTCTCCAAGCCGCTCCACTAGTGGGCCACGCAGCCCAGTCCGGAAGCGTCCTTTCGACGATGTCTCTGCTGCCGTCGTTCCTTATGAATCCCGTGCTTGATGCGCTGGTGCTCGGGGTCCTGTCGCTGGCGATTGTGTATGGGACGCCGGAGCCTGTGGGGAAAATCATTCCGCCCCCGTTGCTCGCGTTGGTCATTGGTACGGTATTGGGAGTGTTCGCGTTTCCCGGCGCGCCGGTGATCGGGGCGATTCCGACAACGATTCCTATGCCGGTGCTTCCCACGTTGCATCTTGATGCCGTGAAGATCGTCATCGGGCAGGCGATCGTATTGGCCGTGCTGGGCAGCATCGACAGCCTGCTTACGTCGCTGGTCTGCGACAACATGACGCGGATGCACCATGACTCCAACCGGGAGTTGATTGGGCAGGGGATTGGCAATGCCGTGGCTGGCCTGTTCGGAGGATTGCCGGGCGCGGGTGCCACAATGCGCTCGGTCATCAATATCCGGACAGGCGGGAGAACGCCTATTTCCGGTGCGCTCCACGCCGTGGGGTTGCTCGCGGTGCTCCTGGGTTTGGGGCCGCTGGCGGAGCGGATTCCGCTCGCAGTGCTGGCGGGGATTCTGGTCAAGGTGGGCGTCGATATTATCGATTGGCGCCTGCTCAAGCATGTCATGCAGGCGCCGCGCGCAGACGTCACAATCATGGCGGTCGTCTGTGCGATGACGGTGTTGGCAGATCTCATCATGGCGGTGGCCGTGGGGCTGGTATTGGCGAGCGTGTTATTCGTCAAGCGGATGGCGGATCTCGAATTGATGAATCTGCGGATCATTACCGCGCAGACCCCGGAATCTCCACTCGCGAATGAAGAGGCGACGGTGCTTGGCCGTCACGAAGGCCGGATCATTTTGATTCATATCGACGGTCCGATGAGCTTTGGTTCGGCGAAGGACATGGTCCGTCGCTTAGAGGGTGTTTCGCGATGGAGCAGTTTTTCGGTGGTTGTCCTGGACTTGTCGGCGGTGCCGATGATCGATGGGACCGCCGCGCTGGCGGTTGAGGATATGATTCACATGGCTGAGTTTCATCACCAGCATCTTGTTCTCGTGGGGATGCAACCCGCTGTGACCGAAGTGCTGGAGGGGTTGGGAGTGTTGCGGTTGGTACCATCGGGCAACTATCACGCCTCTCGGCTCGATGCGCTTCATCATGCGGCTCGTCTTGCTACATCGCCCGTCGCCTCATAGCCCTGGCGTACTTCCGTCTCCGCTTGAACCTGCCGGCCCGTTCTTGACGTCCTCTTGGCCGCAGCGTAGGGTCTACTCAAATCACTTCTCCGATGACAGGCTTCGTTCCGAGCCGGGGGGATTATATGTCGACCGCCATCTCAGAGATTGCCGCCAGGATTGCCGAACTTGAGCATCAGTTGGAGCGGGCGATGGCGGAAGAAGTGGAGGCAAAACGTCGCGAGTTTCTCTACGTGATTGAAAAGGGGAAGGTCGCTTTCAAATTAGAGGCCCGTGCCGCTCATCGGGCGATCCGCCAGAGCGTGGCAGCGTTCCTGCGGGAGGCTCCGCTCAAGAGCCTGCTGGTCGCTCCCGTGACATATTCACTGATTCTTCCTCTCGTGATGCTCGATGCCTGGATTTGGCTGTACCAGGCCGTGTGCTTTCCTGTCTATGGAATCACGAAGGTCGATCGCTCGCGCTATATTCTGCTGGATCGGCACCGGCTGCAGTACTTGAATGTGATCGAGCGGCTGAATTGCGACTACTGCGGGTATGCCAACGGGTTGATCGCGTATGTGCGTGAAGTTGCTGCCCGCACGGAGCAGTATTTTTGTCCGATCAAGCATGCTCGCCGTTGTTCCGGCGTACACCGGCGGTACCGCGAGTTTCTCGATTTCGGCGATGCGCGGGCCTATCGCAAAGAACTGGCAACGCTTCGCGCTGCCCTCAAATCCTGAGCCTGGGTGTGTTGGTCTGATCCCTCGCTCGCCGATCTGTACCTGGCTGAGGGGGGGGGAGGGAGCTTCTGCCCACAGCTGATCAGATGGCACGGAGAGTCTCTTTGGCGTTATTCGTGCTCGTGGCTTTCCGTTGATTGAGAACCGGTCCTCCACCTTGCAGGTCCTCGTTTCCGACATCGGCATTGCGCCGAGTGTGTGGAATGGGTGTTGCCTTCGCGAGAGGTGGTGATGAACTGCCTCGTTCGAGGCACGGTTTTGCCTGAATTGTACAACACTGCTGTCTCGCAGAGTCTTATGATTTCTTACTGAGGCCATTGTGCTGAATGGATATCTACTGAACAGGCGTGCTGTTCCTGTCATTTCGGATGTCCGGATCGCCAAATCCATTACAGTGGAAAGAGTGGCACCTCCCTTGCATTCTTGAGCCTCCGCCAGAATGCCGTGGCAATGGTTGCCTAGGTAAACAATACATAGGGGCTCAGTTCATTCGAAGGGAGATCGAGTTGCATATGGTTATGTTAATTGGGATTGTGACGATGAGTTCGTTGGTGTGGGTTCTGACGGTCTGCCTAGCAAGAGAAAGTGATGCTGAGAGGCGTCGCACGAGCACGCCTTCCGCAAAGGACTTCTCGCCGAGCTTGACTGTGATCCGTGAGAATCTGAAGCTGGCAGCTTAACCCCTCGTATCTACCAAGGAACACCGTCTGAACCAGGATGCGGCATACCGCATCCTGGTTCAACGTCTATCTTCTGTCAGCCGAGAAGTCTTACCGGATCGAGCGGCGCCGATATTACCTAGTCTCAGCTATTCTGAACACGCCTTCATCCGCCCGTATGTCATGTCTTGACCATCGTTCATGCGCAATCCACGCTGAATTACTTCAGCCGGTAGCGCGCGCGTTCGAGCGATGGGTGCTTCTAAGCAGGGGAGCGTAGTAGCTTCGAATTGCTCCCGCCGCAGTTCGTTTCCAGTTCGGCTTCGATAGACGAGTTCGTCGGTCTCTAGATCGTATTCAGGGATCTCCTGGTTTTCCCACCGCTGCTGAAAGTAATGGGTGTAGAGCGTATAGAGCCCGTGGGTCTTTCTATTGTGCCGCAGGACATATTCCGGCATGGTCTCGATGTCCAGATCCGCGTGATAGTGCTGGAGCCACAAGTAATCACCCAACACAACCATTTTGACCAACGGCGGATCGGCGTACAGTTTGAGCTTCACGGCTTTGCCCATCGCCTTCAGGCGTTTGAGCAGCGCAATGCTTTGCCGGACTTCTTCCCGGAATCCGTCCAGCGTAAACTCAGGATGGCCGATTGCCTGGATGCGTGAGCTGGTTTCCTGGCTGTAGGGATTGACCAAGAGGATTTGCGCGCCCAGACACTTGTCGAGCACCGATGAGAGGTCGCCCACCTGGTCGACCAGGGTGCTGTATCCGCTTGAACCGATCACCTTGATGGTGCGGCCTGTCCCCTGGTCCTCCTTGAGTTGTCTGATGCGCCGCTCGGCCCCTCTGGCACGCCGGGGGAAGAAGGAGACGAGTCCGGCTCCGGTCGCGTACGCCGCCAACGTTCGGTCTCGAAGGCTGCGATGGAGAAAGTTCAGCCCTGCGATCAGGAGTATGGCGACCGTCATTTCTACGGCGATCAGCGAGAGCTTATTGTGCTCGACCTGAGACCAGAACGAGAGAAACTGTTTGGCTCCCGCTGGCAGCAGAAGGGCGATGCCGCCGCTTAGCGCGACAATGGTGATGTGGTAGGCGCTCCCCGCGGCATTGCGGAGGAGGGCTCGGAACGTGGACGAGAATTCATGAAACAAAATGCACCTCTTGAAAATGTGACAACAAACCACGCGACGGTGTCGGACTGGTCTAGCGAGCGATGGGTGTAAGGCCAACGGGGACTGCTCAGCAGATGCAGGACGGTCTTGTGCGGGCAAAAAAAATCGCGTCAGGCTTCGTTGCTTCAGGGGATACTGCGGCCCCTAAACTCATGAGGTCTTACGCGATCGAGTGTCAACTTAACAGGATGCCCGTGGTAACGCAAGGTGTATCGTGATCTTGTCTGTGATGCCGCGCATGCGGCCGGGGCCATCGGCTGAATGCTGGTTGCCCTTTGTGGGGATTGCCGAAAGCCGAGAATGTCAGTTGCGCGACGTTTCGCGCGGGGCAGTCGACTTCATGAGGCTGTCGGCTTGTGGCGGCAGAAAGCCCTGGTAGCCCTGGTGTCGTTCGGCCAGTTCCAGCACCGAGAATGGATGACCATCGACCATTTCCGGGGAGGAGAAAATCTGCCGGAGAGAGCCCCCTCGCGCCCCGACGATGGTTCCGGCGAACACGATACCTTTATGCTTGAGTTGCTGCACGGCTTTCTCGATGTCCTCCACGCGGACCGCGATATGGTGAAAGACTTGGTTGCCGAAGTGCTGAACCCATCCGGGAATAATGCTGGTTCGCCCCCGGTCGCCCGCATAGGCTTGATCGACAAAGAGCGCAGGGTAGCCGGATTTCCGATAGACTTTGGCGTACCAGTCGTCGTACTCCAGCGTCTCGTCGTAGGCATATCCGAGGGCGATGAATGGCTCGGCCCGGCGATCGATATCGAGCGTTCGCAACGTCACATGATCGATGACGGGCGTGAGGCCGACTCCCGCTTCATCGAGCATGGTTTGAAGGGTCTTTGCGGCCTGGTTGTGCAGAACGAACTCTCCCACCATGCGTGCCATGAGTCCATCGAGTTCCCGATTCTGATCCATGATGGCCCTCCAGTCCTTCCCGCTGCTGTCGCCAGGCGTTCAGCCGAATGTAATGCCCTGCGCGAGCGGCAGATCTGTCCCCCAATTCACTGTATTGGTCTGACGGCGCATGTAGGCTTTCCACGCGTCTGAGCCGGCCTCCCGTCCGCCTCCCGTTTCCTTCTCTCCGCCGAACGCCCCGCCGATTTCCGCGCCGGATGTGCCGATGTTGATGTTGGCGATTCCGCAATCACTCCCCGCGGCAGAGAGAAATTGCTCGCTGCGTTGCAGTCTCGTGGTGAACAGGGCCGATGAGAGCCCCTGTGGCACATCGTTCTGGAGGCGGATGGCTTCGTCGATCGTCCGGAACGTCATGATGTAGAGGATCGGGGCGAAGGTTTCTCGTTGAACCGCAGGCCAGTGATTCTGTGCGCGCACGATAGTCGGTTCTACGAAGTGGCCTGGCCGATTCAGCAGATGTCCGCCGCGGAGAATCTCGCCGCCTTCCTTTTTGATATCTTCGAGGGCGGCTCGGTAGGTTTCAACGGCGCTCTGATCGATCAGCGGCCCCATCAGGACGCCTGGATCCAGGGGGTTCCCGATATGGATGTGCGCGTAGGCTTTCACGAGTTTGGCGGTCGCCTCCTCATAGCGAGACTCGTGGACGAACAGGCGTCTGGTTGTAGTGCAGCGCTGGCCGGCGGTGCCAATGGCTCCGAAGAGAACGGCGCGCACGGCCAGATCAAGGTCCGCGGTCTCATCGATGATGATGGCGTTGTTGCCGCTGAGTTCGAGCAGCGCCCGTCCCAAGCGGCTGCCGACGGTTGACGCGATCCGGCGGCCGACCGCCGCCGAACCGGTGAATGAAATGAGCGGCAGGCGCGGGTCCTGGACCATGGTTTCGGCCAGGTTGGATTGATCCGTGATGAAGAGCGAGAAAATCCCATGATAGCCTTGTTGATGCATTACGCGATTGCAGATCTGTTGAATAGCGATCGCGCAGAGCGGGGCCTTGGGGGAGGGCTTCCAGATGACGGTGTCTCCGGCGATTGCGGCCAGGAAGGCATTCCACGCCCAGACAGCGACGGGAAAATTGAAGGCGGTAATCACTCCAACTGGGCCGAGAGGGTGCCACTGTTCGGACATGCGATGCGCCGGCCGTTCGGAGTGCATCGTCGTCCCGTAGAGCATGCGCGATTGTCCGACTGCAAAGTCGGCCATGTCGATCATCTCCTGAACTTCGCCGTCCCCCTCAGCTTTGATCTTGCCGACTTCCAGAGAGACCAAGGTGCCAAGGTCATCCTTCTGCTCTCGTAGCGCCTGGCCGATGAGCCTCACGAGTTCCCCGCGTTTCGGTGCCGGGACCATTTTCCAGGATCTAAATACATCAATTGATACTTGCGCTATGTGTTTGTAATCATCTAATGTACAAGGAATTATGCTGGAAATTGTTTCTCCTGTTGCCGGGTTGATCGACGGCAGTAGGGGTCTGCCGGATTGGCCGGACCACCACCCGGAACCAGTGCTTCCCCCTGGGTTGACGGCTTGAATGCCCAGCTCCTTAAGGGCTGCGTGGATTGTGCTCATCGGAAGCAGGCTCCAAAGTCATTGGCGAGGAAGTTCTCCAGCGAAATAGATTCCTGCGTGACAAAACCACGGTATTGGGTTGGATCGCCCAGGACGAGATCCAGCACCGTGCAGAGACTGGAAGCGGTCGTCATTTGAATAGCTGACCAGAGCCTGCCCTTGATGCATTGAGGGTAGACCTTCTTGACGTAGTTCTCTTCAAAGAGTCCCCCTTCTTTGGTCCCGGTGACCGAGGCGTAGATCAGGACGACATCCTGGAGGGTTTGCGGAACGGCGCGTTCCAGTATCCGTTTGAGCGTATCCCGGTCTTCGTTCAGCTTCAGGTCCTTCATCAGAAGATGAATCTTCTCGCAATGACCCGGATAGCGCAGTGTCTTGTAGTTCATGGTCTGCACCTGCCCGGCATAGGTGTCTGCCAGCGTGCCCAATCCTCCGGATGTATTGAAGGCCTCATAGAGGAGGCCATCCAACTCGATGGTCTCATAGCCCTCCAATGGCTGGAGCGGGACTTTCTCGCCCTCTTCGATGCCGTAGCACAGGTTGCCGTATTCATTGATCAGGCCATCGGTGGACCAGGTGAGAGAATACTTCAGCGCGTTGCTCGGGTGGACGGGGAGGGCTCCGACACGCATTTTCACGGTGTCGAGTGTTTCAAAGTGCGTCATAAGGTCGTGCGTCACAATGCTGATGAACCCGGGCGCCAGGCCGCATTGCGGCATGAAGGTTTGGGCGGCGCCGGCGCTCAACACACGAATCTGACTGGTCACCTCGATATCTTCCGTCAGATCGAAGTAATGGACGCCGTGGGTCAGGGCCAGCCCCGCTACAGTGGGGTTGCAGAAATAGGGGAGACTGGAGACGATCGCATCGACGGGATGCGTCGATAAGTAGGTGCTGACCATGTCAGGGTGGCGGACGTCGAGGAGGCAGGGAGTCACTCGCTCGAGTTTGAGGTCAGCGACGAGGTGGTTCGCTCCGTCCAAACTGACATCGCCGAGATGCACCTCGTAACGGCCATGCTGGGAGAGCAGCCCAGCAATGAGCGAGCCGATCTTTCCTGCCCCGAGGACGAGTACTCGATACATAATGCACCTCGCCTTCGCTCAGTATACTCCTCTCCGGAATATTCATCAGCTGTCCAATCTTGACAGCCAACGGGTGCCCCTAGTAACTTTTGCCGTTTTTTCGAGGTGCTCATGACTCTAGCTCAAGGAACTATTCATGGAATCATACTCGGTCGAGCCCACGTCGCCTTCTGCTCCGTTTTCCCATTCTGTCGAGGATCGGCCAGCCTGGTTGAGTATTGACCTTCGATTTGTCATTGCGACAGTCATCGTTTTCAGTGCGGTGGTGGCGACCACGATTCGATTCAGCCATGAGGTGTTCGACCCGCTGGCCGATGCGCTGAAGATTCAGGGGTGGGCCGCCATTGTCGCGCGTCCCAGTCTCCTCTGGTTTACGATGGGCATGGCGCTCATCGTCATTCGGACGTTGCTGTGGGTGCGGTATCGTCCTGTCGCCGCCGCATCCCCTGACGAGGCACCCCGCATGTCGATCATCATTCCCGCCTATAACGAAGGGGCGATGGTGCGGCAGGCTGTGGACGCCTGCGCGTGGGCCGAGTATCCACGCGATCGTCTGGAGATCATTGTCATCGACGACGGCAGTACGGACGATACCTGGGTGCATGTAGACGCGGCGCAACGGGAGCGCCCTGACCTTGTGCAGACGATCCGGCTACCGGTAAATGCGGGGAAGCGGGCCGCGCTTGCGGCCGGATTTGCCAAGGCGACAAGGGAGATTCTCGTCACAGTCGACTCCGACAGTCTGCTCGAACGAGGCGCCCTGCTTGCGATCGCCGGCCCATTCAGAAATGAACGTGTCGGTGCGGTGGCGGGCAAAGTCTGTGTGCTGAACCGGTTTCAGTCGGTGTTGCCGCGTATGTTGCATGTTCGGTTTGTGCTCTCGTTCGACTTTCTGCGCAGCGTGCAATCGACATACGGGACGGTCTATTGCTGCCCGGGGGCGTTGTCTGCCTATCGTGCGTCGGTCGTGCAGGCGCTGGTTCCTGCCTGGCAGCACCAGCGGTTTCTCGGCGAAGTGTGTACGATCGGCGAGGACCGGGCATTGACCAACGATGTGTTGGCCGCCGGCTATCAAGCGGTGTACCAGCGGACTGCCGTGGTGCAGACGCTGGCGCCGGAGACCTATCGGAAACTGTGTCGGATGTTCCTGCGGTGGGACCGCAGCTATATTCGGGAGGAAATACGGCTCTGGAAGATTATGTGGACACTGCCCTTCCCGGCGATGGCCTTGACGTTGATCGAGACGACGGTCACGAATCTCCGGTACCCGGTCGCCTATAGCTCACTGGGACTGATGCTGTATCTGAGCGTCCAGGATCCGCTGACGATCGTGCGTCTATTGATCTCGATCGGCATCGTATCCATTTTTTATTCGCTCTACTTTCTCCACAGCGAACGCTCCCGTGAGTTCTTCTACGGCATTCTCTATGCCTATTTCCATTTCCTGAGTCTTTTGTGGATTTTCCCCTATGCATTGGTGACCGTCCGTAACCGCACCTGGATGACCCGCTAGGCCGGGGGGCATGTCCCGTGAATCTTGAGTCTGTGTTGCGAGCGGTGTAGTCGAATGCCCGAGTCGCACAAGTTGTTTATTTCCATCATCAGGAGGGATCGGTATACTAGCCGCCAGTGCTGCGGTGCGTATGGCCAATTTCAAACGGGGGAAAGAATGGGAATTCAAAAAGGTTGGGGCAATGTTGGCATGATGGCGCTGTTGCTTTGTGTCCTCGGTGGCGTTGGTGGAGCCGTGTCGCCCGTTTTTGCCGACGAACCGATGGTCGATCTGAATAGTCCTGAGGCGATCCGCCATACGCTCGAACAGCAGACGGGTAAGCGAGCGAAGCTGAAACTTCAATCCGGACAGGAGTTGGAAGGCAAGATCTCCAAAGTCGGATCCAATGTCGTTGTCGTCAGCGAGCTCAGCGGGATGGAGTTTTTCGATGCAACCGTGCGGGTCGATCAAGTGGCCGCGGTCATCGTCCGGGTGCGTACGAAGTAGGCGCCTCCTTCGGGAGCGTTTTGAGCGGTCTTCGGTATTCGAATCTCCTGGTGATGGAGGTTCAGCGTTGGGGCCTAGCCGAGCCGAGCCCGGCCATGGGGTGCGGTCAGATCCTGATCTGGCCCCACGGGGACGATGCGGGTAGGGTTGATGTCATCGTGCGTCACATAGTAGTGGCGCTTGATGTGATCGAAATTGACGGTTTCGGCGATGCCGTCGGTTTGGTAGAGATCTCTGAGATAACCGAAGAGGTTCGGATAATCGATAATGCGGCGGATGTTGCATTTGAAGTGGCCGTGATAGACCGCATCGAAGCGGACCAGGGTGACAAACAACCGCCAGTCGGATTCGACGAACTCCGAGCCGAAGAGATAACGTTGATGCGCCAGCCGCGCATCGAGGATATCCAGCGCATCAAATAACCGATGCACCGCCTTCTCGTAAGCCTGTTGGGACGTCGCGAATCCTGCCCGATAGACCCCATCGTTGACGTTTTCGTACAAAAAGGAATTGAGATCATCGATCTCCTTGCGAAGCCCTTCCGGATAGAGATCGATCGGGCTCTCGGTGAAGCGGTTGAACTCGCTATTGAAGATCCGCATGAGATCGTCGTCGGAATTGGTGACGATGCGTTTCGTCGCGGTATCCCACAGTACCGGCACGGTAATGCGTCCGATATAGTGTGGATCGGTGGCCTTGTAGGCTTCACTCAGGAAGTGAAACCCGTTGATTGTGTCGAGGGAATGTCCCGGGCCTTGGCGAAAGGCCCATCCTCTCTCGTCGCGAATCGGGTCGACGGCGGTCATCCCGATAATTCCCTCCAGCTGTTTGAGCTTCCGTACGATGATGGTGCGGTGTGCCCAGGGGCAGGCCCACGACACATAGAGATGGTAGCGGCCTGGTTCTGCCGGATAGCCGGAACTCCCGGTGGAGGTCACATAGTGGCGAAAGGCATCCGCCTGACGTGTGAACTCGCCGTCGCCGGATTGTTCGTCTGGAAACTGCGCCTGGATTGTCACGTTGCACCAGCTCTTGGTGATCCGGGAAATTCTTATTCACATTATCGCATACGTGTGTCTTCTCGGGTTAGGTTTATCTGGTGTGGCCTGCTGGTCGGAGGGGCGGTTGCAGCAAAGGGGGATGTTCAGTAAAGTGAAAGAATATGAGGTTTCAACGGAAGTGTTTGGCGACGTTCCGGTTTGAGGATGGGCCCAGCGGAGAACAGGGAGATGCATGTGAATCGCAAGATGCTCGTATCGGCCGGACTGTTAGTCTGGTACGTGGCGGTGTCCGTATGGATGGCGCAGGCTCCGACCGATCCCCAATTCTGGTTGATCGCGAGTATTCTGCCGGCGCTGTTCGTCGTCGTGCTGATCGCGACCTATCGTCATCTTCCCTTATCCCCGGCCTCCTATGGCCTGATCACCGCCTTTCTGACGTTGCACACCATCGGGGTGCACTATACCTATGCGGAAGTCCCGGTCGGGTTGTGGATGGATCAAGTCCTGCACCTCGGACGCAATCATTTCGATCGGATCGTGCACTTCAGCTTCGGGTTCCTGCTCGCCTATCCCATGGAAGAACTCTTCCGCCTGAGTGCGACGGTACAGGGATGGGTGGTGTACTACCTGCCGGTGATGACTGTTCTAGGTTTGAGCGGACTCTGGGAGATTATTGAATCATGGGTGGCCAGTGCCGTGCATCCCGAGCTGGGCGTGACCTACTTGGGTTCCCAGGGGGACATCTGGGACGCCCAGAAGGACATGGCCGCCGCCCTCTACGGAGCCTTGCTGTGCGTGTCGATCCTGATGGTGGTTCGGGCGCTACGAGGGGCCCGGTCCGAGCTTCAAACCGAGATCGCTGAATAATCCTCCGATATGAACGCCGGGGTGACAGAGCGCCACGGCGCGGAATCAGGGAACCGCCGGATCCTGGTTGGATTGCTGCTCGCCTATTGTGTGTTCTGGGTTTGGCTGGCGATCGATCCGTTGAATCGACGGGACTGGCTGCTGGAAAATCTGTTGGTGCTGATCCTGATCCCTCTGCTGCTCCTCACCTATCGCCGCTTTGAGTTCTCCCTCTCGTCCTACTGTCTGATCGGGTTATTTTTGGTGCTCCACGCCTTCGGGGCGCACTACACCTATGCAGAAGTCCCTCTTGGGTTTTGGCTCAGAGATCTGGGAGGGTTGAGTCGGAATCCGTTTGATCGCATCGCCCATTTCGCTTACGGCGTGTTCCTGGTGTATCCCATTCGTGAATTGCTTGTGCGTCAGACCGGCCTGCGGGGTTGGTGGGCCTATGCATTGCCGATCTGTATCGTGCTGGCGCAGAGCGGTCTTTTCGAAGTGCTGGAAGCGATCGTGGCGATGATCGTCAGTCCCGAACTGGGGAATATCTATCTCGGAACCCAGGGAGATGAGTGGGATGCCCAACATGACATGGCGGCGGCCCTGGGCGGCTCGATCCTGACTATGGGTATCGTGTTCGTGTTGCCCGTGGCGTTCAAGTCCAACGCGAATCCTTCATCCCTGTAATCCTCTGTAGCCTGTCTAAGGCATTGGTGCATTTTACCACGGTCCGTATTTCATACCCGTAGCATAATGCCTCGGGCGTCTTCCACGAGTCCCGAAAAACCAGGATTTTCTCAGGCATGTCTCATGCTGATTCTAGTCCCGGAAGACTTACGGGAAGGCGTTGGTCGATGGTAGTTGGCGCAGAAACAGGGGGGGCGTGTGCGAACCGCGGCAGAGTCCGTCGAGGGTTGTCTACGTTCGGATTGATGGTGGTGTTGAGTGCTGCCGTAGGGGCTTGCGAGAAGCCGTCCGATCGGACGGTTGAGGTCAAGACAGCGGCAGGTGCTCCACCTGGCGTGCTCCATCTCACACAAGAAGAACTTGCGAGGACGGTCATCGATGTCTCCCCTGTCGGCCGGGGGCAGGTGCGTGTGCCGAGGGAGTTCACCGCAACCGTTCAATCCAATGAAAACGAACTGGCCGAGGTCACCACGCTGATTCGTGGGCGGGTGGTGAAAGTGTATGTGGATGTCGGACAGGATGTGAAGAAAGACGCGCTGCTGGCTCTACTCCACAGTACCGATCTCGGTGTGACGGAAGGGGCCTATCTGAAAGCGGTGGCGCAGCTGCACGAGGCGGAGCTGGCCTATGAACGTGCCAGGGACTTGCACGAGCATAAGGCGGTGAGTCTGGCCGAATTGCAACGCCGCGAGGCCGAGATGAAAACGGCGCGGGCCGAGGCCCGTGAAACGCAGAACCGCCTGGAGCTGCTCGGTGTGCCACGGCAGGAAGTCGAGCGCCTGCATCGCGACCATACGATCAAAGCGGATGTGCCGCTGCGCGCGCCGTTCGACGGCCGGGTCATCATGCGTAATATCACCAGAGGCGAGGTGGTCGAGACAAATCAGAAGTTCTTCACCGTCGCCGATCTTTCGGATGTGTGGGTGGTCGGCAACGTGCCGGAGAAGGACGTGCAATTCATTCGCAAGGACCAGAAAGTCGACGTCATCGTGTCCGCTTATCCTCATGCCGTCTTTCCGGGAACGATCACCTACATCAGCGATGTGCTTGACCCGGCCACCAGGACAATGCGTCTGCGGGTGACAGTGCCGAATCCTGATCGACTGCTGAAGCCCGAAATGTTTGCTTCCGTCCGCGTGTATGCCGCGCCAAATCCCGACGCCTTGACCATCCCGTCGGCTGCTGTCCAAAACGGGCCGAGCGGAAAAATGGCGTTTGTCCGGCGGGGAGAGCGTGAGTTTGAAGTGCGGACCGTCAAGTTGGGGCTGGAGCAGGGAGATTTCGTGACAGTGTTAGAAGGGGTGTCCGAGGGTGAACCGGTGGTGACGCGTGGAGCGTTCATGCTCAAGTCTGAATTGGAACGGCACAAGATCGAGCCTACACCATGATTGCGGCTCTGCTGGAGTTTTCCCTTCGCCAGCGGATCCTCGTGCTGGGTCTGGCGTGCCTGCTGTCTGTGGCTGGCCTCTGGGCCTTCCAATCGATTCCGATCGATGCCTATCCCGATGTGACGAATATCCAGGTGCAGATCCTGACCGATGCCCCGGGGCTCTCGCCGGTTGAAGTGGAGCGGTTCATTACCTATCCGCTTGAGCTGCAGATGACCGGCCTGCCGGGCTTGGCGGAGATCCGGTCCCTTTCCAAATTCGCCCTGTCCCAGATTACGGTCGTCTTCAACGACGATGTAGATATCTATTTCGCGCGCCAGTTGGTGCTCGAACGGATGATCGCGGCAAAGGAGCGGTTGCCCGAAGGGCTTGATCCGGTGATGGCGCCGGTCAGCACCGGGTTGGGCGAGGTGTATCAATATTACGTCGAAGGGCCGGGTGCGGGCACGATCGATCCCGCGATCGCCGAGGCGGAGTTGACCGATCAACGGACGCTTCAGGACTGGGTCTTGCGGCCGCTCCTCAAAAGCGTGCCCGGCGTCATCGATGTGAACGGCATGGGCGGGTTCGTCAAACAGTATCAGATCGTCGTGGACCCGGCGAAGCTGCGAAAATACGATCTGACGCTGCACGATATTGATGATGCCGTGGCCAAGAACAACGCCAACGCCGGAGGCAATGTGCTGGAGCGCCATGCGGAGCGCGCGATCGTTCGCGGCCTTGGCCTCATCAAGACGGTGAGCGATATCGAATCCATCATCGTGAAGGAGTCCGGCGGTACACCGGTGTTCGTGCGCGACGTCGCCGAAGTCCGCATCGGACACGCCGTGCGTCACGGCGCCGTAGTGCTCAACGGCGAGCGCGAGATCGTCATCGGGACGGTGCTCATGATCCGGGGCGGCAACGCCCGTCGGGTGGTTGACGCCGTCAAGGCGAAGGTGGAGGACCTGCAGCAGGACCATGTCCTTCCGGCAGGTATGAAGATTCTTCCATTTTACGACCGCATTGAGCTCGTGACGGCTGCGATCAACACAGTGCGGGACGCGTTGATCGAGGGGATTGTGCTGGTCGTCTTCGTGTTCTTCTTCTTTCTGGGCCATGTGCGCAGCGCGATCGTAGTCACGGCGACGTTGATCGTCACCCCGCTGGTGACGTTCATCGTGATGGAACGGTTCGGACTCTCCGCCAATCTCATGACGCTCGGCGGACTGGCCATCGCCATCGGCGAAATCGCGGACGGATCGCTGGTCGTGGTCGAGAACGTCTATCGCCACCTCGCCGAGAATCACGGGGGAGTGAAGAAGAGTAAGCTGGAAGTCATTCTGCACGCCACCAAAGAGGTAGGCCGGCCGATTCTCTTCGGGATTCTGATCATCAGCGTGGTGTTCCTGCCGCTCCTGTCGCTTCAGGGGATGGAGGGAAAGATGTTTGCGCCGCTGGCCTATACGCTCGTCATCGCCCTCCTGGCCTCCGTGATCGTTACACTGACATTGTCGCCGGTGCTGGCGTCGATCATGCTGCGGGGGGATCACCCGGAAGAGACGCGCCTGACAAGCTGGATGAAGCAGCGCTATCTACCGATATTGCAGTGGACGCTGAGTCATCGCAGTGCTGTTCTGGTCGGTTCCACGGCCATCGTAGTGGCCAGCCTTGCGCTGATTCCGTTCGTCGGGCGCGAATTTATTCCGCTGCTGGAGGAGGGCGCCCTGACACCGCAGATCGTGCGATTGCCGAGCGTGTCTCTACCCGAATCCATCGAGATGGAGAAGCAGACCCATAAGGCGATGCTGGAATTTCCTGAAGTGCGGATGGCCGTGAGCAAGATCGGACGGCCTGACATCGCGTTCGGGCCTGAGGAACCGAACGAAAGCGATCCGATCGTCTCGCTTCGTGACCGGAGCACTTGGACGACCGCGACCACTCAGCCGAAATTGACTGATGCGATCAGGACCAAGCTGGCGGAGATTCCTGGGATTTCCGTCCTGATGAGCCAGCCCATCCAGGAACGGGTGGACGAACTCATTTCGGGAATCAGGACGATGTGCGCGATCAAGCTCTACGGAGCGGACCTCGATGTGCTGCATGAGAAGGCTGAGGAGATCGCTGCCTTGATGCAACAGATCAAGGGCGTGAAAGACATCAAAGTCGAGCAAATTGCCGGCCAGCCCTATCTGACCGTCGACATCGACCGCCAGAAGATCGCCCGCTTCGGGATCAATGTGGCTGACGTGCAGGAGATCATCGCCACCGCTATCGGTGGCAGGGCCGCGACTCAAGTGTACGAAGGCGAGCGGCGATTCCAATTGACCCTCCGGTTTCCAGAAGCGCAGCGCAACAGTGTGGCGACCATCGGAGAAATCCGGGTGAAAGCCGCTTCCGGAGCCCTCATTCCCATGAGCGAGTTGGGGACCATCGAGATGCGGGAGGGGCCGCTCCGGATCAGCCGCGAACAGGTCACCCGTCGTATCTTTATCGGATTCAATGTCGTGGGGCGTGATATCGGCGGCGTGGTCGATGAAGGGCGGAGGAAGCTGGCGTCGCAGCTTCGCCTGCCGGAAGGGTACCGGGTGACGTGGGGCGGAGCCTTCGAGAACATGGAACGGGCCAATTCGCGGTTGTTGATCGTCGTGCCGGTCACGCTGGGACTCGTCTTTTTTCTTCTCTTCTGGGCCTTCCATTCCCTGCGGTACGCGACATTGATCATTCTGAATCTTCCCTTCGCCTTGATTGGAGGCGTGGTGTCGCTGTGGCTCTCCGGCCAATATTTGAGCGTGCCGGCGTCGATCGGCTTTATTGAGTTGTTCGGCCTGGCGGTGGGAAACGGGATTGTGTTGGTGTCCTACATCAATCAGTTGCGGAACGAAGGAACGCTGATGGATGACGCCATCATCACCGGTTGCAGCCTGCGGCTTCGTCCTGTGGTGATGACCATGATGACCACCTTGCTCGGACTGCTCCCCCTCGCGCTTGCGCAAGGTATCGGCGCGGAGGTGCAACGGCCTCTCGCAACGGTCGTGATCGGCGGCTTGTTCAGTTCGACAGCGCTGACCCTGGTCGTGCTTCCTGCTCTCTATCGGTGGTTTGCCGAGCGGGAAGCGGGGAAGGAACATGCGCCGGAATGGGTGTGAGAGGAGACGCGGGTGGATAGATCCGGCGCGTTGGTTCGGGCGAATGTAGGGCTCACGCGTGTTCGAGAAGCGCGAGTATCCTTGCTTTCGTTCGATCGAAGTGGCGTTGTGGAAATGGACGGTCATTTCGGCTGGAGTCATGTCAGCCAAGTGGGAGTAATGGGCAACCGCATGGTCGGGTGGTCTCTCTGCAGGTTGCTGAAACGGCTCGCCGCTTCGTTTGTCGTTGGTGAAGTGTGGGGGAGTCGGGTGAGGCGCTCCTGCTTTGAGCGGGATGAGGCTTCTGGCTGTGTCACGTGATCATCAACCTCAGGAGGTGACGACATGATGGTGAAGACGAAGGCACCCAAGGGTCCGATGGATCCGAAGGGAACGGCGAAGCAGCGGGATGCGTCACAGACCCGCGCGACGCTTGCGGGAGCAGTCATGCAAGAAGCGATCGAACTGCCCGACGGCATGTGGGAGCGGATCGCGAAGAAAGCCTACGAGTTGTGGGAGCAACGCGGCTGCCGCGAGGGGCTGGAGCTCCAAGACTGGTTCGATGCGGAGGGGATTGTGATGGAAGAGATTCACGAAGCCCGCGAATGAGCGGAGTGCGTCGTTCGTCTCTCGTGAAGCGCATCTCGTCTCCGGATTCAGACGCGTCACGAAGGTCCGGCGCTTCATACGGTACCGTCGATTAGACCGTGCATCTGTCGTCAAACCTGCGGCGGAAGGCGAGGATTATGATTCGTAATGTGGGAATCGTGGAACGATGGATCCGGGTCATGGGCGGACTCATCCTGATGATCCTCGGGGTCACGCTGCCTATTCCGTTTTGGGCTGAAGAAATCGCGGAGACGATCGGATTGCTCGCCGTGGTCTCCGGCGCAGTAGGATATTGTCCGGTAAAACATCTGAACGCGCGGGCGAGGTGAAAGGGAGCGTCAATGCGTCGGAATGTGGAGCTGTCTGAATCGCGATGGCCGTCATGTTCCTCGGTCGTCATGGCGACCACAGACAAGGGGATCCAGGGAGTTAGCATCGCACAAATAAATCAAACTAGCGGCGGATTTGTCGGGATGCGCGGAGCAGGTGCACGGGTACGCCGTGTTTCTGAGAAAAGCGTGTCCGGGAGCCGTGGGCAGTCTGCCTGTCGTCGAAGTGTCGTCCGATTTTTATTCTAACGCGATGTCGGTGGAACGTGCCAGACACAGGGTATGGGTGTTGTGCATCCATGCAGCTTGGCGCATTGCCTGCGCGAGATGACTCGACTGTTCCAACTCCCGGGAGCGGAGCGGTTGCGTCCTAAGGAGCGTTTGTCTCTCAAGGGTGAGGGAAATCCGCGCAGCGTGTGCGTTCGAAGGTGGGAGGAGCGTGGTGACGAAGGCGACTTGTTGTGGAGCCGGCAGTGGATGGAATTTCCGTCGCCTTTTCATCTTCCTCCGAGTGTGCGCCGGCCTGGGACTTCTTATCGATGGCCAGCAGGCGCGAGCAGAATGGCGGGTGACGGCGGAGTCGGAGGCGGCGTGGACCGACAATGTCGTTCAGTATTCGGCGGCATTCGCGCAGGCGCTGCAGCAAGATCCGAGCTTTCCCACCGGCGATGTCCGACTCGTCGGGAGCGATGTCATTTGGAAACAGGCGGCCGAATTGCAGTGGTTGGGCACGGTCTCCGCGCAGCCGTCGCGGGTCTCCGTCAGTGGCCAGGGATTGTTCTACACCGACAAGTCGGCATTCAATCGGGGGATCTACCGCCTCGACCTGCGCCAGGCGCTGGGGTCGAAGCACGCCCTGTTCCTCCGCTACGAATCGGCGCCCCAGGCGCTTCTGGGACAGGGGTTCGAAAAGCGGACCGGTAGCAGGCTGGTTCAGGAAGTGCGCGTTACGTCGCACATCGGCTATATGGAGATCGAACGGCGACTATCGGACGCGTGGCAGGCGACCATTGAAGGCCGGGTCGGAGAACGGGCCTTTAACGAGTCGTTCGCACAGCGCGACGTACGGTTCTGGACTCTGGGGCCTCGACTGCAATGGACTGGTTCCAGTGGAGTCGTGGTGACCGGAGGATACCTTTACGAGCAGGGGCTTGCCGACCAAATGGAAGCTGCTCGGTTCAACGATGATGCGTCGTATATTAACCACGTCGTCTCGCTGGATCTGCGCATTCCATTCCTGCAGTCTTGGACGCTGGGGTTGGACTATGTCTATCGCGTCACGCGCTTCACCAGCGATCTGCCGGGGGATTCCTTCAATGGCCGCAGAGATGTCACTCAGCAAGGGTCCGCAGAGCTGGAGTATCGCTGGACGGACAGGGTGGCGGTGGTGGTTGGATTCAGACGGACCCAGCGCCTGTCCACCGTGGCGGCGGTCGACTTTCACAGCACGATCGCGCTCCTTGGGCTTCGCTACCGGCTCCAGTAAACCAACCGGGGCCGAGGGACACATGACCAGGAGGTAAGAATGAGTCATCATCGGGGAGCGAGATCGTTCATTCAATGGTTCGAGGAGATCGGCATCGAAGATGTGCCGCTCGTCGGCGGGAAGAATGCCTCGTTGGGTGAAATGTATCGGGAGCTTGCCTCCCAAGGAGTCAAAGTCCCGAACGGGTTCGCCATCACGGCGGAGGCCTACCGGACCTTTCTCCGTGAAGCGGGGTTGGAATCGACCATTATAGATTCACTGAAAGAATTGGATACCCATGACATCGAGAACCTCCGCCGGCGAGGCGCCCGGATGCGCCAAGCCATGCTCGATGCGAACCTGCCGGACACGCTGGAACGGGAGATCCTTGAGGCCTACGCTCGGTTGGGCGAAGGGGCCCCGGAGCCGGTCGACGTCGCCGTGCGGAGCAGCGCCACCGCGGAGGATCTGCCGGATGCCAGTTTTGCCGGGCAGCAGGAAACGTATCTGAACGTTCAGGGGCCGCGCGCGCTCCTCGACACCTGCAAGCGCTGCTTTGCGTCCTTGTTTACCGATCGCGCGATCGCCTATCGCGTCGAGAAAGGGTTCGACCATCACAAAGTCGCGCTGTCGATTGGCGTGCAGCGCATGGTCCGCTCGGACCTCGCCGCCGCCGGCGTCATGTTTTCGATCGATACGGAGACCGGGTTCGAACAGGCGGTGCTGATCAACGCGTCCTACGGCCTCGGCGAGAATGTGGTGCAGGGCTCGGTGAACCCAGACGAGTTCTACGTCTTCAAGCCGACGCTCAAGGAGGGCTACCGCCCGATCTTGAGTAAACGCCTGGGCAGCAAAGAGTTCAAACTGATGTACGATGTCGGCGGCAGCAAAATGGTCAAGAACGTGCCGGTGCCGCCCGACGACCGGGCCAGATTCGCGATCACGGACGATGAGATCATGACGCTGGCCCGCTGGGCCTGCGTGATCGAGGACCACTATCGGACCAAACGCGGCGTGGCCAGTCCGATGGATATGGAATGGGCGAAGGACGGCAAGACCGGCGAGCTGTTCATCGTGCAGGCGCGGCCCGAGACAGTGCAGTCGCAGAAGGACCTGGACGTGATCGAGACCTACCGTCTTACGGAACGCAGCCGCGTGCTGGTGAGCGGGCGCAGCGTCGGAGACAAGATCGGCCAGGGCACGGTTCGGGTCATCAAGCAGGTCCAACAGATGCAGGACTTCCGCGAGGGCGACGTGCTGGTGACCGACAAGACGGACCCCGATTGGGTGCCGATCATGAAACGGGCATCGGCGATCGTGACCAATCGCGGGGGGCGGACCTGCCATGCCGCGATCGTGAGCCGCGAGTTGGGCTTGCCGGCGATCGTGGGCGCGGAGACCGCCACCGAACGGTTGAACGACGGCCAGGTCGTCACGGTCTCGTGCGCAGAGGGTGAGACCGGGTTTGTCTACGACGGCCGGCTGCCGGTCGAGATCGATCGTGTGCGCGTCAAGGACCTGCGCCGTCCCAAGACGGCCATCATGATGAATGTGGCCAACCCCGAGGAAGCGTTCAGGCTGTCGTTCATTCCGAACGACGGGGTCGGGCTGGCCCGGGAGGAATTCATCATCGCCAACTCCATCAAGGCCCATCCGCTGGCGTTGCTCGACTATGCGAAGCTGGAGGACTATGCGGTCAAGGCTGAGATCGATCGGCTGACGGTGGGATACCAGGACAAAGCACAGTTCTTTATCGAGAAGCTGGCGCAAGGCGTCGGGATGATCGCGGCGGCCTTCTATCCGAAGGACGTGATCGTGCGGCTCAGCGACTTCAAATCGAATGAGTATGCCAATCTGATCGGCGGCCGGCAGTTCGAACCCGTCGAGGAGAATCCCATGCTCGGCTTTCGCGGCGCGTCGCGGTACTACGATCCGCGCTACCGGGACGGGTTCGCGCTGGAATGCCGCGCCTTGCGCATGGTGCGGGATGACATGGGCCTGACCAATGTGAAGGTCATGATTCCGTTCTGCCGGACCGTCGAAGAGGGTCGGCGGGTGCTCGATGAGATGGCGTCGCACGGGCTCAGGAGGGGCGAGCGGGGGTTGGAGGTGTATCTCATGTGCGAAGTTCCCAGCAACGTTCTGCTCGCGGAAGAGTTCGCGGAACTCTGCGACGGGTTCTCGATCGGTTCAAACGATCTCACCCAGCTCACCCTGGGGGTCGATCGGGATTCGGAGCTGGTCGCGCCGCTGTTCGACGAGCGGAATCCCGCCGTGAAAAGGATCATCGCGATGGCGATCCAGGCGGCGAAACGCGCGGGCCGAAAAGTCGGCATCTGCGGACAGGCCCCCAGCGACTATCCGGAATTCGCCCAATTCCTGGTTGAGCAGGGCATCGACAGTCTCTCGCTCAATCCCGATAGTGTGCTCACCACGACCGCAGCGGTGGTGAACGCAGAAGCGCAACGGGCGGGGGCGTGAGAACTCGAAGCTGGGGCAGGTGTCGAGGGGAGCTCTTCTGATACGATTGTAGGAACATCCGTATGCCGATGTTTTCGACCGTGTTCTATGAGGTCGCTGCGCTGCTGCTGCTGGCGGCGGGCTGCGGCGCGATCGCGCTGCTGCTGCGGCAGCCGGTGATCGTCGCGTTCATCGCCGTGGGCATTCTGGCCGGTCCGGCCGGATTGAACTGGGTACATGCAGCCGACCAGATTGATCTCCTGGCGAAACTCGGCATCGCCTTGCTGCTCTTCGTCGTGGGGCTCAAGCTCGATGTGCATCTGATCCGCAATATGGGCCGTGTCGCGCTGGCAACCGGGCTTGGGCAGGTTGGCTTCACCTCGGCGGTCGGATTCGGGCTCTGTCTGCTCCTGGGCCTCGACCCGGTGCCGGCCTTGTATGTGGCGGTGGCCCTCACCTTTTCGAGCACCATTATTATCGTCAAGTTGCTATCCGATAAACGCGAGATCGATGCCCTCCACGGCCGCATTGCCGTGGGCTTTCTGATCGTCCAGGACATCGTGGTTGTGGCGGCGATGATCGTTCTCTCGGCCTTCGCGGGGGGCAGCGCCGGTGCCGGGAGTCTGGGCGCGCTGCTCGGAGTGCTGGGCACGGGCGTGGTGTTTCTTGCGTCCGTTGGATTCGCCATGCGGTATCTCTTGCCCGGACTCTTGGCGAGAATCGCCGCTTCCCCAGAATTGCTGGTGCTGTTCGCTGTTGCGTGGGGGGTCTCCCTGGCGTCGCTCGGCGATGCGCTGGGGTTCAGCAAGGAGATCGGTGCATTCGTCGCAGGAGTGTCGCTGGCCTCGTCGCCGTTTCGCGAAGCGATCGCGTCGCGTCTGGTCGCCCTGCGGGATTTCCTCCTTCTGTTTTTCTTTCTCAGCCTCGGCGCGCAGCAGGACCTCCGGTATCTCGGATCGCAGCTCGGTCCTGCGACGGCGCTGTCCCTCTTCGTGCTGATCGGCAATCCATTGATCGTGATGGCGATCATGGGATGGATGGGCTACCGCAAACGCACCGGCTTCCTGGCGGGATTAACCGTCGCGCAGATCAGCGAGTTTTCGCTCATTCTCGGCTCCATGGCGCTGAGCCTCGGCCACATCGACGCCCCGGTGTTGGGGCTCATTACGCTGGTGGGCCTGATCACGATTGGCGTCTCGACCTATATGATTCTCTATTCGCATCAATTGTACGACCGGCTGGCGCCGTGGCTCAGCGTGTTTGAGCGACGCGTCGCGCATGCTGAGGATCCGGATCGGACCAAGGCGGCGACCGGGCAGGTGGCGGATGCGATCATCTTCGGCTTGGACCGGTACGGCAGCCGGATCGGCGAAGGACTCCAGGCGCGCGGGTGGCGGGTTTTGGGAATCGACTTCGATCCCGAGGCGGTGCAGGAAGCCGAGCGCCGCGGGTGGCCGGCCCGCTATGGCGATGCCGAGGATCCGGAATTGATCCGGTCACTCCCCGTGGGCGGCTGCCGATGGGTGGTGTGTACCTCGCCGTTGGCGGAGACCAACCTCACCTTGCTGGATGCGTTACGGCAGCAAGGCTATCGCGGGCGCGTGGCGCTCACGGCCCGGATGCCTTCTGATGCCGATCGCCTCACCCGCGCCGGCGCGGACCTGATCTTGTGCCCGTATTTCGATGCCGCCGACCGGGCGGTGGAGCGGTTGCGGCCGGCGAATGCCGGCCGCGTGACGGGGGACACCAGCGACAAGGGCTCCGGCATGGGGACGCTGTTCTCTCACCTTGAATGAAAGGGCGATTATGCAAACCTCTCAGCCTCGTGCGCCGTTCACAATCGTGGTGGCGACAGATTTTTCTAAGCCGGCTCAGCGGGCGTTCGACTATGCCCTGTGGCTGGCCGGCCGGCTGCATGCCAGGCTGTGTATTCTGTATGTCGTGATGGGTGCGTGGCCGGCCGGAGAGCATGAACCGGGAAGCCGGGCGTTGCGTCCGGTGAAGACTGCCGCCCTGTTGCAGTTGGGCCGTCTCGCGCAACGCGCCTTCAAGCTGGGAATTGCGACGGATCCCCGCCTGGACGTCGGGAGCCCGGCAGAGCGCATTCTGGAGACCTGTAGGAAGATGCGGGCGGACCTGCTGGTGGTCGGCACGTATGGGCGCGGCGGCGTCGCCCGGGTGGTCCTGGGCAGCGTGGCCGAAGAACTCGTCCGCGCAGCGCCGTGTCCGGTCATGACCGTGAACCGGACGGTGGCTCAACGGCGGGCGCCAGGACAATACAAGGGGGCGCTATGACCGCCGGCAACGGAAGCGGTGGACACCACCATCTGCCCGCCCACGAGGTGGTGCTGTTGCTCGAAACCGACCTGGCGAAAGGCCTGTCCTCCGAGGAGGCGGCGCGGCGGCTAGAACGATTCGGCCCGAACGTGCTCCCGAAATTCAGGCGCCATGGTCCGCTGGTGCGCTTTTTCTTTCAGTTTCACCATCCGCTGATCTATGTGCTGCTCGCGGCGACCATCGTCACGGCATTCTTGGACGAATGGGTCGATGCGGGGGTGATCTTCGGAGTCGTTTTGGTCAACGCCATCGTCGGGTTCATTCAGGAGTCTCGCGCGGAGGCGGCACTGGACGCCCTTGCGTCCATGATGAAGACCGAAGCCAGAGTCCGGCGGGACGGACGGACGGTCCGGGTGCCTTCCGAGGATCTTGTGCCGGGGGAGGTGGTCCTGCTGGAGTCCGGCGACAAGGTCCCGGCCGATCTGCGGCTGGCGAAAGTCCGCGAGTTACGAGTGGACGAATCCGCGCTGACCGGAGAATCGGTGCCGGTGGAGAAGGCCGATCTGGTGCTTCCTCCCGAGACGGTTGTCGCGGACCGCAAGAACATGGCGTTCTCCGGCTCGTTGGTTACCTATGGACAGGGGGTTGGAGTGGCGGTCGGGACCGGCGTAGCCACGGAGCTGGGGCGCATCCATCAGTTAATGGGCGAAACGACCCAGCTTGCGACGCCGCTCACGAAGAAGCTGGCGTCATTCAGCAAGATGTTGACGGTCGCCATTCTCGGATTGGCCGCCGTGACATTTGTCTTGGGACTCTGGCGCGGCCAACCGGTTACGGAGATCTTCATGGCGGCGGTCGCGCTGGCCGTGGCCGCAATTCCAGAGGGGCTGCCTGCGGCGGTCACCATCACCCTGGCGATCGGCGTCGGCCGGATGGCACGGCGCCATGCGATTATCCGCAAGTTGCCGGCGGTGGAAACGCTAGGCAGCACCACCGTGATCTGTTCGGACAAGACCGGCACACTCACCAAAAATGAAATGACGGTCCAGGCCTTCTGGACGGGAGGCCGCTCATTCGAGGTCGACGGCGCGGGCTACGAGCCGGTCGGGGAGATACGAGAAAGCGGCGCCGGGCATTCGGCGTTGCCCCCGATCTTGCTCGAGCTTCTGGCTGCGGGGGCCCTCTGCAACGACGCGCAGCATCTGGAGCGCGATGGTCGCTGGATGATCGCCGGCGACCCGACCGAAGGCGCCTTGCTGGTCGCAGCGAAGAAAGCCGGGATCGATCTGAATCGGCTCCACGAGCAGTTCCCGCGTGTGGAGGCGATCCCGTTCGAGTCGGAGCGGCAGTTCATGGCCACGTTGCATCGGGTGAAATCGGGCGGGGACTCGGTGCTGTATCTCAAAGGCGCGGTGGAAAAAACGATCCGCTTGTGCGGGCGGATGGTGCTGCCGGACGAGACGGAGCAGGCACTTGATGTTCAGGCCGTGCTGAGTCAGGTGGATATCTTTGCCGGGCGGGGGCTCCGCGTGCTGGCGCTGGCGCGCAAGGCCTTTCCGGCGGACACCGCCACAGTGACGGAGTGTGATGTGGAAGACGGCCTGACTTTTCTCGGGCTCCAAGCCATGATGGATCCTCCGAGGCCGGAGGCCGTGGCGGCCGTGCGCGCCTGTCAGCAGGCAGGGATTGCGGTCAAAATGATCACGGGCGATCATGCGCTCACGGCCCGGGCGATCGCACAGCAAATCGGGTTAGACGGGCGGAAAGATCACCAGAATGGTGGATTGATCGCGCTGACCGGCCAGGAATTGGCGGCCACTCCTCAGGCGGAGCTTGCGGAGGTCGCCGACCGCACCGCGGTCTTTGCGCGGGTGTCTCCGGAACAAAAGCTGCGGCTGGTCGAGGCCTTGCAATCGCGGCGTCATGTGGTGGCCATGACCGGCGACGGCGTGAACGACGCGCCGGCCTTGAAGCAGGCGGATATCGGCGTTGCGATGGGCCGTGGCGGGACCGAAGTGGCAAAGGAAGCGGCCGACATGGTGCTGACCGACGACAACTTCGCCTCCATCGAAGCGGCCGTCGAGGAAGGCCGGTGCGTCTTTGACAACCTGACGAAGTTCATTGTCTGGACGTTGCCGACCAATATGGGGGAAGGGCTGGTCCTGCTGACGGCGATCGCCTTGGGCGTCGTGCTTCCCATCCTCCCGGTGCAAATTCTCTGGATCAATATGACGACGGCAGTGGCGCTGGGACTGATGCTGGCCTTCGAACCCACGGAGCCAGGCATCATGATGCGGCCGCCGCGCGATCCCGGCCAGCCGATCCTGACGGGCGTGCTGATCGAACGGATTGTCCTGGTGTCGTTCTTGATGCTGGCAGGCGCCTATGGCGCGTTTCTCTGGGAGCTGGATCGGACCGACTCGATCGTTGCGGCCCGCACGGCGGCGGTGAACGTCATCGTGATGGCGGAGCTGTTCTACCTGTTCAACTGCCGCTCCTTGGAGCGCACCATGTTCCATGTCGGCCTGTTCAGCAACCCCTGGATCTGGCGCGGGGTATCGTCTATGGTCGGCTTGCAACTGCTCCTGACGTACGTCCCGTCGATGAACCGGCTGTTTCACACGGCCCCGATCGACGGGCCCGCCTGGGGGCTGGTTCTGACGGCGGCCGTGACGGTGTACGTCGTGGTGGAGGTGGAGACCTGGCTGCGGTTGCAGTGGAACCGGCGGACAGGGCCCGGCGCGCCGACCAAGAGGAGCACGGATGACGCTTAAAGGCTGCGTGGGAAGTTGTTGTGGTGTGCCATGCTCAAGTATGGCGTGCTCCTGGGGTGGTTTCTGTTGTTCACCCTCGCGCACAGCTCGGCTGCATTGTGAGAGAAAGGAGGCATTGAGATGGACCCGTTCATGCTGCTTGGGATTCTTGCGGTGGTCATCGGCATCGTCGGGGTGTTCGTCTTGTTGAAAGGCCGGAAGAAGAATGTCCGGTGAACGAATCGCCCGGCTGCTTGCGACGCAAGGGAGGGATGCATGATCGGACAATCCGTGAAGTTGACAACCATTCGAGGAATTGATATCGGGGTTCACTATTCCTGGTTCATCATCTTTTTCCTGATTACGTTTTCGCTGACCACTCGGTTTGCGTCGGAGCATCCCCAGTGGACGCAGGCCGAGCATTATGCGGTTGGGATTCTGACGAGTCTCCTCTTCTTTTCCTCGATCCTCCTGCATGAACTAGCACATAGCTTCGTAGCTCTGGCCAAAGGCATTCCGGTCCGTGCGATCACGCTGTTCGTGTTCGGCGGCGTCGCGCAGATCGGCCGCGAGCCGGACCGGCCGATGACGGAGTTTCAAATCGCGATTGCCGGGCCGATCGCCAGTGCGCTGCTGGCCGTCGGGTTCGGTGCGATGGCGAATCTGGCGGGCGACGAGTTCGAACGGATTTCCGCCCTGGCCGGGTGGCTCTCCTCCATCAATCTCATGCTGGCGCTGTTCAACCTCGTGCCGGGCTTCCCGCTCGACGGCGGACGGATCTTCAGAGCGCTGCTCTGGCGGGTGACGGGCAACCTGGCTACAGCCACCCGGATTGCAGCCGGCACCGGCCAGACGGTGGGGTACGCATTTATACTGGTCGGCATTTGGACCATGTTCACCGTGAGCTGGTTCAACGGACTCTGGCTGGTCTTCATCGGCTGGTTCCTGCTCAGCGCCGCCCAGGAGAGCGTCCTTCAGATGAGCCTGCGGTCTGCGTTGAGCGGCCTGAGGGCTGAAGACATCATGGCGCGAGATTGTCCCACCGTGTCGGGTCAACTGAGCCTCGCGGACTTGGTGCACGAGCATATTCTACGGACAGGCCGGCGATGTTTTCTGGTCTCGCAGAACGGACGACTCGAGGGCCTCGTGACGCTGCACCAAGTGAAGGCCGTGCCGCAAGAGCGATGGGGGGACAGTTTCGTGGTGCAGGCGATGACGCCGATGGACCGGCTATATGCGGTGGCGCCGGAGACGGCGATTCTGGATGTCTTGAGAGGCATGGAACAGCACGATGTCAACCAGGTTCCAGTCACACAAGAGGGCCGGTTGCTGGGCATGATCACGCGGGATCACCTCTTGCGCGTGCTCTATGCCAATCTGGAGCTAGGGGTGCGTGAGACCCCTGCTTCAGCGTAAGTCCCCCTGAACGGAACCTGACGTGAGGGGGAGAATCTAACCATGAAAACCCTACTCGCCGTGAATCGTGTTTTTGCGGAAGCGTCTCCCGAAAAGTCGCGCTATAGGCACTCTGTTTGGTGTTTGTGGTGAGAAGACAAGCCGATGAGTATCAGGTCGGTAAGGGGGCGGCCATGCTGACGGCAGGAGGAATGCTGCCACTGAGCGCAGTGATGATCCTTATCGCAGGAACAGGATTGTCCCACTATGGCGACTGGATTGCCGAACACACGGGACTCAGCCGGCTGTGGAGCGGGGTGGTGCTACTGACGGGAGCCACTTGCTTGCCGGAAGTCTTCACCGCGGGCAACGCCGTGCTGATTGACGCGCCCAATATGGCCGTCGGCGATCTGTTCGAAGGGAATGCCTTTAACCTGGCGATTCTGTTGCCGGCGGGCCTTGTCGATCGCAAGCCCCCCTTGTTGGAGGCCGTGGCCCCAAGCCACGCGGTCAGGGCCTTGGTGAGTTTCCTGTTGATGAGTGTGGGCATGACGGGGATCATCTATCGGGGGAAAAGCGTGTCCTGCTGATCGAGCCGGACAGTGCTTGATGATCGTGGGCTAGGGCTTGGGGATGCGATTCAGTGCGAGTTCCGGAGGAGACGGATATGCGATCCGACAATGTAAGTAGGCCGACCTCAGCGGCGCCTGGTGCGGCCCCAGTTGCGTGGCATGTGCTCACTGCTCCGGCCGTTGCACAGCAACTGACCGTTGATCCGCAGATGGGTTTGAGTGCCGATGAAGTCGCCCGGCGCCTGTCGACCTACGGGCTGAACGCCATTCAGGAGCATCGCGCCCGCAGTCCCTGGCGCATGCTGCTGGACCAGTTCACCGATTTCATGATCCTCGTCCTGATTGCTGCGGCGATCATCTCGGGCATGATCGGCGAGCCGCCGGATGCCATCGCCATTATGGTCATTGTATTGCTCAACGGCGTGATCGGGTTCATCCAGGAATACCGGGCGGAGCGGGCGGTCGCCGCGCTCAAGTTGCTCGCGGCACCGAATGCGAAGGTGCTGCGCGAGGGCAAGCCGGCGACGATCCCGGCCTCGCAGCTGGTTCCGGGCGATGTCGTGGCGCTGGAACCCGGCGACGGGGTCCCTGCGGATATGCGGTTGGTGGAAACGGTCCAGCTCAAAGTCGAAGAGGCGGCGCTCACCGGCGAATCCGTGCCGGTGGAGAAGCAGGCGCGGCCGTTGCCCGAGGTGGAACTCCCGCTGGGCGACCGTCTCAACATGGCCTACAAGGGGACGCTCGTGACCTATGGGCGTGGGACCGGGCTTGTCGTCGGGACCGGCATGCACACGGAGCTGGGCAAGATCGCCACGCTGCTGCGGGAAGAAGAGGAGGTCAAAACTCCGCTGCAGAAGCGGCTGGCGCAGTTCGGCCAACGGCTGGCCCTGGTGGCCCTCGCAATCTGCGCGATGGTCTTTCTCGTCGGCGTGCTCCGCGGCGAGTCGGTGATCCTCATGTTCCTGACCGCCGTCAGCCTAGCGGTCGCCGCGATCCCTGAAGCGCTCCCGGCAGTTGTGACCGTATCGCTGGCCTTCGGCGCCCGCAAGATGGTGAAGAAACAGGCTCTGATCCGGCGGCTGCCGGCCGTCGAGACGCTGGGGTCCGTGACCTACATCTGTTCGGACAAGACCGGAACCTTGACGCTGAACAAGATGCAGGTCGTGCAAGTCATCGTGGCGGGTCAGGTCGCGGCGCGGGTGCCATCCGTTGGGGAACAAGGAGAGGCGGGACGGTTGTTCGGCCAGGCGCTTGCGCTCAGCAACGACGCCGTGCGTCAGGACCTGGATCGCGTGCTGGGCGACCCGACCGAAGTGGCCCTCTATGTCGCCGCGCGTGACGCCGGGTACGACAAGGAGCGGTTGCAGATTCACGCGCCACGGCTGGCCGAACTGCCTTTCGATTCGGATCGGAAATGCATGACGACCTTTCATCAGGAAGGAGAAGGTCTGGTCGCGTTTACCAAAGGCGCACCGGAGCAGGTCGTCGCGCAATGTGAACGGGGGTGGTTGGGAATGGAGTCTGTTCCCATGAAGCAAGAGGCGATTCTAGCGCAGGCGGAACGGATGGCGGCCAATGGCCTGCGGGTGCTTGCGGTGGCGTTCAGGAAGTGGCCGAGATTGCCAGAGGATCTGGTGCCGAATCAAGCCGAGCGTGATCTGATCTTCCTGGGATTGGTCGGCCTGTTGGATCCGCCGCGGCCTGAAGCGCAGGAGGCGGTCAAACTCTGCCAGTCTGCCGGCATCACCCCGGTGATGATCACCGGCGATCATCCGGCCACCGCCCGTGCGATCGCCGTTCGACTGGGAATCATTACGAACGACGATGTGGTCATGACCGGGCAGGAACTGGCGCCCTTGTCAATTGAGGAGTTCGAAGAGCACGTCGAGCGGATCAGGGTTTACGCACGGGCCGCGCCGGTGCAGAAGATCAAGATTGTGAAGGCTCTGCAAGACAAAGGCGAGTTCGTGGCCATGACGGGCGATGGTGTGAACGACGCGCCGGCGCTCAGGCGGGCTGACATTGGCGTCGCGATGGGCGTGACCGGCACGGATGTGGCGCGCGAAGCCTCGCACATGATCCTGCTGGACGACAATTTTGCAACAATTGTCGCGGCGGTGCGTGAGGGACGGCGGATCTTCGACAACATCCGCCGGTTCATCAAGTACACGATGACGAGCAACGCGGGTGAGATCTGGACGATTTTTCTCGCGCCGTTCCTGGGTTTGCCGATTCCGCTGTTGCCCATCCACATTTTGTGGATCAATCTCGTGACCGACGGATTGCCCGGCCTGGCGTTGGCCGCGGAACCGGAGGAACGGGGAATCATGCAGCGGCCGCCTCGTCCGCCGAAGGAGAGCATCTTCGCGCGCGGGATGTGGCAGGACATTCTCTGGGTGGGGTTGCTCATGGGGGGCGTGTCGCTGATCACGCAGGCCTGGGCCTATCATACCGGCCATGCCCACTGGCAGACGATGGTGTTTACGGTCTTGACCTTGTCGCAGATGGGCAACGTGCTGGCGATTCGCTCGGAGCGCGAGTCCTTCTTCACGCTGGGACCGTTGACGAATCGCCCCTTGTTGGGCGCCGTGCTCCTGACGTTCGCTTTGCAGATGGGCACCATCTATATTCCCGCGCTCAATCCGATCTTCAAGACCGAGCCGCTGGATAGGGATGAATTACTGGTCTGTCTGGCCCTGTCGTCCGTGGTGTTCATCGGGGTCGAAATCCAGAAATGGTTGATCCGGCGAGGGTGGCTGGCGTGGGCATGAAGCGTATTATGTCCTGTTAGAGTTGGATCGGGCGTCGCGTGCAAGGCCTTCGTAGCTCCGCGCCGGCGGAGGTCCGATCGGCGTCCGATGCGATCAAGGATAGCTGTGACGAGAGGGCCTCTGTGTGAGCCGATAATCGGGGTGCACCCCAAGGAATAGAAGGACACATGGCGTTTGAAGACATCTTCTGGGGGGTTCTGATCGCGTTGGGCGCTGGGGCGCTCATCGGCCTGCAACGCCAGCAGTCCAGGGACGAGGAGAAAGGCCCCGGCGTCGGCGGCGTTCGGACTTTTCCCTTGATTGCCTTGGCCGGGGCGCTGTCGGCGCTCATCGCGCACACGATGGGGGTATGGCCCATGCTGGGCGCCATGGTGATCATCGGCGCCTTCCTGGCCGTCTCGCAGTATCAAGAGTGGAGCCGGAGCGCAGACCCAGGGATTACCACGCAAGTGGCGGCCCTCATCACCTTTCTCCTGGGGGTCCTGGCTCTCGAGCCAGGGATTCCGTTGCCTGTCGGCGACCGCTATCTCCTGATTGTCGCCAGTGCCGGCGTGGTGATGGCCCTGCTGTCGTTCAAGGAACCGCTGCACCAGGCGGTGGCCCGCATCTCCGACGATGATCTGTATGCGACGGCGAAGTTTGTCGTGCTCGCGGTCGTCGTCCTGCCGCTGCTGCCCAACCGTACCTATGGTCCCTTCAATGTCGTGAATCCCTTCCATGTGGCCCTGATGGTTGTGCTCATCGCGGGAATTAGTTTCCTTGGGTATATCGCGATGCGGATTGCCGGCCCACGTCACGGGCTGTTGGCGACCGGCATGCTAGGCGGACTGTTGTCCTCCACAGCCGTCACCGTCAGCCTAGCGACGAAAGCGCGGGAATCATCGGCGGTGGTCGCGCTCGCCGCCGTGGCGACGCTGTTGGCTTCGAGCACCATGTTTCTTCGGATGCTCGTTGTGATCAGCGTGATCAATCCCCCTCTCTTCCCGAGTCTAGCCTGGCCGCTGGGGATCATGGCGCTCGGCGGCTATGGTACGGCGCTGATGCTCTATCTGCAGTCAGGTCAGACTCTCCACGAGGCGCCCCCTCTGTCCTATCGCAATCCGCTCGAACTGGGGACCGCATTGAAGTTCGGCCTCTTTTATGGGGTCGTCATTGTCGTGGCCAAAGGCGCGCAGCTTGGGCTCGGAGACCACGGCCTCTACGCCTCCAGCGTGCTGGCCGGTACGACCGATGTCGATGCGATTACGCTCTCGGTGGCCCAGTTTCATCAGGAAGGATTGGCCACCCGGACTGCGGCGACCGCGATCACGGTCGCGGCGATGACGAACACGATTGCCAAAGCAGCTCTTGCCGCCTGGTTTGGCGGCTGGAGGTTGGCTGCGCATGTCGCACTGGGCTTGGGGGTAGCCCTAGCAGGGGGTGCTTTGACACTGGTGTTCGTCGCGTAGCGTAGGGGGCCACGCGGGGGATTGAGGGCTCGCATCGCGCTCCACAGGAAGGGGCAGCGGTGGTATTTTGTAACGTTCCCCCGTTCGATCAGGCCGGCTGAGCAAGGGGAGGCCCCAAGGGTAGGCCCGTGGTGGTCTCCGAGACTGATGGCAGAGAATGCAACCGTAAGCAAAGGAGGATCTCACCCATGAACATGAGACGGATGATCGGCGCGTGTTCGCTCACGCTGCTCGTGACGGGCTGCGTGAGCAGTGGAACTCATACAGCGGCACTGGAGGAGCTGGAGGGCGTGAAGAAATCCGCGGCGGCATTGGAGGCCGACAAGAACCAGGCGGCGGCTCGGGTCGCAGCACTAGAAGCCGACAACGCCAAACTGGCTCAGGACCTGGCGGCGTCCCAGGCGGCGGGCAGCCGGACCGGCCAGGCCCTCGTCGCGTCCAATCAAAACCTCGATCGGGCGTTGGCCGGACTGCGCGACCGCGAGGAGGAGGCCAAAAAGGCGCAGGAGGAGGCTCGACAGGCGCAGATCGCGGCGGGAGAATTGCGGCGGGAGCGGGATCTGCTCCGGGTGAAGTCCGACGATCTTGAACGGAAGCTTCAGACCGCCCAGCACGAGCAAGCGGCCTCGGTCCAAGCGGTCAGGGAGGCCAATCAGCAGATTGCCGCGTCGGAGAAAGAGAAGGAACAGGTGGCGGCAGCGTTGCGGGCGGCCGAGAACCATGTCCGGGATTTGACGACGAACCTAAATGCGGAACAGGGCAAAGTGGCCGCGCTCCAGCAGGACAAGCAGAAACTCCTCGGCGGGACGACGACGGCGCAGGACGAGATCGCCCGGCTGCAAAAACGGGCCGGCGAACTGGAAACCGACGCCGCCCGTGTGAAAGATTTGGAGAAGCGGCTGTCCGAGCGTGATCAGCAGATTGGCACGTTGCGGCAAGAGGCGACCGATCGCCATGTCGTCGCCGCTAAAGCCGCCATGCTGGCGGAAGAGCTGGAAAAGAACAAACAACGGGTCGCCGGGCTGACCGGTGAGCTGGCGGCGCTCGGCGAAGAAGCGGCCGGGGTGAAACAGGAGCGGGACCGGCTGCAAGCGATGCTGGAGGATGAGCGTGCGCGGTTGAAAGCCGGAGAAGCGGAGCGGGCCAGGCTCGAGCAGGAACGGGCGGCGAAGGAAGCGGAGATCGCTCGCCTGACCCGCACCCACGAGGATCTGACCAGTTCGCTCAAGGCGGAAATCGAGAAGGGTGATATCAAGATCAAACAGGTGCGTGACCGGTTGACGATCAATATGGTGGATCGGGTGCTCTTCGATTCCGGCCAGGCGCAGGTCAAGCCGGCTGGCCTCAAAGTATTGAAGCAGGTCAGCGACGTGCTGAAAAAAGTGACGGACAAGCAGGTCCGCATCGAGGGGCATACGGACAATGTGCCGATCGGCGTCAAGTTGCGAGAAAAGTTCGCGACGAACTGGGAACTCTCCACGGCGCGCGCGACCAGCGTCGTGCGCTATTTGATCGAGGAGGGCGGCGTGGACCGCACGATGCTGGCCGCCGGCGGCTATGCCGATACCAGAGCGGTGGAATCCAACGATACCGATGCCGGCAAGGCCGCCAACCGGCGCATCGAAATCGTGCTCTACCCGAAGGATCTGACGGACTTGGCCGGCACGATCAAGTGACGGAGCGGGCCGCAGGCCGGTCGGCGAGGCGCCTGCACGCCCCTCCGACCGTGGGCGGACACGCAGCAGAGTGCAAGCAAACCAGTATGAGAACGGCGCTGCGTGTCGTGGTCGTCAGGGCCGCCACGGTGATGATCAGCACGTCGGCTTGTCATCCCGGGCCGGAATCGGTATGATCGGACACGATGAGTGCCACGCTGTATTCGAACTATTCACGGGGCTGGCTGTGGATCGTGTTCTGCCTGTGCCTCTGTGTCATGGCCCAGATGCTCGGCGTGCCGACGACGCTCCTCAATCCTGCCGACTCCTCTGATCTTCTCGGATCGACGGTGTTGGAAGGCTTTTCCGTTATTCCGCCGACACCTGAACTGTTTTTGCCAACGATATCTGTTGCAATATCGGGTTTCCTGCCGCCTGTGCTTGCGTTTGTGATTGCCGCCACGTTGTTTCATCCTCCCGTACACTAGTCCTGCGTTAGCGCCCACGTTCTATCGAGTTCCGTCGGCTGAAGCGGGCTCAGGTTTTATTTCCCTTCGCTTGTACGAAGTGTTTTGGTTTCGCTGGATAGGCCGGGGTATTCCCGGATGAATCGAGCCGATTGTTCCGTCCGGGCGGATGCACCGGATGCGGGTGCCGGTTCACATTTGTCATGAGGGATCATCACGCCGGGGTCTTCAGGAAAGGGAAATTAAACGATGCGGATGTTGCGGGCCCTCTGTGCTGGATTGTTCCTGATGCAGGCTGGTTGCGGGCATGGGGTCGCGGGATCTGATGCGCCGCCGGTTCGAGAAATTCGCATTGCCGATGCCGTAAAGCCCGATCCGATGTTTGCGAATCTGGGGGAGGAGATCCGGTGGACGAATGCCCGGTCGGCTCCAGTCAGAATCGGATTTCTGACCATGAGACTGCTCGATGAGTTGAGCTGTGAGCAGGGCGTCAAGACACTTTTCGGAGAAGTGAATGATTTGATCACGATTCCTCCCGGAGGGTCTATCAGCCTGTGTTTCGGGCGCGCAGGGGAGTTGAAGTACAACGTCTGGTTTGAGCCGCAAAATCCCAGGGGGCTGATCAGTCCTACGGCGACTGTCCGGATTGAGGCGCGCGGTTAAGCAGTCCGGGTGGCTGCTATCCGACTGGCAAGCCCCGTTAGTTGCCGTTAGAGCACGTCGCTCCAGGGAGGACTGACGGCGAACGCGGCGTTGATCAGGCCGACATGCGAGTAGGCTTGCGGGAAATTTCCGCACTGGGTTTTTGTGGAGGGAATGAAATGCTCAGAGAGCAGGCCGACATGGTTTGCCGCTCCCAGGACGCGCTGCAGGATGGTTCGTGCCTCTTCCATGCACCCCAGACGGGCGAGCGCTTGGGCGATCCAGAACGAGCAGATGACGAAGGCGCCTTCCGGTTTCCCGAAGTCGTCGTTCCGCACGTACCGGTAGAAGAACCCGGTGTCTTCGCCGCCGTGCCGGAGCGAGAGTTCGCGGGTGATGTGCAATACCGTCGACTCGCACAGGGGGCGGTTCGGATAACCGAGGATGGGCAGCTGGGCCAGTGCGGCGTCGAAACTGGGATCGGTGGGACCGTTCCGAACGGCTCCCTCGCGGACGGCGCGGAGCAAGGCGTCTTCCGCCTGGATGCGTCCCGCCGTGAGGCCGGTCGAGACGGAGGGGAGATGCCCGGCTTGTTTGATGCGCTCCAATCGCTCGAGCCCTGCCCAGCACAGGAGATTCGTGAAGGAATGCTCCTGCCAGCCGTTGCGGATCTCCCAGAGACCGGCATCCGGCTGGCCGATGCTGCGCACGCACAGTTTCGCCAGATGCGCCAGCAGGGCATCGAGATCTCTCGTGCGCAAATCGACATACCGTTCGTCGAAGAAGATCGGCGTAAAGGTCAGAATCATTTCGGCGTAAGCATCGTTCTGCACATGCTCCGCGGCCTGATTGTAGCTGCGCACGGGGCGGCTGCCCTGGTAGCCGGACCAGTTCGCATGCTCCGTCTCGGGCAGCGGAAGCCCCTGGCTGAGCGTGTAGACCGGCCGTAGCCGGTCGCTGGAGTGTTCGTGGGTATGCGCGATGTTCAACAGAAATTTCAGGAAGGCTTCCATCTCTTCGAAGTGGCCCAGGTTATGAAACGCCGTGAGGGCAAAATAGGCATCGCGCAGCCAGCAAAACCGGTAATCCCAGTTGCGCTGTCCCCCAGGCTGCTCCGGAAGGCTTGTCGTGAGGGCCGCCAGAATGGCGCCGGTATCTTCGAAACAGTGCAGTTTAAGCGCCAGGGCCGAGCGGATGACTTCTTGCTGATGCAGGAGCGGCACCGAACAGTTCTTCACCCAGATGCGCCAATAGCGGGCGGTCTGCTCCAGAAAGTCGTGTGTCACTTTGATGAGATCGTCTTCGATGCCGAGTCCCCAGGTCATGGCGAAATAGAATTTTTGGGTCAGCGCCATCGGGATCTCTTCGCAGAGATAGGTCAGCGGCATGTTGGTCAGCAGGCGGAGCAGTTCGCCGCGGATTTCATACCGCACATGGTTGCTGCCCCGCACAGGCTGCACCGGAGTCTTCTCCCATCCGGAGACCGGACGGCAGCTGATGCGGATAGCCGGGGTGCCCTGCAGCGGTTCGACCAGTCTGAACAGCGCGGCCGGCCGATAGATGCGACCGTATTGCTCGAAACCGCGGACAGAAAGTCGGTGATCTGGAAGGCGTCGCCATTCGTCAATGTGACGGTCGTCAGGAGGATATTCGTATTCGGCAGATAGCGCTGTTCATTCGTGAGAGCGGAGGGCGCGAGGGTGCTGGCGATCGAGAAATGCCCGCCGTCCGGATCCAGCAACCGGCCGAAGACCGGGGGACTGTCGGGCCGGGGTGCGCACATCCATTCCACGCTGCCGTTCAAACCGATCAGCGCCGACGTTTGGCAGTTGCCGACAAGGCCGTAGGGATACATGCCCCCACCATAGGCGATTTCGGGTTCGATGTAAACGAGAGGTGAATTATGCGGTTGTCGCTGCGATTTCTGTTGCCGCTGGTCCTCGTGCTGGCCGGTCTGGCCTATGCCGTCATTCCCCTTGTCGATACATTGACGCTGAAATGGTTCGTCCGGGATCTTGAAATCCGGTCGGAGCTTATCGGCCGCATGGTCGAAAGTCCCCTGGTCGATCTCTTGGCTTTGGAGTCCAAGCCGAAGCTGCTGATTTATTTCAATCGGATCATTCAGGACGAGCGGCTGTTTGCCGTGGGTTTTTGCGACCGCGACGGGAAGCTGATGTACAAGACTTTGACCTACCCTGACTCGATTTCCTGCGATAGTTCAGGCACGCTCAAGGCGGGACAGACCGCGCTCTTGCGCCTCACCCAGGGAGCCGTCCATGTCGCAGCCGTCGGGATCGAAGGCAACGGCCGGGTCTGGGGGCGCCTGATGCTGGTCCACGACATGAGCTGGATCGAGCGGCGGAGCAGCGATACGAAGTGGTATCTCTTTTACCTGTTCGCCGTCATCGGCGGAGTGATCTCGCTAGTGACGGTCCTCGTCGCGCATCTGAGTTGGCGAGGATGGGTCGCAGGCGTGCGGTCGATGCTACGGGGGGAGGGCCTGGTCGCGTTGATCGGAGACCCGAAACCCGGCGCCGACTTGCATCCGGTCGCCCAGGATCTGCGCGCCCTCATCCAAGACCTCGAAGCGGATAAGCGCATGCGGGACGAAAGCCAGATGAGCTGGACGCCGGCCACGCTGAAGACCATTCTCCACGACCATCTCGCCGGTGACGAAGTGCTGATCGTCTCCAACCGGGAACCGTACATCCATAATTGGCACGACCAGCAGATCGAGGTGCAGGTGCCGGCCAGCGGGGTCGTCACCGCTCTGGAGCCTGTGATGCGCGCCTGCTCCGGGGTCTGGATCGCGCACGGCAGCGGCACGGCCGATCGGGAAGTCGTCGATGCGCGGGGCCATGTGCGTGTGCCGCCGGACCATCCTGAGTATGAGATCAGGCGGGTCTGGATGTCGCCCGAAGAAGAAAGCGGGTACTACTACGGGTTTGCCAATGAAGGCCTCTGGCCGCTCTGCCACCTGGCGCATGTCCGTCCCGTGTTTCGTTCCTCGGACTGGCAGTATTACAAAGACATGAACGAGCGGTTCGCCCTGGCCATCATCGAGGAGGCCAAGACCGACAATCCGGTCGTGCTCGTCCAGGATTATCACCTCGCACTCGTGCCGAAGCTGGTGCGCGACCATCTGCCGAACGCCACGATCATTACGTTCTGGCACATCCCCTGGCCCAATCCGGAGCGCTACGGCATCTGTCCCTGGTACAAGGAAATTCTTGAAGGCCTCCTCGGGAGCAGCATTCTGGGATTTCACACACGCTTCCACGGCAGCAACTTCATCGAAACCGTGGACCGGTCGCTCGAAACGAGAATCGACTGGGACAGCTCCACGATTTCCTATCAGGGGAAACTCACCGCCGTGAATCATTATCCCATTTCGATCGCCTGGCCCGAACAGCAACGGTCGCTGTGGCCGCCGGTCTCCGAGTGCAAGACGCGCATTCGCACATTGAATACACTGTCCCACACGCATCGCGTCGGCGTCGGCGTCGAGCGGCTCGATTACACGAAAGGCATCCTCGAGCGATTCCTGGCCATCGAGCGGTTGCTTGAATTGCAGCCGGAGTGGATCGGCCGGTTTTCGTTTGTCCAAATCGCCGCCCCCAGCCGATCGAAAATCGAGGAGTACCAGCAGCTCAGCCGAAATGTGCTGGTGTCGGCCGAACGTATCAACGCGCGATTTGGCCGCGAAGGGTACCGGCCCATCCATGTGCGGATCGAGCATCATGAACCGCAGGAGGTCAGCACATATTACAGAGGCGCCGACTTCTGCATCGTCAGCAGCCTTCATGACGGCATGAATCTCGTCGCGAAGGAATTTGTCGCGGCGCGAGACGACGAGCAGGGCGTGTTGATTCTCAGCCAATTCACCGGGGCCGCGACGGAACTGCCCGAAGCCCTGCTCATCAACCCGTACAATATCGACCAATGTGCGGCGGCCATGCATCTGGCGCTGACCATGCCTCCGGTCGAACAGCGGGCGCGGATGCGCAGCATGCGCGGGATCGTGCAGGAGTTTAATGTGTATCGCTGGGCCGGCCGCATGCTGATGGATGCGGCCCGCATGCGGCAACGGGCGCGTATCGTGCGTCAGACAGGAGTCCGGGATGTGCGGACGATCACGGGAGGACAGGCATGATGTATTTGCTCTCGCCGGAGGGACGGGAAGCGATGAGAGCTGTTGCCGGTAGGCCGATGCTCTACGCCTTCGATTTTGACGGGACGCTGGCCAAGATTTCTCCGGATCGCGAGTCGGTCAAATTGTCCCGTTCGATCCATGAATGGCTGGCGGAATTGGCCAAGCGCGCTCCCTGCGCCGTGATCTCGGGGCGGGGGCTCAGGGATTTGGCCCCGAGAGTGAACGGGGCCGTTCCATACCTGATCGGCAACCATGGGCTGGAAAGTCCCTTGACGCCATCGGTGACGCTCCTGTGGGCCGATGGGATCTGTGCGGGGTGGAGAGCGGCGATGAAGGGGGAACTGGCGATGCAGTTGGCCGATCTCGGGATCGAGGTGGAAGACAAGCGGTATTCACTGACGCTGCATTATCGGAAGCGGGAAGAGGAGGACCGCATCCGTCCGATCCTGCTCACCTTGCTGAGCCGGCTCAACCCTGCGCCTCGACTGATCATCGGGAAGCAATCGATCAATCTCTTGCCTCCTGGAAAAGGCGGCAAGGGGGCGGCGGCGCTCGAGTTGATGCGGCATCTTCGCCAGCCCGCCTTCTTCTTCATCGGCGATGATGAGACGGATGAGGACGTGTTTGCGCTGACGGAAGGGCTGGCCATGGGCGTGCGGGTCGGACTGCACGCCGGGTCGCGCGCAAAGTTTTATATCAAGCATCAAGGGGAGATCGAAGATGTCCTGCGCTTCTTGATCCATCGGTTGGATCGGACACCGGAACAGGGCCAGCGCGCCGATCGGCCGGCGATGACTCAATGCAAGGAAGCGGAGCATGACGGCTAAGGCCTTGGTCCTGTGCGCCTGCGGCCTCGCCCTTGCGGGTTGCGGGAATCAGGACAATCCCGCTCAGACCGTTGTAGCCCACCCGGCCGGAGGAAGCGCGCTCCAGGCAGGAACCGGTGGCGGCCGGCCGATCGGACAGGAAGAGGTTCCGGTCGCTGGTCGTCGTCGCTATGTGGCCTTCGAGTCCCGTGCCGCGAACCTGACGGCACAGGACACCAACGGGGTGACGGATGTGTTCGTCTACGACAATGAGACCAAGCAAACCGCGCGTGTCTCCATCAGCAGCAGCGGAGTCCAGGGGAACGGCGGGAGCTTTTCGCCGGCGCTCACGCCGGACGGACGGGTTGTCGTCTTCGAATCCTTAGCCACGAATCTGGCGCCCGAGGATACGAATCGCCATCGGGACATCTTTGTCCATGATCGGAAGACAGGCGTGACTACCCGAGTGTCGGTGGACAGCCGTGGCAACCAAGCCAACAATTTCAGTCAAGCTCCGCATCTCAGCGCAGACGGCCGCTACATCGTGTTCGAATCCCTCGCGTCGAATCTGGTATCGGGCGACACCAACGGCGTGATCGACGTGTTCGTGCATGATCGGCAGGCAGGACGAACCAGCCGGGTGTCTGTCGGCCACGATGGGATTCAAGGCGACAGCGCCAGCGTCAATCCCACTATCAGCGAGGACGGCCGCTACGTGACGTTCGAGTCGTTTGCCACCAACCTGCTGGCGGGCAAGCCGGAGCAAGCGAAGCAGGTATTTGTCTATGATCTGAAGACGGGAGTGCTGCAGCGGGTGGCGGCCGGTTGACCGCGGGCCACCAAGGGGAGGCATTGATGACCATCCATGATTGGATCGTGCTGGTTGGTGGAGTAATTTTTCTGATTCTGATCGTGCTGCTGCTCAGGCGCGCGATTCGAGATGTGAAGCGCCCGGGGAAGTGAAGCTCCCCGCGCCCCCGCGCGGGGGATTCTGGCGAAGGAAAGTAAATTCAAGTTCCGCCGTAATCTTGTCACGCAAGAGGAGTGCTACGGTGCCGCTGGCTGATTCGCTATTTGTGACTTGTCTTGGTTCCTCGTTCGGTCGGTGTCCGTCGGATCGGCAGGGGGCGAGCCGGAGTCCTATGGAGGAGTTGGTGCGGAGATACGGTACGGGGCGCGGCGGACCGCCGCGCCCCGCCGGACCGGCCTATTTGCCGCTCTGGTCCTTCTTCTCATCCTTCTTGTCGTCGCTGAACACCACGTGGCCGCCCTTGTCCTTGTGCTCTTCCTTCTTGTCATCGCCGAACACGACCACATTGCCGCCCTGCTTCTCTTCCTTCTTTTCCTCACCAGCGAAGGACAGGGTGGACATGGCACTGAAGCTGAGGAACGCCGCCAGAGCCATCAAACCGCTGAGCTGTTTCATAAAGACCTCCATGAATAAGGATGATGTGAAGATAATGGTCCGGTCATGCCCCGTGCACAACCCGTGTCTATCCTTTATCAAGGGTGCGGCATTCGGCTCAACGGACAAAATCGACGGATGGAGAGCCCTATTTGTCCAATGCGTGCAGATCGAAAAGGAGACACAATGAGTTCCATCGGACTATCCCATATGCTCTATAGAGATCGTGCTATGCCGGATCGTATGACGTCTGTCGGTCGTCTTGAAGACGTGGTGTCGACTGCCGAGGACTTCGATCGGGTCGTCTTGCAATCGCTGCCTCTGCTGCTCGACCGGGCGGCCGGCTATACCAAACGCTTTCTTCGGGAAACCGGCCAGTGGAGCGACGATGTCGCCCACGAAAAATTTGTGCTGCGTTGGGGAGCGGAATATCTCGAACAGTTTCTCGTGTCGGGCCGGAGCGAGGTGCCCTGCCGCCCGCTCTTCCTGCTGGATTCGATGGTGGCCAGACAGCACAGCAGGCCGGAACCCTTCTGCTATCATCGAGATCTTCTCACGCCGCTCGGCCGATTTCTTGACGGGCTGGTAGGGCGCGCAGTCGTCAGCCGTGACGCGCTGATCGCCCTGTATCATCATTGTTACGGGTTAGGACCAGGGCAGGTGATTACGGCGCTCCGGTTGAACGGCTCGGAGAGTCCTCGCATCTACAAGAATTTTCAGCGATGGCGGGAGAGCGGATGGAAGCGCACGCTTGATGATATCGGGTTCACCGACGCCGACTTGCAAGGGCTGACGGAACAGCAGCAGCGCCACCGGTTCAACGGCGAGGCCGAGCGCCTGCTGCGCTTTGCGCAGACTCACTATCGGAAGAGTGAGCCTGACCATTATCCCTGCCTGCCCAGGCATCAGTGGGAGGACATGTTTCTGCAGGGCTACGGAGTTGAATACCGGATTTGGCACCTGGCTCTGTGCCTGGATTGTCTGCAGTTGGCCTGGGATCTGGGGCTCGACGGGGCCTCGGCGAAAGAGAAGCCGCGTGTGACACTCCAGCTCCAGCCGTAACGCGACTCGAGTTGATGAGAAGAAGGAGGATCTATGGATACCGAACACGAGTGTTCAGGCTATCGTGCGCACCTGCTGAATGCCATACGGACAGGTCCCCGGCGCTCCGGTTGCGGCGGGTCGGACCCGATCCATGTCTTCGTCAATCAGCGGCGGGTCGGGCTGTTGGAAAGTGCGGGGGCCGAAGCAACCTTGCAGGTTCAGAGCCAGACCTCCGTTGACAGTGTTCAGCTCCGATCAGAGGATGGGGTGCTCCTCGGCGGCCTGTCCGCTCCCGAGTATGGCTTCAGGAGTTGCCGGATTGCCCTTACCCGGGCAGCCGTCGAACTTCGCGTTCACAATACCCCGCAAGGCGGATCGGTCAACGCCGTGTTTCAACCTGTCCAGGGGTTTTGGCATCGGGCGCGGCGGGCATGGAGCGGTGTGACCGGCGGCACGACCGCTCCGCGTCCGCTTACCGTCGCGGGATCAGGGGGCCGGGCGCTCGCGTTCACCCAGATCCTGCTGGCCGTCACGTTGGCCGGACTGGTTGCTGACCGGTTCACCGGCTGGATGACGCCGGTCAAGCCGCCGTTGACCGTCACACCGACCGAAGCACCCTGGGCGGCTCCGCTTGCCGAGGTGACGAAGCTCGAGCAGCAACTCCTTGACCTCTCGCGGATGCAGGCAAAGGTTGTGGAAACGATTCAGACGCAGCAGCAGGGGATGGCGCAGATCCAGCGGACGATGGCGAAGGTATCGTCCACGCAAGAGGCGGTCGCGTCCGGCATCCTGACGGTGAAGCAGGAGATGGAACAGCGGCGGAAAAGCACGGGGCGCGACGCCGATCGTATGACGCGGGTTCTGATGAGCAAGGCTCTCAGTGAGCAGGAGCAGCTGGAAGCCGAGATTCATAGCCTGGTGATCGCGAACGAGCGTCTGGCCCGAGAACGGGCTCAGTTGGAGCAGCATAATCAGGAATTGAATAAGCGACTGAAGACGGCCGGTACGGACGTTTCGAAGGCGATGGTTCCGGATACCGAGAAGCCGGTGATGGCACAGCAGGGTGCTCCGTCTACACCGCCGCAGGTGGCAGAAGCGAAAACAGGGCCGCAGCAACCTCCGTTTTTATTCTGGGTGACGTTCAGCGAGGGAGCCAGCCAGGACAGTATCGATCAGTGGGTGCGTGATATGCACGGACGGAAAGGCGCTTTGAGCGAGGGGTGGCAGGCGGTGGAGATTGTCCCTCCGACGGAACCGATGGAGCGGTTCCTGGATCGTCTGAAGCAGACGCAGATCGTGAAAGCGGTGAGGGTCAGTCGGTAAAAGCCGCTCGGCTTGAGCGTTCGGCAGACAGCTGACCGGCTTGATTCGATCACGGTCTCCGACAATCTTTCGCGCCAACAGCGCGTTTCCAGTTCCAACAGGCGCTTGTCAGCGGCCACCCTGCCGGGCGTTCTGAGCTTTGTGAGCGGACCCATTTCCCCTCGTTGTGACGCGAACGGCTTCAACTAGAATCAGACGATCCCTTGAATGTTTGTTCGCTCGCTGCCATCTCACTACTCATATACACTCGCTGCGCCAGTGATTGATTTGGATTTATTGCTGTGGTGTCGGTAATTCTCGATTTGCCGTGGAGGAGGACCTGTGCCGCTGATTCATACGTTAACCATTCTGATCTGCCTGGCCGCGTTGTTCAGTTACGTCAACCATCGGCTGTTGAAGCTGCCGATTACCATCGGGCTGATGGCCGTGGCGCTGGTCTTTTCGCTGGTGCTGCTTGTGCTGGGCAAGCTGGGGTTTGGGATCGAAGCGGAAGCGCAACGGTTTATCGGGGCTATTGATTTCAACGAGGCGCTGATGCACGGCATGCTGGGGTTTCTGCTCTTTGCCGGGGCGTTGCACGTCAAATTGGATGAGTTGTTGGATCTCAAGTGGGTGATCGGTACGCTGGCCGTGGTGGGTACGATTCTGTCCAGTCTGATCACCGGCCTGCTGGGATATTGGCTGTTCGATCTCGTCGGGCTTCCGCTCCCTTTTCTCTATTGCCTGCTGTTCGGCGCGCTGATTTCGCCGACTGATCCGATTGCCGTGATGGGTGTGTTGCGGCAGGCGCGACTTCCGAAGGCCCTTGAAATGAAGATCGTCGGCGAATCGCTCTTCAACGATGGGGTGGGCGTAGTGATTTTTCTGGTCGTTCTCAATCTTTTGCCGAAGGCCTCGGTGAGTGTGACCGACATCCTTGCGCTTTTCGCGGAAGAGGCGCTCGGAGGTGCGGCGCTGGGACTAGCCCTCGGCTATGTCGCCTACCGCATGCTCCGGTCGGTGGACAACTATCAGGTTGAAATTCTGATCACGCTCGCGCTCGTCATGGGGAGTTTCGCCCTGGCAGATCTGCTGCATACCTCCGGCCCGATCGCGGTTGTCGTGGCGGGCTTGCTGATCGGCAACCATGGCCGGCAATGGGCCATGTCCGAGAAGACGCGCGAGCACCTCGACAGCTTTTGGGAACTGCTGGATGAATTGTTGAATGCCGTGCTTTTCGTGCTGATCGGATTGGAAGTGCTGGTACTGAGCTTCCAGCAGCCCTATCTCATGGCCGGCCTGGTGGCGATTCCGATTGTGCTCGCGGCGCGCTGGCTCAGCGTCTTCGTGCAAGTGAAAGCGTTCAGTTTCGTTCGTGACTTCACGGACCGCACCATCACAATCTTGACCTGGGGTGGACTCCGTGGAGGCATCTCGGTGGCGCTGGCGCTCTCGCTGCCGGTTGGTCCGATGCGCGACGCCGTGGTCACCATTACCTATGCCGTGGTGGTGTTCTCCATCCTCGTGCAAGGACTGACAATCAATCGCGTTCTGGCGATGGGGCAGGGAATATCACCGAGGAGCCATCATGCCTGACGTAAGCCATGGGCGGGCCCGGTGACCTGGGTCGATGCCGCCATCGTGCTGGCTTTTCTGGGGTATGCCCTGGGTACGGGACTCCGTTCGCGCAAAGCCGCTTCGCGCAGTCTCGAGGACTATTTTCTCGCGGGCCGGTCGCTTTCCGGATGGAAGGCCGGCCTGAGTATGGCGGCCACGCAGTTTTCGGCGGATACCCCGCTCTTGGTGACCGGCCTTATCGCGACATCCGGAGTGTTCGCTCTCTGGCGCATTTGGATCTATGCCATCGCATTTCTATTCATGGGATTTTTGCTGGCCTCCAGCTGGCGACGCGCGGGTGTGCTGACGGATGCGGAACTAGCTGAAACGCGCTACCGGTCATCCGGGGCTCCGGTGCTCAGACTGGTCAAAGCCCTCTACTTCGGCACCATTGTGAACTGGGTCGTATTGGCCATGGTGCTGCTCGCGGCAACCAGGCTGGCCGAACCGTTCTTACTGTGGGACGAATGGCTGCCCCGGTCGCTCTTCACCGCCATCCGACGCATGGTCGAGTGGGGAGGCATTCCATTGTCCGCTGCCGATGTCGATGCCGGGGCAACGTGGATCCGTTCGACCAATAACGTGTTGTCGATCGGGATCATCCTGCTCGTGACGCTCTGCTACTCGACGACCGGAGGCTTGCGCAGTGTAGTGGACACGGATCTCGCCCAGTTCGCGCTTGCGATGATCGCGAGCGCCGTGTTTGCGTGGTACGTCATCGACCGTGTCGGCGGGCTCGAACAGATGGGGGTGCTGCTCCATGAGCGGTTTCCCGACGCTTCGAACGGAACGATCACGGCCTCGCAGCTTCTCGCGTTTACGCCGTCGCAGGCCAAGGACGTGTCGCTCACCGCGCTTCTGGTCATCGCCTTGCAATGGCTGCTGCAAATGAACGCGGATGGAACGGGCTATCTGGCACAACGGACGATGGCCTGCCGGTCCGATCGTGATGCGACGCAAGCGGCGATCGTCTTTACCGTTGCGCAGGTCCTTCTCCGCAGCCTCATCTGGGTGCCATTGGGATTGGGCTTGCTGGTCCTCTTTCCCGTTGATCCTCAGCTCCTGCCAGCTCAACTGTCGGCCGATCGCGAATTGTCGTTTGTGCGCGGCATGAGTGAAGTCCTGCCGCCCGGACTTCTGGGCCTGATGCTGACGGGGATGCTGGCGGCGTTCGCGTCAACGGTGGATACGCAGTTGAATTGGGGCGCGGCCTACTGGACAAAGGACTTGTACGACCGGTTTCTTTGCGCCAGCGTCCTTCGGCGTGTGCCGTCCGGCCGAGAGCTGGTGTGGGTCGCACGGATGTCCAATCTTGTGACCGTCGCCGGCGCGTTGGCGATCGTTCCGTTTCTGCCGTCTATTCAAGCCGCGTGGCGCTTGAGCCTTCTCTTCGGGGCGGGTCTTGGCATCGTGCTCGTGCTTCGCTGGGTCTGGTGGCGTCTGACAGCCTGGGGTGAGCTGGCATCGATCGCCGGCTCGGCCCTGCTGGCTCCGGCGACGTTAGTGTTGCTGCAGGGTGAGCAGGACGCGATGCGGGTGCTGGTCGTTGCTGCAGGAGCGACCTGCGCCGGGGTGCTCGTATCTCTTTTCACGAAGCCTGAACCGATGCCGGTGCTGCGGGTCTTCTATGTCAATACGCGGCCTCCTGGATTTTGGGGGCCCGTAGCCCGTGCGGCCGGTGAAACGGGAACGGAGGCCGTGGGGCGGTGGACCTCGGGGCTCACGGCGACGGTGATGGCGGGGCTTTCGGTGTTCAGTTTCTTGGTCGGCATCGGCTCCTGGCTGGTCGGCAGCCCGCCGCCGATCTGGTTCCCCTGGAGAGAGGTCTGGATCAGCGGGTTGCTGATTATCGGGGTACTCCTCTGCCCCTTCTGGGCTTCCTACCTGATGGATCCGGTCAACCCGCCATCTTCTCAAGGCCCCGGTACGTGAGAAGATGGCGGTGTAAACGAGCTGGGAGAGAAACCCGGAGCGCTCGTATGGGATGTGCCGCTCCGGTATTTCAAGAAACCAAGGAGGCGTAATATGCAAGAGGTGCGAGTCGCTCAACTGGCGGATAGATTGATCGAGTGGACGTTGAGTTCAGGAATTCGTGTGGTTTTGATCGGATTCGGGATGATCCTGCTCCTGTCGCTGTCGAAGCAGGTCATCACGAGATTTCGCCGTGTGTATGAAGGGAGTTTTCCAGGACCGGCACAGGTCAAACGGGTGGATACCCTGACGCATGTCGTGCGCGATGTCGCGCGGGTCTTCATCTTAGTCGTCGGGAGCATGATGATCCTGTCAGAGATCGGCATCGATCTCAAACCGTTGCTGGCGGCGGCCGGACTTAGCGGCCTGGCTATCGGTTTCGGCGCACAAAGTCTGGTGAAAGATGTGATTTCAGGGTTTTTCATCCTATTGGAAAACTCTGTGAGGGTGGGTGATGTTGTGGAAGTGGCGGGGGTGGCCGGCGTGGTAGAAGAGGTAAAGTTGCGGACCATTACGCTTCGCGACCTCTCGGGCAATGTCCACGTGGTCCCGAACGGAATCGTGGACAAGGTCAAGAATATGACCAAGGTCTACTCCTATTACCTGTTCGACGTGGGTGTGGCCTACCGGGAAAATGTCGATGAGGTGATGGCCGTCCTCAAGGAGATAGCCGAAGAACTGCGCGAGGATCCAGCATTCAACGCCGACATTCTGGAGCCGTTGGATATGCTCGGGGTTGATCAATTCGCAGACTCCGCCGTCATCATCAAATGCCGAATCAAGACGAACCCCATGCAGCAATGGCGCATCGGACGGGAAATGAACCGGCGGATCAAGAATACGTTCGACGCAAAAGGCATCGAGATTCCGTTCCCTCATCGAACGATCTATTGGAGAGATCCGTCGCAGGCTGCCACGATGCTGTCCAGAAGCGGAGCCTGAGTGGCGGCTTGCCGGCGGTAACCAGCCTTTGGGTGACGGTGGTTATGGATGATGGCTGCGACGGAGAACTGCGGGTCTGGCCGGTGGCGATACGCTGCGGGGCTGCCTGGTGGAGGTGCGCCGTGTCCCGAAGGCCTTATGGATTCATCGAGTCTTCCGGTCAGCGGGTGCGTCACATCACCGGAGATCATGCCGGAATGGGGAAAGGGCGGGTCGGCCGGCTTGTCCCGCGAGGGTCGACTAGGCCGGGCTGTCTTTCCGGAGGCTGGTAAACAGCACCATGATGTCGCCGTCTTTCAGCGTGCCCACCTGGTCGAGTTTCAGATAGGAGAACATTGTTTCCCCTCGATAGAGGCGGAGCAGCAGATCGGGCTTGAGGCCGGCCGGGGCTTTCCCAACCTCGTTGGCTCGAACCGTTCGCTCAACGAGGGCAATGCTGCCGTGCGCCGTCAGCAGATCGTCGAGGTAGTGCACCATATGTCCTTGGTCCACTGCGGCAGCGAGAATATATCCGCCGAACGTGGCAGGAGACAGAATCGCGTTGGCCCCTCCCTGCTTGAACAGTTTCACGTTTTCTTCCTCTTTTGCGCTGACGATGATGCGCACCGTCGGATTCAAGTGTCTGGCGGTAAGCAAGATAAGGGCATTCGAGTCATCGCTGCCTCCGGCGATGATGACGGCTTTTGCCTTGCCGATGACGGCATCATGCAAGATGGCTTCTTGCGTGGCATCAGCCTGAAACGCTGAGATGCCTAGGGTTCCTGCCAGTCGAACGCGCTCTTCCTGCTTATCGATGACGACGATCTGCGTGACATTCGTGCCTCGGGCAAGGAGTTCTTTGGCCGCCGACATTCCGGTATGCCCGAAGCCGCAGACGATGATGTGACTGCTGAGCGTCGCCTGAAGTTTCGCCATTCGATAGTCCTCCATGTACTGTCGGATGATGAGCTGATACGCCGTGCCGAGGAACAAGAACCAGACGGCGATCCGGATCGGAGTGACAACCAGGGCATCGATCAGCCGTGCGCGTGTCGATATGGGCACGATATCCCCATAGCCCACTGTGGTTACGGTGACCATGGTGAAGTACACCACGTCGGTGAAGGATATCTCGCCATCCAACTGATCGCGGAGACCATCCCGATCCCACCAGAGGATGGCTGTGATGGCACAAAGCAGAGAAAGCGCGATGATGAGCCGCGTGAGAAGTTTGCGGCCCTGCAGGAGGTCGGCCGGGGTGTGGAGGATGCGCGCCGAGGTCTGACCAGGATTCGGTTTCCACATGGAGGCGGTACAGTAGCAGGCCGAAAATCACAGGTCAAAGCCGTAATTTCAACGGGACACGACAGGGGCGCCCGCCGGATCTATCATCGCACGCTTCAATGTTCACGGGACGGTTGACAGGAGGAATTATGATGCTGTAATGTGACCGTATGGTCATTTATGACTATATAGTCTATATTAAGTTGGTGGGGCATAATCGCAAAAGCCGGGGGTGATGCCATGGAAACGAGAGTCATGGGAACAGTCGGAGTGAGGAGAAGCAGCCAGGGGAACAGGGGCGGCGCCTTCCCCGCGCGCCCTTCAAGTCGGCAAGCCGGCGCAATGAGTCTGTCTGAGCCGTACAGCGGCAGGGGTGCAATGAATTCTGAAGAGCTTGAGCGGGGACAAGTCCATGATCCGGACTGTGAGCACCTGCGGTTCTTTCCTTCCCGCCACCGTTCGGAGCGGGTCAGACTTCGATATCACACTCAGGCAGGGACGAAAGGCGAGGCGCTCGGATATGTGACTGCACGGAACGCGCTATTTCTTGCCATGCCGTCGATGCTGCCTCTCGGGACTTCGTTAATCCTGGAAGTAGCCGAAGAGGGTGAGGCCTCGGATCGACAGACGATGACAGGGAAGGTGGCAGCTATCTGTCCGGGGGCGGATGAGTTTGGGTTCCCCCCCGGAGTCGGGCTGTGCGTGACAGAAGGGCTCCAGATGTTGCACGGATTCATGATGTCGGGAGGGCTCAGGCAGGGTACTGATTAGAAAGGAGGATTCATGAAAGTCCATCATGATCTACAGCGGTCTCCAGGCCGAAGTTGGAGCGGGCAGCCGCTTCCGTCGGCGCAAGTTCTCAAAGAGCTGGAGGGGAGGCCCTGCGCGTTCTGCGGGACCAGGCGGTACTACCTTGTCCTTCGTATGGAGGCGCGAGGGGGCGGCTCGACGTTAGCCGCGCGTTGCAGCCGCTGCCATGAAGGAAATTGGAGCCTGTCGGAGGACCTCCTCGCGAGGGACATCGAGCAGGCAGCGTGGAGGCCGATCTATCGCAATGCGGGGTTGCAGAGATAGTAATCCATCCGGAATCACCAGAAAGGAGTATGCACCATGAACGAGAGAATGCACACCGTCGTCAAGGGAGGGTTCATGTTTTTGACCGGAGTGATGGTGGGAGCGGGGACCGGTTTCTTGCTGGCTCCTGAATCCGGAGCGAGAACACGCCGTCGCCTGAAAGCCATGGCCGAGGATTTAGGCGAACGGGTGGGCGATCTTGCCGCTGACGCGCGATGGAAAGTGGATCGCGCGATCGAACGCGGAAAGCGGCTTGTCGCGTGACGGGAATTCGGTTGAGGGCACCGGCCGGCTTTTGTTGATTCTTTCCGGTGATGGCCAGTTACTGCGGAGGAGCGAGGATACGGGAAGGCCGTGAACCGCGCTCCCAGGAACGGCCCCATCGCGAGAGCATGTGGCGAATTGAGAGACGAACAGAGAAGGCCGGGGAGGATACTCAAGGATGCAAGCGAGGAGGTGGATCATGACGTGCACACGATGTCGAGGCTGTATGGTCGTGGAACGATTTATCGATATGCGGGACGATACCGGCCAGCTCGAATTTCATGGGTGGCGTTGCCTCAATTGCGGAGATGTGCTCGACGGGGTTGTACTGAGACATCGGGTATCTCAAGGGGCGAGCCCGTATCGAAGTTCGAGGCGATGGTCTCAAGGCAGGCCGAAAGAATGGCCGGAAGCGGTCCCAGGATCGAATGCGGCGTAGGAGGCTTGATCTTCCTCGTTGCATTATGTTCTCTCGCAGCGCCGCACGCAGGTTTACGGGTATTGAGTCGTGATATGGTCTTGCGCTAGGGTTTGAGTCATGATGCAGCCGGATTCTCTGCATGTTCGTGATCAACGCGTGCGCCGGGAAGAGGTCCTATTGAATGTCCATCGAATGGGCAATGGCCATGGAACCTGTAATTGTTTCCCGAGGGTGTCTTGATGGGCGGTGACGCGGGATCCCCCCAGATTGTTCCCACGGTTGCGACAAGGAGAGTGCGCGTGAGCAAATTGCCTGCAGCGGAGGCTCCGGGTTCACGGGTGGCCAGGCGCAAAGAGACGACGAAGCGCAGGTTGTTGGAAGTGGCCCGACAGCTCTTTTCAGAAAAAGGGATTTACTGGGCCACAGTCGAAGACATCACCGAGATGGCGGACATCGGAAAGGGCACCTTTTACAAACACTTCGACTCGAAGGAAACGATTCTCCGGGTTTTGCTCGAAGAAGGGCTCGGTGACGTGCTGGCGGAGACCGAGCGCGCCATTCTGGGGATCTCGTCCGGACCGAAGCTGCTGTCCGCCGTCATCGGGGCCCGCGTCGATTACTTTCTCGGGCATCCGGACTCTCTGCTGATGTTTCACCAGATTCGAGGCCTCATGCAACTCCAGGTGGAGGCCGCGAAGGAGCTGCGTTCGGTCTACGATGCACATCTTCGCCGGCTTGCCCAGTTGTTGCGTCCTGCCGTCGGAGACGGCGACAGCAACAAGGCAAGAGATGTGGCGACAGCGGTCGCCGCTTACACGTCCGGGCTGCTGACGTACCACCTACTGTTCGAGGGGATCGAGCGTATTACGCGCCGGCGCGAAAGTATCGTGCAGGCCTTGGATCAGAGCCTACAAGTCTTCCTGAAGTCCGCCATCCGGTCCCGCTAAGCAGAGAAAAATCCCCAGTAGGTCATCGTGTGTGGCCAGCAAACCCATATTCGGCGAAATCAACATGGAACAGTTGCGCTCAATGCCATGAGGGTATGTTCAATTGTTTCGGTCATGAATGGAGTAAGCTGCAAGCATGAGAACGGCTTGCAGGTGTTCAGCTTGAGACACGGGAAGATTGCAGTTTGTACGACAGCGGGAGGAGGCTACACCCATGAACTATCGAGTGAGAAGTTTCGATCATTTGAAGGGCTTGCGTGATTTCAGCGATCAACTGATGGCCAACCATCTTACGCTCTACCAGGGGTACGTGAAAAACACGAATCAGCTGGCGGCGCATCTTCTCAACATGGTCAAGCTCGGAAAGACTAACACCATGGAGTATGCTGAGATGAAACGGCGGTTTGGTTGGGAGTTCAACGGCATGCGGCTTCATGAGTTATATTTTGAAAATCTTTCAAGGCGCCCTGTTCCCATCCGGAAGACATCACCGCTCTATGAAAAACTCTGGCAGGACTTTAGTCAATTTGGCACGTGGGAACGTGGGTTCATGGGGGTCGGCGGCATGCGGGGAATCGGATGGGCCGTTCTCACCCGCGATTCAGCGACTGGCCGCCTCTTCAATGTCTGGATGGACGAGCACGACGCCGGATTCCTGGTGGGCTCCACGCCGTTGCTCGTCATGGATGTGTTCGAACATGCCTATCTGCAAGAGTTTGGCATGAATCGGACTGCGTATGTGCAGGCTTTTATGAAAGCGATTGATTGGCCGGTGGTGGAACGGCGGTATGAAGGAATTGCTGGACCTCCGATTCAGCCTGTGGCCGTCAGAAAGCGGGCGTCATAAGAGTTGCGGTCCGAGTCCGTTCGGTGGATCTTTCAAGCCTCCTGGCTTCAGCAGGGGAATTGTGTATGGCGGCGCTGTATCAAGCGCTACATGACAAAGGAGACAGTATTGGGAGTGATTCCTGTCCGGCAGACTCACGGCTCAGTACCACAATATTCCATCACTATTTGTCTAATGACCACACGACTGAGAATAGGAGAAGGTGCTGCTCCTTGGCGAGTCCCGGCACACCGGGGGATGTTTCTCCATCTTTGAAAAACCCGCCGCCTACTCCGGAGGATTCATCATACCGGTGTTCCAGGCGCAGCAGCGCGGATTGCCAGGAGTGAGTCCATTTGTATTCGAGCGTAGTCGTCAGGGCTATCAGCAGTTGCTCAGATCCGGAGATCCGACCATTGCGGTCCCAATAGAATTCCGGCCGCAACGCCACGCTCCAGGGGCCGCTGAGGTTCCATCGCGCATAGAGGGCTGCGGCGGTCCAAAACGTGCGGGGGTGGCCGGGCAACTCGGCCGCCTGTTCTGTGCCGACGTCGTAGCCTGCGGCGAGGGTCAGGGGCCCGTCTTTCCATTCGACAATGCTGTCGGAGAAGAACCGCCAGAATTCGATGGCGGTGTTCGACTGATCCGGACCGTAGTACAGATTCTCCGTGACCGTCAGCCGGGAGGCCGGCTTCCAGATCACCTGCGTGCCATAGCTGGGTTGGTTGTTCTGGTGCGAGAGATAGTTGTAGCCGTTGATGATGTAGAGGCCGAGTTGCAGTGTGTCGCTCAGCGGGTACTGCGCGCCGAGGCCGAACATGAAGTAGGGAGCGTTGTCCGCCATGTAGGAGCGGGTGTAGTTCAGATTATTTTTCGAATAAATGGACTGGTACCCGATGTAGCTGTTGAAGAGTCCGCCGGTGAGCGTGAGGCCGTTGCCAACCGGAATCAGGTACGAGGCGTTGGCCCGTGAAATATGCCGGAGGGTGTCGGCTCCGTCCACGGGCTTCTCTCTGCCCGGATTGAAATCAGGTACAAGCGCATTGGTGTCATAGCCTGCTTGAAGGCCAAGTTCCATCCCCCAAGACGATCTCTCGGAGACGTCTTTGCGAACGTATCCCTGCACCATATTGGGGGCCAGTTCGTTGACTCTCGGCGTCGTGCCTTTGCTACGCCAACGGTGGTTGTCAGGGAAGTTAAAGTCGAGCGCATAGCTCAGATCAACCATCGCGCCGTAGCGCCACTCGGACGAAGAAGCGGAAGACTCCTCGCCGAAGGCCAGGCCCAGGTTCATGAGAAGAAACGGCAGCGCAAGCCATGATGATCCGGTCCATCGCAGGCCGTGATGCTGGCGCCTCGTGTAGACGGATGCGATCAAGCCTGGCGACCTTGCGGCGGTTCGACCAGTTGCACCTTGATTTCCGGGGCTTCGACGAGATGGAACGTGGCGGACGCCAATGCCACGCGCCCGTTGGTCAGATCCACTTCTTCCAGAATGCGGGTGAATAGCTGATCTTTCGTGATGCGGCGTTTCTTATAATCCACAACGTAGCGTAGGGTAAACTCCATCCAATTATCGTTGGCGACAAGGAAGACGCGGGGGTTGATCTCGGTGGGGTCCACTCGGTACTGGTGAATCAGCTCCGACCAGCTGGCCTTGCCTTGCGTGGCATACTCGCCGGTGACCTCGCCTAAGATTCGCATGAAAATGTCCCGGACAAGCGGTAGTCACAGCCATACTTGATGGGTACGGTGATTTCGTCCCAGAAAAACGGAAAGTCGCCGGAGTAGTTAAAGACCGGCTCCTTGAAGACGAAGCTGTTGGCGATCTTGACGATGCGGCCATTGTACAAATCCGCATTCACCCATTGGCCGATTTCCATCATCGTCGTCCGCAACATGCCAATGTCGATGACATCTCCTTTGATGCCACCCAGCTGAACCCGGTCACCCGTGTTGTAAATGTTTCCGAATGAGATCGCGACCCAGCCGGCGAGGCTGGCGATGACTTCCTGCAAGGCAAAGGCGATTCCCGCGCCGGCGACCCCGAAGACCACGGCCATTTTTCCGAGGCTGGCGCTGAAGATCATGGAGATCGCGATGATTCCCGTGAAATAGCCGAGGAACGTCACCATCTTCTTGGCGCGGTACAGATTGCCCGGTTCCTGGATGTAGCGAGTGAGGACTCCCTTGCCGATCCGTACGAGCGCCATGACAATGAGAATCGCGACGCTGGCGGAGACCAGCTTGCCGACCGTAGGATCGAACAGCCAGCTTTCGATGAACTGCTGTATGGGCGTAGTCATGGCTTGGGCTCTCCCTTGGCGCTGTCAGGGTTATGCGAACTGCCGAAGAGATTGCCTAGTGGTCCAAGGCGGAACGATGGAGCCTGGTAGGTTTTTGGCAGGTACTGTTCAGGAATCGTGGTTTGGTTGCCGTCACGGACCTGGGCGTAATGCGGCGACATGATTTCCACGCCGGCTTCGTTGAATGTGTCCTGGATGTGTTGATGCAGTTCGGCATAGATCGTCGCCATCAGATTGGCCTGATCGGTATAGGCGTTGAGTTCATAGGTCACATAGAAGTCGTCCAGGCTGGTCTGTAGCACAAAGGGCTCCGGTTTCTGGAGAATGTGGGTCGTGGCACGTGCGGCGTGAATCAACAGCTCGTGCACGGTTTTCCACGGCGCATCGTACCCGATGGTCACGCGGGTGTGCAGGATTAATCCAAGGTGTTTGGCCGATGAACTAAAATTGATCAAATGGTTGCTGAGCACCAGCGAGTTGGGGATTGTCACATCCACATTCTTGATCGTCCTGATGCGGGTGACGAGCAAGCCTTTTTCAATAACATCGCCGATGGTATCCGCGACTTTCACGCGGTCTCCGAGACGAAAGGGATGCATATAGGTCAAGACCACGCCCGCAATGATGTTACTGATGGAGACGGCTGATCCCAAGGACAGCAGCAGACCCAGGAAGACCGAGATGCCGCGGAAGCCTTCCGACTGGGAACCTGGAATATAGGGGAAGATGGCGATGGCGGCGAACACAATGACCAGAAAGCGCACGATCTTATAGGTGGGTTGAGCCCAATCGCGTTGGAACTCGGCAAAGGTGATGGCGCCGCGCTCGATGCCAGTGAAGAGCAGGCGAATCAACTTGATGATATAGCGGGTCACGAAAACGATGACGATGATAGAAATCACATTGGGGATATAGGTCGCAAAGGCTTGGCCAATGGAGCTCAAGGTTGAGAGCACGGCCCCAAACAGTGCGGTGGAGATGCCTCTGGTCCAGGGGAAAATTCCAAGCACGGTGGTGAGATACACGTACAACAGGACCAAGACTGCAGCCACTCGGATGGCTTTGGCGAAGGCTGTGAGGCCCGCGGCAATCTGGTCGGTGGACAGGAGCTCGACTCGCTGAATCCTGATCGGCCGAATGACTGTCCCGCGCCAGGTGTCGAGTTTGAGGTAGAGCTTTGGAAAGACCTTGTGAAAGAGCACGAGAAGGACTACCAGGATGAGCGTGTCGAGAAGAGCCAGTCCTGCGTCGATCAGAAGTGTCCGGGCGGTGAATTGCTTGCGGGATTTCGCCAGTGCAGCCTGGATCTTGTCAGCATAGTCTTTGGCCACCTCGAATCGCTTTTTGCCGGTGGGCAGTGCGTCGCGGTCTGTTACCGTCATGACGACCATTTCGCCATAAATAAGTTCGCTGGTGGTTTCCCGGTCAGCTGCGCTGACGGGATAGATCCGTGTGAAGGGGTCTTTCGCAAGACGTGCCAGGCGGTCTGCGATGGCCTGGGCCCGCTCCTGTGGTGTGAAAGGCCCAAGCTGATCATAGATTACGAAGAGCGTGTCTTCGTCGAGCACGACCGGGGCTCCGGCCGGTTTTGCCGGGGGAGCTTGTTGTAGCTGGGATGGTTCGATGTGCTGTTGCGCAGAGGCCGTCACATACGTGCTCGTCATCAAGCAGAAAAGCATGAGAAGCATACCGTAGGCAGATCGAGACATCATGAAGAACCTCCGATAGAGACGGCACAGAGGAATGGAATGAATGGGACCAGAAGAAGAAATGAAAGATACTCTCTGTAAGGGGGCAAGGCAAACCCCGCACGTGTGATTTCGGGAGCCTGTTACAACAATGCGCACCTGAAATCAATTGCTTCCACGCGATGTGTCTCGCCATAATAACTGAAAAAGTTGCGCCTTCGCATTGGGAGATCACCACACAGATGGAATCGTTGAGCGTTGAAACAGTTCTCGGACTGATTGGGATTGTGATTTTGGTCGGACTGGCCGGCGAGGTCGGGTTCAAGCGCACCGGCATCCCCAGTGTGTTGTTTCTGATGGGGCTCGGGCTTCTCCTCGGTCCGGTGTTGGGCTATGCCGACGCAGCGCGGGTTTCGACGCTGGCTCCCTATCTCGGGACGCTCGCGCTGATCATCATTCTCTTTGATGGCGGTTTGAATCTGCAGTTTATGAAGGTGCTCCAGGAGACGCCGCTGGCCTTGCTCTATTCAGTGATCGTCTTTGCCGGATCGGTTGCGGGTGTGGCGGCGGTCTATGTGTGGGGACTCCATGGGCCATGGCTACAGGGATTGCTCCTGGGGGCTATTCTGGGCGGGACCGCCGCAGCGATCATTTTGCCGGTGGTTTCACAGCTTTCTCTTTTGCGTGAGCCGGTGAAAGTGCTGGTGAGTTTAGATTCCGCTTTTTCAGAAGTGTTCGTGGTTGTGATTGCGCTGGCGATCATGGGCTCGTTTACCGAGAGCGGGGGGAAATTTGGCGTAGTCCGGGAGATCTTTCATTCCTTCTTCGACGCCCTGGTGTTGGCGACCATTGCAGGAGCCGTTTGGGCAAGATTGCTGACGTGGCTGGCCGGGCAGACCTTGTCGTACATGCTGACCCTCGCGGCGATTCTTGTGCTCTACTATGTTGCCGAGCTCGTCGGGGCCAGTGGTGCGATCACAATTCTGATGTTCGGTCTTGTGTTGGCGAACATGGAAACTCTGGCAGGGCGGCTGGTACGGCCGCTTCGGGTGTTGATCGGGTACGAGTTAGACCAAGCTAAGTTTGTGTTGGATGAGTTCCTGAAACGGATCAATGAAGAGCTGGCTTTCCTGGTGCGGACATTTTTCTACGTGTTGCTGGGGTTGATTGTGGATTTCTCACAGTTTAATTGGACCATTGTCGGATGGGGGCTTGCATTTTTCGCAGTTGTCTTCGGCGTGCGTGTCATTGCCACGTTTGCGATCGGCGAGGCGACCAAGAGTTGGACCTTCAGCGAACGCGTACTCATCGCCGCCATGATGCCGCGAGGTGTCGCCACTGCCGTGATGGCCTTTTTGCCAGCGAGCGCGGGCATCCCAGATACAGAGGTCTTTCCCATGTATGCGTTGACCGTCATTACACTCGGAGTCTTATTCATGACCCTCTCGTTGGCGTTCTACCGAAACCAGGTGGCTCATGAGCAACGTCTTGCCGCTGCCTCACCGCAGAGTACCTAGCTCGCTATAGAAATAGAGAGAAGGGGATCTCGATAATCGTATGGATGCAGTTTGGGCCAGCGCAGCTGTAATTGCCGTCGCTGGAACAAGACTGGTCAGCGACGGCGTTCGTATTTCCGCACTGACTGGGCTCGGCCGCTTCAGGATAGGCGTTGTCCTCGTGGCTGAGGACGCTTCCTTACCGGAGGTGCTGATGGACGTGAGTGCCGCGTAGGGGCGGAAGTTACCAGCATGCACGTCGTTGGGCCGCCAGACGATTGTATCCCCCAGTAGCTGGCGATGAAAGTTCCGAAGTTCCGTGAGTCGGCTCAGGCGGTGATTTGTCTGGCGGAGGAGCGCGGGAGGCAGGTATTGACGCGGTCGAGGAAAGTCCTCGCGCCTCGCGGCCAGACCGTCTATCCCGTGCTGGTCGAAGGCCATCCCGCAAAGGAAAGCATCCGAGCCGCAACACGAACACATGCGAGCCTTGTGATTCTAGGATCGCGGGGCATGACGGGCCTGAAAGGGGCGTTCCTCGGTAGCGTATCGCGGCGAGTGGCCCGGCATGTTCCCTGCTTGGTGCTGGTCGTCAAGACGCGGTGATCGGTGGGACCCTTCGGCAGCTTTGGCGTCGTGATCATGACCCCGGACCGGCCCTCTAAAGTTGGCATCGTGTTGGCGGCTTCGCTCTGGAGAGCGCCGACCGCCCACAGCGAAGATCAGCATGCTGTCGATTGTTCGCGACATTATCAGCCGGTCAGGCACTATGCATGCACTAGGACATGCATGGTGCAGTGTAGGCCTGGCAGAGACGTCATGATTATAGTGGAGCGATTGGCATGGGCCGCGGCTTGGATAGCTTGCACCCAAGCTGCGTTCGATTCAGGTGGTCGTAGACCAGGAGAATGGCATGCCTGAACCTAGTGGTTTCACGAGGTTGTCTCCTCTCCGGTGTTCACGTATCGTGCGAGGGAAGCCGGAGGAGTGAGTAGCATCTTTGGCACTTACGACAGTCCAGCCCTCAGAATTTCTGATCGTCATGGTCTTCTGGGGCCAACGAAGGGATAGTCAGGATGGTATCCGGCCACCACAGGGTGAGCGGTTTCAGGAGCGCCGGATATCAACTCCCATCCTGAGCGCTGTTCGACACGTGGGGTATGCGTTAGGAGTTGGCACGAACTTCCTTCCTGCCTTGACGGGTAACCCGGTGGACGGGCTTATCGGCCTCATCGTGTTTTCCGGCACCTCTATCGCGATCGAAGAGACCCTGGAGAAGGCATTTTCGGCGGAACTGCTGCCGTCAGAACTCTGCAGTTTGGGCTTTGGGTTTCTCGCATGCGCCAATGCAGCAGGCGACATGGCATCGAGCCTGTAGGTCGGCTATTTGCTAGAGACCTGACATGCCGTTTGGGCTTTTGGCATCGCGGCATCGATGGGGTTAACAGGAGTGCTATGGATGGTCGTGAGGTGGATGTGGAAAAGGCGCGGCCAGGAGCAAATGTCAGGGGGCAGATCATAATGGAAGAGCTGGTCTCACAAAATCAGCCGCTCATCCAGCCGATAGTAGAGCCCTTCCAGCGGTTCCTCCACGCCCAGTCTACCGGCGGGGTGCTGCTGTTGGCCGCCACTGTCACGGCGATGGTCTGGGCCAATTCGCCCTGGGCCGAGTCCTATGCGGCGTTTTGGAACACCCCCGTAAGTCTGGTAGTGGGGTCTCATTCTTTGAGGGAAACGTTGCTGGAGTGGATCAACGACGGGTTGATGGCGATGTTCTTTTTCGTCATCGGACTGGAAATCAAGCGGGAAATCCTGGTCGGAGAGTTGGCGTCGTTCCGGCAAGCCGCCCTCCCGCTGACGGCGGCCTTCGGCGGAGCGATGCTTCCGGCAATGCTCTACTCGACTCTGAATACGCCAGGACCGGGCGCTCCTGGATGGGGCATTCCGATGGCGACCGACATTGCCTTCGCGCTCGGGATTCTGGCCTTACTCGGCAGTCGAGTCCCGTTGGCATTGAAAGTCTTCTTGACCGCGCTGGCCATCGCCGACGATCTCATGGCGGTGCTGGTCATCGCGTTATTTTACACGTCGACGATTTCCTGGCTGAGCCTCGGGATCGGTGCGGCCTTTCTGGCGCTGCTGATCGCCGCGAACCTTGCGGGCGTGCGGCATCCCCTGGTGTACTCGATTCTGGGGATCGGCGGCTTGTGGCTGGCGTTCCTCATGTCTGGGGTGCATGCCACCATCGCGGGCGTGATTGCTGCGATGACGATTCCCGCCAGGACCAGGCTGACTGGACATGAATTTCTTTCGAGAGGCAAGGTGTTGCTTGAAGGGTTTGAGCAGGCGATGTTTCCTGAGAAGCCCCAATTGGCCAACCGGGAGCGGCAGCAAATCGCCCGTCATATGAAAACCGCGGTGCAGCAGGTGGAGACTCCCCTGCAGCAATTGGAGCAGGCGCTCCACCCATGGGTGACGGTCGTTGTTATGCCGGTATTCGCTCTGGCCAATGCCGGGATTAAGCTTGATGGGGACATCGGCGCGCTGCTGATGAATCCGGTTGCGCTGGGGATCATCCTCGGATTGCTTGTGGGGAAACCTGTCGGCATCGTGTTCTCGTCCTGGCTCGTGATACGAGGAGGCCTCGCCGTCTTACCCTCCGGCGTGTCTTGGACTCACCTCTGGGCTGTGGGGTGTCTTGGGGGGATGGGATTTACCATGTCGCTTTTCATCACAGGTTTGGCGTTCACCCACGGGCCGTCGTTGATGTCGGCTAAGGTGGGCATCCTGGCAGCCTCGACAACGGCGGGGACCATTGGCTGGCTGTTCCTGAAACGTATTCGACCGAAATAAGCAGATCCACATGAGTCCCCGACGGTCTGGTATGTCACCCGAGACGACCCGCATGAAGAAGCTCAATCGTCAGGCGGCCAGTGGAGTAACTTTGGAACTGCGCGCCGTGCTTATATCAGGCTTTCTCAACGGAGGGGTTCACCTTACAATCCTGTGATGTTCCTGTGGCGTTCCTCAGGGTACGCGTGCCCTGCGTTGAGGGGTTTGGTTGGAGATTTGGTCGCCGACGTGACAGCGCTCGCATCCAGAGAAGGCTGTCTTAATCGCTGGTCCAGACAATTGCTGTGACAAGTTGAGACGCTTGTGGCGCCCTGGTTTACACTCTTGGGGGGGCGTTGTTATAGGGTGTCAGGTTCGTCCATTAGCGTAAAAATATTTCTTGGCTATCTCGGCGGTGAGGACGTATCCGGCGAGAATGGCGCCGAGAAGAACAAGGAATGAGAGCGGCATTGGAGTCAAGCCAAGCAGGGCCGCAATCGGGAGTATGGGGATCAACAGCGTGATCGCAGCGACGGCGAGTGTGGCGAGTGTGAGTGCCCGCCCCGGCGTGCTGGAGAAAAACGGCCGTCTGGTTCGAATGACGAGCACGATGGCCGAGGCGGAAATGACGGATTCGATGAACCAGCCTGTCCGGAACTGTTCCGGTGAGGCACCGAGAATCCAGAGCAGCGCCCCGAATGTCAGGTAGTCGAACACCGAACTGACGAGTCCGAATGTCAGCATGAATTTGCGGATAAAGGCGATATCCCAGCGCCGCGGCCGGTCGATCAGTTCAGGGTCGACGCTGTCGGTGGCGATCGTCATTTCGGGAATATCGGTCAGTAGATTCGTGAGGAGGATTTGCTTCGGCAGCAGCGGGAGAAACGGCAGAAACAGCGAGGCGCCGGCCATGCTGAACATGTTGCCGAAGTTCGCGCTGGTGGCCATGAAGACGTACTTCAGCGTGTTCGCAAAGGTGGTCCGTCCCTCGCGGACGCCCTGGATAAGTACGGACAAGTTCTTTTCGAGCAGCACAATATCAGCCGCGTCCTTAGCGACGTCTACGGCGCTGTCCACGGAGATGCCGACGTCCGCTGAATGGAGCGCGGGGGCATCATTGATCCCGTCCCCAATATAACCCACCACGTTACCGGATCGTTTCAAGGCCAGAATGATGCGGTCTTTCTGGTTCGGTTCGATTTCGGCAAAGACGTCGATGTCGTTGACCTGGTGGCTCAGCGCTTCGTCCGTCATGCGGCGGAGATCCATGCCGGTCAGCAGCCGTTGATGATCCAGTCCGACTGCGTGGCTGACATGGGTTGCGACGAGGCGGTGATCGCCTGTGATGATTTTGAGAGAGACCCCCAGCCGCCGCAGCGAGGCGATCGTATCGGCGATGTCTTCTCGCAACGGGTCGTGGAAAACCAGGAGTCCCAGGAAGGTCATGTCCGTCTCGTGTTCCTTTCCGAGACGCGTGCAGGATTCCATGGGGCGGATGGCCAGGCCGAGAATGCGAAAGCCCTGACCGGTCAGTTCGTGAAACCGGCTGGCGATCCGTTCCCGGACCGCGTCGAGGGGGACGGAGTTTCCGTCTGCCGATTCGGCGTAGACGCAGGCGGCCAACGTTTGCTCCAAGGCGCCTTTGGTAATCAAGAGTGAGCCGGTCGCGGTGGAGACGAGAATGGATAAGCGTTTGCGTACGAAGTCGTAGGGCACCTCGTCCAACTTGCGGTACCCGGTGAAATCCCATGCGCGATGTGTGCGGATCGCCTCGTCGAGCGGATTGACGAAGCCGGTTTCGTACGCGGCATTCAGGGCCGCGTGAAAGAGCACGCGTTCGCTCGGCTGGCCGGCGACATCGAGCGCGCATTCCAGATGCATCGATCCTTCCGTGAGCGTGCCGGTTTTATCGGCACAGAGCACGTTCATGCTGCCGAAGTTCTCGATCGAGTGGAGCCGTTTGACGATCACTTGCTGCTGGGCCATGCGTTTCGCCCCGTGCGAGAGATTGACGCTGATGATCGCCGGGAGCAACTGCGGTGTGAGCCCGACCGCGAGCGCCATGGAGAAGAGAAACGAATCGAGGACGGGCCGTTGCAGGTAGACGTTGATGGCGAAGATGGCGAAGACGAGCAAGAGCGTGACTTCAAGCAGGAGATAGCCGAAACGCCGGACGCCCCGTTCAAACTCGGTTTCCGGCTGGCGGTGCATCACACGGCCGGCGAGGCGTCCGAACTCCGTGTCCTTGCCGATCTGCACGATGACTGCCGTGGCATGGCCGCTGATTACATGGGTGCCCATGAAGAGACTGTTGGTTCGTTGGTTGACCGGCGCCGTGGCCGGCACGAGTGACACGGATTTTTCAGCCGGGTACGTTTCGCCGGTCAACGTCGCTTCGTCGACGAAGAGATCTTTGGATTCGAGGATGAGGCCATCTCCGGGAATGCTTGAGCCGGCCGACAGCGTGACGATGTCGCCGGGCACGACCTCATCGAGCGGAATGTCGTGCGCCTTCCCTTCCCGCAAGACCGTGACAGTCACGTGAACGAGCGCGAGGAGCGAAGCGACGGCTTTGGCTGCGCCGTGTTCCTGCCAGAATCCCAGCAGGGCGCTGACGAGGATGATGATCAGGATGATGAAGGCGTCTGTGCGATCGGCGAGAAAGAGCGAGATGGTGGCGGCAAACAAGAGGATGAGAATGATCGGGCTGTGGAATTGGGCCAGCAGAACCAGGAATGGCTGAATATCCCGGTGCGGTTTGAGGCGTGTGGCTGCGTACCGCGCTTGCCGTTCTTTGGCTTCTTCCGCGCTGAGCCCCTCCGCACTGCTCCGCAGGCGGCTGAGGAGTTTCTCTGCCGGAACGCTCCAGAAGGCCTGGTTCGGCTCGCTCATGCTGGAGTTACGGGATTATTCATAGTGCAGTGCCTCGATGGGATTCAGCTTTGAGGCCTTGTTGGCCGGGTAGAGGCCAAAGAAGATGCCGACGACGAGGGAAAAGACAAACGCGGCGGCCACGGCCGGCATGGAAATGATCGTCGGCCAGCCGATCAGTTTGGTCAGGAGTAGCGAGATGCCGATGCCGGCCCCGACGCCGAGGATGCCCCCGATGGTGGTCATGATGATGGCTTCAATCAGAAATTGCAGCAGGATATGAATCCGCTTCGCGCCGACGGCCATGCGCAGCCCGATTTCTCTGGTTCGCTCGGTGACGGAGACCAGGAGGATGTTCATGATGCCGATACCTCCTACGATGAGGGAGATCGAGGCGATGCTCATGAGCATGAGCATCATGGTCCGGCTCGTGCCAGCCATAGTATTGGCGATATCTTCCATCGTGCGGATGGTGAAATCGTCTTCTTCTGACGATTGCAGACGATGTTTCGCCCTCAGCAGCTCCTTGATGTCGTCGACGACGGCCGGAATATCGTGGCGGGTTTGCGTCGCGACCAGGATGATGCCGACGGTGCCGAGAAATCGCGTGCCTAGTACTTTGCGTTCTGCGGTCGTGAAGGGGAGGACGACGAAATCGTCCTGGTCCTGACCGGTAATCGATTGACCCTTGGGAGCGAGGATTCCGATGACCCGGAGGGGGACGTTCCGGATGCGGACCTCACTGCCGACGACTTCTTCGCCGGATTCAAACAGGTTCTGGGCAGCGGTTTTCCCTAGGATGACGACTTTCGCTGCCGCGTCCATGTCTGACTGGGTGAAGAAGTTGCCTTGTGCAACCGGCCAACTGCGGATGTCGGGGAACTCCGGTGTCGTGCCGAGTACGATCGTGCTCCAGTTCTTGTTCTCTCGAATGACTTGCAGGACGGAGCGCGTGGCGTACATCACCATCGTCACGCTCGATACCTTCTTCTCAATATCCTGCGCATCGTCGACGGTCAGAGTGGAGATGGACCCCAACCCTCCGCGAACGCCGCCGACAGTCGTGGCGCCGGGAATGATAATGAGCACATTCGTTCCCAGGCTGGAGATCTCCGCCTGGACGGAAGCCGTGGCTCCTTGCCCCAGGCTCACCATCGCGACCACTGCGCCGATGCCGATAATGATGCCGAGCATGGTCAACCCGGCGCGCAACGGATTGCGGCGCAGGATGCGTAGGGCGGAGAACATGGTGAGCCAGAGAAAGGACATGGGAATCGCTTTCAGCTGTCAGCCATCAGCTGACAGCCCTCGGATGTGACTCTTCGATCAGACGCTGAGAGCTGAAAGCTGTTTGCTGATAGCTCATCCCCTTCATCTCATCCCCCGGCCCGGTTCGAAGCCGGGCGGCAGCTTCTTTTGCGCCTGCTCCTCAAGTGTTTCAATGCCGAGAATCACCCGCTCGCCTTCCTTTACTGGCCCTTCAGTGATTTCCGAAAATAGGGAGTCTGCAATACCGGTGGTGACGACGGCCTGATGCGGCTTGTTCTCCTGATCGAACACCCAGACCTGCGACACTTTCTTGTCGACAGGAACGTTGGGCATTCGAAACCGTAACGCGCCGTTCGGGACGCGCAGGGGAGATTCTTTCTTTGCGGTGACGATGGTCACGTTGGCCGTCATGCCGGGCTTGAGCTTGAGATCTTTGTTGTCGACCGTGATCACGACGTCGTAGGTCACCACGTTCTGGATGCTGATCGGCGCATTCCGCACTTGCGTCACCGTGCCATCGAAGAAGTGTTTCGGGTAGGCGTCCACGCGAAAGCTGGCCGTCTTTCCTTCAGCCACTCCGCCGATATCAGACTCGCTGACATTGGCGTTCACCTGCATCTTCATCAGGTCCTGCGCGATCACAAAGAGGGTGGGTGTTTGGAAGCTGGCCACGACGGTCTGACCGATGTCCACGGTGCGGGAGATGACAATGCCGTTGACCGGCGAGTAGATGGTGGTATAGCCGAGATCCAGTTCGGCCGAGGCGAGTGTCGCTTGCGCCTGGTCCACCTGCGCCTGTGCGACCTCGATCTGGGCCGCCGCGTCACGGTAGTTCGTATCGGCGAGATCCAGATCGGCCTGCGATACGAACGCCTGTGTCCGGAGCGCCGCCATCCGGTCCCGTTCCCGTTTGCGTTGGGCCGCCATATTGTTCGCTTTGGCGAGCGAACCGGTGGCGCTCTTGACGGCGGCACGGGCCTGGTTGACTCGGGATTGAAAGGGGAGCGGGTCGATCTGAGCCAGCGGCTGGCCTTGTTTGACCACAGCGTTGAAATCCGCGTAGAGCTTCGCAATCTTGCCGGACACCTGGCTTCCGACCAGGACGGACACGACCGGATTGACGGTTCCGGTGGCGGTGACGATGGATGTGATGGGTCCCCGGTCGACCAGCCCTGTCTTGTACTGAACCGGAGGGGTTCCCCCATAGAGCCAATACCACGCCGCTGTACCGATCAACAGGATCGCCGCCACGCCGCCGATCAGCCACGGAAGCCGTGATGTCGTCTGTGGATGAGGAAGCGGAATGACCGTGATGGGCATCGCACGGTCAGGTGGCCGTAAAGGATCGGAAGGAGGCGGAGCCGCCTGGCTTGTGATGATTTCATTGACAGGAAGATGCCGGATTGGCTCATTCGGGTCGTTGGTCATGAAGCACTCGCTTTCTGTATCAATTCAGTCGGCGTACGATGATGGAGCCGGTTTGCCATGATCTTACGAGCTTCTTCTGCCAATAACAGCATGAGGGCGCCCAGCGTGAGCGGAGCGAAGATCCATGGCGGCAACGGGCTCGTTCCAAAAATCTCGTGGCCCGTCGGCGTATAGGTTATGGCGGCTAGCAGCGTCAGTTCGATGGCAATGCCCCAGAGGATCACCGGGTTGCTGAACCAGCCGCTCCGTGCGGCGCTGAGTCGATCGGAGCGGCAGGCAAAGACATTCGCCACCTGGGCCAAGACGATCCCAGCGAAGGTCACGGTCGTCGCCTCCTTATAGAGGGGGGAAGACCAATCCAGATGAGCGCCCCAGGTCCATCCCTGGCTAGAGAGGTAGAGAAAGAATCCGCTCATCGCCACGATCGCTTCGATCAGACCAAGAAAGAGGTAGGCGCGTAAGAGGAGCGGGAGATTCAAAAGCCGTTCGGTTTTCGGACGTGGCGGTATATCCATGACGTCGGCTACCGGGCGTTCGGTGCCGAGACCCAGTGCTGGGACCATGTCGGTGCCGAGATCGACGGCCAACACTTGTGGAATCGTGAGCGCCAGCGGGATGCCGAAGAAGCCGTAGCCCAGAAACGGCACAATTTCAGGGACGTTGCTGGCCAGGATATAGCTGGTGAATTTGCGAATGTTCTCATAGACCGCTCGGCCTTCTTCGATGGCACTGACGATGGTTGCAAAATTATCGTCGAGCAAAATGATATCAGCGGTTTCCTTGGCAACATCGGTTCCGGCGATGCCCATGGCCACTCCGATGTCAGCTTTCTTGAGGGCCGGCGCATCGTTGACGCCATCGCCGGTGACGGCGACCACTTGCCCCACGTCCTTGAGCGTGGCGACGATGCGCATCTTATGGCGCGGCGCCATGCGGGCAAACACCGGATCCGGCTCCCCCGGTCGAGAGGGGGTCAGCAGTTGGCGTAGGGTATCATCGCTCATGCCGTCGAGCTGTGTGCCTTCGATCACCGGGACAAAGCCGGTCGGTTGTTGCGGTGCCTGTTCCGGCGCCAAACCGATCTTGCGTGCAATCGCCAGGGCGGTGAGGGGATGATCACCCGTGATCATGACAACACGGACTCCGGCTTTGCGGCATTTGAGGATCGCCTCGGGGACCTCCCTGTGCGGCGGGTCCATCATGGCGATGAGTCCGAGAAACGTCAGATCCTCTTCAATGGTCTCCACTTCGATTTGTTCGGGCTGATGGGCGACTTCGCGCATCGCCACGGCAAGCACGCGGTAGGCCTGTTCGGCAAACGTCCGGCTTTGATTCAGGATACGCGTCCGCTCGTCCTGTGTCATGGAGATGGCCTCGCCATGAACCAATGCGTTGGTGCAGAGCATGAGCACGGCTTCCGGGGCGCCTTTGGTGAAGGCAAGAAGGCGGCCTTCCGACCAGTGCAGGGTACTCATTCGTTTGCGATCGGCGTCGAAGGCCAGTTCTCCCATGCGGCGCAAGGGAGGACGGTGGGCCAGCCCATGCTCGATGGCAAATTCCAGGAGCGCGACTTCCGTCGGATCCCCGGTCACGATGAACCGTCCGTCTGATTGCCGGACGCGCTTGGCGTTGTGGCAATTGACGAGGGCGTCGAATAGGGGTTGCCACTGTTCGGCGTCCGCTGTCGTGATGAGGCGGCCTCTGGTGAAAAGGCAGCCCTCGCGCGACTCAATCACGAGCCCGTCGGTGCAGAACCGATCCACTTTCATCCGATTTTCCGTGAGTGTGCCGGTCTTGTCCGTGCAGATGACGGTGGTGCAGCCGAGCGTTTCGACGGAGGATAGATGCTTAACCAGGGCGTTGCGTTTGGCCATCCGTTGGCTGCTCACGGCGAGTGCGAGGGTCACCGTCGGCAGGAGCCCTTCGGGCACGTTGGCGACGATGATGCCGATTCCGAAAATCGCGCTGATCCAGAAGCCGAGTCCGCTGCCCATCCCGATCACAAAGAAGGCCGCTCCCATAGCCAGTGAAATGGCGGCAACGATGCGGGTGACGGTGATGATTTCCTGTTGGAGCGGACTGAGACCGACGGCAACGGAGGTGGTGAGACTGGCGATTTTGCCGAACTCTGTACGCATGCCGACCGCAAACACGACCGCGCGCCCATGGCCGGAGAGGATGGTGGTGCCAGCGAAGACGAGGTTCGGGAGGTCGAGCCAATGGCCATCCTTAGTAGATTCGGCAATCCGTCGCTTCGGGTTCGATTCGCCGGTCAGGGCGGCGTTGTCCACTCGCATGCCGACGGCTTCGATCAAGCGCGCATCGGCCGGGATGCGTTCCCCTTCCTCCAGGATGAGGATGTCGCCCGGCACGATGTCGCTTCGGGAAAGTTCGAGCGGGTGACCTCCGCGGGTGATCCAGGCTTTGTCCGGCAGCAGGCGATGGAGCGCTTGCACGGCGCGCTCGGCTTTGTATTCTTGAAAGAAGGCGAAGACGGCATTGATGACGATGACGCTGAGGATGGCCCAGCCCAGCGTGGCCATGCCCTCGCCTGGCTTCATGAAGTCGGCGGCGAACGCGAGGCCGGAGGCGATCCAGAGCAGCAGGGCGAGGAAGTGGGTGAAGTGGCGGGTGAGTCCCCGCAGGATGAGGTAGCGATCGGGTTCCGTGAGCCGGTTGGCGCCGAACTGGGCCAGGCGTTGCTGGGCCTCTTCCGGCGTGAGGCCGCCGGTGGCGGTCTCAAGCCGCTTCAGCACCTCGTCGATGGCGAGGGTTCCAATATCGTGGTACCGGAACTCAGGCACGTGTGCCTCGCACGATGAGGACCGAACAAGGCGCGTGTCGCAGAAGGGTTTCGGATACGCTGCCGAGATGCAGTCGCTCGGTCTTGGTCAGTTCGCGAGAGCCGAATACCAGAAGATCGTCTTGCTCAGCCTCGACGTGTTTGACGATGGTGTCGATCACATGATTCATCCGCACGTGGGTCACCGCGGGGTATCCGTCTTTGACGAAGTCATCCCGCAGGGCGTTGACGAGGCTGGTGGCGCGATCCATGACCGGTCCGGTCAGGGCTGTCAATTGCGATTCCGGCAGATAGCGGGCGGCGAGGTCCGTCACCGGGCTTTCGGCGGAAGTCAGGATCGACACTGTTGCGGATTCCGGAAGAATGCGGGTTCGTAGAAAACGGGCGGCGGCTCGTGAGGGTTTGGAGTCATCGACCGCAAGTGCCACCTGGCCGAGCCTGGTAACGGGCTGTTTGACCACGAACAGTGAACAGGGGGCGATGGCCGCCACTTGCCGGGAGGTGCTGCCCAGCAGAAATCCTTTGATGTCGCTCAATCCGCGGGATCCCATCAGGATGAGATCTGCCTTCATCCGTTTCGCCTGCCGGGCGATGGTTTTGGCAAAGGGACCGTGTGCAAGAACCGTCTGGAATGTTGTGCGAGGGCCGGTGCCGGCTTGGCCGAGGGCCACACGCGCCGACCGCTCCGCTTCACGCAGGAGTAATGTGCCGGCCTTGTCTAAGGCAGCGAGGGCGCGTCTGACGGCAACCGGATTCTTTCCTTTGGTTGCCTGAAGCAGTGAAGGATCCACGACATGCAGCAAGACGACCTGCTCGGGTTCACGGTTGGCGAGCGCTTTGAGTGCCTGGACTCCCCACTGGGCGTATTCAGACCCATCGACCGCACAGATGATGCGCATAACAGAGCCCTCCTTCAATAACAGTCACCGAGAGCGAGAACGTCAGGTACCTATTCTGCATTGGATATGCCCGTGGAGTTTGGAAAGGGCTATGGAGAATCCGCGTGGTTTCCAGGGCTTGAAGGCCAGGAGCGTCTTAACCGAGAGGCGCGCTGCGGCTTTTTGCAGCAGGCCGAAAATGGTGACTGTGGTGATTGGCGTCAGTCTTGATACGGGAAAGGCGAATTAAATGAAGAAAGTGCGTTCCTGTGTGGAAATCGCGAGGCCGGTGGATCGCGCGTCATGGCATTCTCATTGCCTTATATAAGAGTGTAAACAAAAGGAGGATGTATGAAACGGGGTGTTATCTCGATGATCGGGCTTTCCGTCGTATTCATGGGGGGCATGAGTTCGGCCGATGGCGGCGCTGTGGCACGGATCGGGGCTTCAAGTGAGTTTGTCGAATTGAGTCATCAGATCGAAGGCCATACGACGGTCGACTTGCTGCCTCTTCACCGGGTCGGCGACGTTCGGTACTTCAGTGCCGGTATCGGCCTTGAAGAGCGGGCGGCCCAGTATCCGCCTTTTTCGTTGAAGCTCGTCTTTACGGCCGGAGGGAAACCGTTTCTCTCCGGGGTCTCCGTGACGATCCAGCCGGTCAAAGGCGGAGCCGCCGTGACGATCCCTCAAGAACAGGTGGAGGGGCCTTGGCTCTTCGTCGATTTGGCGCCGGGCGTCTATCACGTCACGGCGATTCACCGTGACCGGAAGCAGGGGCTGACGGGTATTGCAGTGGAAGCTGGAAAGCAGAAGACGATACATCTGCGATGGTCAGAGGATCGGGGCCTTGCCGGAGTGTTGCCGGCAGAATAAACGGCTTTGGAGGTGGGTACTGTCTCTGCTATTTGACCAAAGAAGGAGTGTAATGTCATGCCGAAGACGATGAAAAAGAAACCAGCAAAGAAGCCGGCCAAGATGTCGAAAGCGCCGGACTTTGCGTCGATGCTGGTGAAGCCGGTGATGGAAAAGCGAGTGCAGTCCGCCCGCTTGAAGACGAAGGGTGATGTGATTGCGTCCCTCATGATCGAAGGATTCGGCGCGGTCCCGGTAGTGGATGGCACGAGAAAGCTGATCGGAATTGTAAGTGAACATGACTTGCTTGCCGCGATGGACGATGGGCATGCGCTGGGTGAGCTGACCGCTGTGGATGTCATGACGGCTAATCCGTATTCCGTCCGGCCTGAAACGACACTGGGAACACTAGTGCATGTTTTACGAGCCAGCGATCTTGTTCGGGTGCCGGTCGTGGATGCCAAGGATCGACTGATCGGGATCATTGCCAGGCGAGATATCTTGCGAACCTATTTAGGGTATAGATCGCCCCGCAAAAAGTGAGGGAGCTGCGATGCGACAAACAGAATTTTTCATGAAAGCCTGTGATCCGAAGACTTTAACCGTCGGCCAGTTGATGCAGGATGCGGTGACGCGCTGTACGTCGCGGACGGACGCCCTGACTGTGACCCACATGATGACCCATCGGAATTTCGGGAGTCTGCCCGTGGTGGAGGAGGATGGGACGCTGGTGGGTGTCGTGAGTGAATACGATCTGCTTCAAGTAATGATCGAGGGGCGAGATCTGCGCAAGGTTCTGGTGACTGAAATCATGTCGGCCCATCCGGTGACGGTGACAGAAGACCAGACGCTCGTGCAAGTCGCTGATCTGTTCCAAGACCGGTATCTCACGAGAGTGCCCGTCGTGCGGAACGGCAAACTCGTGGGCATTCTGGCGCGACGTGATCTGTTGTACGGATATACGAAGGCCGCACAGTATTGGTCTTAGTCAGCTGCTGAAACTGACCGCCAGCGGCGTTCTCGCCTCGAATGCATCCTCAACGTACCCCAGAGGGTACGCTTCCGGTGCATTCATCGGCTGCGGCCTTGCTGGACAGTCAGTTTGAGCAGCTTCTAGGAGGTGCAGGATCAGGAGTAAACCATGACGATGAGCCAGAATCACCGGTTGCGGGCTGAACTGGATCAACACGAACTGGCCGCGCTGCAGCGTTTCATGGTGGCGATTCAGGATGAGCCGTATGAGTCCAAACCTCGTGTCGATGTCACGGAGGTGTTTCGCGGGCCGGAAGGGCAGATCTTCGTGCCGGTGACTGTTTCCGGAGAGAGCCCTGACCCGCATCTCGCGATGCTGATGGGGCACAAGGCGGAACAGCTCTATAAACAGAGCGGGTGTCGGTTTGTTCTCCTGCAGCGAATCGAGAGCGATCCTTCGCGGAAAACCTATGTGTGGGATGGGGCGGCTTGGAAGACGGTGCCGTAGCAGCCAGAGAAGCGTATCCCGGCGATGTCACTGTTTCACATCTTCTGTAAACGACGAGCAAGAGATTGCAATGGGGATGTGAGTTTCATCCACTTCGCAGTGCTGCTGATTGCTCTGTTTCCTTCCATCGCCTTTTCGGAGCCGTCCAAGAAACATCCCAGCCCCTGTCAGATCGCCTATCCCAGCGATGTCACTGTCGAGTGGGACTGTCGGACGCTACGGCCCGGTGAATCGCTTGAAAAACTGTTCGGGGAGCGCTGGGTCGATGTCGCACGGTTCAACCGGATTGATCGGCGTCATGCGCGTTCCGGCGTCTCGCTCAAAGTCCCTAAGCAACTTGACGATCTGGACTCCTTCTCGCCGCTCCCGCTGTTGTATCCGCCCGCCGAGCAGGAGGATCGGTTCATCCTCATCCATCTTTCGGAGCAGTTTCTCGGGGCCTATGAATACGGGGCCTTACGGTTTGCGCTTCCGATTGCCTCCGGGAACGGAGGCAACGAAACCCCGCTCGGCGATTTCCGGATCACCGCAGCCCATCGCGTGCATCAGTCCTGTCTCTATACGGTCGAAGGCACGAACCGGCCTTATCCCATGAACTATGCCTTGCGTTTCTTCGTGAATCGGGCAGGCGTGTCCTATTGGATTCACGGGCGTGATTTACCGGGCTTTCCGGCCTCACACGGCTGTATCGGGCTCTACGATGAACCGATGCAGAAGGAACAGTATGGAATTCCGAAAGACCCGGAGGTGAACGATGCAAAGAAGTTGTTTGAATGGGTGTTAGGAGGTGAGCCGGAAGATGACCGGGTGATTCCGCTTCCCAACGGTCCTCGACTTCAGATCCTCGGAGAGGCGCCGAGGAGTGAGCGGTAGTGCTCCCTCCTCGAATCGCAAGCCGGAAGGTCTCAATCTAGAACGTATTCAGGAAGTGTACTGTATTAGTAAGGCGTTGATGGTCGTCTTGCAGCCCAGCGATACATGACGGGCAGGACCAGCAGGGTTAGAGCTGTCGAGGTGATGAGGCCGCCGATCACGACTGTCGCCAGGGGACGCTGTACCTCCGCTCCCATTGATGTGGCTAAGGCCATCGGTAGGAAGCCAAGGCTTGCTACGAGTGCTGTCATGAGGACAGGCCTGACTCGATCGCTGGTGCCTTGGGTGATGGCCTGGTCGGTCGACTGTCCTTCCGACTCCAGTTGCCGGATGTGACTCACGAGCACAACGCCGTTCAGTACGGCGATGCCGAAGAGGGCGATGAAGCCGATGATCGCCGAGATGCTGAGCGGCAACCCCCGCAGCCATAGAGCCAGAATTCCTCCGGACAAGGCCAGGGGCACATTCAGAAAGATGAGCAGCGCTGGTCGCATCTCGCCGAACATGACGGACAGCATGCCGAGAATGAGCAACAATGTCACCGGCACCACGAGCAACAACCGTTTCGTCGCATCTTGCAAATGTTCAAATTGTCCGCCCCAGGTCAGCTCGTAGCCTGGCGGAAGTGTGACGGTCTGATGAACTGCCTGTTGGGCTGCAGCTACAAATCCACCCAAGTCGCGGCCGCGGATGTTGCTTTCCACCACGATGCGCCGCTGTACGTGTTCGCGGCTGACCTGTGCCGGTCCCGAATCCACCTGGATTGTGGCTACGCGCGAAAGGGGAACCAGTTCTCCGTGCATCGTGGGGATCAATAGATTGCCAAGTGTGGCAGGATCGGCCGAGGCTTGATCCACGAGCCGGACGATCAGGTCGAACCGTCTTGATCCCTGAACCACCGTACCGACCACGTGGCCGACGCGGGTGGCCTGAATCAGCAGCAGCACGTCATCCGCCGTGAGGCCGTACCGCGCGATCTCTTCGCGGTTGATGACGACGCGAAGCAGGGGGAGCCCCGCCACCTGCTCGACTTTCACGTCGGCCGCACCCCGTACACGTTCAAGCGCACGGGCGACCTGTTCAGCCTGCTGTTTGAGAATATCCAGATCGGGGCCGAAGATTTTCACCGCGAGGTCTGAGCGCACCCCGGCGATCAATTCGTTGAACCGCATTTCGATGGGCTGGGTAAATCCGAGTCCGACGCCCGGCACTTCGTTCGTAATCGCGTCCTTCATCTTCGCGATCAGTGATTCCCGGGTGTGAGCCGTGACCCACTCGCTCTGAGGTGTGAGGATCACAAAGACGTCAGACATTTCGACGCCCATAACGTCGGTAGCGACTTCCGGGCTGCCGGTCCGAGTGACGACCTGCGTGACTTCCGGAAAACGACGCAGGACCCGCTCTACCTCGAGCGCCGTCGAGACGGATTCGGTCAGGGAGATGCTGGGCAGCCGCCAGAGCTGAATCGCGAGATCCCCTTCATCGAGTCGAGGGATGAATTCCACGCCGAGGAACGATCCGAGTCCGAGGCTCATCGCAAAGAGCAGGATCGCCGGAACGACCACCCTGCGCGGATGGGCAATGGCCCAGCGGAGACAGGGTTCGTACATCCGCCGAATCCAGCGCAGGAGGCCTGTCTCTTCCTGTCCATGATGCGCCCGTGCAAACCAGGAGGCCAGGACCGGCGTGGCGGTCACGGCCACAAGGAGCGAGCCGGCCAGCGCCATGATGACGGTCAGGGCCATCGGGCGGAACATCTTCCCTTCGATGCCGGTGAGCGCGAGGATCGGCACATAGACGAGGATGATAATTCCTACGGCAAACCCCATCGGTCGCAGGACTTCGCGCCCCGCCGCTTGGATATTGTCCAGCCGTTCTTCGCGGGTCATGTCCTTGCTCTGCGCTAATTGGCGGAGAATGTTATCGATCATCACGACCGAGCCGTCGACGAGCAGGCCGAAATCGATGGCACCGAGGCTCATGAGATTGCCGGACAGTCCGGCCTGCATCATGCCGGTGAAGGCGATGAGCATCGACAGGGGAATGGCGGCCGCGACGATCAGGCCTGCGCGCAGATCTCCCAGGAAGAGAAACAGCACGGCGATGACCAGCAGTCCGCCTTCCACCAGATTGTTCCGTACGGTCTTCATCACTTTGGATACGAAGAGTGTGCGATCGTAATAGGGCTCGATCGTGACCCCCGGGGGAAGCGTCGTCTGGATTTCACGGACGCGGGCTTTGACCCGTTCCACGACCTGCTGTGCATTTTCACCGGCCAGCATCTGCACCATGCCGATGACCGTTTCTCCCTCGCCCATCGCAGTGGCCGCACCGATGCGCAGGGCCGAGGCTTCCCGCACAGTCGCCACATCCGCAATGTAGATCGGGACTCCACCCGATCCATGGGCCACGACAATACGGGTCAGGTCCGATACCTGCGTGGCCAAGGCTTCGCCGCGAATGAGCAGTTGTTCGCGCTGTCGCTCAAGATAGCCGCCTCCGGCCATGGCGTTGTTCCGCTGCAAGGCATCAAATACCTGCCGAAGAGAGAGTTTGAAAGACAGCAGTCTGGCTGGATCCACCACCACCTGAAACTGTTGCGGCTCGCCGCCCCAGATGTTCACCTCGACGACGCCGGGCACGGCACGCAGCTTCATGCCGATGTCCCATTCGAGCATCGTCCGCAGCGCCATCGGGCTGTAGCCGGGTCCTTTGAGCGTGAATTGATATACTTCGCCCAAACCGGTGGTGAGCGGTCCGATGGCCGGGCGACCATATTCGGCCGGAATCTTTTCCATGGCCCGCGCCAGCCGTTCCGTGACCAGTTGTCTGGCTCGATAGATATCGGTGCTGTCTTCGAAAATGGCGGTGACCGCGGAAAGCCCATAGCGTGACACCGAGCGCAACTCGCGCAGGGCGGGCAGTCCACTGAGGGAGGCCTCGATGGGAAATGTGATGAATTGTTCCACTTCGACCGGTCCCAGGGCCGGCGCTTTCGTGAGCACTTGGACCTGCACCGGAGTGAGATCCGGCACGGCGTCGATCGTCAGATGGGCGACGGACCAGAGACCTGCGGCGATCACGACCGCGATAGCCACCAGCGTGAAGAACCGATAGCGCAGCGAAAATGTCAGCAGGCGATCCATGTGCCGTTACTCTCCTGACCCGATGTGTTCCTTGAGCAACACGTTCTTTAGGTCGAAGACGCCCTCGGTGACGACCGTATCCTGGTCGCTCAGCCCCTTCCGTATCTCGACCCATCCGCCCCCTTCCCTGCCGCTGTCGACGGGGGCGAAGGCGAAGCCCTGATCTCGCCGGACAAAGACACCTCGCTGATTCTCGACGGTCGTGAGCGCCGTGACCGGCACCGCGATGGCCGGCCGTCCTGCAAGCATCAGTGTGACGTCGACATATTCTCTGGGTTTCAGCTGACCCTGGGCGTTGGCCACTTCAAAGCGCACCAGGATGGTCCTGGTTGTCTCGTCTGCGACCGGGGCCAGGTAGGTGAGCGGAGCGGTAACCGGTTCGCCGCCTTTCGGTGTGATGGTGCCCGTATCGCCTTCTTTGAACTTGCGTGCCTGTTCAATCGGTAGATTTGCGAAGACCCACACGCGACTGGTATCCACGATTTCAAACAACTCATTTCCCGGTGTGACGCCCTGACCGCGCACGACATTTTGCGCCACGACGGTCCCGGTGATGGGGGAGGTCAGCGTATATCGATGCCGTTCTTCGTGCCGGCCGCTTTCGAGCGGCAGCAATTCCGTGGCGGTCAGCCCCATGTTCAGTAACTTCTCGCGGACATGGAGATAGTGCGCTCGGGTTTCCAGATAGCGCCCCTTGTCTTCGATCAGCTTCCGCTCCGGAACGATATCGTCCGCCCGCAGTTTCTCCGTCCGTCGGAAATTGTTTTCAGCCACATCGGCCCGTGCCTTACTCACCAGATGCTCTTCGATCAATTGATCCAGCTGTAGACTCGCGATGGCGGCTAAGGGCTGCCCTTTCTTCACGTGATCGCCGAGTTGCACATGGATCAGCTCGGCTTGTCCGTCAATGCGTGAGGTGATCTTGGCCACCTGCTTGAGGTCCAATGAGACTTCGCCCGGCGCGGTCACAATTTCAGGCACGGCATGCAGGGCAACGGACTCGGTACGTAACCGGGCCTGGACCACCGGCGGAGGTTGGATGACGCGGGGCCGACTCACGCCTGGTTTGACGCCTGTCTCCTGGGGCTGCGGCGGCGGAGCGGTTCCTCGATCGCTGCAACCGGAGAGCAGCAGCATGATCGAGGCGATGGTCCAGGCTGCGGGTTGTGGTGTCATGGATGCTTTCCTTGTTCGCTCACAGGGGCGCACCGACGGCGCGTTCCAATCGGACGAGGGCGATCGAGAGATCCGCGCGGACCTGGGCATATTCCAGGACTGTTTGGCGGTAGACGCGCTGGGCGTCCAGTACGTCCAGCAGGCTGGCCGCGCCTTGTCGAAAGCTCGTCCGTGCCGCCGTTAATGTCTGCTCAGCTTGTTTGAGCAAGCCCGTTTCGAATACTTGCAGCTGATCCTGTGCCGTCCGGACTTCCTGCGCATGTTGCGTGATGGCCTGTTCCAACTCGCTTTGCGCCCGTCGCCGGTCGGCGTCGGCTCGATATTGCGTTCCGAGCGCCGTCTCGATTTCACCCTGTCGCCGGTACCAGAGAGGAATCGGCACACTGAGTCCGGCGGTCAGCGATTCATCTCCCGCCTCTCGATGGTAGCTGCCCTGGACGCTCAGGTTCGGCACGCGGGAGGCCCGTTCGTATTGCACTGTATGGCCTGCCTGCTCGGCGAGTTTCGCCAATCGCTGCAGGGTTGGATGCTGCTCAAGGGCGTTGGCGGTCAGTCGATCCAGATCGAAGGTGTGCTTGCTCGATTGAAAGTCGCCCTGAATAGAGAATTGTGTGCCGAGTCCTCCGGCCGTGAGGGTATTCAATCGGGTCTTGGCCACGACCAACGCGTTCTGGGCTCGCGCGACTTCTTTCTGAGCCTTCTGCACTTCGACACCGGCTTTCATCGTGTCAAAGGATGTTGCCTCGCCGGCTGCCACCCGTGCTTTGACCGTGCGGAGGACTTCTTCGACCGTCGTGACGTTCTGAGCGGTCATCTCTGCGTCGCGCTGCGTGAACAACAGGTGATAGAACGCAACTTTGACATCGGCAATCAGCGTGAGGCGGGTTTCATCCAGCGCAGCACTGGCGCCGGCAACGCCGGCGTTTGCGGCCTCTTGACGGGCCTGCCGCTTGCCAGTCCATTCAAGCGGCTGTTCGAGCGTGACGGTGCGCTCGGTGATCCGGGCGCCGGTGCTGGGATCGCGAATAGCGCCGCGCCCGGCTGTGCCTGAAAGCGAGGGATTCGGGTAGGCCCCTGCCGCGATCCGTTGCCCGTGACTTTGCCGGACAAACCCCTCCGCGCCGGCCAGGGTGGGGCTTCGCTCGATGGCCAGGGCCACGATGCTGTCGAGTGAGTAGGTGCCGGTGAGAGGATCTGCCGCCCACGCCGTCCCGGCGGACTGGCCGAGATAGCCCATTCCGCTTAATAACAAGGCGGAAACGAAAATACGAGTCATCATGTGAGCCTCCTCTGCTCAACAGACACCGGGCTCAACTCGTGAGGAATGAGTCCGTAATGCCACGACGCCAGTGATAGCGTTGATTCGTACTGACGGAACTCAGAGAAGGAGTGAGGGCGGCGCGCGGGACGGGAGCCGATGCACAAAGAGGGTGGACGCAGGAATGGCAGTAAGGTGTTCGGTTGCCCGTTCACGGCACTCTATGGTGGTGGTTTCTCCGATCGGCAGCACCATGGTTTGCACAAGAATCGGCTTTAGATCTGTGCGCTGGTGCGAGTCGGTGAGCAGCGAGAATCCCAACTCGGAATGCTCGAACCAGGTGTGTGAAAGATGAACGGACTTGTCGGCAGCGGAGTGGGGCGACGCCTCGTGGATATCGAACTCACCGTCGAGATCGGCGGAAAATACGGTGTGCACGGTTCCGCTATGGACCGCTCCATCATGACCCGAGTGCTCGGCAGATTCGGGATGGATGTGGAAGAGAGGAACTAAGAGGATCCAAAGCATAACCCACACCCGGATAATCATGGGTGGCAGTTGGTGCGTTAGGATATGGAGAATATTACGCATCATGTTTCATTATACTGATTGAGACTACCACAGGGCCGCTTGGCATGCACGGGATCAGGCCGTTCGTAAGCTCAAAAGAACCGGTGCGCTAGGGTTCCGTGATGATCCTCCCTCCGGGCCGTTCTTCGCCCTCACCCCATTCCGCCACGGCCTGGGCCATTTCGGCGAGGCGTTGAGCGGCACGGCCAAAGACCGTGTCGGGAGGATATTCCCCGTCGATACCGCGTTCGCCCGCTGTTACGCCGGTGAGTAACTCAATGGCCTCTTCCAGTGTATTCACCGCATAGACGGTGAACTGTCCCGACTCCACCGCTTCAACCACATCGCGGCGAAGCGCGAGATGCTTGGTGTTGCGCGTCGGAATGATCACGCCCTGTTTGCCGGTGAGGCCGCGCCGTGAACAGGATTCAAGAAACCCTTCTATCTTTTCGTTGACGCCCCCGATGGGTTGGACTTCGCCCAATTGGTTAACGGATCCGGTTACGGCGAGATACTGCCGGATTGGAAGATCGGCCAGACTGGAGAGGATCGCGGTCAACTCGGCGACCGCGGCGCTGTCTCCTTCGATCTCAGAATAGGTCTGTTCGAACGTCAACGAGGCGCTCATCGCAAAGGGATGTAGCCCGGCAAACTTGCCGGCAAGGTAGCCGGCGAGCGTCATGACGCCTTTGCTGTGGATGTTGCCTGCAAGTTCCGCTTCCCGTTGCACGTCGATCACGCCTTTGGTGCCGACATAGGTGCGCGCGGTGATACGGGTGGGACGGCCGAACGCATAGTCGCCGAGCTGATGAACGGAGAGCCCGTTGACCTGTCCGACCACGTCGCCGTCGAGATCGACCATCAAGGTCCCTTCCTTGATCTCGTCCTGGATCCAGTGCTCAGCCAGATTCGACCGGTGGCGCTTATGCGCGATCGCGGCATCGACATCTCCGCGCGTCACAAACGAATGGTTCTCTTTCCTGGCCCAGTAGCCGGCCTCGCGGATGAGATCGCTCACAAGGCTGAACCGCAGAGACAGACGGTCGTGCCGGTCGGCAAAGCGGAATCCCTGCCGAATCACTTCGGCGACCGCATCGGCCCCAAAGTGAGGCAGCCCTTCTTCGCGGCAGAGTTTCGCGATGAACCGGGCGTACTGGCGGTCCTGTCGTTCGCTCCGGACCACTTCCGTATCGAAGTCGGCCTTCACTTTGAAGAGCTTGGCAAAGTCTTCTTCATACGCCTGAAGCAGATGATAGATGATCGGTGGCCCGACCATGATGATTTTCACCGTGACGGGGATAGCTTGCGGCCGGAGGCCGGCGGTGGAGAATCCATAGAATTCGCCTGGGTCTTCGATTTTCACTTCAGCCGTCTTAATGACCCGCTTCAGCGCATCCCAGGAAAACGGTTGGCGCAACATGTCCAGGGCGTTCACGATGAGATAGCCGCCGTTGGCTTGCAATACGGCGCCGGCGCGGATTTCGGTGAAGTCTGTGTACATGACGCCCATGTGGGCGCGGCGTTCGATTTTTCCGATCAGGTTGGTGTAGGTCGGGTGCGTTTCGTCGATGACCGGCGCTCCGTCTGACGGATCGTTTTCGACGATGAGATTCACGAGATAGCGCGTCATGTCGGGACGGCGAAGTTCCAGTCCTGGAATGGGTAATGTCGGCCCCTCATGCGGAAGAAAGTCTTTGTAATGATGGACGATGTTGTCCTGCACACGCTCGAGATAGGCGCAGACCGCCGGCAGGTCCTGGTAGGTCAGCCGCATCGTCTCATAGCGGCCTTCGAGCACGTTGGTCACCATCTGGTGATCGAGGTGGCGAAGCTGGTGTTCCATTTCTTTATCGAGGCTGTGCAGGCGCACATGAAACTCGCGGATCTCGCCTTCGAGGGCGAGCCGCCGGTCGTTGAGGTCCTGTTGCTCCGATTCGGTCATGGCCTCCATGGCTTCGTCGCTCATGGGGTGTCCATCTTTGAGCGGCACGAGCCCGAATCCCGCCGGGGTTTCGTCGAATCCAAATCCGCGGGTGAGACTCAACTTGGTGAGCTCTTGGAACAGCGTTTTCTTCTTGCTCTCCGTCTCGTCTCGCAGCTTGGCTTTGGCGTCGAGGTATTTCTTGCTTTCGAACGCAGCGGGGATCTCGCGGCGCAAGCTCTCGATAAACGTAGCCATGTCCCGTTTGAAGGCACAGCCTTGACCGGCCGGAAAGGAAAGGCTGACCGGTCGTGAAGGGTCCTGGAAATTATTGACGTAGCCCCAGTCGGCAGGAGCCGGGGATACCTGGGCCAGCCGTTTCACCATCTGACGGACGAGCGTACCTTTGCCGGTGCCGATGGGGCCGGAGACGTAGAGATTGAATCCCGGGCTTTTCATCGAGAGCCCGAATTCCAGCGCTTCGACCGCTCGCTCCTGGCCGATGATATCCGTCAGCGGTTCCAGCTCGCTGGTGTCTTCGAATCCCAGATGCGCGGGGTCGATCGTCGGCGTCAGCATGGAGACCGGAACTTTGAATTTGTCGGTGTTCATCTACAAGACTTTCACGGCAACGGTCGGAGGGCGTTGGACCGTTGTGGCCTGAGGGCCTTTCTTGCCTTGCTCCAGACCGAAGACCACTTCCGTTCCGTCTTCAAGGTCCTCGAGTGTAAGGCCCTGGAGCGCGTTCGCATGAAAGTACACTTCTCCGCCGCCTTCCTGGAGAATGAAGCCATAGCCTTCTTGTGGGAATAGTTTGCAGATCACGCCGCGATGAGGCGGAACCGGTGAGAGACGTACTTCGGTCTGAGCGCGTTTCTCACGAAACTTTCGCAGTTCAATCGCCATAGCGGCGAAGGCGCTCCGGATGGCTTCTTCGAAGGTCTTGTCTTCCTTGCGAGCAGTGACGGTATGGCGGCCTGGGAGTGTGACCACCACGAGCGCCTCGGCAACATGGTCCTGCTTTTTGTGACGGCGGTTTTTTGTCAGCGTGACACGGCCGTGCGTGAGGTCGTCATGACCCCGACGGAGATCTTCCATGCGGGTTTCGATTTCTGTCTTCCAACGGGGCGTCATCTCGACATTGCGGCTGTGGATTTCTAGGTCCATCTGGAGTCCCTCCTGTTCTCAGCGCTGTCTATCAGCAAGCCGGATGCCGCCTGAGTCAAATCCACCGGTTTGGAAGTGGCAGAAGAAAGACGCATCGTTTACTTGCTCTTTGGGCAAACAGCCGCGTTGCCTAGGCGGTGATGACGGGTCAGGCTGGCGCATTTCTCCCCAGTGGTCGTTCTGTTGGTGAAGCGCAATGCGTCACTTGCAGTCCCGTCAGGCAAAGCAGCAGGTGGGGAGGGCGGGGGGCTGTCACTGGAGTCGCTATTGTAGGCGGTCGGTGACGTGACTGCTCGACTGGAACGTGACTTGCGTGGCATTTGAGCATGCCTACGCTGAGAAAACAGGCTCTCGAAGAGTATCTCCAGTCGCGTTTTGGGCCTGAGGCTATGTTGCTGTCGTTCGGCGCGATTGGAAAGGCAAGTTCAGAAGGTGCGCATAAACAATACGGCTATGGGACACCGGTCAAGCTGACGTTCCGTGTTGGTAACGATGTACGGTCGGCTGTGCTGGAAACTATGAAGCCCGGTCCTTTCGGCCACGAGCATATGGCTGATCGGGCGCAGGCGATGTTGTGGGACTACGAGTCCTACGGACGGCTGCCGCGGCATGTGAAGGCGCTCGATGTCGGTGTTTTTACCGGCACACAGAAACTGCTGTCTGTTGCAGAGGGGCGGGAATACTTTGTCCTGAATCAATGGACCGACGGGGCGAGCTATCACGAAGATCTGGAACGGCTCGCCAAGGGGCGATCGATCCGTCCGCTCGATCGCAAGCGGACCATCGCCCTCGCGCGGTACCTGGCGCAGATCCACGCGCATAAGAAACGGGATGCCGATTTGTACCGCCGCCGTTTGAGGGAGTTGATCGGTCACGGTGAATGCATCATGGGGCTGACCGACAGTTACCCGGAGCGGTTCGGATTTATCACGGAAGACCTGTTACGTGGAATTGAGGATGCTGCCAACCGTTGGCGGTGGCGTTTGCGCGGACAGGCTAAACGATTGTCGCAAGTGCACGGGGATTTTCACCCCTGGAATGTCTTGTTCAGGAAGGGTGTCGATTTCGCGGTGCTCGATCGCTCCCGTGGGGAGTGGGGTGAACCGGCGGACGACGTGACATCCATGACGATCAACTACTTCTTCTATTCGCTCTGCCGGTGGGGACGGCTGAAGGGGCCGTTTGAAGTGCTCTTCCGTCTATTTTGGGACGAATATATCAAGGCAAGCGGCGATGAAGATGTGTTGGCAACAGCGGCACCGTTCTTCGCGTTTCGCGGCCTGGTACTGGCGAGTCCGGTTTGGTATCCCACGTTGCCGATCGGTGTGCGTCGAACCATTTTCCGGTTTATTGGGCAGGTCCTTGCCGCGCCGCGTTTCGATCCATCAAGGGTGAACGAGTATTGCGGGTGACCGGATACCAGTCTGGTGGCATCAATGACGCAAATCCACAGTGTCGCAATCTGGATTACCGGGTTACCGGCCTCAGGCAAAAGCACAATTGCGCGGGCGTTGAAGCCTCAGCTTGAAGCGTCCGGTTTGACCGTGGAGGTGCTGGAGTCGGATGAAGTCCGACGGGTGCTCACGCCCGAAGCGACCTACTCTCAGGCCGAACGGGATCTCTTCTATCGCGCGCTGGCGCTCATGGGGGCGAAGCTGGTGGCGCATGGCGTGACCGTAATCTTCGATGCCACGGCCACTAGGCGTGAGTATCGCGACTTTGCCAGGAGTCTGATGCCTCGATTCATCGAGGTAGCAGTGGAATGTCCGCTGGAGATCTGCATGCAGCGTGACTATAAAGGGACCTATCAACGGGGGCAGCGTGGGGAGTCCCACACCGTGCCGGGGCTGCAAGAGCCCTATGAAGCCCCGCTCCATCCCGATCTCACCATCGATACGACGAACGTCCAGGCGAGCGCAGCGGCGGAGAATGTTCTAGCGCTTGTGGAGAAACGATTTCTTCAGTAAATAGCCGCCTCTTTTTATTCTTTTGCTTTTCCCTCTCGATGAAAGTGCCGCAGAAACCACTTGCATGCGTGCTCGGCAACCTGTTCCAGTGTGCCTGGTTCTTCAAATAGATGTGTGGCTCCGGGGACGACGATCAGTCTCTTCTCACAGATGAGCATTTCGTAGGCTGATTGGTTCATCTCAATCACCGGTTCATCCCACCCACCGACCATCAGCAGAGTTGGCGCGGTCACCGAGGGCAGGTAGGCTTCTGCCAAGTCTGGCCGTCCGCCTCGTGACACGATGGCCTGGATGTTTTGTGGGTCTCTGGCAGCGGCTTGCAACGCTGCGCCGGCTCCGGTGCTGGCGCCGAAATAGCCGACGCCAAGCTTCTTTGTGCGCGGGTCTTCGTCCAGCCAGGCTTTGGCCAGCAACAGCCGATCGGCCAGCAGATCGATATCAAACACTTTCCGTCGATCCTCGGCTTCGTCCGGCGTGAGCAGGTCAAGCAGCAGCGTCGCAAGGCCGTTCTGCTGCAGATGGTGGGCGACGAAGTTGTTTCGCGGACTCAATCGTCCGCTGCCGCTGCCGTGAGCAAAGACGATAACTCCGCTAGGGTCTGGTGGGAGGCCCAGGATGCCTTCAAGTGCCAGTTTTCCGTAAGTGATCCGGACATTGTGCTCGTGGCTAGTCATCATCGCTTGGCCCGATCGTTCATATTTGAACTATGTTAGCAAGTGGCTAATAAATAAAAGTAAAGCAATGATCGTGTTGGTCTTTGCTGTGAATATTTTCTCTAGAAGCGTACTTGCATGAAGACGGTTTTGACTAAGATCCCTGATAAATCGATGTCAGGGGCTATGCTCAGCGTATAAATGCGACAAGCTGTACAATAATGTACGTATAAGTAGTCTCCACAGAGACAATTTTAGGCGATTTATATTCTAAGTTATTGATAATTATAAAACTGTAATGCTGGATCGCAACTTGCTCAATCCCCCAGGCATACGTCAACTTTCACCTGGGGAGGAAATAATCATGGGTTGTCCGAAATGCAAAGGCTTGATGATGTTGGAGCGTTTCTCGGATTTCTTTCTGGTGTTCTATGCTTGGAAGTGCGTCAATTGCGGAGCGATCATTGATCGGACAATCTCCAACAACCGCAAGAACAGTCTGGCTGCCAAAGCCGCGAAAGAAGTTGAAACCGCCGCTGCCTAACCGGTTGTCCGTTAGGCATTGGAACTCCGGCACGGTGCGTTCGGCATCATCGAAATTGTGGGACTGTGCCGGCTGGAGTTCTTAGGTGGAGGCCCAGCCACAACCATTCATGGCCTGATCGCAGCCGGTTGCCTGTCACGTCGATTCCTTCCGTCGCTCGCGGTTTTGCTCACCCCTAAATCATCCCGCTGCCTCTTAACTCCCTCATGCTTCGCCGCCGCCGGCATGCCAGCTATCGACCTCCGGCTTTCTTCTTTATCGCTGCGCAAGGCGCCGGTCGACTGAGCTCTGCCGGCAACAGAGTCTGGGTATCGACACAGGCGGTATCCAGCTGCGCTTGTGTCAGTCCGGCCGATGATGCCAGATTGGCTCCGTAGAAGTTCGCCTGACGGATGTCGGCCGCATCAAGGCGTGCGCCGCTGAGATCTGCCCCATGGAATGAGGCTCTCTGCAGCTTGGCTTCCTGCAGATTGGCGTGGGTCAAATTCGCATGGCTGAAATTGGCATCACTCAAATCGGCGGCGACGAGATTGGCTGAGTCGAGTGTGGCTTCATTGAATTGTGCCCGAGGCAGGGATGCTTTGGGGGCATAGATCTCGTGCAGGGCGGCTTTGGTAAAGACGGCGTCGGCGCCACGCGTGCCGATCATGACGGCATGGTGCAGGTTGGCGTCGCGAAAATCGGCCTTTTCTATGACGGCCTTATAGAGAATCGCCATGCGCATTTTTGCCGATTGGAGCGAAGCCTTGATCAGGCGCGCGCCTTCCAGATTGGCGCCTTCAAGATCGGTTTGTGAGAGGCGGGTCCCCTCCAGATTTGCGTATCGGAGATCTGCCCCGCGGAGAATTGCGTCACGCAGATCGGCCTGTCGAAGGTCGGTATCATCCAGATAGGCGCTTTCCAGGTCCGCTTCCATCATACGGGCATGATTGAGGCGAGCACTGTCGAGCAGCGCCCCCTGCAAGTTGGTCTGAAACATTGTGGCCTTTGACATGTCGGTCCGGCGGAGATCCGCGCCCATCAAATCAGCTCCGGTTAACACGGCTCCCTGAAGATTCGCTCCGTACAGGTAACTGTCGACCAAGGTCGCATTCGTGAAGTCGGCCGATGACAGATTGGCTCCCTCAAAATGGGCTCGTTCGAAAATGGAATCGTGCAGTTGTGCGCCGGACAGCGCGGCGTTGTATAGCGCCGCTTCATCCCCGACCGCGCGGAGGAGATTGGCATGAGTCAGTTTGGCATGACGTAGGTCCGCCCCAACTAGATTGCTGTCTTCGAGGTTGGCTTTGGTAAGGTCGGCGCCGGCAAGACTGGCTTGCGTGAGGATGCTTTGTCTGAGATTGGCCTGCCTGAGGTTGACGCCTTCCATCTGGGCACGTTCGAGATTGGCTCCTTCGAGGGAGGCCTGCCGTAAGTCGGCTCCACAGAAATCCGCCCGCTTATGCCCGGGGCTGTCTCGTTGTTCGAGCCATTCCTGGTGTGCGTGGAGTGTGCTGCGGATGGCGGCTGGAGACAAGGTGCTTTTCTTGTGTGGTTGTTCGCATCGCTGGACATGGCTTGGTGGAGATGTTGTGGTTGCTGCCAGAATTGGGGTTGTGGCAAGGGTGGATACAATCAACAGGAACAATCCCTGGCGTACGGCGGAATGGATCATCTCGGTCTCCTCTAGGTGGTTCGTTCTCACGGGCAATAGTCAATGGCGGTATGTCACTTGCTTTGCTGGGAGAGCAGCCGCACATAGGCCAACACATCAACCATCTGTCCTTCGGTCAGGCTCCCGGTCCAGGCATGCATCGGACTGAAGACGATTCCGTGCTCGATCGTGCGCAGCAGTTCTTCATCGGATTTCAAGAAGGATCGGAACCGATGAAAGTTGGCCGGCGCGACCCGAAGCGATGCAGCGGTGGGGCCGTCCCCCCAGCCGGTCTGGCCGTGGCAGGTTGCGCAGTGGTCCTGATAGAGCGCCTTGCCTCGGTGCAGGTCGGCGGGAAGGTCCTGGGCTGCAACGGACAGCGCACTGAGTAAGAGACTGAGGCCGGCGGCGAATACGGACGTTCGAGAAGTCTTGTGCATCATCAACTCTTCTTGGTCGTGTGGGCGATGAAGGAGGTGAATAGTTGTTGGAGTTTCTTGCTGCCGCATGACGGACATTGCACGTCACCGCGTTCATGTTCTTTGAGGGTCACCACGATCAGCGATTCCTTACCGCAATCGAGGCACTTATAATCGTACATTGGCATATCAGTCTCGGCTCTGCTAGTGGAAGACTAAGAGCGGACATGGCGCATGATGCAGGACGGCGTGCGCGACGCTGCCGAGCACCATCCGACTCAGCCCGTGACGACCGCGGGATCCCATCATGAGGAGATCGGTACTGATGGCTTTGGCCTCTTGGAGAATCGCTTCGACCGGAACGCCCAATGTTGATTTCGCATGAGTGCTGTAGCCCATGTGTTTCAGATCCGCGGCCACGGAGTTGATGAAGCTTTCGGCGCTCCGGAGCGCCTGGCCTTCCATTTCGCGCTCCGCGACGGCATCGACGGGCCACGGCGGTCTGGTCTGCGGGAGCACCGTGAGCGCAGTGATCGTAACCGGTTCCCGGAATGGATGTTCCCGGAGAAACAGGAGTGCGCGCTCGGCGTCCTGCGACCCTTGCAGCGGCAGCAGCACTTGCTTCAAGGACTTTACAAAGTTCGGCAGGATCAGGACGGCGCTCTTAGAGAAGGTGAGCACCCGATGGGAGACACTGCCGATCAGCCGTTCCTTGATCGGTCCAAGCCCGCGTGCCCCGACAAGAATGAGGTCGATCTGATGCTGCGTTGCATACTCCACGATCCGATCGGCGGGTGAGCCGATCTCCATGTGTTTGGTCACGGGGCCAGAATCCATCGGCAGGAGCGACACAATGCGATCCAGCAGCCGTGCGCCATCTTCGCGCATTGTGCGCTCGATGGTCGTATAGAGCTCTTGTGCGACTTCCGGCACCATCATCGGATAGGCCGGTGACGGGACATCCAGGATATGCAGAATATGCAGTTCCTCAGCGCGGGAGAGGTATTTGAGCGCACGAACCGCCTCATAGGATTGATCCGATCCATCGATGGCCAGCAGCATTTTCATCGGCGACCTCTCTGTTGCTCAGTGACAGTCCGTTGGACAGAAGAAAAGGAGATACAGGCCGACCGCCACACCCAACCCAATTGCTCCTACCAGAATCCAGTGCGTGCGTGTCATAAGCGTCTCCTCTTACTCGGTGGAGTCAGCAAGTCCAATGCCGTTCCATCGTTTCAGATCGCAGGGGAGGAGTGTGAGGTGAAAGCGCAAGGGACCAAAGGGTTTCGCTCTGAATGATGTCTTGAATCCTTGCCCGTCCCTCTTCACTGAGAGCAACGTCTGTTGCCTTCTGCCCCAGGAGGTCTCGCGTGACTGTAGCAGGCCTCCCCGATGCGAGAGGAACTGGTGAAGGCCCGGAGCTGTTGTCATGGACAGCGGCGAGCAAACCGTTGTTTCTATGCGAGGTCAGTCTCAGGATTGTGATTGTGATGCGGTGGCATTGGCCTTGCTGATAGGGGAGAGAGCTGTTGAGTCGAGAGGTTGCCATGGGAGACAGATTGTTTTCCTCCATTCTAGTGCCGGTGGATTTTTCGCCTTGCTCGGAAGAGGCCTTTCGGGTGGCCTGCGGGTTGGCGCGGCTGTGCGGCGCCGAGGTCCTGGTGGCACATGTGATCGATACGAGCGCGCTCAGCGCTTTTAATCGGATGGGGTTGCTTGCGGTGCCATCCGATCGGACGGCCCAGAAGCGGCGTCTGCGGCATTTTGCCAGGTTGAATGTTCGTCGATTGCTCGATTCCGAGGTAGCAAAGGGGATTGAGATGACGCGGGTCGTGTTAGAGGGCGCGCCGTTTGTGGAGATTGCCAAGACTGCCAGGGTCGAAAAGGTCGATCTCGTCGTCATGGGCAGCTACGGAGGGCGGTCGGGGAGCGTTGATAAGATTTTCTTTGGCAGTACGGCTGAAAAGGTGGTGCGGACAGCGGGCTGTCCGGTGCTGACGGTGCCGCTGCCGGTGAAGCCGCGATGAGCACGATAATCTGCAATCAAGGAGGTTTGGCACGATGAGAACGCAGAGAGGGTGGATGTGGGGATGGGTGACCGTGGTGAGCATGACCTGGGCTTTGTGGAGCGGAGCGGATCTTCCGCTCTGGTCGCAATCTGAACAGGTCGTGGATGTGACGATCAAGGATTTCAAGTTTGTGACCAAGCAAACCACGCTTCGGCTGGGTGTGGCGACGGTGATCAGGATTAAGAACGAGGATGCAGAGCGGCACGATTTCGGTTCAACCATGTTTGAAGGGATTCCGACGCAGGTGGAGAAGGACGGCGTGATCGTCTATGGACGAGGGGTCGGGGGGGTCTTCCTCGATGCCAAGCGGGATGCGGCATTGCGGTTCAATATGTCCCGTCCCGGCCGTCACGAATTTCGCTGCTCAATCCATCCGAATATGAACGGGGAGTTGCTCCTCTTGAACGTGGAGGCCGTGTGAACGGAGAGACCGACAGACCACGCATTCTTCTGGCAACCGATTTTTCCAAATGGGCCCTGCGGGCCGAGGAATACGCCTGTTGCCTGGCCGCGACGTGGCGGGCCACATTGACCGTCCTCACGGTGTTGGAGTTCCCGCCCGGCATGAATCCGGAGTATCCCGTCAACCAGGTCTATCTCGGCGAGCTCATGAAGGCCGGGGCGAAGCAGTTGGTGGATTTGAAGGCGCGGGCCTCGGCTCGCGGGATTTCATTGCATACCCGTATCGCCACAGGAATTCCCTGTGAAGAGGTGTTGGCGGCCGTGAAGGCGGAGGATTCGGATCTGGTGGTCGTCGGTACAAAAGGCAAGTCCGGTCTGGCACATGTGTTGCTCGGAAGTACCGCGGAACGAGTCATTCGCACGGCGCCCTGTCCGGTGCTCACCGTGCGTATAGATCCGGATGAGGTGGCTTCAGCTGAGGCGGGTCCGTGCAGGGGAATCAGTCTCAATCGAATTCTGGTCCCGGTCGATTTCTCAGATTGTTCCCTGGAAGCTGTGGAGTACGCCGCGCTCATGGCTCAACGGCATAGCGCATCTCTGACGCTGGTGCATGTCCTGGAACCTGTCTCCTACGGCTTGGATTTCACGCTCTTGCATAGCGGCAAGCGGGAGGAGATGCGGGAGCGGTTGACGGCTCGATTGGGTGAACTGACGCGGGCGCTAGCCGACGCCAAGATTCAAGCCGATTCGCAAGTGCGTGGAGGAACCCCGTTTGAATCGATTCTCGACAGTGCCAGGACTATTCCGGCCGATCTGATTGTCATGGGAACGCATGGGCGTCGCGGGTTGTCTCATGCACTGAGCGGGAGTGTGGCGGAGGCGGTGCTACGCCAGTCTCGTTGCCCGGTGCTCACCGTCCGCAGCCCGAAATATGCCTCGGGGCATCGCCGGGTGTTACCCGGAATGACCACATAAGTGTCCAGTCTTTTACCAGGAGGGGGGTATTATGGCGACCGTGATCCGAAAGCAAAAGAATCCACCGGCCATCCGGCCGTCACGCGCGGCCAATCCGATCGAATTGCCCGATGGCATGAGGGATCGTATCGCCGCGAAGGCATATGAATTATGGAATGAGCGGGGTCGTCAAGAAGGCCGGGATCTCGAAGATTGGCTCGATGCGGAGGCGATTGTGATGGAAGAAATTCATGAAGCTCGCGAATGAATCAACGGCCGGTGTGTGGGCGCCGTTGCCGGCTGGGCTTGATGGCCTGATGGCTCGGTTAGAGACGCTGTCACTCGGGCCAATGTTTGCGGCGGAACGGGATCGTGCCTTGCGTCAGGCGTTGCGCCCGTATTTTGAGTTTGCCGGGAACGCCCCGCTGCCACCGTTTGCTCAGGAAGCCGACCTCGCAACGCTCACGATCTATGCGGATTACTATCCCCAAGACGGGCAGCTGACCCTGATCGAGCAGGTGCGCGATGTGGTGACCGAGCATATTCCTGAGGAAGAGCGGGCTTGGATGGACCCGCTCAAACACTCCTATATGGATCTGGTCGAAATTCTGCCCGGCAGCGAAGTCAAGGAGAAGTGGGCTTGTCGGTCTCTGGGAAACGGCCGTGTCTATCAGGCTCAAGGCGGTGACTTCAGCCGGGGGCTCCAGGTCGGTCAGGTGCTGTTGACGCGATTCGTGCAACAGCCCGGTGATCCTGAAACAAACGAGGTCGTGCTCGCGGGGAGCGCGCTGCTGCTCACTCCTGAGGAAGGCAAGACCTTGTACGACGCCGTGTGTGCGCTACGCCGCCAACGGGAAATCAATGCCGGGTCGTTCGAGCTTGGCGACTGGCATGAGTTTGCCAAACGATTCGGACATGAGTTGCTCTGGGTCTATTCGCAGATGCGTCTGCGAGCGCTGTACCAGGTCGTGGCCGGAATCCGGTACTGTCGTCCCGATGGGCAGCCATATCTCTATTCGTTTGCGCTCTACGAACATCGGGAATTCAAGTTTCTTCGCGAGACCGTGAGCGGAATGAGTGGTCTGGATCCTGATCCGGCGACTGTTCACACATCAGGCGGATCGGGCGCACGCATGCGGTGGGTGCAATATGGATCGGTTGAGGCGGGCAATCCGGCGGTCGTCACTCGTCTCACGTTGACGTCGACTCAACTGTGGGTGGAAACCGACTCGCGTGAACGGCTGGATACTCTCAAGCACCAGTTGGCGTCGGCCTTAGGTTTTTCGCTCCATTTCCTGGGAGAAGCGACCGTCCCTCCGCCACACCTGCTGAGTGAGGAAGAACTCGATGCCGAACAGCCGGTGCGAGTCGTCGTGACTCAGGAGCAGGATGCGACGCTGTTGCAGGCATTTCTGGAACGCGCCTATTTGGATTGGACCGATCGGGAAGCGCCGGTGCTGGGGGGCAAAACGCCGCGCCATGCTGCCACGACGAAGGAGGGACGTGAACAGGTGGCCCGGTTGCTCGATGAGATGGAACAGAACGATCTCGGCTGGTCCCATATCGGCCGACCGGCATTTGACTATAACGTTCTTCGTGGGCATGTTGGGATTGATGAGGTGCGTTGTGAAAACACCCCTACCGAACGGACTCGATGATCTGCTGGTCCGTGCCCGTCCTCCACACGGGGGGCCCCCGGACATCCTTCGTGTGCTGCATGCCGTCCATGATTTGTGCGGACACATCGACGCACAACTCATTCCAGCGATCGCGCATTCGCAAGGGGTTACCGAAGCCGAGGTCGCCGGCGTGCTGTCCTACTATCCTTCGCTGAATACTCAGGCCATTGGGCGGCATCGAGTTCAAGTGTGTCTGGGTGAGACCTGCTTCGCGAATCGTTGCGATCGTGTGGTAGAGGCCATCCGCACGAAGTTGGGGATCGATTTGGGGCAGACGACGTCCGATGGCCGGTTCACGCTTGAGCCGGTGTCCTGTGTCGGCAATTGTGCGGTGTCGCCGAGCGTGCGAATCGACGGAGCGCTACACGGGCGGGTCCGGCCTAGCGATGTCCCTGGCCTTCTGGATCATTATCGATGAGCCGCATCAGACTCTACCTTTCCAAGGACACCTCATCTTGTGCGGCCGGAGCGGAACGCCTCGCCGAGGCTTGGCGTTCACGGTTCGACGTTGAGCTAGTCCGAACGTCTTCCCGCGGCGCCTTCTTTCTTGAGCCGATGGTCGAGCGCGATAGTCCTGATGGGCGCCTGGCCTGGTGCCAGGTGGCGCCCGCCGATCTTCCCAGGATTCTGGCAGGCAACGGCGGCGTTCCGGTTTCCACTATTCCATTCCTCGCGAAGCAGGCGAGACACACGTTCGCCTCATTTGGCGTGACCGAGCCCTTGTCGACGGCAGCGTATCAGGCGCATGGCGGTCTTGCCGGTCTTCGTGCCGCGCAGCAGATGAGTCCTGCGGCGATTATCCAGGAGATCAAGACGTCTCGACTGCGCGGACGGGGGGGCGCTGCCTTTCCCGTGTGGAAAAAGTGGGAGGTCGCTGCCGCGACCACGGCGGACCGCAAGTACGTGGTCGCCAATGCCGATGAGGGCGATGCGGGAACCTACTGTGACCGGATGATCATGGAGGGCGATCCGTTCCGCATGATCGAAGGCATGCTGATTTGCGGGCGGGCCATCGGGGCGCAGGCCGGTTACGTCTACTGCCGACAGGAGTACCCGACCGCCACAGCCTGCTTGCATGACGCGATTCAGGCTGCGGAGGCAGCTGGGTGGCTGGAAATTGACGGGCGGCGGTTCTCCATCGCGGTGGTGTCCGGAGCAGGTTCCTATGTGTGCGGTGAAGAAACGGCCCTATTGGAATCGCTGGAAGGGCGGCGCGGTGTCGTGCGTGCGCGGCCTCCGCATCCGGCACAGTCCGGGCTCTACGGCCGGCCGACGATTGTCAGTAACGTCCTCACCTTTGCCACGATCCCAAATATCCTCGCGCGGGGCGGAGCCTGGCATGCGTCGATGGGAACAGAGGGTTCGCGCGGCACCGCAGTCCTTCAACTCGGCGGACGGGTGAAGCAGCCGGGACTCATTGAGATTCCATTCGGTCTCACGCTCCGTGAGGTGCTCGATCAATTCGGTCAGGGGATGGCTGATGGCGCGCGATTGAAGGCTGTGCAGGTCGGGGGCCCGCTCGGCAGCCTGTTCATGGATGCCCAGCTGGATATTCCAATCTGTTTTGATGCCTTTGCCAAGGCGGATGCGATTCTCGGTCACGGCGGTATTGTTGTGTTCGATGACGAGACCGATATGCTGGAGCTCTCTCGGCATCTGATGGCCTTTGTGGCGGATGAATCCTGCGGAAAGTGCGTGCCTTGCCGCATCGGGTCCCTGCGGGCGCGCGAGATTCTTGAAACGGTTCAAGCGGGGCAGGCGACGGAGACGGATTTGGCCCTGTTGGCCGAATTGGGCGACACGATGAAGGCGACCAGCTTATGCGGACTGGGGGCTCGGGCTCCCTATCCGGTGCTATCAGCCTTAGAGCAATTTCCCGTGGAGTTTCGCAGCCGGGTGCGATCATGAGTGATTCAATATTGATCACAATCGACGGCGTGCCGGTGACCGCGCATGCAGGCGATACCGTGTTTACGGCTGCCAAACGGGCAGGCTTGACGATCCCCGGCCTCTGCAATTCTGACCATCTTGCGCCATTCGGGTCGTGTCGGCTCTGCGTCTGTGAAGTGGAAGGACAGAAAGGGACGCCGGCCTCCTGCACGACGCCGGTCCAGGCGGGGATGGTGGTGCATACACAGACCGACCGGTTGGTTCGGCTGAGACGGAACGTGACGGAACTCTTGCTGTCAGAGCAGCCGACAGACGGGACGCTGCCTGCCGTGCTCCAAGAACTGGCGCGGTCGGTGGGCCTCGACCATGTTCGGTACCGCCAGCCGACTGTCCGGGATCAAGTACGGGACAGCTCGAATCCGTTTTTTGCCTTTGATAATGCCAGCTGTATTTCCTGTGCGCGCTGCGTGCGGGCGTGCGACGAGATCCAAGGGACGTTCGCCCTCACGATGGTCGGACGGGGATTCGGTGCCAGGCCGATGGCCGGGGCGGCTTTCTACGGGGACGCTTCCACGGGGTTTGCTACCTCAAATTGCGTGTCCTGCGGGGCCTGCGTGAAAGAATGTCCGACCGGTGCTCTGATCGAGAAGACCGTACAGCAGCATGGTTACCCAACGGAGACTGTCCGCACGACCTGCGCGTATTGCGGTGTGGGCTGCATTTTCGACGCCGGTCTTCGGAACGGACGGGTGGTGACGATGGTGCCGGTTGATGACGGACCCTCCAATCACGGTCATGCCTGTATGAAGGGGCGATTTGGCTGGACCTATATCTATGCAGAGGACCGGCTGAAGACGCCGATGCTGCGCACCGGGCACACGTGGCAGGCGATCTCCTGGGATGCGGCACTCGATCGCCTGGCGGATGAGTTCACCAGAATCAAGAGGGAGTGTGGTCCGGATGCGCTGGCGGCGATTTCTTCCAGCCGGGGAACAAATGAGGAGAACTATCTCTTCGGTAAATTTATCCGCTGCGTGATGGGAACCAATCATATCGACAACTGTGCGCGGGTCTGCCACAGCGCGACGGTCACCGGCATGATGGAGACGCTCGGGGCGTCGGCCGCCACGAACTCGATCCAGGATCTTGATCACGCTAAGCTCATCATGGTGGTGGGCGCCAACCCGACCGAATCGCATCCGGTGGTCGGTGCGAGCATCAAACAGGCGCATCGCCGGGGCGTTCCGCTCATTGTGATTGACCCCCGAAAGACCGAACTGGCTCGGCTGGCAACGCTGCACTTGCCGCTCAAGCCCGGAACGAACGTCGCTCTCCTGAACGGCATCGGTCATGTGATCGCGAAAGAGGACCTGCTCGACTGCGCCTTCATCGACGCTCGAACCGATGGCCTCGACGATTGGCTGAAGGCTGTTGAGCCCTGTACCCCGGAAAGAACGGAGCAGATCACCGGCGTGCCGGCCGATCTGATTCGTGAGGCGGCCAGGCGGTATGCGACGAGCGGCGCGTCTTTGTGCGTGCATGGCCTGGGTATGACGGAGCATCGCTGGGGGAGCCACGGTGTGATGGCCTTGGTGAATCTGGCGCTGGCGACGGGGAATATCGGCCGGCCAGGGACCGGCATCAATCCGCTCCGCGGCCAGAACAATGTGCAAGGCGCGTCGGACGTGGGCTGCTTGCCGGTGTATTTTGCCGGCTATCAGTCGTTGGACGATGTAGAGCTGGGACGGCTGCATCAGCAGGTCACCGGGCGGCCCTTGCCGACGAAACGCGGGATGAAGACGCCGGACATGTGGGACGCGGCGTTGGCCGGACGGTTGAAGGGTTTGTGGATCATCGGCTATGACGTGGCGCAGACCGATCCTAATCTCAAGAAGGTCCGTGAGGCCTTGAGAAGCATTGAGTTCTTGGTGGTGCAGGATTTGTTCATGAGTGAAACGGCCAAGCTGGCCCATCTCGTCCTGCCCGGCGCCGCGTTCCTGGAGAAGGACGGCACCTTCACGAACCTGGAACGGCGGATTCAACGCATACGAAAAGCGGTCGATCCGCCTCATGGTGTCTTGCCGGACTGGCAGGTCGTCTGTGAGGTATCGACTCGCATGGGTTATCCGATGAGCTATCGGCACCCGTCGGACATCATGGATGAGATCGCGCGGCTCACGCCGATGTTCGCCGGAGTGTCGTATGACCGGCTGGAGACGCCGGATGGTTTGCAGTGGCCGGTTCCTGCGGAGGGGCACGCAGGCACCGCGCTGATGCATCGCGAGACGTTCCCCAAGGGGAAAGCGCATTTTGTAGGGGTGGACTATCTGCCGCCCGGCGAATCGCCGACGGAGGAGTATCCCTTTACGCTCGTGACCGGACGGATCCTGCAGCATTACAATTGCGGCGCACAAACGCGGCGGACCGATATTCTCGAGGTCGTGGATGTCGATGTGCTGGAGATGCATCCGGAAGATGCGGCGCGGATGCAGGTCGGGGGAGGCGATCTGATCCGGCTGGTGAGTCCGAGAGGTGCCGTCCTCTTGCCGGTGGTGGTCAGCGAGCGCGTGCAGCCTGGACAGCTCTTTACCAGTTTCCATTTTCCCGCCAGCGACATCAATTCTTTGCTGTCCTCCAGTTCCGATGACCTGTCGCGTTGTCCGGAATACAAGGTCTCGGTCGTCCGGGTCGAACGAGTGGAACGGGAAGAACTCGATGCGGAGGATGAGCGAGAACTGGAAGCCGTCCACGTGAGACTGATTACGTGAACGCGCCGCTGCCCACGTCTCCCTCAACCAGTGTGCCCATGCCAGACGCCTACGCTCCGGCGGAGGTGGCGGAGCGGGTCCGCGATGTCGGGGTGAAGAAGGCGACCGCTTCGGCAGTCACCCTGTTGGCCCTTGCCGTTCTTGCCGGAGCCTTCATTGCGCTCGGCGCACTGTTCTATGTTGTGACGGTGACAGCCGGGCCTGGCCAAACGAGCCATTTCGGATTCACGAGGCTGATTGGCGGGGCGGCGTTCAGTCTCGGGTTGATTCTCGTGGTGGTCGGCGGTGCGGAATTGTTTACCGGCAATAATTTGATGGCGATGGCCTGGGCCGCCGGGCGCGTGACTGGTGTGCAAGTGTTGCGCAACTGGGGATTGGTCTATCTTGGAAATCTGGCGGGCGCCATCGGGACGGTCGCGCTGGTGTTGTTGGCCGGGATTCCTCAAATGGGTGATGGCGTCGTCGGCGAGACGATGATCCGGATTGCGCGCGCAAAAGTCACGCTCGACCCCGTGTCGGCGCTGGCGCGAGGGGTGCTCTGCAATGTGCTCGTCTGCCTGGCTGTCTGGCTCTGTATGGCGGCGAGAAGTGTAACCGATAAGATCCTGGCGATCGTCTTTCCGATCAGTGCGTTTGTCGCCTGCGGGTTCGAACATTCCGTGGCCAATATGTTCTTCCTTCCTTTGGGGATCGCGTTGACGGCTTCGGGGGGCGACCCGATCGCCTGGACAGGGGCCTGGGTCAATCTTGCGGTCGTCACCATCGGCAATGTGATCGGCGGAACAGGGCTCGTAGCCTTGGTCTACTGGTTCGTGTATCTTCGCGGGGACGGCATGAGTCCCGAGGCCGGGGGGTAGAGGACGAAGACGGTTCTCCCTACGGAGCGGCTCGCGAGATCCTATGATTTATACGGTCACTCTCAATCCGGCGTTGGATCATTTTCTCGATGTCGACGATCTGCGTGTGGACGATGCGAACCGAGTCAAGGGCGAGTGCCTCTATGCCGGCGGGAAGGGCATCGATGTGTCGCGCGCGATCCGGCATTTGGGCGGAGAGAGCATGGCGCTGGGATTTATCGGTGGGCATACCGGCCAGGTCATGATCGAGTTGCTGAAGGCGGAGGGGGTGACCTGTTATTTCACCGCCATTGCGCAGGAGACGCGGCGCAATATTATCGTGACCACCGCGCGGGGGCATACCCAGACGATGCTCAATTCGCGCGGGCCGATGGTGACGAAGACAGAATGGGCCGCCTTTCTCGCGCACCTCACGCTGCTGAATCTGCGGGATGCCTACGTGGTCGTGAGCGGGAGTCTTCCGAGGGGCGTTCCGACTGATGCCTATCGTCAAATCATCGCGTTAGTTCAATCGCGCGGTGCCCGGGCGGTCCTGGATGCTGATGGCCCCTGTCTGAAATCGGGTCTTCAGGCAAAGCCGTTTGCCATCAAGCCGAATGTGAATGAACTGCGCCGGCTGACAGGGCGACCGCTGCGGTCTGAACGCGATCTCATTCGGGCCGCCGAACGAGTGCAGGATTCCGGGGTGGAGGTCGTCATGGTATCGCGAGGGGCGCAAGGGGTTGTGGTGCTTGGGCCAGGGGAGCGGTATCGGGCGAAGCCCCCGGCGGTGAAGGTCCGCAGTACTGTCGGAGCGGGCGATTCGACGGTGGCGGGGTTTGTGTTCACCCATGCCGCAGGAAAAGGGCTGGAAGAATGTGCGCGTATCGCGACGGCGGCGGGGACTGCGGCGACGCTGGCGCCGGGGAATCAGCTGTGCCGCGTGGACGATGTGCGTCGATTGGCTCTCAAAGTGAAAGTGGTGTCGTTTTAATCTCGTGTACGATGGAGGACGTATGAAAGTGCTTGTGGCGACCGATGGATCGAAATATGGCCGATGGGCAATTGAATGGGTGGCGAAACTCCCGCTGACCGTCAAGCCGGGCGTGCGGGTGTTGCATGTGGTGGATGTCGCGAGCCTCCGGGCGCCGTTCATGATTCAGCCGGTGGTGGTGGGGACCGAGCGATACATTCAGCAAGAAGTGAAACGCATGGAAGCGGCGGCGGCGTCTGCGAAGACAGAGTCGAAGGACTTGCTCTCGTCGTTGGGCATGAGCGGCACGGTTACCCTGGAGCGAGGCGCGGTGGCGGCGACCATCACGAAGCATGCCTCGCGAGGCGTCGGGCTGCTGGCGCTTGGGTCACGAGGGCTGGACGCGTTGGATCGTTTCATGCTCGGGAGTATCTCGACCCATGCGATTCATCATGCCGCCTGTTCGGTGCTGATCGTCAAAGAGGCCTCTCGTCCGCTCAAGCAGATCGTCCTGGCGATCGATGGATCTGCGGCATCGGACAAGGCGGTTCGGTTTCTCGTCAAGAATATCAATCCGCAGTCGAACGGGCCTGAAGAGCAACCGGTGAACGTCACCGTGGTGCACGCGATGCCTTTCCTCAAATATCCGGAAGTGCGGGAAACGGGTAAGGCGATTGTTCAGCGGTATGCCGACAAATTGGCCAAGGCCGGGTTTCAAGTTCAAGAGGCTCCGAAGCTCGGCAAGCCGGCCGAGGAGATTCTCAAAGTCGCCAAAACTCATAAGGCCGATCTGATCGTCACCGGTGCCAAGGGCCTCGGTGCCATCGGGCGAGTCTTGTTGGGGAGTGTGTCGACGCGCGTGGTGCAGCACAGTACCTGTTCCGTCCTGGTTGTCCGCTGAGCGCAGGAAGCGGCCGTCCCAGGTTCGGTTAGGCGCGGTAGATGATGTGGACGCGGGAGAGGAAGTCTTCGAGCGCGACGGTCTGTCTCTTGATCGCGGGTTCGTCGCGTCGGCCTGCCGCCAACTCCATCACGCCGCCGATGTCGCTAATGGCGTTGAACCCATAACCGCCCCCGTCGCCCCGCATGCGGTGACCCAGGATGCGAATCGTCTCGAAATCCTTTTCGGTCATGGCTGTGCGGAGCGTTTGAAGATCCTTTTGGCGGTTGGCCAGGAAGGTGGGGATGATATCCTCCAGATCCGGATCGATATAGACGGTGATGCGTTCGGGAGAGGCGAGCTTCGGATTGGTCATGGGCGGTGTCCTTTACAGGCTTGTAAGAGCTCGATGAGGGTCGTCTTTTTGACGGGTTTGGTCATGTGCGTATTGCACCCGGCCTCGAAGATCTTCACCGCTTCTTCCTTCAGGGCCAAGGCGGTGAGGGCAATGATGTGTGTGGCTGGCAGATCGTGATCGCGCTCCCACCGGCGAATGGTTTTTGTGGCGGTCAGGCCGTCCATCACCGGCATTTGCATATCCATCAGAATCAGATCGTAGTGGCCGTTCTTGAATTTCTCGACAGCGATGGCTCCGTTATCGGCGATATCTAGGCGGTGGCTGGTACTCTTGAGATAGGAACGGATCAGCAGCTGATTGTCCGCGGAATCTTCGACCAGCAGGACTCGCAGGGATGTTGCCGGAGTGGTGTGTTCCGGGATCGCTGTGTCAGCTGCAGGTACAGGGGTGCCTTTGGTGCGTCCCAAGGCAATGCCGACGGTTTGGTACAGATCGGATCGTCGAATCGGCTTGACGAGATAACCGCCCAATCCAAGATCATAGGTGCGGGCGATATCGTCGGCCCAGTGGTTGGATGTGAGCATGATGACCGTGAGCCCTGTACGAATTGGCGAGGAATTCAACGCTTCGGCCACGGCGAATCCATCCATGCCGGGCATCCGGCAATCCAGCAGGAGCAGTTCGTACGGCGTGGCGGAATCCGCTGCACGCCGGAGTTTGGCTAAGGCGGCGGGACCATTCTCTGCCTCGGAGACGGCGGCTCCCCAGGCACCTAACGTCTCTCTAAGAATCAGGCGATTGGTGGGGTGGTCATCCACGACTAACGTATGTACGCCTGACAAATTGATCTGCGGGGGCATCCTGTTAACCGGTGGGTTGGAGGTGATCCCAAAGGCGAGCGTGCAATGAAACGTGCTGCCCTGCCCCACCGTACTGTCAGCCCAGATGCGCCCGTTCATCCGTTCCGCCAAGTGTTTGGAAATGGTCAGGCCTAATCCGGTCCCTCCGTAATGCCGGGCGGTCGAACTATGGGCTTGGGTAAAGCTTTCGAAGATCTTTGCCAGTTGCTCAGGCGGAACCCCGATTCCAGTGTCGGTGACGGAAAAGCGGATCACACCCGGAGTGGCGACACCCGGCTCATTGGTAATCCTGACGATCACCGAGCCCTTGTCCGTAAACTTCAACGCGTTGCCAATCAAGTTAATCAGAATCTGATTGAGCCGATGCGGATCGCCGATGAGTGAAGAGGGGACATCCGGTGCCAGATGGCAGGCGAGTTCCAACCCCTTTTCATTCGCGCGCATGGCGAGAATCTCGACGGCTTTGTCGAGGACTTCGTTCAGGTCGAAGTCGATGGATTCAAGATCCAGATGACCGGACTCCACTTTTGATAAATCTAAAATATCGTTGATCAGGTTGAGGAGGTTCCCGCCGGCCCGTCGGAAAATACGCAGGTACTTTCGTTGTTCCGGCGTCATCTGGGTTTCCCAGAGCAGATCGGCCATGCCAATAATGGCGTTCATGGGGGTACGAATCTCATGGCTCATGCTGGCGAGAAATTCGCTTTTCGCCTGACTGGCCACTTCAGCCGCTTCTTTTGCGACACGGAGAGCTTGTTCGACCTCCCGCCGCTCGGCGGCTTCTAGCGCCAGTGTGGCCATGGTGGCGAGGGAGCTGGCGAGATGGATCTCATAGGGAGTCCATTGACGGCTTCCGCCCACGTGTTCTGCACAGAGGATCCCGACCACCTGCGCTTTTTGTCTAATCGGCGCATCGAGCATGGCCCCGATGTGTTCCGGGAGCAGGTAGGTATCTGAGAGATCTTTGGTTCGTGGGTCGGATAAGGCGTCGTGGGCCGCGATGGCATGTTCTTCACCGGCGATTGCGCGAAAGTAAGCGGGGTAGTCCGCGACCTTGAGGGAGGTCTCAGCATGGTGATGGCTGTGCCGGTCATAAAGGTCAATCCGTATGATGGCGAGCCGGTTTTTATCGAAGAGCCAGACGCTGGCGCGGGCGACCTGCAAGAGCGTCCCGCAGGTTTCTGTGATGGCCTGGAAGGCGTGGGAGAGGTCGCCGCCAGTCAGGGCTTCATTGTGCGCCAAGGTTCTGAGGGCGTCCTGATATTGCTCCAGGACGGTGGCTGGATCGACTGCCGGGTGTGTCGTTGGGATCGTGTTCTTTGTGGAGGACGTCGTGCGTGGACGGCGGCGTGGAGTCGCGGCCAAGGGCCCTGCTGATTTTCGTTTGGGGAGGCCTGGTTGACGTGGCATGACGCTCTTTTCTGCGCGAGGCCGATCGATCGCCCTGACCGGGTTCAGTTATCGTGGGTATCTTGTACCAAGGAGAGGAGCCCGGCTGGTTTGACACGGTTCCGGCCTTCCTGCTTGGCTTGGTAAAGCGCTTGGTCGGCGGCCTTGATCAAATCTGTCGGTGAAGTATGGCGATTGGGGACCATGCTGGCGTAGCCGACGCTTACCGTCACCAGGAGGTCGTCAGTGTGAGAAATCCGTAACTCCTCAACCCGTCGGCGGAGACCTTCGGCGACTTGTGCCGCGCCGTCGATGCCGGTGCCGGGAAGGACGATGACGAATTCATCCCCGCCGTAGCGGGCCACCAGGTCGCCTGGCCGGTTGACGGCTCCTGTGACGGCCGTGGCCACTTGTTTGAGACACTCGTCTCCCGCTGTATGGCCTTTGCTGTCGTTATAGGTCTTGAATCGGTCGATATCGAACATGATGAGCGAGACCGGGGTCGACTCGCGGACGGCGCGTCGCCATTCCTGATCGAGGAAATCGTCGAACTGACGCCGATTCGTAATGCCGGTGAGGCCGTCCAAGCAGGAGAGTCGGAGCAGCATCTGGTTGGCTTCCTGTAGCTGCCGCATGACTTCAAGGAGTTCCTGTTCCCGTGCCCGCCGGCGGTCGATCTCATGAACCAGCCGAAGCACCGACCGCACGCGGGTCAGCAGTTCGATCTTATTGACCGGCTTGGCGACGTAATCCATGGCACCGGCGGCGAACGCGAGTTGGAGTTCCACCGGGTCTGTCTTGACGGTCACCATGATGATGGGCGTATCCCGGAATCGGTCGTTCGCTTTAATCTGGCGACAGGCTTCAATTCCGCTCATGGCTGGCATGAGGATATCCATGAGAATCAAGTCGACCCTGGCGGTGGCTTGTTTCCCGTTATCCAATCCGATGAGTTTGAAGGCATGATTGGCCGATTCGGCAACGAGAATTTGCTCGTATCCGGCGGCGGAAAGGATCGATTGCAACAGCAAGCGATCATCGGGAGAATCGTCGACGATCAGGATAGCCATGGGTGTAATGTACTCGTTGTAAGATGCTTGAAGAACCGTACCAGCTAGTCCGGGTAAACACCAGGATAAAGCTTTTTGACACAGGGCTGGCAGAGACCATGGCTGAATTCGGCCTCGGAGTGATCGCAGAGATATTCTTCCAGCTGCTGCCAGAAGCCCCCGTCATTGCGGATTTTCTTACAGGAGGCGCAAATCGGAATCAGGCCGCGAAGGACTTTCACTTCTTTGAGTGCGCGCTGCAACTCGTCGTTGCTCCGCTGCAATTCGCTTTCCCGCTCCTTCCGGCAATCCATCTCGTGCTTGAGCGCCAGGGCAGAAGAGACGCGGGCAAGGAGTTCCACGCTGTTCACGGGCTTATTGATGTAGTCCATGGCCCCGGCCGCAAAGGCCTCTTTCAGATTGCTAAGGTCGTTCTTTGCGGTGACCATGATGATCGGGATGTCGCGGAGGTGGGTCGTGCTCTTTACCTGTCGGCAGGCAGAGACGCCGTCAAGCTCCGGCATCAGCACGTCCATGAGGATGAGATCGACCGGAGCGGACAGCGCGGTTCCCTCCAGATTGAGAATGGCAAACGCGGCTTTGGCGGATTCCGCCGTCAGGATATCTCCGTGCCCCGCTTTGGTCAGGAGCGAGCGCAGGAGCAGATGCTGGTCAGGGGAGTCATCGACAATAAGAATGGCCATGATACTTTCTCTTAACGGATGATTGCAGGAAAAACTAGAGAGGGTATGGACGATCTAGCCTCTCCACAGGGTATTTCCTAAGTATAGCAAACGCCGATGGGGAGTCGGAGTGGGGCTAAGAATAGTCTATTGGAGTTTCGATTTGACGAGATCGCTGATGATTTTTCCGTCGACGGGTTGCCCGGCCAGGCGGACCATTACAGCTTTCATGACCGTGCCCATGTCTTTCAGTGAGCTCGCGCCTGACTCAGTGATCACGCTTCCGACAAGGTCCGCAAGCTGCTGCGGGGAGAGCGCTTGTGGGAGATAGCCTTCAATGATGGTGATTTCCTGGCGCTCTTTTGCTGCGAGCTCATGGCGCTGGGCCTTTTCGTACTGCTCGACGGAGTCACGGCGTTGCTTGATCAACGTCGTCATGATCTTGCTCATCTCGGCGTCGTCCAGATCCTTCTTGAGTTCCATCTCCTTGTTCATGATCGCGGCCTTGACCATCCGGATGACATCCATCCGGAGCTGATCTCTCGATTTCATCGCCAGTTTCAAGTCTTCTGTTAAGCGGTCTCGTAACGACATGGTTACCTCAATTGTTCATGGAATCAGTATTAAAGAATCAGAATACTCTGGCCCCTTGAGCGAGTCAACGAAGGGAGTGTCATGGCGTTGGATGACCTGAAAGCGTATGATGTGTGCTAGTGGCATGCGGTTGGATCGCGGTGGTCGATAGGCTGGAAGAAAGGGGAGGCTATGAGGAATCGAGTTCGAGTGATGGGAACCGGGGCGGTTATGGCGAGTATGCTTCTCGGTCTTGGCGCTTGTGCGAGCGAGGCGCCGAAGTCGACCTCTACGATGACGCCGGAGCAGGTGCGCGGTCATGCTGACAAGACCTTCGAGAAATTGAAGCTGGAGGAGCAGGGACGGTCGACTGATCCCGCGATGCCGCGTTAGCGGGAGGATTTCTCCGGCAGTTGAAGGAGCAGCGCTCCCAAGGGTTTGATCAGCGGAAGTTCCAGAAATAATCGAGCCGGGGTTCGCTGTTCGACCCGCCGTGGTTCGTGAAACGTTCGGAGCAAAGCCAGGGAGATGATGAGTCGCAGGCTTCCTGAGATGAAGAAAATAAACGGGAGATTCGACACAGGATCAATGCGAAAGGCCCCGAATTGGAGGTCTCCTGGTATGGTGTCGATGAGCCAACTGCCGACGAGCGTGCCCATGGCCCATCCGATCGCATTCACGGTGCTTGAGACTGCAACCGCTTTTGCCCGATCCGCCGGACGCACGGCATCGAAAACGTAGTTGCTCAGCCCGAGCGACAGTCCCGCCCAGACGACCCCTCCAAAAAAATTCACGAGCACCAGGAACAGCCAGGTCGTGCTGATCAGATACAGCATGGGGAGAAACGCGACTAACTGACCGGTAAAGGTGAGCAGTGCCTTGTTTCCAAAACGGTCCCCGAATTCGCCCCAGCCTGGGAGGGTCACAAACTGGCCGACAATGGCGGCAGCCGCCCAGGTGCCGTAGGCCCAGTATGAGAGATGCAAGTCCTGCAGCATATAGATCACGAAGAATGGGCCAGAGATCAACACGGCGAGGTGCATCAGGCCTGAAAAGAGAAGGAAGTGGCGGAAGTCTTTCGTCGTGCCGGTGCGGAGAAAGGCAACAAAGCCATGGCTTGCCGGTTCCTCGTGTTGGATCGGGAGATCGGTGACCTTGGCCAGCGAGAGTGCGGATAGGCTGCGGAATATTCCGGCGATCAGGAAGAGCGATGTGAACCCGATCCAGAGGCGGTCATAGCGCTCAAAGAGGCTGAGGAGTGCACCGCCCAGGCAAAGTGCTGCAAAACTTGTGATGGCCATGAGTTGCGAGCGCCGGGCAAAATAGGCGCCTCGCTCGTTGGCGCTGAGCAGATCGGTGATCAGGCTTGTCCAGGCAGGGGAGGTGAAATGGGTCGCCCCAAAGTAGAGAGCCGATCCGGCGACGATCAACCATGGCCCCCACTGAGGGAAGAGAAGCGGAAGCGCCAGAATAGGCAGCCAAGCAATAGACTGTCCGATGATGCCCCAGAGTACGTGAGTCTTGCGATGGGGAAACCAATGCGACACCTTCACAGATACGAATTGGGCCCAGGTGCCGAGCAGCTGTGGGAGCGCGGAGAGCAGGCTCAGCTGAAACGGGGTGGCGTGGAGCATGAGGGCAAAGGCCGATAGATATTGCTCGCCGGCCCCCTGTGTCGTGGCCTGAAAGATGCCGTCGCGCAGACCAAACCGCCGGCCTGAATCATGCGCGGCGGCTGTTTCGACTGATTCCTGAGTCAAGGCAGCGGGAATGGCTGAATTCATTCGGTTCTGTTTACTGAGACGTATGACGGTCACGGCACTCTATCACAGGACGCGACCAACCAATCACTTCATCGGACGATGCGAGCGGATGGTTGACCCTTGTTGCTGACTCCCGATACCATGACAGTAAGGATGACGACAATGAGAAGTTCGCAGCTGGCAGCTTGGATCGATCGAGGGGGTGGGGTGGTGACGTTCTCTCGTCTTAGCTGTGGTCTCTTGGCCGTCTGTCTCTGGGGCGCTCAGGCCAACGGGAAAGACTTGATGCCTCAGAAGGAGCAAGAGACGACGGAGATCGGGTCGACGCAGAGTCCCTCATTCGATGACCAGCAAATCGGGATTCCTCAGTCGCTCTTTACCTGGATCAAACTGGCCAAGGGGTATGAAGTCGAGTGGGATACGTTCGGGAGAAAGGGCTGGTATACGCAGGATCCTCGCTTGAAACCAGTCGAGCCTACCGCAGTGTTTCCCCAAGATGCTGCGGCCGTCTATGTCGTGTTTGAATCGGCGCCGCTGGAAGACCCCACACAGTTCAGCGCACAGTGGTTTCTGGAAGGGGAGGGCGGTACCCTGCCGGCCAAGCCGTTCGGGCAGGATATTCTAGAGTTGCCCGGCTATGAACGGTATGGGTTTCTTGAGTTGAAGCGACCGGGCGAGCGCTGGCCGGTGGGAGCGTATGTGGTCAAGTTGTACATCGCTCCGCATGGTCAACAGTCGTTTCATGCAGTCAATCAGGTGGGGACGCTGCGGTTTACGATTACCGACAAGATGCTTCCTCCCCCTCCCCCTCCGCCGGCGCGCTGATCTATGCCAATCCCCACATGAGTTCATAACGAGACTACGAAGGAGTACATGCCACAATGGGAGAACGCGTGAAGGTGTCTGATCTAGAGAAGCTAACCTTGCTCTATGAGCGATTTCGGGATGTCTGTCTGGTCGAAAAGGAAGTCTGGAAAGAGATCTTCATGCCGAGGGATATCACGCAGGGAGGGCCTGTCCGGACCAATGTTCAGGATCGCTACGACGTCGAGATCGATGACAGCGCCATCGAAGATACGCTGGAGGCGAACATTCCCCTGGGCAAAGCCTCGCTGGAAGCCGCGATCCAGGAGTATCGGCAGCACATCACGTTCTATCGCAGAGCGTGATGTTGTTACTTGGCGGCGAGTACTCGTTCCACTTCTTTGACGATTTCAAGCGATGACGGCTTCATGCGGTGGGGGAAGCGCGCCACGACATTGCCGTTCCGATCGACCAGGTACTTCTGGAAATTCCATTCCACCTCGCCGGGGAATGGACTTTTTTCTGTCAGGTATTGATAGAGCGGGTGCTTGTCCGATCCCCTGACGCTGATTTTGCTGAAGAGGGGAAAGCTGACGCTGTACTTTGTCAGGCAGAAACCCTTGATCTCCGCATTCGTTCCCGGTTCCTGCTGGCCGAAATTGTTGGCGGGAAAGGCCAGGATCTCAAACCCCTTGTCATGGTACTCCTCGTAGATGGCTTCAAGCTCCGTGTACTGCGGGGTATTGCCACAGAAGCTGGCGGTGTTGACGACCAGGAGGGCTTTGCCTTTGTATTGCCCCAGGTTGACCGGTTTTCCGTCAATATCATCCATCGTGAAGTCATAGAAGCCGATTGCTTTCGCTGCCATCACTAGTCCTTCCTGTTCGGCCTGCACATTGGGTATCGCCAAGAGGAGCCCGCCCATGAGCGTCATCAACGATGCTGCACTGATCAATGTTTTCATCGCGGGCTCCTTTCTCCTTAGAGCTGTTCCAGGGCCGCAACTCGCTCCTCGATCGGCGGGTGAGTGGCAAGGAGGTGCATGAATCCCGACGTGTTCCCGGAGATCTTCATCGTGGCCAGGGCATCCTGGCCGCTGGGCTGAAACTGAGTGCGGCTGACCCATCGGTCGATGCCGCGCAACGCGCCGATCATCGATTCTTTCCCGTAGACCTTGGCGGAGAAGGCGTCAGCGGCAAACTCACGGCGGCGTGAATGCCAGCTCACGACGATCATGGCAAGGAAGGAAAGCACCACTTGCAAGACGATGTAGACCACCAAGGCCAGAATCGGATTGCCTGCGGAGCTGCCTTCTTCCCTGTCCTGTCCCGACGGTTGTCCGACAATGCTGGAGAGGAAATTGCTGATGTAGTGTACGAAGGTGTTCATCAGCCCGGCGAGCACCGTGGTTGTGAACATATCGCCGTTGTAGACGTGTCCCATCTCGTGGGCGAGCACGGCCTTCACTTCAGTGTCCTTCAGGTTCTGAAGCAGCCCGGTGGAAACGGCAACCATAGAGTTGTTTTTGCTCGGACCGGTGGCAAAGGCATTGGGGTCCGGCGAGTTATAGACCCAGACCTCGGGCATCGTGATCCCCAGCCGTTGGGCAATCTCCTGGACCGATCCATAGATCACATGCTCTGCCTGCGACCGGGGCTGGGTGATCTGCTCGCAGTCGAGCATCGCACGAGCCATCTGTTTCGAGAAAGCCAAACTGATAAACGCACCGCCGAAGCCGATGACGAGCGACCAGACGAGCAATTGCTGGCTGAATATACCGCGCACATCAATGCCGAATGCCGGAAGCACCGTATTGACCAGCAGGTTGGCCGTGAATGAGAGCGTCAGATAGATTAAGAAGTTCGCAATTAAGAAGAGCCCGATGCCCTTAAGCCACTTCATCGATATCCTCCTTGGGGACAGAAGCTCGCCGCCAGTAGAGGGCGAGTGATTATGTTGCCTTGATTATACACAAACTGCTCGTTCGAAATGCAGGCGACGGTATTTGGGTCACGAATGTGAAATATAAGGCTCGATCGGCAAAGGTCAAGACGCCGGAAGCTCCTGAATGTGTGGGGGAAAGTTGACCCCTTTGGCGTGATCCTGTTAGAAGGTTCTCATCGTGGAGGTGCACATGGGAGCGTGTAGGCTGATCGGTGCGGTTGGATTGATGATCGCCTTGCAGGTTGCGGGCACCCAGGCTGCAGATGTTGCCCAGCCGGTTCCACCCTTTGTGGTTCCTATGGCGGCTGATGGGGTCCAGCGCGCGACGATCATACTCGACAGTTATTCCTATACGCCGAATCATGTGATTGTTGAAGCCGGGAAGCCGGTGGAGTTGACCTTGACGAGCGTGACCACGATTACGCCGCATAACTTTATCATCAAGGAGCTCTCCGTTGAGCAGGACGTGTCGGCGGGGAAGACGATCACCATCAAGTTCACGCCGACACAAACGGGAACGTTTCCTATCTATTGTGACAAGCGTCTCTGGCCCCTGCCTAGCCATCGCAACAAGGGGATGGAAGGCAAGTTCGAAGTAAAGTAGAGGTTGTTCCACGAGTACCAATCCCTCCAAGTCTGCGCTGCTTCGCGACCTGCTCAAGCAGGTGTCCCGTCTGTTCTATACGACGCTGGCTGTTGTGCCGGCCGATGTACGGGATCAGATCGGCTTGGGCTACTTGTTCGCTCGTGCCGCCGACACGATTGCCGATACGGAACTGATTGAGCGTTCGCGGCGTCTCGACTTCCTCAGTCAGTTGAAAGCACAGTTTGTGAACGACCAGATCTCCTGGTCGCAGATCCGTGACATTCAGCGGGCGATGAGTCCGCTCCAGCAGGATTCATCCGAACGTGTGCTCCTCGAACGATTGGAAGACTGTTTTCGACTCTTCCAGGAATGTTCCCACGAGGACCGGCGTCGTGTGCAGCGGCTCATGACGACGCTGACGCAGGGTATGGAGATGGATCTCAGCCGTTTCCCCGGGCAGTCAGTCGAGGATCTTGTGGCGTTGGAGACCATCGACGATCTGGACCGGTACACCTATTACGTGGCCGGTTGCGTCGGCGAGTTTTGGACCGATCTCATGTGCGCCCATCGCAAGTCGCTGGCATCATGGAATGTGCGGCATATGTCGGATGTAGGGGTGCGGTTTGGGAAAGGGCTGCAGCTCACGAACATTGTGAAAGATGTCGCCCACGATCTGCAGAATGGGCGCTGTTATATTCCGGAAACGATGTTGGCGGAGGCGGGGCTCACGCCGCGTGACCTGCTGGATCAAACCAATCTGTCGCGCTTCCGGCCGGTCCTGAGCAAGCTCGTCCGAATGGCCACAGAGCATCTGGATCAGGGCTGGATGTATACGATGTCAATCCCGCGCCACGAAATGCGTCTTCGGCTTTCCTGCATGTGGCCGATTCTGTCAGCAGGCGAATCGCTCAAGCTGGTGCTGCAGTCACCGGATCTGCTGAATCCTAAAGTCAAAGTGAAGATTCCACGTAGCAAGGTCTACCAGATCCTGGCGCTGACCACCTTCACCGGTGCCTGCGGCTATGTCGGGACGGCCTATTGGGGGAGATTGAGGAAACAGATCTCCTAAGCGGTTGCTACTTTTTTTGCGGCTCCAGGAGCTTTTCGCCCTTCTTGAACACTGCGAAGATCGCTTGTGACGGGCAGGCGTCCAGGCAGAGGCGGCAGCTTTCCAGGCAGCGGGATGGATCGAACTTGTAGGGAGGCGTCGAGAGCCAGGCGCTGGTCGGGCAGATGGGGATGCAGATGCCGTTGTGCAGACAACGGTCCGGGTGACGGACAAGGTGATCGCGGATGACCATCATAGGCTTCACTCCTTCAAAGAGACCTTGGGAGAAGATCTCAAACATGTTTCTGTCGGGGAGACTGCTCACTTCCACTCCTTCACGAGGGCTTTCAGCCGATCTTTGAGTTCGGGGATCTGTTCGAGATTATTCTCGATCGCGCCGATGATCTTGTCCACTCTGGCCGATTTGAGCGCATCCTTATCCTTCTTCGCCAGACGATCATACTCCACATAGGCTGCCTGGTGCTTCGGTTCAAGATGAGTTCGGGCATCAATCAATGCCTGCCCGAATTCCCACGCCTCCGGCGCCAAGGGCGGCACGATCGTAAACGCGCCGTCGGTATAGACGATGACCGCGGCGCCTTGCTTTCCGGTTAGAGGAAGCACGGCCTGAACGGTTTTGCCTTCACAGGATTTCCAATCCAGCGTCAGTCCGGGAAACTGTTTGGCGAAGGCCACCTTCTCTTGGTTGGCTTTCCACTTTTCTTCGACAGCCATAGTGTCCGTGTATCGTCTTACTTGGACAACGGTGGGAGTTTCGCGGGTGCCGGGTGATCGGGCATCAGCAGCCGGGTGACGACGTCGCCTTTCATCACGTGGCTCTCCATGATCTCTTTGACGTCGGCTTCAGACTTGACGGTGTACCAGACCCCTTCGGGATAGATCACCACGCTGGGGCCTTCGGCACAACGGTCCAGACAGCCGGCCTTGTTTGCCCGAACGGTATTCTTCAAGTCCAGCCGCTTGGTCTCTTGCTTGAAGACATCGTGCAAGGCTTGTGATCCCAGCTTCGAGCAACTGCCGCGGGGATCATCGGCGGACCGCTGGTTCGTGCAGACGAAAATATGACGTTTGAATCCAGGCATGGGGGTTGTCCTATACGGGCATGGTGGCGGTATTGAGTCGTTCCATCAGCAATTGGACCTCAGCAACATTGAGAAACGGAGATTGGCCAGGCTGGGCATCCAGGATGGTGCGGATTTCACGCAGGCGCAGGAACGCGCGACGAAACTCTTCGCCTTTGGCCAATTCAGAGGATTGTGCGGCAGAGAGCTTGTCATACTCCGTTCGAATATCGCGGAAGTCTCGCTGCAACGTCTTATGCATGGAGCAGGATTCACAATACCACTTCGGACTTTGGTCGGAAGAGGGCGATAGCCGGTCGTAGGGCCGACCGAAAAAGTCTTTTCCCAGTGAGTACTTGATCACTGGTCCAGAAGCCGCCTGACAGGCATGACACGATCCGGTCGACAGGTCCATAGTGTGCCTCCTCAATAGACATACGCGGGAAATTATTCAATGGCGCGCGCATCTTACACCAGGGGTTTTTAGGCTGTCTAGCCGCGCGAGAGGCTCTGCTATAGTTTGGTGAGGAATCGGAGGATTTCGTATGGGAAGCCACCGGTGGAAGGTTCTGAGTCTGATTGTGACGGGGGCGATGATCAGTCCGGCTCTTTCCGCAGCCGAGATGTGGAAATGCACGCAAGCGGGCGGGACCGTGCTGTTCAGCGATGGCGGAGGAGTCGGTTGCCAAGAAGTGAACGCCTTGCCCGAGCTTCAATCGGTGACGGGTGCGCCCGTGCGGCCTCCGATCCAATCGCAGGACCAGACCGAGCGTAAGGTCCCGGTGCCGTCTGTGAAGCCGTCGCAGTCACTGTCGTCATCTCCCTTCGTTGCGACGGCCCGGGACATTCCCTCGCTCAGCTATCATGATCTTCCTTCCAGTATGCGGGCGCGGGGTTGGAGCATGCCGAACAAGGGCGATATCACGATGGTGCATTTCGAGGTTGCCCATCTCCCTGCCGGAAATGGGCCTCAGATCTCGACTGATGAGCATTTCAAAGGCGAGGCCAGGAGCGCGCTAGGGACTGCCGTATTGGCGGCGGCCAAGGCCACGCAGTATGATCCTCGCTTTCTACAGGTCCGTATGACCATGCCGTTCGGTTCGCTATTTATGGCAGGCTTGCGGGTTGATGGACCTAGTGCTGGCGTTGCTTGGACCGTTGCGGTCACGTCGGCCATCTTGGGGGATACGCTGCGTCCGGATGTCTGCCTTTCCGGGACAATGGATCTCCAGCTTCGTGTCGGGTGGGTAGGCGGGCTTGAACACAAGATTGAAGGGTGCCATATTTTGCCCAATTTCCGAGAGATGCTCCTGCCCGCAGGGCAAAACACATTTGCTATTACGGACAAAGGAATGGCACGATCTATCCGGGTGAGGGAAGTGGCGACCTTGGCAGAAGCCTACGAAATTACGACGGGTCAACCACTGAGACCTGCTCCTTAAGAATTGTATGAATATCGGCGTTCCCAAAGAAATCAAAGACCACGAGTATCGCGTGAGCCTGACCCCAGATGGGGCATCCGCTTTGCGCAAAGCCGGGCATGCAGTGTGGGTGGAGGCGTCGGCCGGACAGGGAAGCGGATTCACCGACGAGGAATATCGGCGGGCTGGTGCGACGATCGCCTCGTCCAAAGAAGAGGTGTTTGAGAAGGCGGACCTGATCGTCAAGGTCAAGGAACCGCTCTTGTCCGAGTGCCCGTTGTTTCGTCCCGGACAGGTTCTGTTTACCTATCTGCACCTTGCCTCACTTCCCGAACTCACGAAGACTCTCTTAGAAACGAAGATCACCGCCATTGCCTATGAAACGACCGTAGCGCGCGATGGCAGTCTCCCGATGCTGAAGCCGATGAGCGAAATCGCCGGGCGCATGTCGGTTCAAGTCGGCGCACATTACTTAGAAAAGATTCAGGGTGGGCGCGGAGTTTTGTTGGCCGGCGTACCCGGGGTTGAGCCGGGGAAAGTGGTGGTGCTTGGCGCCGGCGTGGTCGGGGCTTCAGCCACCCGGATTGCAGTTGGCTTGGGCGCGCAGGTGACCGTGATCAATCTGGATCTGGACCGGCTGCGCTATCTGGATGACTTGTATCAGGGGCGTATTGTCACGCGTGCGGTGAATGAAACCGCTGTCGAACAGGCGGTTTGCGCGGCTGATCTCGTGATCGGGGCGGTGCTCGTTCCTGGGGCCAAAGCGCCCAAACTGGTCTCGCAGGCCATGGTCTCCCGCATGAAGCCGGGAGCGGTCGTGGTGGATGTCTCAGTCGATCAGGGTGGCTGTTTCGAGACGACAAAGGCAACGACACATTCCGATCCTGTCTATCTTGTCGATGGCGTGCTGCACTATTGCGTGGCCAACATGCCGGGCATCGTGCCGCGGACGTCCACCTTCGCGCTCACGAATGCGACGTTGCCGTATCTCCTTCGTCTGGCGTCAGAGGGAGTCGATCGGGCGGTTCACTCCGATCCAGGTTTAGCGAAGGGTGTCAACATAAAAAACGGCCAAGTGACGTGCTCCGGAGTGGCCGAAGCACACGGCTTGCGTTTTACCCCCATCTTGTAAGACAATCCGGTTCCCGTTTTTATGAGTCGCCTTGTCGGGGCGTAGCGCAGCCCGGTAGCGCACTGCGTTCGGGACGCAGGGGTCGAAGGTTCAAATCCTTTCGCCCCGACCACACCGCTCTCTCTCGGCCCGGCGCCTCCGCGTTCATGGAGGCGAGGGGCGGGTTCCCCAAGCGTCATTTTCAATTCGCCTTATCGCATCGTTCGAGTCGGCCTCTCGTAGCCGGCGCATCACCGTGATGGGCCGGGCACACAACCGACATGATTTTTCTCGCGTGTGGTCTGCGCGGAAGTCACAGGCACAATGTTCCCACGCGCGGCTGAATCCGCGACAGGCCGGCTCTGGTTGTGTGTTCGTAGGCTCGCGTAGATTTGCAAAACGCGTGACGGGTCTGAGGAGGTGTGAGAGTATTCCACCGTGTTGCGCAATCTGTTGGGGTTCGCAAGGTTGACTCGAGTATGACGTCTCAGGTGCGCGCTCACATTGTGGTGAATGGTCGTGTGCAGGGAGTCGGATACCGGGCCTTTGCTGCCCGAGTGGCCGCGCAGCGCAGACTGGTCGGGGGTGTGCGTAACCTCGACGATGGTCGAGTCGAGTTGGATGTCGAAGGACCGCGCGAGGCGATCGACGCGCTGCTCACTGAGCTCGGCGTTGGGCCTCCGGCCGCACGGGTGACGACGGTGACGGTGGAATGGAATCCGGGAACCGAACGATTTACCGAGTTCCAAATCTGGTACTAGCGAACCGAGTCAAAGGATACCGACCGATATGAGTCGACAGGACGAGGAGCTTCAGGATATGAGTGAAGCCCGACGACAGTCGGCCGATGAGATCGAGGGGATTGAAGTGGACGGTCCGCCTGACCGCGAGGAGAAGTCCTCGAATCGGTCTGAAGGACTGGACACGCTCAAGAGCTATCTGCGCGAAGTGCGTCGCTCGACGCTGCTCAATTTCAAACAGGAACAGGAATTAGGGAAGCGGGTGCAGGCCGGCGATGAGCAGGCCCGGCAGATCATGATCGAGTCCAATCTTCGCCTGGTGATCAGCATCGGCAAGCGGTACATTAATCGAGGCTTTCCGTTTTCGGATATCGTCGAGGAAGGCAATCTTGGACTGATTAAAGCGGTTGAGAAGTTCAACTATAAGCGCGGGTTCCGTTTCAGTACCTATGCCTCCTGGTGGATCCGCCAATACATTGAACGGGCCATCATCAATCAGGGCAAGCTCGTGCGGTTGCCGGTCCATGTGGTCGAGCGGCTGAACCGGTATATGGGTAAGGTTGAGCAACTGGTACAGGAGCTTGGCCGGGAACCGCTGCCGCACGAAGTCGCGAAAAAGATGAAGACCAACGAGGAGGAGATCCTCGACCTGAAGCAGTTGACCCGGACGACCTGTTCGCTGGATAGTCCCATTAACGATCGCACCGATACCTTCCTGCGCGATGTCATCGAAGATCCCATGTGCATGTCTCCGGACGACACGGCGGACGGGATCCGGCGTCGGACGGAACTGATGAGTTGGGTCAAGGAGTTGCCTGAAAAAGAGCAAACTGTTATTGTGTCCCGGTTTGGGCTCGACGGTGATGAGTCTAAGACGCTGGAAGAGATAGGCCGGGCGATGGGGTTAACCCGCGAGCGGGTCCGCCAGATCGAAACGACGGCCTTAGTCCGGCTTCGGGGCACCATCGAGCGAAAGACCATGACGCAGGCTGACCTGCTGTAGTTTCGGAGACAGCCATCAACTATCAAGCCCTCATTCGCGAAGTGCCGGATTTCCCCAAGCCCGGTATTCTCTTTTACGACATTACGACATTGCTGAAGGACGCAGCGGCGTTTCGCAAGCTGACCGACGACCTCACTGCACGATACCAAGATGCACGGATCGATAAGGTGGTGGGCATCGAGTCGCGCGGGTTTATCTTCGGCGGCGTGCTGGCGGAGCGGCTGAAGGCCGGGTTTGTGCCGGTTCGCAAACCGGGGAAATTGCCGGCCGATTGCTTCGAGGTGAAGTATAGCCTTGAATATGGATCAAACACCTTGGCGATTCATCGGGATGCCATCGGAATGGGAGAGCGCGTGCTGATCGTAGACGATCTCCTCGCCACGGGTGGAACGGCCGAGGCCACCATCAGTTTGGTCCGCCAACTCGGCGGAGAAGTCGTGGGACTCGACTTTCTGGTCGAGCTAAAGGGGCTTAAGGGAAGAGACAAGCTCGCTGGCTATCCTGTGCATTCGACGATCCTCTATTCCTAGGGCCCTCCCGGTTAGTTACCACCAGCCCTTGTCAAAGCCTACATGCCGTGATATAGATGCCGGACTTTTTTTGGGGGGATTCTCTACCCAAGGAGCATTATTCTATGGCTACCAAAGTGCCTGCGAAAAAGAAAACGGAAGCAAAGAAGACCAAGCCGGCCCCTGCGGTTGAGTCCAAGAAGGCTGCTCCTGCTGTCGTCGTGACGGCAAAGGCGGCTCCTGCGCAGATCATCATTGAGGCGATGCGTCCCAAAGAATCGGCAAAAGACCGCGATGCCCGTGAACGCCGCCAAGAAACGTTGCATCAGATGTTGATGGGCAAACGCCAGGAGATCATCCGCGAGATCGAAGGCAATCTGGGACAGTCATTGACCGAGGATCAGCAGCGTCGCCTGGAGTCTGCCCGTGATGTCGGTGATCAGGCGTTGATGGATCTTGATCGTGAACTCGGCATCTCCCTCATGGAGATGCGGAATCGCCGTCGGCAAGCCATCGATGAGTCGCTCAATCGTCTACGTGACGGCACCTATGGCATGTGCGCCGAGTGCGGAATCGAGATCAGCGAGAAGCGGCTTCAGGCCGTGCCCTTTGCTAAGCTCTGCGTCGAGTGCCAGTCCAAAGCCGAGTTGCTGGAAAAGATTGAAAAAGAAGAAGATCGCGATTGATCGCGCTCTTCTTCCCGTGCCCCGTCATGTGCTGAGCCGCGCCACTTTTTCTTTTCGGTGCTGCACGAAATCTCATGCCGGGGCTGATATCTCCTGTTTCCCTTCCATCCATGCCGCATGACGCAACACCCCAGCGACGTGCCGTCGTCCTCCTGAGCGGAGGGTTGGATTCGACGGTCACGGCAGCCGTGGCCAAGCAGGAGGGGTATGACCTCTTTTTGCTGACCATTGCCTATCGCCAACGGCACGCAATCGAGGTCGAACGAGCCAAGCAAGTCGCTGCAGCACTTTGCGTCAGCCATCATATCGTGGTGGACGTCGATCTTCGGGCTCTAGGAGGATCAGCGCTGACCGGAGATCTGGCCGTTCCGAAGGATCGCCAAGATCAGGACCGGACACAGGGGATTCCGGTTACCTATGTCCCGGCCAGAAACCTGATCTTCTTATCGTTGGCGGCTGCTCATGCCGAAGTGGTTGGGGCATCGGCCATCTACTTCGGAGCGAACGTGCTGGACTACTCGGGCTATCCCGATTGCCGGCCGGAATTTATCCGGGCGTTCGAGCAGGTGGTGGCGGTTGGCACGAAGAGCGGTGTCGAGGGATCGCGTCTGGAAGTCTGCGCTCCATTGTTGACGCTGTCCAAGTCGGAGATCATTCAACTGGGCCTGAGACTCCAGGCCCCGCTCAAGCTGACGCATAGCTGCTATGATCCGATCGGATCGCTGGCCTGTGGCCGTTGTGATAGCTGTCTCATTCGCCGTCAGGGATTTGCTAGTGCGGGAGTTGAGGATCCGGTCGCATATGCGGTACGGTAGGTTCCAATAGAAAGCGAGCTATCATGTCTCCCGAAGAATTTTTCATGTATCTGACTATCGGATTGATCGTCCTCGTGCCGGTCGGCGCGCGACTGTATCGCCGTATCACGTTGGCTAAAACCCAGGCGATGTTGCAGGAGCAATTTGGAAAGCCGTCGGCACCGCCCGATCAATCGACGCCGAAGGGATAATCTCTCGATGAAAATCTTACGATTGTCTGGTATCGCCGTCCTTTTATGTGTCGTAGGTGTGGCTCCGGCCTGCAGTCAAGGGGAGCCCGCACCGAAGGCCGTGGCAACCGGTGCGGTTCCTGCCGAACTGCAGACCGGCGAAGCCAAGTTTAAGGCCAACTGCTCAGCCTGCCATGGCGTCGGTGGAGTCGGGACAAGTCAGGGCCCCCCGCTGGTCCATAAAATTTATGAACCGAACCATCACGGCGATGCCGCGTTTCAGCGAGCGGCTGCGAACGGGGTGAAGGCTCACCACTGGGAATTCGGAAATATGCCCAAGATCGACGCGGCGACGCCCGAAGACGTTGATCAGATCATCAAGTATGTACGCTGGCTGCAGAAGCAGGCAGGTATTTTCTAGCGGCCATCCCGGTATCTCTTCTCCCGTCGTCAGTTTTCCTCTTGTTGCTACGTGGTCTTTTCCCCTGGTTTGACAATCCATCTAACCGCTTCGTAAGGTATTGCCATGAGCTTGATTTGTGGCTGATAGGCGCCGGCTATTCAACCATCACCGTCTTGCGATGGAGACGGGGCTAACCGAGGAGGAGCGTATGAGGAGAGACGCGAGGAGCCTGTGCGGAATCGTGTTGGCGTTCGGATTGATGGCGGTAGGGACTGGCTGTGTGGCCATCGAGGCGGGTCACGAGGGGGTGTTGGTCGAACAGCCGTTCTTCTTCGGCCATGGCGGTGTGGATCCGGTGCCCACCAAGACGGGCCGCGTGATCGTGGCGCCCACCACAAAGGTCGTCGATGTCGATATTCGTCCCATTCAGTACTCCGAGCATTTCGATATCATCTCGTCCGAAAACGCCCCGGTCTCCTTCGATGCGTTTCTGATCGCCAACGTCATCGAGGGGAAATCGCCGGAGCTGGTCAGTAAGTACGGGCCCAACTGGTATGCCAACAATGCCAAGGAAGCGTTCCGCACCTTTGTGCGTGAAGAAGTGCAGAAGTACCCGCTCTTCCAGCTGACAACCGATCCGACCACCAGGCAGAAGCTGCAGGATGCCATCGCCAAAGAAGTGCAAACCAAGCTGATCGAGAAGCAAGGCATTCCAGTCCGGCTGAATCGCGTGGTCGTCGGGAGCATTCTTCCGCCCAAAGGCGTGGTGGAGCAAACGACGCAGACCATCATTCAGGAACAGCGCAAGATTACGATGGTGGAATTTCAAAAAGCCGAAGAGTCCCGTGAGAAAGCCGAAAAGCAACGCGGCATCGCCGATCGCGCCTATCGTGAATCCCTCGGCCTGACCGCTCCGGAGTTTGTCGACCTGCGCCGCATCGAAGTGCAGAAAGAAATCGTACAGCACTCACCGGCGGCCTTGACTGTCATCATGGGCTTAGAGCGCGTCGGCATCAACATGCCTCCGCTGGCATCGGGCCAGTAATCCTTCGGTTTTCACTCGGTAGGACGCGGGTTAGATCGACAGGCTAAGGGGCGCCTTCCGGAAGGACGGCGCCCCTTTGTATTTGGGGGCGAAACTATTACGTGGCTGGAGAACCGCTGGAGGAACGCTTTGCAGAAGTTCAGGACAGAAAAAGATGGCCGTATTTGGAAAGGGCGCCATCGTGGATGGCGCATAAGGTCGTACCAGAGCCCGGTGCGTCCTAGCGGTAGACTTCCCGGCGATGTCCGATCTTCACGACCGTGATAATGCGGTGGTCGTCATCAACGGAGTACACGATTCGGTAGTCACCTTGGCGAACTCGATAGTGGCACTGACCTGATAGTTTTTCACTGCCTGAAGGGTGGGGATTCTGCGCAAGTCCTCGGATGCGATCAAGCACGCGGCGAAGATCGATTTTCGGAAGGGCGCGGAGCTCTCGCTCAGCAGACTTTTTGACGGCCAGACTATACGAGTCCGTCACGCTTGAGATCCTTTAAGACTTGCTCAAAGGAGCGAGTCGGTTCTTTGCTCCGCTTGTCAAACGCCTCGACATCAACGGCATCTTCACGAAGGGCTTCAAGGACAGCGGCATTTACCAGCTCCGAGACGGAACGATCGGTGGTCGCGGATTTAACCTTCAGCGCGCGGTACACCTTCGGTTGTAAATACACGGTCATGCGAGTCTCGCCAGCCATCATATTCCTCCTGAGTAGTATAAAGTCGCTAAAGCGTTTTGACAGTATAGCACAGCCAGGCCGGAGGCATGGGGAGAATTCTTGCCGGTGGATGGAGGTACATGCAGCATCTCGGTAAAGGCTCGGCAGTTTCGGGAATCGATCAGTCTGGGGGCGTGTGGAAAGGCGTCTCGTCCGGAGAGAATGCGGAGTTTGCCCATGCATCGCTTCAAAGCGGGTGGCGAAGACTTCGGTCTGGTGCTGGTCGAGCGCACGGGCCTGGAGCGAATCCGTGCGATGCCCTCGTGTGGAAGCTGGACCGGTGGCACGCCCGCACCCATGGCTCGATTGGGTGAACGGGGCGATGGCGGAGATGGACATCCAACGGATCCGACAGAGCGTGAATCGCGGCGCGCCGTTCGGTACGGACGCATGGACGGCGGTGACGGCGGAGCGGTTGGGGTTGGATGCGAGCCTCCGCCCCATCGGCCGCCCGCAGAAACTGGTGGAAATGTAGAATGTCCCCGTTCCTTTTCCCAAAGTCATCCGCCAAACAGGCCGGTCCGTTCGGCTCTTGTCATAGGGCCGAATTCGCCGATTGACAGGGAACCTGTCAATCGCTAGGGTCTCGCCTCATTAGTTAGGAACAAACACAAATACTGCTATTTGAGACTTTTAAAGTGAACGTGGTGCAAGGCACGTATGGCGAGCTCTAAGTAAGGAGGACCATCAGAACATGAGCGAGCAGAAGGACAAGGCCATTGCATTGAATGTAAGACTGAAGCCCAGTGAGTCGAGTGCCCATCCCCTGGCGACGAACTATACCAACGTGGGCGTAGCGCAGGGCATTGCCTATGTGGACTTCGGCTTCATTGAGCCCGCGCTCCTCGGGGCCATCGCGAAGACGGCGAAGAATGGACAGCCGGCGCCAAAAGGATTGGAAGGGCATCTCATCACCCGCGTCGCCATGGGCGTGGATGTGCTGGCGCGGCTGCATCAGCAAATTCAGCAAGTGCTGGTCGGGATGCGCGATGCGCGGCAGGGGAAGGTCAAAGAGTAGGGGAACGGGATTTGAGTCAAACTGTCAGGCGGAGGTCGTCATGAAGGCAAGATACTTTGGACTCGCACTCGTTGCCCTGCTGCTAGCGAGCAGTGTCGCCTGGGCGGGGCAAGAGGCATACAGGCTCATGATGAGTAAGGATAAAGAGCTATGTGAGAGCGTCCTCGAACTGTTCAATGCAGATATGAAGAAGTATCTCAAAATCCGATATCAAGAGCATGAGATGTTCGCCCGTATGGGATGGCAGCCAGTGAAGCTGGAATGGGAGAAAAATCTGGTGCCCCGCTGTTCCGTTCTTCAACGCGCCATTTTTGATGTTACGAAGAAAAACGGGGAAGAAAAACGGGGACATGGGAAGAAAAACGGGGACATTCTACATTTCTTGGCAGCCTGACGAGTTAGCGAGGGTGTGAGTATGCCACGTACAGCGCGCGCCTCAGTCGGCGACTACTGCTACCACATCATCAATCGCGGCAATGGTCGTGCTGAAGTCTTTTATGAGGACGGAGACCATCAGGCGTTCAGCGGTTTGTTGCGGCAGGCCTGTGAGCGAATGCCCATGCGACTCCTGGCGTATTGTCTCATGCCGAATCATTTCCATCTCGCGCTCTGGCCGCATCACGATGGGGACTTGAGTCGGTGGATGCACTGGCTGTTGACTGCACACGTCCGTCGCTACCATCGGTGGCATGACTCCAGTGGGCATCTGTGGCAGGGTCGATTCAAAGCTTTTCCCATCGAGCAAGACGAACATCTTCTGACTGTGCTGCGCTACATCGAACGCAATCCTGTGCGCGCTGGGTTCGTGGCTCAGGCTGAAGCGTGGCGCTGGTCGAGTGCCTATTCGTGGATAGGGCCGACGGAGGAATCCCTGGTGCAGGTGGGTCTGGTGCCGCGCCCCACCCCATGGTTGTCGTGGGTGAATGAGGACGCTGTCGATTCGTCTCTGGAGCAGATTCGCCAGTGCGTGAATCGGGGCATTCCCTTCGGGTTCTTCGGATGCGTTGTCTGAGCTTGCGCAAATTAACATAGAGCGTTTCGGCTCTATCGATAGAGCCGTTTTCGCTGATTGACAGGGGAGCATGTAATCAGTAGGGTGCTGCCCACTTAGTTAGGAGTGAGTACAAATGGCTCTGGTTCAGGATTGCGGAAGTGCAAGCTGCGTTACAGTGCGTTGAGCAAGGAGTTTCAGAATATGAGTGAATCAAAAGACAAGACCATTCCGTTGAACGTGAGATTGAAGCCGAGTGAGTCGAGTGCGCATCCACTTGCGACGAACTATACCAATGTCGGCGTGGCGCAGGGGATTGCGTATGTGGATTTCGGGTTCATCGAACCCGCGCTGCTTGGGGCGATTGCCAAGACGGCGAAGGATGGCCAGGCCGCGCCGAAAGGATTAGAAGGCCATCTCGTCAGCCGTGTGGCAATGGGTGTGGACGTGCTGGCGCGGCTGCATCAGCAGATTCAGCAGGTGCTGGTGGGTATGCGGGATGCCAGACAGCCGAAGACGAGAAGCTAAGACGGAGGAGACGAGATCATGATAAGCAGGGGAGAAGTAGGTCTATCATATGGTGCTCTTTGTATTGCTGTGCTACTAGGGATTTTGATCGTAGGTGTAGCGAGAGCTGGTGAATATGAGATCGTCGACGGAAAAGGACAAGAGTTGTGTGAGGTTTGTCGGCAGAACCTTGTCCAAATGACGGAACACCCGGCCTGTGAGCGGACTTATAGCTCGACTCTTGGCTTGAGTGCTCCTGAATGGAAGCCGTTTGATGTGCAGGGAAACTTGGGTGCGATGAAACAGGTGATGGCCTGCTGCCGGTTTGATTGACACCACCCTACGCTAATTCGGCCTGCCGTTCGAACTCCATCGGACTGAGATACCCCAACGTGGAGTGCCGCCGCCGGGGATTGTAAAAGCGCTCGATGTAATCGAACACGTCGGCTTTCGCCTGGTCTCGCGTGTGGTACAGCGTACGCGCGGTGCGCTCGGTCTTCAGCGAGGAGAAGAAGCTTTCCATCGCGGCGTTGTCCCAGCAGTTGCCGGAGCGGCTCATACTACAAGCCAGGCCCTGGTCCGCCAGGAGCCGTTGGAACGGCTCACTGGTGTACTGGCTGCCTCGATCCGAGTGATGCAACACGGCCTCGGGCTTGCCTCGCCGCCAGATGGCCATGACCAACGCATCGGTGACCAATTGTGCCGTCATCGTCGCCTGCATCGACCAGCCCACCACCCGTCGGGAGAAGAGATCGACGACGGCGGCGACGTAGAGCCACCCTTCGGCCGTCCAGAGATACGTGAAGTCGGCCACCCATTTGCGGTTCGGGGCCGGGGCGTCAAACTGGCGATTGAGCACATTCGGCGAAACCGCGCCCGGCGACTGCGGGCCGGCATCGGCGGGTACCCGCCGTCGTCTGGGCCGCGCCCGCAAGGCCTGTTGCCGCATCAGTCGCTCGATCCGATGCAGGCCGCACACCTCACCCTCGGCCAGGAGGTCGTGCCACACGCGTCTCGCGCCGTAGGTCCGGTCACTCTGCAGGAAACTCGTCCGGACCTTGGCGCCCAACACCTCGTCGCGACGAGCGCGCTGGCTGCGTGGCCGCGTCAGCCACGCATAGAACCCACCCCGCGAGACACCGAGCGCCTCGCATAACCACGCCGTCGGCCAGCTCCCCCGGTGCTTCACGATGAACCCGCACTTCACAGCGACTCCTTCGCGAAGTAGGCCGCGGCTTTTTTTAGAATGTCCCGCTCGGCCTTGAGCTTGGCCACCTCGCGTCGGAGGCGTTCGATCTCCAACTGATCCGGTTTCATCTGCCCCTGACCGGGGAAGGCCTGCTGCGAATCGGCCGCACACTCCTGTACCCATCGGCGTAACACGGTGCCATGCACGCCCAAATCCCGCGCGGCTTGTGCCACCGTCACGCCCCGGTCTCGAACCAGTTTCACCGCCTCCAGCTTAAACTCTCGCGTAAACTTCCGTCGCTCCATGCCTTACCTCCGGTTTCATTCATACACCTAACTCGGTGTCTTTGAAACCGGCAGCAGCCCAGGTGGCCCGAGCCGAAGACTGGCGATGGTCGAGCGCACGGGCCTGGTGCGAGGGGACTAGCGCTGCCGCGTTGCAGGTGGGGCCTGTGCCCAGACCGGAGCCGTGGCTCGCATGGGTCAATGACGATGTGGCCGATTCTCAGATTGAGCAGATTCGTACAAGTGTGAACCGGGGCACTCCGTACGGTTCGCTTGGATGGGTCGAACGTGTGGCCAGGAAGTTGGGACTTGAAGCGAGCCTGCATCCACTCGGACGGCCACGGAAATTGGAGATGGTATGAGAAAAGTAGAATGTCCCCGTTCTTTTTCCCCAGTTCCCCGCTCTTCCAAGCCGGCCATGGATTGAAACAAATAGCTGGAAGAAAGAGTGAAGACTCTGGGGCAGTGTGAAGGCGTGGCAGAAAAGATGTCGCGAGCATGGGGGGGAGGCCCGTACGTTGGCGCTACTCTGATTGTGTCTACGTCGACTTCATGGTTGAGGAAATAGGTCCATCCGGCTCTTGTTTTAGGGCCGAATTCGCCGTTGACAGGGATCCAGTCTATCGCTAGGGTCTCGGGAAATTAGTTAGGAGTAGATATAAATGGTGCTATTTCAGGGTTGTGGGAATGAAAGCGTAGGTCTTGCCGTCATGGGACATTGCAGTCAAGGAGCCGCTGAATATGAGTGAATCAAAAAGCAAGACTATTCCATTGAACGTGAGATTGAAACCCAGTGAATCGACCGCCCATCCACTCGCGACGAACTACACGAATGTCGGCGTGGCGCAGGGGATCGCCTATGTGGATTTCGGATTAATCGAGCCGGCGCTGCTCGGGGCGATTGCCAAGACGACCAAAGAGGGCCAGGCCGCGCCGAAAGGCTTGGAAGGCCATCTCGTCACCCGTGTGGCGATGGGTGTGGATGTGCTGGCGCGGCTACATCAGCAAATTCAGCAAGTGCTGGTCAGCCTGCGCGAGGCGCGGCAGGGGAAGAAGTAGCTGTAGGGTTACGAAGGAGGATGGCAATGAATATGCTTAGATTGCAGGGCCTGAGCTTTAACGTGTTGAGGTCGAAAGGTATAGGCCTCTTGGTAGTGGGATGCTTATTGGGAATGCTCGGGCCCATCAATTTGGCTCAAGGGGAAACGGTAGGAGAACGGTTTCGGAAGCAGATGGAAAAGATGGCGGCGATGTGTAAGGCACAAAAGCTCTCGCCGACGGATACGCGCTGCATCTTGCCGAACATGAAACCGGCCGATCCCCTGGCGACGGAAGAAGGGCGCTTCGCCCACGCGATCAAGATTCCGAATCCCGTGCCGGAGGACAGTGGTTACAAACCCGGCATGACACCTGAACAGTACTTCGACCATCTCTGCAAAACTGAGGCTGGCGAGTTTATCTATAAGACGGTGGAGAATGTGGAGGGTCTGTATCAGATGAGACCGCGCAAAGAGGTTACAGACCATCAACGGCAGCATCTTTATGTGCTAGAGGATCTCTACGGCAGCAATTTGGGCGAATCATCCGAGCCGGAAGGGAGATACATTGGCCCAAACCGATATACTCTCTTTGAGACTCCAGAAGTGAATCGGCCGGTGCCTGAATGGAAAAAGAAATATCGCCACCCCTCTTACTTTTCAAAGCCCGATGCTAGCGCAAGGCTGGCAAGGTATTTTGGTTATAACGGCCGAGAGATAAAGACGATACAAAAAGAATATGGCGAATCTCGCAAGAGCCGTTATGGGTACACTTGGCGTGGTATCAAGCGTCCAAATGATCGTGAACTTGGGATTACAGGTGGAGAGCTCGTCGTGATCGATCTGGAGACAGGTGAAGTCCTAGCAGTCAGGAGAGGGTATGTTCGTGGCGATACGGAGTTGCCTCGGTTAGGGATGGTTTGGCAACGGCCTTGTCCGTTAATGGATACGGACGGACTCTTTGTTTTTAAGGTCTTAAAGCCCGTCGTGTCGGCAGCTACGAATCAGGGGGGCGGAAATGGATCAAACTGAGACTAGTACCTGGCTTAATTTTGCTCTGCAGCAAATGGCAGCAGAGTCGTATCTCGATGGCATCGACATAACAAATGACTCTCTCGTAAGACTGCGATTGTTAAGCGGGAACAACCGACCAGGATTTACGCTTGATAACTATACTCGCTTTACGGAGGAACTTGCGGACAGATTCTTAACATCATATGCCCGTGTCGCTCATCATGCCAATGACGCTACAGGCTTTTCTGCCACGCTAACCCAAGAGCGGGGGACCAACAACTTTACGCTCTCATTCCGCAGCACCGAATACCGAAGTCAGCCTGTCGGCGATGCCCAACGTGATTCCGTGCAGGGTGCAGACGGTGAAATTGCTGGAGTCGGGTTCGCGTTGGCTCAGCTTGTCAGCATGGAGCGGTACTATCGCACGTTAAGAGCTTCTGGCCAGTTACCGAGCAATGCAGTCCTCACTGTGACAGGCTATTCTCTCGGAGGCCATCTGGCTACCATTTTTACAGAGCTACATAGCGCTGAAATTCAGCACACCTACACATTCAATGGAGCAGGGCGGGGTCATATTGGCGGAGGCTCGTCAATCTTAACGGAAGCAGATCGGATTCGCGGGATGGTCGATCTCCTAGATACCAAGCTGCTGGAGATTGACCCCAATTGGAATCCGTTTACAAGCGGGAACCCAGAGAATATTTATACGGATGCTCGGTACACGGCAGCGCTTCAGGCGGTTCTATCCCAGTACAGTACGACACCGTCGCTGCTCCCTCCAGGCGAGATAGGCATCGGGCCTGGCTTCAATAAAATCACGCAACTCTATGGACACGCCACGAACAACGACCCGGAGTATGTGGCTAATTCAGGCGTGCACGCCCAAGCCACCCCAATTTTCATCGAAGATCAGCCCAACCTGGATGGGTTTGGAGGACTCTTTGGGGACAATGGGGACTTTGGCACGACGCACAGCATTATCCTCATGGTGGACTCCCTCGCTCTGACCGAACTATTTCAAAAAGTGACTCCGAGTCTTCGTCGTCAAACGGTTGAAGGTATCTTTGCAGCCTCATCGAGTGAGCGTGCTTCTGGACTTGTGGGATTTAGCGGAACAGCCGAAGCCAATTCGCTTGAGCATGCGCTTGATGCTCTTCGGAAAGTATTTGGAGTCGCTGGCGATGATCCGTTGACGGATTCAAATCCCGCCACGGGAGGATTCGGAGACATCGCCAATCGAAATCAGTTCTACTCTCACATGAATCAAGTCGGTAGCGTTGTAGGTTCTGGGTCATTTTCAATTGAAAGTCTTGTGGAGCTTTCCCCTGGTGCTATCTCAAGCCTAGCGCGAGCCAACTCCGCAGATGGTATGGCTTATCGTTATGCGTTGCGCGAACTTAACCCTTTTGTTGTGCGCGGGGTCGACTACGGCGCGCTCCATAACCAGGGGCCAGCGGACAGTCGTTCCCTTGATCTCTATGATTCAAAGACGGGACGAGGTATATGGACGGCTCTGGCGTTAATCGATCGATCGGAGCTGTTGGAAAAGCTATTGGCGTTCAATCTTACCGATGGCGCTGAGATTTCTACAGATACGCATTTTCAAGATCTTCAAAGTGGTTTTGAGGTCGGCAGCACGTCTTCAGCGAACGAAGTAATCTTTGGTGACGACCGCGTGGGAGAAGTCTTGATCGGTCACTCTGGCGACGATCATCTCTATGGGCGCGGTGGGGCGGACACTATTGAGGGTAATGGTGGTCGTGACTATATTGAAGGCAATGATGGAAATGATGTTCTGCTCAGCGGTGGAGGGGGCGATGACATCATTCTCGGCCAAGAGGGGAATGACACCCTAGACGGTGGAGCCGACAATGATCAACTGAATGGTGGCCTTGGGGATGACACGCTTAAGGGCGGAGACGGGGTTGACCGCTATAGCTACTTTACCGGACAGGGCCGCGATACGATTGAGGATTCAGATAGATCGGGCACTCTCTTCTTCGATGGAATAGGCTTGTTAGGTGGTATTCATCGGGAGGGAGACCCCGATAACACTTACGTAAGCCCCGACGGGCTGTTTACGTATGTACGGCAAGGAGCGGATGTTCTGATTAACGATGCTGTGACGATTAAGAATTATGATTTCGAGTTGGGTGGACTTGGTATTGCGTTGATCGATGAACCGGACACTTCGAACCCGGCGTTGCCTGGTATCGCCTACAACAATCATGAGCCTATTCGGTGGGACGGAGATCAAAATCCCAATCATCCGTCGTTCAATGCGGCGGCGAATCATGCGGCGTATGGCTATGGCGGTGATGATGTCTTGGACTTTAGCTTGAGCATTGCAGCCTACGAACATCAGCTGTTCGGCGGATTCGGAAACGATACATTGGACGGCGGGGCGGGCAATGATCGTCTGTATGGGGAGCAGGAGGATGACAAGCTTCGCGGCTGGTTGGGCGATGATGTTCTCGACGGCGGACTGGGCAATGATGAACTCATTGGTGGAACGGGCAATGACCAGATTTTCGGGGGTGAAGGGAATGACCTGGTTTTTGCCAACAATCCATTCAATCCGATTGAGGGTGGGAGCGACAACGATTATGTGGACGGCGGGTCAGGGAATGACAATATTGGTGGAGGGCAGGGCGATGACGTTCTGCTTGGCGGAGTTGGAGATGACAATCTTAACGGTGAAGGCGTGGTGGTTAATGGCCGTGTCGATCTTCAAACGGGCAATGACTATCTCGATGGCGGGGAAGGCCATGACGGTCTCACGGGTGCAGCCGGAGATGACATCATCTTGGGCGGAAGCGGAAATGATCTGCTGAATGGTGACCAGTTTATTTCGCTGCCGGAAAATCCGATCCCATTAGCAGAGTGGGATCCGCTTGTCGATGGTGAAGATTATCTCGATGGCGGTGAGGGGGACGATGTTCTCCATGGGGGGGGATACGACGATATTCTGATCGGCGGCCAGGGGAATGATCGCTTGTGGGGAGATGGCTTTGGCTATATGGCAGAGCCGGGCGACGATTGGTTGGATGGTGGCGATGACAATGATGAACTCTACGGTGGGGCTGGAGCTGACACGTTGCTCGGAGGAGATGGGGACGATCTGCTAGTCGGTGACTTCTCGAATGACCCTGGCGACGACGATGTGCTCGATGGCGGGGCCGGGGTCGATGAGTTGCAAGGCGGCGGGGGAGACGATGTCCTCTCCGGTGGAACGGAGAACGATCTGCTGGTGGGTAATGACGGGGACGATTTTCTCGACGGTGGTGAGGATGACGATGAACTGCAAGGTGGGGTGGGTGATGACACGCTTGTAGGTGGGGATGGCTTTGATGTGCTGTTTGGACAGGAAGATGATGACTCGCTGTTCGGCGAAGCAGGGGATGACCAGCTGGTCGGGGGGAGCGGAGACGACTATCTTGATGGGGGAGATGGGACAGACCATCTCTTTGGAGAAGTAGGTGTCGATCAACTTTCTGGCGGTATCGGTGACGATGTCTTGTCCGGTGAGGTTGGAGCGGACATTCTTGTCGGAGAAGACGGAAACGATACCCTCATTGGAGGGGCAGATAACGATCAGCTCATTGGCGGATCCGGGTCGGACACCTATGTCTATAACCTCGGTGATGGGCTAGACTCAATTGACGATGTGAGTCTTGCCGGGGAGGGTAATGTCCTTCAGTTTGGTGCAGGGATCACGCTTCAATCGCTCACTTTTATCCATGACGAATCGCAACAGACGCTGACGATCCAGATTGTGGGTGGAGGGTCTGTCCAGCTTCTGGGGTTTGATCCGAATTCCTTTAATTACGTGGTGGACCTCCTCGCCTTCACGGGGGGAGTGCCCGTGGCGCTCGCCGATCAATTGCCGTTGCCCAGCGGTGAGGTGTTTGCCAATGATGGGAACAATCTGATTCGGACCGCATCCACGGATGACAATGTTTTTGCCGGAGCGGGAAACGATACTGTGCTGGCGGGGGCCGGGAACGATCAGGTCACCGGTGGTCTGGGCAATGACTCCCTTTCGGGCGGCGCCGGTCAGGATACCTATTTCTTCAATGCTGGGGATGGGCGCGATACGATCATTGACGCGGCGGGAGAGGGCAATCGGCTGGTCTTTGGCCAAGGAATTTCGTCCAGTTCGTTAAGCCTCAGCCGGGGTCTGGGACAAGCATTGATCCTGTCGACTGGCAATGCGGGCGATCAAATCGTGTTCTCGGATACTACCGGCCAGGGTGGAAGTCCGGTGGATACATTCGAATTTAGTGGCGGAGCGACGTTGACCTTTGCTGACTTGTTGGCCCGCGGCGTGAGGATCGATGGAACGGACGGGGCGGATGTCATCGATGGAACCGCATCTGTAGATGTGATCTTTGCGGCTGGCGGAGACGATGTCGTTCGTGCGGGGGACGGGAATGATGTTGTGAGAGGTGAGGCCGGCAACGATTCGCTTGAAGGACAGAACGGAAACGATGTGCTGGTGGGCGGGACCGGGGATGATCAGTTGTCTGGCGGCGATGGCAATGACGCCTATCTATTCAATATTGGAGATGGGATTGACACCATCAGCGATGTGATCGGGGTGGGAGCGTCCAATCGGGTAATGTTTGGACCTGGTTTTACCCCAGAGTCGCTGCGGATGACGACGGTGTTTGGTCAAGTGTTTGTGCAGCCTGGTTCAGCGCTCGAAGGGGTGTTTATCGGTGCGAACGGTAGTGATGTGCTGGGTTCCCATGCAGTGGAGCATTTTGAGTTTGCCGATGGAACCGTGTTGTCGTATTCGGACCTCATAGCCCGCGGATTCGATATTGACGGCACCGAGTTCGATGACTTCCTTGTTGGTACGAATGTCGTCGATCGCTTCCGTGGTGGGTTGGGGAATGACCGGCTTGAAGGCGGGGCCGGGGACGACACCTATTTCTTCAACGTCGGAGACGGACAAGACCTGATCGACGATCTGACGCTGCGCACCTCCAGCGGCGGCGGTACGCCGATCGTAACGACCGAGGTGAATCGGCTGGTTTTTGGGCCTGGGATCACTGCAAATAATCTTTCGCTCGAAGTCCGTGACGATCCCTTCGATTCGTCCCGATCTCTCCTGGTGATCAAAACGGGAACTGGTCAAGATGAGATTGCCTTAACCGGGTTTGATCGTAGCGATGTGTTTGGTCCGCATGCCATCGAAGAGGTGCAGTTTGCCGACGGATCCAGATTGACCTATGAGCAACTGTTGGCCCGTGGATTTGATCTCGCCGGGACAGATCAGGATGATCGTATCGTCGGTACGAGTCTTGTTGATCGCATTGCGGCAGGGGCCGGGCACGATACCGTGCGGGCTGGATCGGGCGACGATACGTTGGACGGCGGAGCAGGGAACGATCAGCTCGTCGGAGGGCAAGGAAGCGACACCTATCTATTCGGCCCGGGTTCTGGCCAGGACACGATCATCGACTCGCAGGGCAGCCTCGATACGATCCGCATGGCGCCAGGAGTTGCGCCGTCGGATGTGGTCGCGACAAGAAACAATCACGATCTTGTCTTGAGCTTCAACGGTGGGGCCGATCGCCTGACGGTCTCCCTCTATTTCCTCGCCGCGCCGCTCCAGATCGAGCGCGTTCAGTTTGCCGATGGGACGGTCTGGGATCAGGCCTTCATCGAAAATCTCATGCAACCTGCGATCACTGGAACCGGCGGGCCTGATTCTTTGATTGGCACCAGCGGAGACGATCGCCTGCTTGGCTTGTCCGGTGACGATCAGCTGACGGGCTTCGCGGGCGATGACCGGCTTGATGGCGGCACCGGAGCCGATCAGCTCGAAGGCGGCGTAGGTGATGACACCTATATCGTAGACGACGCGGGGGATGTGGTCACTGAGTTGGTGAATGAAGGCAGCGATACTGTGCTCTCAGCGGTCAGCACTCAGCTGGCAGCTCATGTCGAAAACCTGACGCTTACCGGAAACGCTACAGTCGATGGAACCGGCAATGAATTGGACAATGTCTTGACCGGGAACAGCGCGGCGAATGTGCTGACCGGCGGCGTCGGCAACGACACCTACGTGATCGGTACGGGGGATACGGTCGTGGAAGCGGCGAATGAAGGGACAGATTCCGTGCTGTCAGCCATCAGCTATCAGCTGTCAGCAAATGTGGAGAATCTCAGCCTGACCGGCAGCGCGTCTCTGATTGGAACCGGCAACGCATTAGACAACATATTGCAAGCTGATGGATCGATCAGTGTCTTGGCCGGCGGCGACGGGAACGATACCTATCTGCAGGGCTCGACCGGTGATGATGATCTCTTGGTCGAAACGGCAACGGGCGGGATCGATACGGTCATTGCGGCGCATGACTATCGCTTATCGGATCATATTGAAAACCTGACGTTGCAGGATCCACAAGTGCCGGACTTTGCGAATTTCTCTCTCATTCCCTATGCGCCCTATGGGCCTTCCTGGGTGCGCATGGCGGGATATGGGAATGATCTAAACAATACGATCATCGGCGGCCTGGCAAACAATCTGCTGGACGGTGGTCTCGGAGCCGATATGCTGATCGGGGGCGCCGGGGACGATCTCTACATTGTCGATCAGGGTGGCGATGTGGTCAATGAACTGGCGAATGAAGGGACGGACACGATTGAAAGCTCGGTGACCTATACCCTCAGCGCGAACGTTGAGAACTTGGTGCTCACCGGAACGGGCGCTGTGGATGCGATCGGTAACGCCCTCAACAACGATGTGAGGGGCAATGCAGCGTCGAACGTCCTGGACGGAGGAGCGGGCGACGATAGTCTCCAAGGAAATGGTGGAGCGGATACGTATCTCTTCGGCCGCGGTTCGGGACGGGACATCGTATTTGATTCTAGCGTCACCGGCGAGAGTGAGACGATTCAGTTCGCTGCAGATGTCCAGACGGCAGACGTGGATGTCTATCGACGCTCAGGCGACCTGGTGTTAATCATCAATGGCACATCAGACGAACTGACGTTGGCGAGTTTTTTCGGCCCGACCGAATATGCCCAGAAGCAAGTCCGGTTTACTGACGGGACAGTGTGGAATGAAGCCGAGTTGCGTGTCCGTGCAGTGGCGGTCGGTGGCACCGTCACCGGTACCGAGGGGGACGAGACGCTCACGGGCAGTGCCGGTCACGATGTTCTCATCGGCGCGGCCGGAAACGATGTGCTCACCGGGGGGCAGGGCAACGATGCGCTGTACGGGGATGCCACAAGTCAGTCGCCGTTTGGACCGCAGGTTATCGGCAATGACATTCTGACCGGAGGTGGCGGCGACGACGTGCTCGTGGATCTGCGGGGGACAAACACGTTTGACGGCGGGTCGGGGAACGACCAGTTGTTCGTCGGAACCGGTCAGGACACTATCTTGTTCGGGCAGGGTTCCGGTATCGATTCCCTGACACTCGATACAAACGGGAGCGACCTGGATATTATTCAAATGGGTGCAGATGTCTTGCCAAGCGAGGTGATTCTCACCCGATCGATTCAGCGCGCTACCGGCGCCAATATCATCGATCTTACGATTCCTTCGACTGGCGATCGACTGAGCATCAATGTCTCATATGTCGGTAGTCAAAGTGAGACGAGCCCTCAGGCTGCCGTGTTGTTTTCCGATGGCACGCGGTGGGATCTTGCGTGGATGCCCACAGAGTCGAGCTCGTCAGGAGCCGATCTGCTCGACTCTCCCTTCCCTGGCAGTCTGGCGGGGCTTGGCGGTAACGACACCTACCGCATGGGGAGTTCGGGTATTCCTGGAACTTATGCTGTCGTTGAGGCGCCTGGTGGTGGAACTGATACTGTCGAAAGTCTTTTCGATTATGTCCTGGATGCGCAAGTCGAAATTCTGATACTCGCCGAGAGTTCTAGTTCAGTGCTTCCGAATCCTGAGCGGGGGACCGGCAACGAACTGGACAATCTCATCGTCGGAAACTCCGGAGACAATATCCTCGATGGTGGGGCGGGGAACGACATATTGGTCGGTGGCGTGGTGCGTGAACTGGAGGGACCACCCTACCTTGAGGGGACTGGTAGTGACATTCTCATCGGTGGGGCTGGCGATGATGTTCTCATGGCAGACGCAGGGGATCTTGTTTCTAACGGAGACCGGTTGTTTCTCGGCGGAGGCCTGACCCAACGCGATGTGAGTGCTATCCGCGAAGCCGATGATCTCTTCATCGGTGGCGTCGGCAACGACACATATCTCGTGCATAACCAGCAGCAGACCGTAGCGGAATTCGCCAATGAGGGGACCGATACGGTCAGGAGTACGGTCAGCTATAGCTTGGGGGAACATCTGGAGAATCTGGTATTGGTCTCGCCCCCTGCGAGATTTGATGACAAGGGCAATGTCATCCCTCCGGCACCGCTGAACGGAACCGGGAATGGTCTGGATAATCTGATCATAGGCTCAGGGGATGACAATGTGCTCTCAGGTCTGGCTGGTAACGACACGCTCTGGGGTGGGAGTGTCATTGATCCTGATTCCGGTAGTGCAAGGTCTGGCAACGACACACTTCTTGGTGGTGTGGGGAGCGATACGTACATCTTCAATCTTGGCGACGGCATCGACACAATCGAGGATGTGTCGATGGTCGGTGAGGGTAATCGCATTCAATTCGGCGTGGGAATCCACCAGAGCGATCTGGCTTTCACGGAAGATCCCATCGCACGGACGCTCACGATTCACGTCGGGTCCGGTGGAGCAGACCAGCTGGTCTTGAGCCATTTTGACGCCACCGGCGGAAACGGTTCTCTGGTCGTCGAGACGCTGGCTTTTGCCGACAGCAGCTCAGCCAATCTGGCCGGTCTGCTCGGCCCATCGATTACGATCACTGGGACCGAGGATGCGGATGTGCTGGTTGGCACCGTTGAGAACGACGGGATCGATGCCGGTGCCGGGAATGACACGGTGTATGCGGGGGCCGGGGATGATCTGGTCTTGGCGAGTGACGGGGATGATGTCGTGGCTGGTGAAGCCGGAATCGACACGATTCATGGCGGGAGCGGCGTGGATTACCTCTACGGCGGGGACGGCGACGATCTCATCAATGGCGACGAGGGTAACGATGTGCTCGTCGGTGAAGCCGGCAACGATATCCTGATGGGTGGGGCGGGAAACGATGTCCTCAACGGCGGACTCGGAGACGATAGTCTGTCCAGCGGGACCGGCGACGATACCGTCTATGCCGGGGCAGGAAATGACCAGGTCAGCGGGGGGGACGGAGATGATGCGGCTGTGGGCGAAGAGGGCGCCGACACGATGTACGGTGGCAGCGGTAACGATTATCTCTACGGCGGCGAAGGGGACGATGTGGTCACGGGCGACGAGGGCAACGATACGCTCCTTGGAGAAGGCGGCAACGATATCTTGAACGGGGGAACGGGCAATGATGTCTTGAACGGCGGGGCTGGCGCGGATCAGTTTAGTGGCGGCGAGGGCGATGATTCGCTGTACATCGATGCAGCCGATACGGTGGTTGTCGGTGGGGCGGGCTATGATCAGGTGATCGTGACGGGGATGGATGCGGTGACCTTCGATGCGGCAACGGCCGAAGTAGAATTGGTGGTTGGCAGTAGCGGGGATGATGTGCTGACAGCCGTCGGTAGCCTCAGTGGCGTGACCTTCTATGGCGGTGACGGGAACGATCAACTTACCGGCGGCGACGGGATTGATATCTTGATAGGGGAGGCCGGGAATGACACGCTGGTCGGCGGAAACGGCAGTGATGTCTTGAACGGCGGTGCCGGAGACGATGTTCTTACTGGTGGGGCGGGCGATGACGCGTTCTATGCCGGAATGGGGAGCGACCACATTGACGGAGGGGACGGCAGTGACTCCGTCTCAGGTGAGGATGGAGCCGATACCATCTTTGGTGGGGCTGGCGCCGATTATCTGTATGGTGGCGAGGGCGACGACGTCATCAATGGTGATGAAGATAACGATGTGCTTGTGGGTGAAGCCGGCAACGACCGGTTGGCCGGTGGAGCCGGTTCAGACTACTTAGTCGGAGGTGTGGGCGACGACACGTATGTCTTCAATGTGGGGGATGGCGGCGAGACAATTTCGGAGAATGATTCTACTTCAGGGAATGCGGATGCTCTTCTCTTCGGTAGTTCCATCACATCATTAGATGTCGTCATCAGCCGCCAGGCCAACGATTTGCGGTTGGCGATTCACGGCACCGGCGATCACGTAGTGATCGAGAACTGGTACCTGGGCGACGCCTATCACGTCGAGGACGTGCAGGCTGGGAACGGCCAGCATCTTTTGAGTTCGCAGGTCGATCAGCTCATTCAGGCCATGGCCAGCTTCTCACAGCAGAGTGGGCTTACGTGGGATCAGGCCATCGATCAGCGGCCGCAGGAGGTGCAAACCTTGCTGGCGGCCAGCTGGCAATAGGATCGGATGCTGAAACAGTCTGCCAGCGGCGTTCTCGGATCGTCGAAATCCTCAACGTACCCCTGAGGGTACGCCTCCGGTTTCGACTCGCCTGCGGCCTTGCTGGACAGGCTGTTTGAGCATCCTCTTGTACAAGGCGTGAAGCGCCTCCCTGGTCGGGGCCAGGTTTGTCCGGTTTCTTTTGTGCCGGACAGACGATATGTGTGCCATTCAAACTATTTGGTTCCTTCTTTGGATTCCTCTGAGATGACGCCATGCCTGCCGACGTAGGGACTGGTTCTCCTCTATCCGATGCTTCACAACCTTCTGCGATGGCAGAGGCGCCTGACACGGGCCTTGTTTGTCTTCTCATCCTTGCCCGGTACTACGATCTTCCCGCGGACGGGTCACAGTTGCGCCATCAGTTTGCCCTGTCGGGGCAGGTGCTTTCCGAGACCGAGCTGTTGCGGGCGGCGAAACATCTCGGATTGAAGGCGGGGACACTCACACTAACTTGGAGCAAACTAGCCGGGACGCCGTTTCCCGCGATGGCCAAACGGACGGACGGCCGGTATGTGGTGCTGGCCAAGATTGAGGGAGACAAGGCGCTGATTCAAGACCCTGTGGCCGGGCGGCCGTTGGTGCTCTCGCGCGAGCAGTTCGAGTCGGCCTGGTCCGGTGACCTGCTGCTTTTTACGAAGCGGGCGAATCTGCGCCTGCACGATCTGAAGTTCGATTTCACCTGGTTCATTCCCTCCATCGTAAAGTACCGGAAGTTTCTTGGTGAAGTCCTCGTCGCCTCGTTCTTCCTGCAACTGTTTGCGTTGCTCACGCCGCTGTTCACTCAAGTGGTGATCGACAAGGTGCTGGTGCACAAGGGGTTCACGACCTTGCATGTGTTGGCGATCGGGATGATCGCCTTGGCGATCTTCGACGCCCTGCTCGGCGGGCTGCGCACCTATCTGTTTTCCCATACGACCAATCGTATCGATGTTGGGCTCGGCGCCCAGCTGATCCGTCACATTTTGGCGCTGCCGCTGGCGTATTTCGAGGCGCGACGGGTTGGCGACACCGTCGCCCGGGTGCGTGAACTGGAACAGATCCGCCAGTTCCTGACGAGCCATTCCGTCACGGTGGTTTTGGACGCGTTGTTCACGGTGGTGTTTCTTGCCGTGATGTGGTTCTACAGCCCGATGTTGACCGGCGTCGTGATGGTGTCGCTGCCGTTCTATGCCGTGTTGTCGATTGCCATTACTCCGGCGATCCGCGCCAGGCTTCATGAAAAATTCAACCGTGGGGCGGAGAACCAATCCTTCCTGGTCGAGGCGATCAGCGGGATTCAGACGGTGAAGGCCATGGCGGTCGAGCCGCCTCTGCTACGCAAGTGGGAGGAACAGCTGGCAGGCTATGTGCGTGCCAGTTTTCGCGCCACGAGCCTCATTACAGTGGCAAGCCAGGTCGCCGCCTGCATCCAGAAAGTGACTGTTGTGGCGGTGCTCTGGGTCGGAGCCTATCGCGTGATCGAAGGGGATCTCAGCATCGGGCAGCTGATCGCCTTCAATATGCTGTCGGCCCAAGTGACCGGCCCGATGTTGCGGCTTGTCAATCTCTGGCAGGAGTTCCAGCAGGTCGGCATTTCGGTGCAGCGGCTCGGGGATGTGCTCAATACCCAGCCTGAGCCTTCCTATAATCCGAACCGGACCACCCTGCCGCAGGTCGCCGGGCAGGTCGTATTTGAAGATGTGACATTTCGCTATCGTCCGGACGGTGCGGAGGTATTGCGCAAAGTGTCGTTCACCGTGGCGCCCGGCAAGGTCGTTGGCATCGTCGGCCGGTCGGGGTCCGGGAAGAGCACCATCGCGAAATTGATACAGCGCCTCTACGTGCCGGAGCGGGGGCGGATTCTGGTCGATGGCGTCGATCTGGCTCAGGTAGATCCCGCCTGGTTGCGCCGTCAGGTGGGGGTCGTCCTGCAAGAGAACTTTTTGTTCAATCAATCGGTGCGTGACAACATCGCGTTGACCGATCCGGGGTTGGCGATGGAGCAGGTGATGCACGCCGCGAAATTAGCCGGCGCCCATGAGTTCATCCTTGAACTGCCCGAGGGCTACGATACGCTGGTTGGAGAGCATGGCTGTTCGTTGTCCGGCGGTCAGCGGCAGCGGATCGCGATTGCCCGCGCGCTGGTGGCGAATCCCCGCATTCTGATCTTTGATGAGGCGACGAGTGCGTTGGATTATGAATCCGAGGCGATCATTCAGCAGAACATGGCACACATCTGCAACGGGCGCACGGCATTCATTATTGCGCATCGTCTCAGCACCGTGCGGCCAGCCCATTGTATCTATGTGATTGAAAAAGGCGAAGTGGTGGAATCTGGCTCGCATGATGAGTTGGTGCAGCTCAAGGGATTCTATGCCCGGCTGTGTCAGCATCAGGATGGGGTGCGGCCGGTCCCGGCATAAGGAGTCGTGACTCAGGAGTGCAGAGGATTGCAGATGGCGTTCGGCGCGATGGCACGACATTGGGCGGTGTGGAAAGCGGCCTGGCAGACTGAAAAGGGGTCAGGAACCTTGGGCTCAGGGTTCCTGACCCCCTCGGCACGTGCCACGGAGTTTCTTCCGGCTGTGCTCGAGATTCAGCAGTCGCCACCTTCGCCGATCGGTCGGGCGATTCTGTGGACGATCATGGCTGTCTTCGCCTCCGCGGTGCTCTGGGCCTCCCTCGGGTGGATCGATATTGTCGCGACGGCGCAGGGGAAGATTATTGCCAGCGGCTATTCCAAAGTGATCCAGCCCTATGAGACCGGTGTGATCGCTGCGATCCATGTGCAGGACGGGCAGGTCGTCAAGAAAGGCGATGTGCTGATTGAACTGGATCCCACGCAGAATCGTGCGGACCATAATCGGGCTTCCAACGAATATCGTGCAGCCAGGGTTGAGGCGGCGAGACTGCGCGCACTGATCGCAGGAAGGCCGACCTTTGCGGTACCGGCCGATGCCGATCCGCAGTATGTGGCACTGCAACAGCAGGTGCTGGTCGATCAGCTGGCGGAATATCACGCAAAAGTGGCGGCGGCTCAACATCTCGTTGATCAGCGCCGGTCCGCCTTGGAGCAAACCCGTGAGAATATTATCCGTCTCGAAGCGACCGTCCCCATGGAGACGGAACGCGCCGAGGCCTACAAGAAGCTGCTCGAACATGACGCCGTCACCAAGATGGATTATCTGCAGGCCGAAGGGCAACGCATCGACAAGGTGCAGGAGTTGGCCGGCCAACGGAATAAGGTGAAGCAGGATCAATCGGCACTGGCCGAGGCCGAGAAACACTATCGCGCGATGGTGTCGGAATTCCAGCAAGCCAGGCAGGTCGAACTCTCCACCACCGAAACCAAAGCCTCGTCGCTCGTGCAGGACGTGACTAAGGCGTGGCAGAAGGCGGATTTGCAGCGGCTGACGACGCCGATCGATGGTGTCATTCAACAGCTGGCCGTCCATACGGTCGGCGGGGTGGTCACGCCGGCGCAGCAGTTGTTGATCGTTGTGTCGCAAGAGCATCCGGTGGAAGTCGAGGCGCAGGTGGAAAATAAGGATGTGGGATTTGTGAAGGAAGGCCAGCCGGTCGAGATCAAAGTCGAAACCTTCCCGTTCACGCTCTATGGGACGATCCCCGGCCGTGTGTTGACGGTGTCCGATGATGCCGCGCCGATTGAAAAAGTCGGCCTGATCTATCCCACCCGTGTGAGTATGGATCGAGGCACCATCCAGGTGGAGGGCAAGCAGGTGAATCTGACTCCCGGCATGGCGGTGACCGTCGAAATCAAAACCGGCCAGCGGCGGATCATTGAGTATCTGCTGAGCCCCTTGCTGAAATCCGTGAACGAAAGCCTGCGGGAACGATGATGCGATGTGGGGTGCTGACGGCGGCCACGGGTCTCGCTGTTCTCGTGCTGAGCCATGGAGTGTGGGCCGCTGAGACGCCCGGTGTCGCCGCTCCCGTTCCGCCGGTTGCCCTCAATTTGACGTTGCGCGGAGCGCTCACCGCGGCGGTCGACAACAATCCCGACGTGCAGCTGTATAAGGAGCGGATTGAAGCGGCGCAGGGACAGGTGCAGACGCAATTGGGCAGCCTCCTGCCCAATCTCGCGGGCACGGTTCGCCAGACGCGGCAAACGCAGTTTCTCGGGACCTTCGGGCTGGCGCCTCAGCGGACGGATCCGTTCAGCATTTTCGACGGGCGGGTGAATGCCTCGCAAAATCTCTTCAGCGTGAGTCTCATTCATCGGTGGCGCGCCTCGCGCGAATCCCTGCACGTGACCGAGTTTGAATCCGACAGCCGGAAGTACGATGTCATGGCCAGCGCCGCGTTAGCCTACATGGAAGGGCTGAAGGCCATGGCGATGGTCAAGGTGCATGAGGCCAATCAGCGGGTGATGGAAGAATTGCTCGCGCTGGTGAAACAACGACAGCGCGGAGGCGTCGCGACGGGGTTGGATATCGCCAGGCTGGATGCCCAGATCGCAACGGAGCGGCAGCTGGCGTCCACCTCCCGGTACGACGTCGAGCACAGCAAGCTCGCGTTGCTGAATCTGCTGGCCATTCCCTATGACATCAAACTGGCACTGACGGATGATTTCAAAAGCGAGATCGGGGGCGTGTCTGATACGCAGGGTGCGGTGGCGAGCGCCTTGACTGCACGGCCGGAAGTGCAGGCACAGTTCACCCGTATGAAAGCGTCGGAACTGACCTACTCGTCGATTACCGGCGAGCGCCTTCCTTCGCTTGTCGCGCAGGGAGACTACGGCTTGATTGGAAACCGGTGGAACAACACACTCGACACGTACAATATGGCGCTCTTGCTCCAGGTTCCACTCTTCGATGGCGCCCAACGGGAAGGACGGATTGCCGAAGCCCGGAGCCAACTGAGACAGGAAGCTCTTCGGATGCGGACGGTGCTGAATCAGGTCAAGATGGAAGTGCATGATGCCATAGCCGCTGTCGCTGCGGCTAGAGAGCAGGTGGCGATTGCACAAGCCGGCCTGAAGGTGGCGACGAAAGAACTGGATCTGGCCCGTGAACGCTATGCCGTCATCACTGCTGCCAGTTACTTTGAGCTGACCAACGGACTGACCAGCGTGGCTAGGGCCAGAGAAAATCTGGTCAATGCGCTCTTCCAACTCAACGCCGCCCGTGTCAACCTCGCCCGCTCGACCGGATCGCTCAATACGTTGGAGTAATGGGTCTACGACGGATTGTGCTGTCCGTGATCGTCTGCGCGGAGGACTAGCAGCGTGGAGGCCGTGGGCCGCAATGTTTTCTCTCGGTAAGCCTAGGTTACTTGAGGGGGATCATGACGCTGATGGCGCCGCCGAGGTCGCCTTCTTTCCCGCCTTCTCGGGCATACCCGGAGATATCCCGTTCGCCTTTCGGCTCGCCGTGGCAGGCCAGGCAGGAATGTTCATAGTAGAGCGGGAGCATCAAGCGAGCACTGCGTCCTCCGTCCACTAGCTCACTGATGATTTGGTGCTTGCCGGACGGAGATGAGGAGCTACCGAACCGTCCGAAGGCGGCCGTCTCATAGTCGTCGGGCTTGTTTTTCAGATTTCTTACCAGATGGGCGGGTGCAGTCTGCTTCAGATAGATCTGTGAAAACTTTTGAAACCGGGCGGCGGTCTCGGTGCCGAAGGTCGCCGGGATGAGGCCTTTGTATCGCATTGCTGGAAGGCTGAGGACGGGTTGGTAACTTTGGATGGTTCCGATGCTATCCCTGAGGAGTTGGGCAAGCAGCGGCTTGGCCATTGCCGGGACAGTCGCGCCTTCAAGGGCGTTGAGTGCGATTCCGGTCTCCCGCTGGAACTCAGCCTGCACTTCTTGTTCAAATAATGCCGGCGTGAATTTCTTGTCTGTCTGATTCGGAGTATTGATGAGGTCTTGGTGCTTGGCGATCGTGACCCGCCCGGAATCCAGCAGGATCGCCAGCAGCCGAGCCGTTTCCAGAGCGTCGTCTTGTTGGCCTCCGAACAGGCGGGATGAGAGGACGGCAAGGGTGAGCAGCGCCATTGCCACGAGCAGCCGGAACCGATGCGTCTTCATGCGGTCATCATCCCTTTCCTTCCAGTCACTGATATCCGTCGGGGTTGATACCCTACCGCGTTGGGACTGCGTCTGGCCACTCCTCAAAAGAGGGGAGTGGAAGCCGCACGAGCGCGTTTTTATAGGTATAAGGTTTGGGCGGATTACGGTATGGGGACCAAGGCACGGACGCCCCATGCCGGCAGATTGTGTGCGAGGGATGAGGCCGCTGGTGGGCCGTCTGCGATGGCGCATTGAATCGGCGCGGCGGAAGAGTGGGCCGTCACTCCGGACTCTATGCTGCCATCGCGAGTGGATAGATGAACGAGAGAGTGTCTTGCAGTTGGCTTTGGGCTTCTGTGAGCAGAGCCGGGCACTCGTCGGGATTGAACTTCGTACAGGAGAGTGAGAAGGGATCAAAGACTGGAGGCTGCTTGGCACGGATGGGGTCTAATTCAGCGTGATCGGCGACGGCGCCTGCGAGGTGGACGATTGACGCATGGAGATTGTACTCCCCGGCTTCATTTGGACTCAGTTGATGGCGAATAGCCTGTTCGATCTGGCCCGGCATGCCCCAGAAGCGAATCAATTCTGCGCCGACTTCGGTGAAGTCGAAGCCGATGTTCGACTGTTCCACTTCCGCCAGCGCGGTGCCAAAGTTGCCCGCTTCGACCAGGGCCGACTGAGCCCGTTCCGGAATCGTCTGATATAGCACCAAGTGGCCGATATCCCGCAGCAAGCCTTCGATAAAGAACCGCTCGCTGTCCTCGATTCCACAGGCCTTCGCAATCTTACCGGCCAGCAAGGCGCAGAGCACGCTCTTGCGCCAGTAGGCCGGCAGATCCATCAAGTCCGAGGTCATGCCCGAGAACGTACGGCCGATGGTGGTGGCCGCGACCAGGTCGCTGACGGCTTGCATTCCGATCAGATTCACTGCGCGGGTAATGGTATCAATCTGTTTGGGAAATCCGTAGAGCGGGCTGTTGACGATGCGCAGCAGTCGGGCGGAGATCGCCGGGTCGAGCTTGAGCGCGTTGGCCAAGTCATCCATGGTCGAGGTCGAGTCGTCGACGACGTCCCGCACGCGAAAATAGATTTCTGGAAGCGTGAAGATGTTGGAGCAAGATTGGACGAGTTCTTGTGCTGACGACATTGCCGTGCACCCTCCCTACTTCATAGATGCGGGACTGGTTCGAAGAGGCTCTCGGCTATCTCTATCGGTTGTGACCCAGTCGAACTAAAGGGGGAGGCAGAATAAATCTGTGGAGGCGGGTGGGAGGTGGCGGAAATGGCTGGTGATGCGGCTTATTTCACCAGCCAGACACGATAGGTTCTGCTTCCGGCCGGTTTGGCCGCTTTGAGGACGGCGATGGCTCCGGGATTCATGACATCATCGCCGGTTGCCGTGCGCCTGGCCGGGTAGCGCTCGGTTTTCATGAGCAAGCCCTGCTCATCATAGAAATCCACCATGATATCCGCCGATTCCCGTAACCCGCCCTGATAGTGGGTGCCGAGCCAGTCCAGCCGCTTGAGGGCCTGGTATTGAATCGCAATGGCGCCCGTGGCGTCTTCCTTCACAGCAAGGATCCGCAACGCACGGTTTTGGTCGATCCCCTCAGCCGGCGAAGGGCCGCTGGTCAGCTGCGTGCGAATGACGCGTGAGCTCTCGTCTGTCTGGAGATACCCATGGACTCGGCAGGAGATGGTTCGTCCCTGTTCAGATTGTTCGACGATCTGGGGGTCGTGAACGTGACGATTCGCAAGGGTATACGAGAGCTCACGCAAGAGAGGAGAGTCGATCACGGAGGCGGTGGACTCCCGATAGAGGGCCGAGCTGATGATGGCCTGGCGCCAGGCTTCCCGGCAGGCCAGCGCTTTGGCGTCGGCGACAGACTCTGATTCGCGCGCGGCATATCGATACTCGCCGATGATTTCAAGCCGGCCGTTTGTGACTTCCGCCGCTTGCACCGGACGAGGAATGCCGATCAGTGCGGAGAGGAGCAGGACACCGATTGTGGAGTGACGGACAACCATAACGCCTCCTCTGAGGTGGACAAACAAGAAACGACTCAACCTTCGTCGCCGATACATGTCATGCTACCACGCGAGTTACGCACTCACAACGATGGCTCGGTCGGTTTGGCGAGCGCTTCAAGTACCGCTTGGACGGTGAGCGGGCTGCAGCCTTCGGATCGATTATTCACGAGGACATACGAGGACCGTCCTTCCGCCGCTGCTTGCTTCACCAGCGCGATGGTCTCCTGCCGCATACGCGGTTGCGGTTGCACGATGCGATCGTAGGGGGCGTAGCGTTCGACCGCTTTTTCATAGGCCAGCCCCAGCGGGGTCAGGAGCCGAAGGACGGTGAAGGGGGCGGTGAATGTGCCGGCCATTTTCTGATGTTGTTCGGACAGCGGGGGCATGGCCGTCCAGTGATTGTAGACATGGGCCACGCCGTGCGCTCGAAGCATGTCGTGATAGCGTGGGCCGAGGATGGCGGGATTTCTCACTTCGGTTGCATAGGCGGGGCCGGGCGGCAGCTGTTCGAGAAACCGGTCGAGCCGTTGCAGAAAGGTGGCTAGATCGAGCCCCCAGCGCTGAAACTCGAAGATGAAGGGGCCGAGCTTTTGGCCCAAGCCTTCCAAGGCCGGTTGCAGGACGAGGTCACGAAAGGCGCCGAGCTCAAGAAACCGCGGATTGGGTTTGCCCGCCTTCGCGCCGTATCTCGGAAGGTTGGCATAGGCGGGGATGGTGATCTCTTCCCACACTTTCTGGCAGAAGCGGAACTCGTCCGGGACTTGCTCGGCGTAGTGGGCGAGTTGCTTGACGCTGGCTGGTCGGTAAAATGAATGATCGATGCCGACGGTGGTGAAGAGGGGCGTGTCGTGTATGCGATACGCGGCATATTCTACGAGCGTGTCCTGGCTGAACCGACTTTTCGGATAGGTTCGATGGTAGACGAGTCCTTGCCAGCCTTCGTAGGCCCATGAACTTGTGCCGAAGCGGGGGACCGTCGTATCCAATGGCATTCCGAATAGTCAAAAATAGTCTACGGAAACAATAGGATAGCTTGACTTACTGATGGTCGTCACGCACACTCTCCGACATGTACGACCTGCCGGAAGCTGAACTTCTGTACCTTCTTTCCGACCGTGCCGGCATCGCCGCAGATTACCACGACATTGTCGGGACCCGCCATGTGACGACCGATGAAACCCGTCGAGCCATTCTTTCGGCCATGGGGTTTCGCGTGGGTGATCGTACCGCGCTGATTGAAGAACTCACCGCCTGGGATCGACGGCCGTGGGTGCAGGGCTGTGACCCGGTCTGTGTGGTGCGGACTGGTCAAGCGCCTCGCGACTGGCCGTTGCACGTGCGTAGCGAGTCCTCCGATGACGGGCAGCTTCACATCCATTGGATGGTGTCCGGTGAAAGCGGCGACAAGCACGGTGAGTGGAAAGAGGGGCCAGGTCTTCCGATTCTTGAGGAGCGGCTGATCCAGAATCGTCGCTATGTGCGGTTGGCATTTCCCCTGCCGCAGGATTTGCCGATCGGGTATTACGAGGTGAAGGTCTGGGTGCAGGGAGGACCGGCGTCGGTCGAACTTCAGTTCCGTCTGATCGTGGCTCCGGCGCGCTGCTATGTGCCGGAATCGTTTCATGCCGGCACGCGGACGTGGGGGCTCGCCCTGCAACTGTACTCGCTGCGCAGCGAACGGAACTGGGGGATCGGAGATTTCGGAGATTTGTCCACGCTCGTCGAGTGGGCGGGCAGGCAGTTGGGCACCGGTGTCATCGGGTTGAACCCCTTGCACGCCTTGAAGAACACCAGGCCCTACCACATCAGTCCCTATTCGCCGAGTAGTCGGCTCTATCTCAACGAGCTCTATATCGATATCGATCGGGTGGCTGAAGCGAAGACGGCGCCGGATGTGCAGCAGCGCCTGGCCGATCCCTCCTTTCGCGCACAACTGACGAAAGCTCGAACGAGCGAATATGTGGACTACGAAGCGGTCGGTGCACTCAAGCGGACGGTGCTGGATCTCTGCTATCGGACCTTTCTGCGTGACAACTTCGAGGGGATGGAGCCGGATCTGAAGCCGACGACCGCCCGCGGCTGGTTCTTTCATTCCTACGTTCAACAAGAGGGGACGCCGCTGGCTGAGTATGCGCTCTTTCAGGCGCTCGAAGATGAGCGGCAGTTTGTGCAGTCCCGCTCAGTCGTATGGGCGGATTGGCCGGAAGTCTATCGCGCGCCCGCGAGCGACGCGGTCGCCGAATTCAAGCGCCGGCATATGAAGCGGGTGCGGTTCTTTCAGTATGTGCAATGGGTGGCGGCTGAGCAACTGATCGCTGTGGGGTTGCAAGCCGACGAGGCCGGGATGCCGTTGGGTTTGTATCACGACCTCGCGCTGGGCAGTGATCGCTACGGTGCAGACGGATGGCGATTCCAGGAGGTCTTGGCGCACCAGGCCGATTGCGGTGCTCCGCCCGATGCCTTTGCGCCGGAAGGGCAGAATTGGGGGTTGTCGCCGTCCGATCCGGTGAAGCTGCGCGCCAGCGGCTATCAGTTCTTTATCGAACTGCTCCGGACGAATCTGCGGTATGGCGGGGCGATTCGTATCGATCATGTGATGGCCTTATTCCGGCTCTTTTGGATTCCTCGCGGGATGCCGGCGTCCAAGGGGACCTATGTGCATTATCCGGCGGACGATCTCCTTGCGATTCTCGCGTTGGAGAGCACGAGAGCCAAAACGTTGGTGATTGGCGAAGATCTGGGGACGGTGCCGGATTGGGTGCGTGACCGGTTGTCCGCAGTCGGCGTGCTTTCGTATCGTGTCCTCTATTTCGAACGAAACGGGGACGGCAGTCTAAAGTCCCCTTCGGCCTATCCCGCTCAATCGCTCGGGGTCGTGACGACCCATGATTTGCCGACACTGAGCGGCTACTGGGAAGGCACCGATATCGAGACGCGCGTCACCCTTGGCCTTTGTGCGAGCGAGGAGGCTCGTCGGGGCGCGCTCGCTGAACGGCAAGTCGACAAGGCTCGGTTGCTCGCAGCGTTGAGATCCGAGGGCCTCCTGCCGAATGGCCTGTCGGACGATCCGGCCCAGAGTCCGGTGATGACCGCGGATCTGACGGCAGCGCTGCATCTCTATCTCGCACGCACGCCCTCCTGGGTTGTCCTCGCGAACGTGGAAGATGTGCTCGGTCAACGGGCGCAGACCAATGTGCCCGGCACCGTCGATCAGCATCCCAACTGGTCCAGGAAGTTGACTGCGACCGTCGAGCAGATGGTGCAGGATTCCCGCTTCGCGTCGCTTGCCGCGCAGTTGCGTTCAGCCCGTCCACTTGTGTAAGAACGAGGGGCGCGCGCGCATCGGTCCTTCCGCCTCTTCCACCGGAGTGAGTGCTGCACGATGAAGACCCGCAATTGGCTGGTGTTGAGCATTGCCGGCGCCTGTTTTCTCACCATCGTTATTATCGAAAAGCTGGCGCCGGCGAACGTCGTCGGCGCCTACGGCTATGTGCTGCCCATTCTCCTCGTGGCGATCCTGCGCAATCGGACGCTGATGCTGGTGACGGTGTTGGCCTGCGTGGTAGCGACCTATGCCGGGCTTCTCCAGCCGACGAAGCCGGGACGGTTTCAATCCGCGGTGATTAATCGCACGGTGGTTGTCGGCGTGTTGCTGATTGTGGCCTACATCGGCATGAGTTGGGAGGAGCGGAAGGCCCGGGAAGAAGCGGCCCGCGCCGCGCTGGCCAGGCAAACGGAAAATCTGTTGCGCGCCAATGCGCAGTTGGTCGACGTGAAGGATCAGCTCAACCGGTCTGAACGGCTCGCGGCCGTCGGGCAACTGGTGGCGTCGGTTGCGCATGAGGTGGGCACGCCGTTGCATTCGATCGCCTGGCACGTCCAGGCCTTGGCGGAAGAGCCGACGGTCACGCCGGATATGAAGAAGCGCATCGATGTGATCGACGGGCAGCTGACGCGTGTGGTCGGCATTATTCAGGACCTCTTGTCCTCGACCCGGCAGCGGAAGCCCGATCCCACCTGGTTGCCGGTCGACCATGTCGTGACGCCTGTGGCGGCGTTGATGGAGCCGGCGTTTCAAGCGAAGGGCGTGGCGCTCCGGGTTGAGCTCGGAGACGCGTTGCCGCTGGTTTGGGCCGATGCCGAAAAGCTGCATCAAGTGCTGGTCAATCTGTTTGCCAACGCCATTGCGGCAACGTCGGAGGGCGGGACTGTGACCATCAGCGCCGGCAGCCGAGCGGCCACGCCGGACGAGATCGAGGTGGGCCTGCGCGTGGGGAATGCGACGTTCACCACGATGGTCACGATCGTCGTCAGCGATACGGGCTCGGGTATGCCGGAGGAGGATCTCCAGAAAGCGTTTACGCCGTTCTTTACGACGAAGGCGATCGGGAAGGGGACCGGCTTGGGGTTGTTCATTAGTCGGGAAACTGTCCAGGCGCATGGCGGGACGCTCACACTGGAAAGCGAAGTAGGGAAGGGGACGACGGTTGTGATATCGTTGCCCGGACAACGTTCAACAGCTACAGCACTAATCTAGGGGGCGGAATGTCGGCAGCAAAGATTCTCGTGATCGACGACGACGCCGTGGCCCGCGAACTCCTGGCCGATGCCTTGAAAAAGGACGGGCATGAGGTGGAGTCCTTTTCCAACGGGACGGACGCGCTGGCTCGCGGGCAACAGACGGTGTTCGATCTCGTGCTCACGGATATTCGCATGGGGACCGTGGATGGACTGACTGTGTTGCGGGAGTTCAAACGATTCAGTCCGGATACCTCCATCGTTCTGCTCACGGCATTCGGATCATTGGAAGGAGCGATCGAGGGAATCAAGCAGGGGGCCTTCGATTACTTGGCCAAGCCCTTTCGAAAGGAAGAGGTAAAGCTTGTTGTTCAGCGTGCGCTTGACCATTGTAAATTAGTGAGAGAAAACAAGCGCTTCAGGGTAGAACTGAAAGAAAAGGAAGAGTGGTCTCCATTGGTTGGAAGCAGTCCGGCCATGTTGGATGTCTATAAGCTGGTGGCTCGTGTGTCGGAGAGCCGCAGCACCGTGTTGCTCCAGGGAGAAAGCGGGACCGGGAAAGAACTGATTGCCCGGGCCATTCATGCCAATAGCCCACGGCGAGACAAGCCCTTCATTCCGGTGAATTGCGGCGCCCTACCCGATACGCTGCTGGAGTCGGAGATGTTCGGCCATGAGAAGGGGGCCTTCACCGGCGCGGTGGGACTGAAGGCCGGCCTGTTTGAAGCAGCGACGGGTGGGACGCTGTTTCTCGATGAGATCGGCGAGCTCGGGCCGGCGCTGCAAGTGAAGCTGCTGCGAGTCATGCAGGATCAGGAAGTCCGGCGCGTGGGAGGGACCGCGTCCGTCAAAGTCGATGTCCGCATCATTGCCGCGACGAATCGCGACCTGGAGCAACTCGTTAAAGAAGACAAGTTTCGAGACGATCTGTTTTATCGCTTGAATGTGGTGCGGATCACCCTGCCTTCGCTGGTGGACCGCAAAGAAGATATTCCGATGCTGGCCCACCATTTTCTCCAGAAGTATGTCGGCGGGACGCCGTCAGGGGTGCGAGGATTTCTTCCGGAAACGATGGCGTTGCTCAAGGAGTATCGGTGGCCGGGGAATGTGCGGGAGCTGGAGAACGCGGTGGAGCGCGCGGTGTCGTTGAGCCATGGTCCGTTAGTCACGCCGGACGATCTGCCGGAAAGTATCCGGACTGCTGCACCGTTGGAGGCGAAAGCCACATCGGTATCGGAAGGGGACGAGGTCTGTCTGACGCTCGAAGAAGTGGAAAAGCGGCATCTGATCCGCGTCTTAAAAGAGATGAAGGGGAACAAGGTGAAGGCGGCGAAGATCCTGGGCATCGACCGCCGGACACTCTACCGGATGGCCGAACGGTTCGGACTCGATTTGGGGGACGATCCCGAGGCTGGTGACAAAGAGTCGGTGGAGAAGTTATAGAAGTTGCAGGGCGTTCTTGATGAGCCGCAATTGATTGTCGGCGCCTTGGGGCAATGCGCTAGGAACCTGATCCCAGCTGGTAAAGATCCCGTCTTTTCCCTCTGACCTCACTTCCAACTTGAGTGCAGTGTTCTGCTCATCGGCGGCTGTCACTGTCGCATTCACCCGGCTCTTGATCGTGCCGAAGCGCCAGCGATAGAGCCAATTCCAGGGGCCATGCATTTCTTCCCGATAGCTGGTTTCCAACGTGGAGTCATTCGTCCAGTCCACATCGTAGCCGCCGTCGGTGAGGACCTGTGTGAGCGCGGTTTTGACCTTGTCGAACGGGGCGGCCAAGCGAGTTTCGACGAGATCGGTCGGAAGGGGGTGGGGCGCTCCGCTGCAACCGATCATCAGCGCCATGGTTGCGAGGAGGAGGCCTGGCCGTAGAGTCATTTCGCTTTGCTTTCCGGGGTACGGTAGACGAGATGCGTGTCGGTTTGTGTCACGCCTTCAATGCCATGAATCTTGCTCAGGACCAGTTGCGTCAGGGCATCCTGATCGGCCACGTCGGCCACAACGATGATGTCCGGTTTCCCCCAGCAGGGATCGATGGTCTTGATCGCGCTGATCTGCCCGAGCGCTTTCACGACGCTGGAGGTCAAGCCGGGACTCACATTGATCATGATATAGGCTCGGTCGGACATCAAAGACGCTCCCGCGCTGGGCGCGTGAATCGTAAAGGGAATAGCCGGTGGACCTGGCTGCGGCTCACCGTAGCGAACTCCCTGCGGCGGTGTCAATACGGACGTGGCGCGGGCGGATGAAGTCGTGACGGATTTGGGTTTTCTTGGCATAGTTGCGGGGGTCTCACTTTGGCGCGACGAGCACATCCACAGTGAAGGAGTCGCTCACGCTGGTTAGGTCCGTTTCGAGCCGCGTCGGACTGCCGATGCGCCCTTCCGGATCGTAAATAAAGCAGAACAAGTGGACACAAGGTTTACGCGAGGCGTAGTGGGCGGCGTCGGCGGCAACCTGGTCGGCCAGTTCTTTGGTGGTGAGGCCTGAGCGGGTTTTCTTGGCGACCACGGCAAGACGGTCCCGGTTCAAGAGCAGAGTCGTGCGCGTCGAGCCGCCGGCGTAGGGCGGCGTCCATTCATCGGCGCCCACTTCATCGAATTCCAATTTCAGCAGCGCGCACAGTAAATCTTGTAGATCGTAGTCGTCTTCCACTTCCAGCGTCGTGCGATAGTCCTTCCGCAAGCGGAGTTGTCGGGCTACGGCGTGAAAGCGCAGGCAGACTTTCCGGAGCGCCTCGACTGGATCCGACGTGGGCTGTTCTCTGCGTGTTACGACGGCGGGCGGGGCCGGCGTCGGAGTCGGATGTGGCGATGGAGCCGGAGATGGCGGCGGCGCTATGACGGATGCGGCCGGTGCGTTGGGTTGATCGGGCGGCTTCTGCAAGCTCTCGCTTGCGAGGAGCGGGGGCTCTGGTGTCAGCGATGCTAATGAAGAGGTGAAGGCTCCGACCTGTGGTTGAGGAGGAGCAGTGACCTGGAGCGGTGCAGTCGTTGCTGGTGCGAGGGGCGCGATAGGCTCCTGTCTGGAGGCTGGGGCCGCGGCCGCAGGTATTGACGCCGGGGCTGGTACTGCCGGTTGTAGATCTGGAGGCATGGTGCGAAATCGAGCCGATTCAAAATGGCTCAGTGGAATCTCCGGTGTTGGGGGTTGAAGCGGTGTCGGTGTTTCTATCACTGGTGTTTGCGGGGTCGGCGCGGTTGGTTGGCTCAAATTGGTCGTAATGGCGACGGACATCGTCACCGGTGGCGTATTCCCCAGGGTGGATTGCGCCATAGTAATCTGAGCCGCCGGCGTCGTCGGTGGGACCAAGGTCATTTGCGGCGGGCCAGAGGCTGCGGGACTCTGTCCGGTTTCAGGCGCCGGGGCCGCTGGAGCAAGGCCTTGCAACTCCAGTTTCTTGCGTTCCAACGCCGTGATAAATGATTTGACCAGATGCACGCTCTGCGTCGTTTCAGCCGGAGTGGAGATCTTGAGCTTGTGGGCGCGGTGCGCCTGATATTCAGGAGACCGCTCGCCAAATAGCCGGCGAACGGTTTCACGAATCTGCAACTCGGCTTTCGCCCTGGCGCCGTCGCGATAGGGAAAGCCCTCACGGCTGAAGTCTTCAATCGAAGTCAGAATGTTCTGAAAGGTAGCGAGGCCCTGCGCGACCTCTTCGATCGCGGCGGTCTTCGAACGTGTGCGGGGAGACTCTGCGGAGCGTGTGCGTGCCATACGATTGAACGAAGCTTAGCCCAGGGTCCGCACACTGGCAAGAAAACGAGGGATTCTCGCCGAGGAAGGATCGATCAAGATGAAATTGGGGCGCGCCGGGGGGGGGGACGCTTCTGTGCAATGGGACATGCCTCTATCTGAGAAGCCCTGGGCGGCGATGTTTTAGCGCGGTGGTCTCATCAAGAATGGTCAGGAGCTGATCTTGTCCGATTAGTCGAGCTAGCAGGACTGGTCATTGGCATTTTTGCGCGCTTCGCTTTTCGATATAGGCGTCTTTGTATGACCATTGGCAGGCGATGCCTTTGGGGTCGAAGGTCATGGTGATGGTGCCCACGCTGTTGGGAGCCCACGTCACCGGCCATTCACAGGCTTCTCCACCTGATTTGAACGTATGGCAGCGTGTGGGAATGCCCTGGTCTTTCACACGGTCGTCTTTGGTGGTGCCGATCCACGTATTCCACGACTCATCGGATTTTCCATAGACTGCCTCGGCGCAGCCATAGAGCGAGGTGCACACGGCAAGAAGAACCAGTAGTCTGCCCATCATCGATGCTCCTTCGAATGGATCACGCGCTTGGAATGAGTGCGTGTGGGTTGGTGCCCCCGATACGAATTGAACGTACGACCTTCGGTTTAGGAAACCGCTGGCCGGGCATTCTGAACCCCTGTGTTTTCCCACCCATTTCTCACGAACCTCACAACAGGCTTGCCAATACAGCGTTTGCTGCGTTACACTCTGTTTCATCACGTTTTGCACAATCACGGCCCTGTTGCTGACTAGGTGCAGCCTAGGCCCTAGCAGAGGAGAAACACCGATGGTCACACAGCCCACGCACCTCTCCATCGTCACCACGGACAAAGTAGAGCCCCGGCGGGAGTCGTTTAAGACACTCAAGTTGAGGGGGCTCCCGCGTCCTTCGAAGCGTCTCAACAAGGAAGGCGTCCTGGTCGTCAATCAAATTACGTATTGGGATGATAGCGTACCGGGCTTCGGGCTCCGGCTCTCCAGCACGGGGGCGCGTGTGTGGACCTGGATGGGGCGCGTGGTGAAGCATGGAAAAAAGAAAGTCACGCGCTATCATCTCGGCCCCTATACGGAACATGCGGCACCGGGCAAGCTCACGTTGGCGGAGGCTCGCGCGAAAGCGCAGGCGTATCAGCAGGAGGCCGACGCCGGGCGAGACCCCGGCCACGCGGCACGGGCGGCGCAGGCCGAGGCGCTCGAACACAGTCAGCAGACCTTCGCCCGCGTGGCGGATCGGTTCCTTCGTGAGTATCGCCCGAAGGGGAAGCCGGGGCTTCGTCCGAGGACGACGGCGCGGTATCGGGGACTCTTCGAGAGCGACGACTTCGCCCCCCTCCAGGAGCGTCCGCTCGCCAGTCTCACGAAGCGGGACGTGGACGACCTGCTTCACCGGATGGCGCTGCGGGGCGTCACGATTGGGGCCAATCGGGCCTTGAGCGCGATTCGGAAGCTCCTGAAGTGGGCAGCGACGAAGGATTACATTCAGACCGTCCCCACGGTGGGCATTGAAGCCCCGGCCCACGAAATCCACCGGACCCGGCACCTGTACGGCAATCAGGACATCGGACGCCCGAGCGAACTCGCTTTGTACTGGCGGGCCTGCGAGGCGTGCGGCCCACGGCTGGGCGCGTTCGCGAAGCTGTTGCTGCTCACGGGACAACGGCGGAATGAGGTCGCCAATATGACGTGGCAAGAAGTCCTAGATTTGAATGGACCGGCGCCGCGATGGTTTATTCCGCCCGAGCGGGCGAAGACGGAGAAAGGGCATGTGGTCCCACTTGGCCCGATGGCGGTGTCCATCCTGCGGGGCATCCAGCGGGCGCAGACGACGAGTCCGGTCCACTATATCAGGGAGTCGCGCTACGTCTTTGCCGCGACGGGGACCAAGCGCGAATTGGGATTCTCGGATATGAAAGCGATCATCGACCGACACATTGCCGCACTCATCCAGGCCGAGCCCACGCGCTACGCGGGGCAGTTCACGGAACCCCGCGAGCATCCCGACTATTGGCGCTTCCATGATCTGCGACGCACGGTTGAAACCGGCTTGGCGAGTTGTCTCATCGCGCAGGACATCCGGGACGCGATTTTGAATCACGGGAAAGAGGATAAGATTCAGAAAATTTACAATCAAGCGACCTACTCCGACGAGAAGCGGGCGGCGATGGTGCGATGGGAGCAGCATCTACGGGAACAGATAGCCGCCGATCAGCCGACGCCCGTGCGACGGATGCGGAAATAACGTGGGAGAGCTTTTTCTCTATCGCTATTGACCTTATCAAGCAACGCGCGTACACGTAGATTCAAAAGTCGCCCTGCTCTCCGTCGGATGGATCGCCACGGCGTCAGAGGCTAATCGTAGGGGAGCCAGCAGAGGAATTCTCGCACGCCGGAATGTGACGCCGGATAGAGTTTCCTAATCCTGCACTCCAAACGTTCGGGACCGATCGTACCGGTGACGGTGCGATCGACGACGGATGTTTGGGGCGCGGTGTCTGTGACACGTTCCCGCCTCCGTCGAAATTCTCAACGACGGAGGTCCCCCATGCAGTCTGCCATTCCCGCGCAATTCGCGCCCTCACCAATCGGACGCCTGCTTAGCCGAGAGCAGCTCAAACTCAAAGGTATCGACCTGAGCAATCCCACCTTGCTCCGCTTGGAGAAGGCCGGGAAATTCCCCAAGCGAATTTATGCGGGGGCGAAAACTCCTCTCTGGTCCGAAGTGGAGCTTGACGCCCATCTGACGGCGAGTCGCGACATCCCGACGCTGACGGCCCCGGCCCTCGAAGCCCGACACAAGCCGAAGGGCGCACGATGAGGGCCGAGCCGCGCCTGGATCGGCTACAGGTTCGGCGCGAGGCCGAGGAGCAGGTTGACAGGGAACTTGCGGCGAAGCGGCGCGGTGCGGAGGCGGGAGGCTCGACGCTGAACGGTGCACCGGCCACGGCCCCCGCTAAGGATGCGGCAACGATTCCGACGAATGACCTCGCGCGGCCAGTCGAGCCCGCCGTCACGACCGCACCCCCGCGGATCTTAACTCCGAACTTCACGCACATTCCAAGCGAACTCAGGACGCTCGCGCGGTGGGTGTGCTGGCGCCGCATCGAGCGGGATGGGAAGGGGACCAAGCTCCCGGTCATGCCTTCGGGGACATCTGCCGATAGTACGAATCCCGACACATGGCGCCCGTTTGATGAGGTTGTCGCCGCCTATCAGGGCGGGGGCTTCGATGGGATTGGCTTTGTGTTCGCCGGAAACTTTTGGGGCGCGGACTTCGATCATGTCACCGATGCCGACGGACGCTTTCTTGATTCCACAATCGAAGAAGAAGTGCGGGCCCTCGCTGTGGGCGCCTATTGCGAACGATCTGTCTCAGGCACCGGGGTGCATGTGATTGGCACGTATGCAGGCGAACTCTTGCCGGGAAGGAATCCCGCGAATGAGATTCGAGAGGCTTACGTCCATGCCAGGTACTTCACCGTCACAGGGCTCGCCGTGCCGGGCATTCCCTCAGCCGCGACGCTGGCGGACACCACGGCACAGTTTCTCGCGTGGCGGGCAGAGCATTTCGAGGAGGACGACGCCGCGAACTCAACGGATCCGGCCACGTTGCGAACAACCCTGCGAGGCTCGCGCACACTCGATGCGCTCACGCCGGACGAACTCCGCGCGATTGTGACGGGTCGGACGCACGATCCACGGTTCGATGGCCTCTGGCGTGGCGAGCATACCGGGCGTCTCAAAGCAAACGGATCGCCGGATGGCAGCGCCGCCGATTATGACTTTCTGTGTTGTCTGGTTCGAGTGACGGATTGCCGTGACATGGACCGGCTTGAACTGATGGCTCGATGTTCCGCGCTCTATCGCGACAAATGGGACGACCATCGAACCTATCTGCGGGGGACCATCGCCAAGGCACTTGCTCAGAATCTGACCGCACACGACGACTTTGATCGCGTCGAGTCCGCGCCTTCGACCACGACGACCGACGCCACGCCGGACAAGAAGCCCCGCCTCTATTTTGAACTCCTCGACCATGTGGCCCCCGCGCTCGATCAACAGGCGTTAATCAAAGACTTGCTGGCCGTTGCCGCCATGTCGGTGCTCTACGGGGAGAGTAATTCCGGGAAAACCTTTGTGGCCCTTTCCTTGGCCTTCTGTATTGCGGCCAATCTCCGCTGGATGGGGCGAGCCGTTCACTCCGGCCTCGTGATCTACGTGGCCGCTGAAGCCGGCGGCGGCGCACGCAAACGGCTGGCGGCCTTGCGCGTTGAGTATGGGGCACAGGCCCGCGGGGCCCCCTTGGCCCTCGTGCCGTGCCCCATTGATCTCTCTGGCCGTGGGGTGGATGTGCACCCGCTCCTCGATCTGATGACGCAGGCCGTCACAAAGACGGGGCGCCCCCTGGTCCTCGTGGTGATTGATACGCTCTCTCGGGCGATGGGCGGCGGGAACGAAAACGCCCCCGAGGACATGACCGCGTTTATCAAGAACGTCGATCGAATCCGCGCCGCGACGAAGGCGCACGTCATGGTCATTCATCACAGCGGGAAAGACCGGGCCAAAGGTGCCCGCGGACACAGTTCTCTTCGAGCCGCGACAGATACCGAACTTGAGATTGCCGACAAGACCATCCTCGTGACGAAACAGCGCGACATGGAACAGGGAGCCCCCATCGGATTTGACCTTAAGACTGTTGTGATCGGCCATGATTCGCAGGGGGCTCCCATCACCTCCTGCGTCGTAGTCCCGCGAAGTCTGACCGCGGAACACGATTTCACCACAGGACGGATCAAACCCGGAAGTGTGCCGGGGAAGGCGCTGGCGGTGCTGGAAGACTTGACGGCGGGCGTTGGGACCGTTGGGGTCGGTGTCTGGAAGGACCGATTCATTTCCGCTCACTACACAGGGAACTCGAAGGCGGGATGGACCGCCTTTGATCGAGCACGCGAGGCCCTGAGAAAGTCCGGGGCTGTCATTGAAGTAGCGGGGAGGGCGTCCTGTGCACAGTGATTCCTCATCCTCAAAACTTCCTCAACACATCCTCATGAGGATTCTTGAGGAAGGATTTTCCATCCTCAACATCCTCACCCCCCTATAGGGTGAGGATGTTGAGGATAATCCTGGCCGATGAGGAGAGGACCGTGGGACATGGGCTGAACGGTTCTAAGCTGTTGAAACAATGGGGGTTGTGCCGTGTGGAGGGGGTGCGAATGACGAAAAACAGGGTTTTGAGGCCGAATGGCGGACTTAATTGCCGCCTAATTCCCCCCTCGCGCGTGAGGACTGTGGAAAAAGAGGTTTCAAGCGTGGCCGATTCCGCTCCCTCCCAGGGTGGCATCGGTCCGGGCCCTGGCTCCCATCGGGGAAACTCGATGGCGGCCAGGGAACCCCATCACAACCAGTACAACCGATCGACGCCGCCGATACCGGCTCCCGTCGATCTCAGGGTGCCTGGCCCGCCGCGTCCGAGAGGCCACGCCAGGCGCCCGATTTTTAATCACGGAGGATAGGAAGGTGACGACAAGTTTTCAAGAGTTGATTGACCAGCCACAAGACCCCGCCGCGATTCGCCTCAAAATGGCTTTTGAGGCCCACATCGCCCGCGCCAAGGCCGAGGCTCACCTGAAGGCCGCTTCTCGCGCCCTGGACGATGCCAAGCAGCGTGAGGAGCAAGCACGAAGCATCCGGGATGAGTTGCTTGCGGATCTCGCCCATCGGCTCGATGACTTGGCCGAGGACGACGACCTTGAGCGGGCTCAAATTGCTCTCGATTTCGCGACGATCACCGACACCTATAAACCTTTCGCCGTGGCCCTCGACCGCGCCGAGGACGATCTCGCTGACGCAAAACGGGCCTTGAGGTCCGCTGTGGAGGAGGTAGCCCGGCACCCCCTTGTGACGCCAGAACACCCCTCATCGGTTAGAGTAACCGCTGGCGGCAGACCATGAACCCCTGTGTGTATGGGCGAATGAGTCCTGAAACGATCGAAGCAGCGGAGTCTAGTCAGCAGGTAGGCAACATAACTCACGAAAGGAGCTTTATGGATTCCACATTGACCACGGACGAAAAAACAGAGCTTGAGGTGCGATTGCTGGCGAGAAAGCAAGCCCTCGGCAAGCTCGAAGTCCGGCTTGAGGATGCCACGCTCGACGGCGCCGGAACCGAGGCGCTTGAAGAGCAGGTCCTCACCCTCACCAAGGAAATTGATGAACTCGAACGAAAGCAACGCGCTTTGACTCGCCGGGCGGCCAAAGCGTCGGTGGAGGAAAAAACCGCCGCGAAAGATCGAGCCGCGGCGATTCAATACAATCTCGCGAGCCAGGCTGTGGAACGCGTGCAAGGCGTGGGGCGAAAGATAGCCGAGCTTGGCGAGGAGGCCGCGAACCTATTGGCGGTGTTGAATGCCGCCCAAGCCTTGGACGACGAATTGCTGCGTTTTGAGTGCAACAAAATCCGGCTCTCGCTCAAAGCCTATGTGCTCTTCAGCATCCGCCAGTGGCCGGGATGCGATACGGGCCTGACGCCCTTCCTCAAGTTGGACGCCAAGCGGTTCGAGGAACTCGCGCCGACCGTGAAAAAATGAAACCGCTCACGGCTCGACAAGCCCGTTTTGTAAACGCGTATGTCGCCGGCATGTCCGCCGCCGAAGCCGCTCGACAGGCGGGATACAAGGCGGCCTATGCCCAAAAAGCGGCGAGGGACATTCTGACGCACCCCACAGTGGCCGCGACCATTCAGGAGCTACGCATGGACCTCACGAAAAAAACCCAGTACGACTTGGCCGCCGCCGTGGCGGAAACGGACAAGTGGATTGCGATGATAGAGGCGTCAGCGAACCCTAATTTCATGGCCGCGTCTCGTTTGATCGCACACAAGGCCGAGCTTCACGGTCTGTTGATTCAGCGCGTGGAGGTCAAGCCAAGCGTAGACATCCGCGATGCCCTGGCCGCGGCGCGGGCTCGTGTTGCGGCCCACGTGGTCAATGTCCCGGCGTTGCCGTCGCCTCTGGATTGAAGACGGGGGGGTGCCGGGTAGGTGGGGGCGCCGAAACGGCGCTCACTCGGAGCATCGAGGGGGGTGCAGTCAGAGTAGTGACCGAATCCTGTAATTTTTTTCAAATTTGATAAAAGGCCCGCACGTAACCAAAAACCAAGGAGGACATCGTGGAACCAATCACACCGACGACACCCGCCACACCAGCAGCAGCCGCCACGCCGACAGCCCCCGCTACGCCGGTCTTTACCCCTGAGTTGAACGCCGCTCAAGCGGAGACTATGGCCGCGTGGATTCGTGAAGATGTAGTGAAAGGTAGGCTCACTTCGGACCAGGCCGAACAAGCCTTCAACGAATTGAACACCCCCGTGGAAAATAGAACTGACAACCGATCGGAAGCAGCCGTAGAACTCGACAATGCGGGCTATGCACCAGCTAAGCCCGAAGAGTATGTCATTCACTACGGCGTGGAAGAGCAGACGCCCGAACTCAAGCAATTCGACACGGCGGCCCGAACGTGGTTACACGGCGCCGCCTTCCCCCGTGAACTGGGGAACAGTCTCGTGACGACCATCGGACGCGTGACTCAGCAGACGGCTAAGATGAGTCCCGATCAACTGGTGGAGTATGGACAGCGGGAGATGGTCAAACTGCAAAAAACGTATGGCGACTCCCTAGGGGAAAAAATGGTAGCCGCCAACCGGATGATTCACGCCCTTGAGGAGCGGCAACCGGGACTCAAGCAGCTCTTGCAGTCGAAGGGCATCGGAGATAACGCGATAGTCGCCTCGCTCTTGATTGGACAGGCGGAACGGTATTGGGCGAGATGGCGGGGCTGAGTCAATGCTTTGTGAGGTACCGATACAGGACGATACCCAGGATGTACCACAGGGCCAGCCACAACCATGAAGGGATCGTGTTGGGGCGCTTTTTTGGGGGGTCCATGTGCACCTAAGATGTGCTGACTAGGGTGCTGCCTAGGATCTGTCTGGATGTGAAAAGTGGTGCCCCCGATACGAATTGAACGTACGACCTTCGGTTTAGGAAACCGCTGCTCTATCCAACTGAGCTACGGGGGCGTGGCGTGAATCTAGCGCACTTCCGAAAGGGGTGCAAGCGAAGGCCGCCGGATGAATGTCGTCGCGATGTGTCGATGGCTATTCATCAACGGTGATCGTGGAAAGGTCGTACCAGCCGTCCGCGCGTTTGCCTTCGATCGCGAGTTCGACGAGCGCTGATCCGCCCGTTTCATGGAGCACGGCGACATCCAGCCGATAGACTCCTGACGCAATCTGGGCAGGGATTCTCAGGGTGTCCTCAATCCGGTAGCGCGTGCCGGGGAGCCATTGCTTCACCTCGGCGTGGCTCGTCCACTGGGCAACGACGTCATCGGTCGCATTTCTCAGTCGGAAGGCGAGCGGCCAGGGGCGGTAGACGGGCGCCACGCCGATGTTTTCCCATTCGGTCTGAAGTGTCCAGGTCGGACCAACCCTGACCTCAGCCGGGTGGCTGACGGTCCGCAGCACCAGCCGATACCCGATCTTCTTGAGGAACTCATTTACTTTGGACCGCCAGCGAGCCGGCACCGGAGAGGATTTTGCGTTCAGGACGGAGACGTGCCAATCCAGGCCTTGTTGCAGAATGCGATCGATGTCGAAGCCTTTGTCTTCCCAATCCTGCATGACGCCGCAGACTTCAAACTGCACCGGGCCGCGTATCCATGCGGCGGCGATGACCGGATCCTGGAGCACCGGCGGATAGGCCTGCTCCATATGATTCCAGTTCGGGCCAAAGTAGCCATAGTCGCCGAAACAGTCTCCCCGCCACCCTGCTCCACGCCCGGTGGCATACAGGAGTTGCCCGTTGTGCAGCATGACTAACGGGACTTGCGGAAAATATTTGAAATACCAATCGGTGATCATGATCTGGACGTCTTCGGTGGGGAAGTACTGCTGGCATTGCCGTTCCACGCCTTGGCAGCAGGCCATATTCCATTCACCCCAGCATCCGATCGATCCGATGTCCACATGATCGATGTCTGGCGATCGGCCATAGCGCGCGCCCAAGGCCTTGATGAGCTTTTCATGGTAGTCGAGAAAGATCGGGTTGTTGTAATCAGGGAAGCGGCCGCCGCCCACCGTGATCGAGGAGACGCCTTTCGCCAGCAGCCAGGCCGGAGAACCGGAACGATACTCGGACATGACGCGGAAGGCCAGCCGCTCTCCTTTCGCTTTGGCCTGCTCGATGGTGTGATCAATCAGATCGAATGCGTACTGGCCTTCCGCCGGTTCGAGGTCAGCCCAGGACCAGCGAAAGTACGCCACGGTCGAGCGCGGGTAGGTGCCGGGGGCGGGCGGGTGGTCGAATCCGAAGTGGAAATCGGCGAAGCCCATTCCCGGGTTATAGAGGATGTCGGTGATTTCCCGAGGATGGACGGTTACCCTCTGTGTGGTCGCCGCCATGCGTGAGAGATCTGCTGTCTGCTTCTCGGAAGGCGCGACGCACGATGTGCCGGTTATCAGGATGGCTGCCAGCATGAGGGGCAGCGTAAGGCGCATCTGATTCATCAGTTCACCGGTTCCTTATCTGCAGACAAATCCTTCTTCTGGTGCCGGGCTCGGCACGGACAAGTGTATCGATACGCTACCTGAGCCTTCTGCCAGGCTCAAGTCTCTCCTTCCTATTACGTCTGATGTAAAGCCGTCTGGAGCGGATATGGCTATTGATACTATGAGAAATTGAGGGGGAGATTTCTAGTGCATCCAATACCGGTTGGCGAGTGCAGATTCGGCGTAGGCGACTGTCAGCGAGTCTTTGGTGACGAAGGCCAGCCTCAACATTCACTGGCTGGAACTATGTGACGGGTGGTCCGTGGATGTCACAGACTTCCAGGGTTAGGCTGATTCATGGCCTGTTCCCACTGTTTTCTGAATTGTTCATACGACACGGACAGCTTCTGTTGCATCGCTGCGTCGAGCGAATGCCCTGCCCGCAGCAGTTGTATGACCTGCTGGACTCCATGCAGGCCATAACTTTCCACCAGTAGCTGCGTGGCCGATCGGGCTTCAAGATAGGCCTTGGGCACTGCATCGGCCAAGAGCGGCTCCCAATCTCCATGCAATGAATTCAGTGGAATGAGCGCTGAAGTCTTGTGTTCGGATTCTTCCAGATCTGGCCAGGGATCTTCTGCAAGCTGGAGGGCGAGACCTTCCACGATCCAGCGAGGCACTTTTGCGGGACTTCCTTTCGCCTGTTCGAAGAGCAGAGCGTGGACACATTCATGACGCGCGATACGGCTGAAGAAGCCTAGGTCCTCTAGTGCGCCTTGCGTGGGAAGGTGGATGGTTCCCGATGCGTGGTCAAAAAGCGAATCAGCCCACAGGGGAGAGCCTGCCGTGCCCGTGAATTTGTGGTTGGTATGTAGGACAACGGCGATCGGTTTTGACGGAATGCGTCCAAGCTTTTGAGACAATTCGTCGTGGGCGTACTCGAGAATGGCGCGCATTCTGGTCCAGGAGGCCTGATCCGGCGGTCCGTCGAATTGGACGGTGAAATGTGCGGAGGCTGATTGAGCAGGAGCAGGCGGTGGTGCCTGCGGGCGTGCCACTTCTGAGGTGCCGGCTTGGCGAGCGGGTTCAAGTGCTGGTGCCGGGCGTGGTGTCGGCTGCGGGTTGGGTGATTGTGCGATAGGTGCAGGTGTTGCTTGAGGCGGCCGGGCAGCGTCTCTCGTCGCTACTTGAACTGGTTCGAGGGTTTCAAGTTTGGCCGTTAGTCTTTGCAGGTACGAATGGTGATTAGGGTCGCGCTCTGCCCGGGGGCGCGCCTGATCCACATGCGCTGTGGCTTGGCCAGCCTGTCCTGTGGCGATCAGGAGATCGGCCAACGCGAGATGCGGGAATGGGTCCTGTGGTGCGAGGCGGATGACCGTTTCAAGAAACTGTGGCGTCATCGCGGGATCGCGGAGTTCCCAGTAGGCCTGCGTGAGGTTGAGATGTGCGATGGAGTTCTTGGCGTCCCACAGAACTGATTGCTTGAAGGCCTTGACGGACAGCGAGGTCCCGCCGAATTTTTCCTGTTGGATGCCGAGATTGTTCCAGAGGCCTGCGATGTAGTGGCGAGAGGAGGCCTTCTCAACGGATTTTTGTGACAGTTGTTTCAGTCGCCGTTCAACCTCGGTGTAATTGCCCCGGTCGAGCTCTTCACGGATGGCTCCCAACGCCTGGTTTGGAGGCGATCCTAGATCCACCAGCCGCGATGGCGGAACATCCCATTGGGGGTGCTCTTGGAATTCTGGCAGAATAAATGACGACGAAGGGGCAGGCTCGGGCGCCGAGGGTGGCGGTACCGCCGGGGTGAAATAGGTCGGCTTTAACCACACCTGATATCCAAGAAAAAGGATAAGCCCAAGGGCGAGCAGTTTCAGTGTGGATGAGATGTCGCGGCGGTACTTCATGTCATGGCTCCCGTCCCAAGGTCAGACTCTATTGGCGCCATTACCGGCGTCGAAGCACACCAGTTCCCGGCTTGATCGTCTTCCATAATGTGGTTTCATGACAGCGGTCACATTGCGAGCCAAAGCTGCCTTCGTGCTTATCGTCTTTGGTGTGACAGCTGACACAGGCTGAGGACGTCACGACCTTCTTGTCCATGCGTTCGGCGTGGCAGGCATAACAGTCGAGCCCTTTGTGTCCGCCGTCGAGTTTGAAGCGGGTGCGGACATTATGGTCAAAGTCCCAGATCTTCCAGTCCCTCACGTTGTGGCAGTCCTGGCATTCTGTACCGAGTTTCCGCCGATGCGCATCGTCGTTCTTGTGGCAGCCGTGACAGGTTGTGGGGGTCTTGTCGCGATAGAGCTGGCCCGTGTGGCAGCTCTCACAGGTCGTGGTGCGATGTTTGCCAACAAGAGGGTACTTCGTGTCTTGGTCGTGGTTGAAGGCCACGGTTTTCCAGGTCTGTTCGCCATGGCATTTCTCGCATTTCTCCCCGAAGGTGGACCGGTGGATGTCGTCTTTCTTATGGCAGGCATAGCAGTCGGTCGGCGTCTTATCCTTATACAGCGTACTCTTGTGGCAACTATCGCATTTTGTCTTCCGATGATAGCCCTTGAGAGGGTATGAGGTATCGCGATCATGCTCAAAGAGCAGGACTTTCCAGTTCCGTTCGGTGTGGCAGCGCTCGCATTTCTCGCTATAGCGGCCTTTATGTTTGTCGTCTTTTTTGTGACAGGCGTAACAATCGGTCGGTGTCTTGTCCTTGTACAGATACCCCTTGTGACAGGAGTCGCAGGTGGTGGTGTTATGTCGTCCCCGCAAGGGGTATTTCGAGTGTAGGTCGTGGTCAAACGTAATGGTTTTCCAATTACTCTCTCCGTGGCACGTTTCGCATTTTTCTCCGTAGGCCCCTTTGTGCTTGTCGTCTTTCTTGTGACAGGAGAAACACTCCATCGGGGTATCTTTAAATGCCGGTGTGAGGTGGCATTTCTTGCACTCTGTCGTGGCGTGCTTTCCCATCAGCGGGAAACGAGATTTGTTGTGGTCGAACGGAGCCTTCTTCCAGGAGCGATCATCGTGACATTCTGAGCATGTCGTGCCTTCCTGGCCTTTGTGCTTGTCGTCTTTCT